>Ga0299913_10001252_pt1 | contig 18420 bp, 19 predicted proteins | sample RVTome_9_FD_201360 | JGI IMG/M metagenome (GOLD analysis project Ga0299913, IMG submission 201360) | Soil microbial communities from uranium-contaminated site in the Upper Colorado River Basin, Wyoming, United States - RVT155D38 (version 2) ... | reverse complement strand
TTCGTCCTAGGTAGGGCGCGGCGCGGGCGACCGCCGGTCGCCCCTACTGCTTGGGCCTCTTGGCCCCGTACTTCGATCGTCCCTGCTTGCGTCCCTGCACGCCGACCGCGTCGAGCGTGCCGCGCACCACGTGATACCGCACGCCGGGCAGGTCCTTCACGCGGCCGCCGCGGATCAGCACCAGGGAGTGCTCCTGCAGGTTGTGCCCCACGCCCGGGATGTACGTCGTGACCTCGATCCCGTTGGTCAGGCGGACGCGCGCCACCTTCCGCAGCGCCGAATTGGGCTTCTTCGGCGTCTGCGTGAACACGCGCACGCACACGCCCCGCTTCTGCGGGCTGTTCTGCAGCGCCGGACTCTTCGTCTTGGTCTCGATCTTCTCGCGACCGCGGCGCACGAGCTGTGTAATCGTCGGCACGACTGCTCCAGGCACCTGCCAGAGGCTCCAGATCGAGCCTCGCTGGTGCACGTTGTCTTGTTGCCCCGCTGTGACGGCCGGACCCGCAGGCTCACACCGGCTGCCGACAGCCGCGTCGGGCAGCTCCAGCCGCTCGACACGCGGCACGCCGGACGGCGAGCCAGGCCGCCGGCGAGTCGCCCCAGGCCTGGAAGCCGAACGCGGCTTGGCGCCTGGAGCTGCTTGACCCTATGTGTTGAATCGCGCGGCGCGCTCCGCCGGGAATCCGGCAGGCGTCCTCGTCCGGGCGGGCACTGGCGAACAGCCCTGCCCGGTCAGCGGCCTCTTGGCCCGCTGCACGCTGCGACAACCCGGGCATTCCCGGGCCCTTCGAAGCGGAACTTCCGGCGGTCCGCCGCTAGATAGGGTTTCCCAGCGGCGACAGAACCTGACGAATATAGCATGCGGGCCGAGGGGCTGCAACCCGCACGGGTGGCTTCCTTCCCGCGCAGGCGGGCGCCGTGTCCATCCGAAGCCGGGCCATTGTGCGGATCAGGGGGTCCGCGCCAGCTTCTGCTTCGCCAGCAGGGAGATCGAGGGCCCCTCGTCGGTCAGCAGTCCCCCGGCCGACTCGGCCGTCCGCCAGGCCTGCTCGGCCGCCATCGCGTCCCCCTGCCCCTCGTGAATGAGTCCCAGGAGGTACTGCACGGTGCCCTGTGAGATTCCCGGACCCGGCGGCAGCTCCACGGCCGCGAGCTGCTCCCGGGCGCCGTCGTGGTCGCCGAGCCGCATCAGGGCCACCGCAAGGTTCAGCCGGATGAAGGGCTGCTCCGCCGGATCGGCGGCGGCCAGCCGGCTGCGCAGCGCGACGGCGAGCGAGTTGAACAGCAGCGTCCGATCCGCGACCGAGACGAGCCGGGGCGTGGTCGTCAGCGGAACCGTCACCGTACGGGTGGCACCCTTCCGGTCCTTGACCTCCAGCGCGACCTGGTCGCCTGATCCGCGGGTGTCGAGCAGCCTCTCGAAGTCTGCCGCCGTCCCGACGTCCTGGCCGTCGGCCTGGACGATGACGTCCCCTGCCGCGAGCCCCGCGCGCGCCGCCGGCCCGTCAGCTTCCACGCTCGCGACGACGAGCCCGGTCGTGTCGAGCACCTCGATGGCGACCGCGCCGATGCCGCGCCGGAAGAGCGGCGGCAGATAATCGAACCGCTCCAGGGCGTCGGTGACCGAGTCGACGCGCTCCGGGATCACGGGCACCACGTCCGGGTGGCCGGCTCCCGCCGCCAGCAGGCTGACGACGACCTCGGACGATCCGGCGGTCGGCTGCGAGACGGCGCCGACTCCCTGAACGTCGAGCGCCTTTGCGAGCCTCTCCGACAGATCGCGTCGCGAGCCCGGCGGGAAGGCGGACGCAGCCCCGACCGGCTGTCCGCTCGCGTCGAAGGCGAGCCAGTCGGCGGGCAGCGGCTGTCCCTCCATGGCCTTCTCGAGCTCCGCGTCGGTCGGAAGGTAGAGGCCGACGCGACGGGAGTTGGCGAGCGCGCGCTCCACGCGCGTCCGGTTGTCGGGCAGTCCGGGCGGAGGAGGCTCCGACGAGGGCAGCAGCGCGAAGGTCGGCTTCAGCTCCTCCTGGACGACGACCGTCCCGTTCGCCTCGATGGCCACGTCGCGCGCGGCGCGCCCGTGCGGGCTCCTCACCTCCACCCTCCGTGCCCCGGCACAGACGTCCGACAGCGTCAGCGGCGAGACGCCGCGCGGCTCGCCGTCCACGAGCACCGCGGCCCCTGCCGGCGTGCTCTCCACGGTCAGCGTGCCGATGGCCGGCGCGAGCTGCACCGCCTCGATGCGGTAGTCGGCCAGCTCCTCGATGCTGAGCTGCCGCTCCTGCGTGACGTAGCAGTCGCGGCTGAACGTGACCCTGTGCACGCCCGGCGCGAGATCCGTCAGCACGAGCGGACGCGAGACATCTTCCGGCGCAACCCCGAGGCGTCCGGGCACCGTTTCGTACTCGGGCAGCAGCGGCCCGGCCTCGGTGCGGCCGTGCGGGCTGCCCGCGATGCTCACCTCGACGCCCGGGGGGGACGTGACGATGAAGACCGCCGGTGCGACGCGCTCCAGGGAGACGGCGAGGTCCGTCGTGGCTCCCGGCGTCACCGACACGTGCTGTTCGGACGGCTGATATCCGACGCGCGACACCGAGATCGGGAGATCGCCGCCACGCACGGGAACAGGATCCGCGGATGCCGGGATCCGTCGCCCGTCGAGCTCGATGACGGCATCCGGCGGGGACACGGAGAGCCGCAGCCCACCGACCGTCGTCTTCCGCACGTCCTCGAGGAGCGAGACCACACGCGGCGAAACCTGGGAATCGAACGAGAAGCCCGGCTCCAGCTCGAGCAGCATGCGGAAATCGCTCGAAGCACCGTCCACATCGTTGAGCCCGAACCGCGCGCGGCCGCGGAGCTCGAGCGCACGGGCGAACGCCGCCCGCGCCGCCCCGTCGCCGCCCTGGAGCGCGGCGATGGCGCTGTCCAGCGCCGGCACGGCGCCCTCGTAATCCAGCTCGTCGAAGAGCCGAGTCGCCTCCGCGAGGAGCGCCTCCCCCTGCGCGGCGTCCTGACCCGCGTGGGCGCCGCCGCCGCTCCCCGCGAGCCACGCCGTCACCAGCAGCACGGCAAGCGTCCCGTTTCGTCGAGCCCTGGAGGCCGTGCTGGCGTGCGTCTGCATCTGTCGTCTCACCGGTCCCTCGCGCGGCGCCGTGCGCCGACGCTATTGATACACGAGCACGCGCTCCGCCGCATCGTCGTAGATGTACAAGCGGGCGGCGGAATCGACGGCGAGGGCCGTGCCGCGGCGCAGCCCTCCCGCGGCGGCGGGGTCCGAGAACGTCACGAGCGGCACCGACGCCTTGGGCGCGAACACGAGCACCGACGTGCGGTCGAGGATGTAGAGATAGCCCAGCGGATCGAACTCGAGATCCTCCGGATTCGTCAGGGCGTAGCCGGTCCCCTTCGTCGCGATGCGGGTCACGGCCCTGCCCGACCGATCGTGGATGCTGACGGTCTTCGCGTCGCGATCGAGCAGTGCGACGTTGTCCGAGGGATCCACGGCGATCCGCGAGATGCGGCCGGTGGCGAACGGCCCGAGGTACTTGCCGCCGGCGGCGAACCGGTAGACCGCGCGCGTCGATCGATCGGCGATCAGCCAGTCGCCGGACGAGAGCACGGCGACCGCGGAGAGATCGTCGAGCACGCGCGCAGCGCCCCCGCCGGACGGCGGCACGGTGAGCGTCACGAGCGAGGCCGGCGGCTTGCCGGTCTCGAGCACGACGAGCGCCCGCTGGACGGCCACCGCCCGCCCGCGCGGGTCGAGCGCCATGTCGCGGATCTCGCCCGCCGCCGCGGCGCGCACCGGCATCCCGCGGCTGTCGAGGACGCTGACGCCGGACTTGCCCGCGACGTACAGCGAACCGTCCGGCGCGAACGCCAGGGCGCTCACGTCACGCAGGCGTCCGCCGGCCCCGGCAACGCTCCGCTCCGATGCCACGTACGCGGGCTGCGCGGGAGGGCGCACGTACAACCGGTTCAGGATCGTGCCGAGCGTGCGGGCGGCAGTCACGGACTCGCCGCCGGGCGCCATCGCGCTCACGCGGTAGAGGGCGCCCATCGCGTCCGGCACGCGCCCCGCTGCCGCGAGGCACGTCGCGCTCGACAGCCGGGCGCGCGCGGCCCACACCGATCGCGGGTACTCGAGCACGACCCTGCCGAAGCGCTCGAGGGCTTCCTCGCAGCGGCCCAGGCGCCGCAGCGTGTCACCCGCGGCGAACAACGCCGGGGCGACCGCCGGCGTGCCCGGAAAGAGCCGCGGCACGCGCTCGAAGCTCGCGAGCGCCGCGTCCACGTTCGCCTGTGTCAGCCCCTGCTGCACCATTGCCTGGCCGGCGACCACATACGCCATCGCGACGGAGTCGGAGGCGGGGAACCGCTTGAGCACGCTCTCCGCCGTGTTCTGCGCCTTCGTGGCATCGCGCGCCACCTCCAGTTCGTACCGCGCGATGGCGAGCAGCGCCTCGTCGGCGACCGAGGCGGCCGGATAGCTGTCGACGACGGTCTGGAAGTCCTTGAGGGCCTCGGCGTGACGTCCGGCCCGGAGGAACTCGAGCCCGCTGGCATACTGCCGGCGGGCCACGTCTTCGGGCGTCGGAGGCGCCTGCGCGCTCGCGGCGCCCGCCGCCATCGCCGCGATCCCCAGCCATGCGCCGAGCGCCGCGACGCGGATCACTCGCCCCGCCCTCACTGCACGACCTCGATCGCACTGTCGCCGGAGCCGATGGTGACCCTCTTCGAGGTGTTGTCCGCCTCGTCGGGGCACTTCAGCTCGATCGTATGCGTGCCGGGGGCGACCGTCTGTTCGTTGATCGGCGGATAGCCGAAATCGCGCCCGCCGATGACGACCTTGCACGTCTCCTTGCGCGTCCGGACCGTCAGCCGCCCGGGCGCCGGCAGCCTGTACCCGAAGCGCCCGCCGCTGCCGTCCACCTTCAGCGGCACGTTCAGCAGGTGCGCGGACGAGCGCAGCTGCACCGCTCCCGCTTCCGCCAGCGTGAACTCGTGGCGCGTCTTCGCGGACGAGATCACCTTCGAGCCCTGCACGACCTCGAAGGGATACGGCCCCGCAATCGAGACGGCGACGCCGACCGGCACCGGCTCGAGCCGTGCGAGAACGACACGGTTCTCGATCTGCGCATCCGTCGCGCGGACGACCGCGGGACGGTAGCCCCGCTTGGAGAGACGGACGCGGGCGGCGGCGAGGTCCTCGAGCGACACGTCGGCGGGCGTCACGAGCCCCGTCTCGGCGCCGCCGATGCTGATCTGCGCCCCCTCGGGATCGGAGACGATCTTGACCACATCGGCCGCCGGCGGCTGCGCGGCCGGCGCCGTGCCTGACACGGCCGGCGCCGAGGGGACGCCGGGCGCAGCGGGCGCGGGCGCCGCGCTCACGGAGGTCGAGGCCGGCGTGTCGGTGGACGACGATCGCTGCAGCAGCACGATGGTCGCCAGCACCGCGGAGACCGCCAGCGCCGCTACCGCGATCCACGTGGCGAACCGCCCGCCCGAAGCGGCCTCCGCCATCGTGCGGGCCGTGCCGCCGGCCAGCGAGGCGCTCGCGGCGGGATCCATGCCCGCCAGACGATGCGCGGCCGACGGCGGATCCGCCGCGCCCTGCGACGGCGGGATGTACATCGTCGGCGCGAACTCGGGCGCCTCCTCGACGGCGGTCTCGGTCGTGCGCTCGAGCGACAACCGGACGAGACGCAGCTCGGCGCCCAGGTCGCCCGCGTGCATGAAGCGCCTGTCCGGATCCTTCTGCAGCGCCTTGTTCACCGCGTTCACGAGCGCCGCGGGGATGTCCGGCGCGAACTGCCGGAGGGGCGGCGGCTCCTCGTTGAGAATCTTCATCATCACGGCGGTGGGCGCGTCGGCCGCGAAGGGCTTCCGCCTGGCGATCAGCTCGTACAGCACCACCCCGGCGGAAAAGACGTCCGCGCGTCCGTCGAGCTCGCGCCCGGCGACCTGCTCGGGCGCCATGTACGAGGCGCTGCCCATCACGCTCCCGCTCTGCGTCATGGTCGAGGCGGCGACCTTGGCGATGCCGAAGTCGAGCAGCTTGATGGTGCCGTCCTCCATGATCCAGATGTTTCCGGGCTTCACGTCGCGGTGCACGATGCCCTGCTCGTGCGCGTAGTGCAGGCCGGTGCACAGCTGGGTGACGATGTCCAGCTTCTGAACGATCGTGAGCGGCGGGTCGGCGTTCATGCGGGCCGACAGGCTCTGACCGCGCAGGAACTCCATCGCGATGAACGCGGTGTCGTGATCCTCCGCGAACTCGTAGATCGTGACGATGTTGCGGTGCTGCAGGCGCGCGGCCGCCCGGGCCTCGCGGAAGAACCGCGCGCGGGCCGCCTCGTCGGACGAGAAGTCTCCCGACATCAGCTTGATCGCCACCTCGCGATCGAGCACCGGGTCGCGGCCGCGGTAGAGCACGCCCATCCCGCCGCGGCCCACGCGTTCGATCACTTCGTAGCGGCCGATTTTCTCGCCCTGCTGCACGTCCGCTCCTGTCGCCGGGTCGCCGACCCGGCCCTTGCCTTCAAAGAGAATCCGGGCCGTCTTCGAGCACCAGCTGATACGGACCGATGGTCACGGGAACGCCCGCCCGCAGCGCCACGCGTTCCACCCGCCGCGCGTCCACCCACGTGCCGTTCTGACTGTTCAGATCGATCAGCACGTAGCCGCCGCCCTCCGGCCTCAGCTCCGCATGGAACCGCGACACGAGCTTGTCGGGATCCTCCAGCACCACGTCGTTCTGTTCACCGCGGCCGATCGACAGCTCGCGGCGCCCGAGCTGCACGTAGCGGTGCGGCGCCGCGTCACGGAGAACGACCAGGCGCGCCACGATGGATCAGGCCCCGTCGCCGGACTGCACGCCGCGGGCGACCGTGCGGGCGATGAGCCCCGCCACGAGCACCCCGGCCGCCGCCGACGCGAGGAAGGCCGGCACGAGCACGACGAGCGATCGCGCCGCGCTCACGCCGAACGTCTGCACCTGCCAGGCAATCAGCGGAACGGTGGCCACGATGAACACCACCGCCGCCAGCATGACGCCCTGTCCGATCGCGCGGCGTCCCCAGCCGCTTCCGAGGAGCGACCCGACGCCGTACGACGGCGCCAGACGCGGCGGTGCGGCCGCCGCGGGCGGCTCGCGGAACACGACCTCGCCGATGTCCGACGCCCGCGGCGCGCGCCGCGCGGCCGGTGGGCCGTTCGCCAGCCGCGTCCGGTCATCGTGAGGATCGTGCGCCGGCGCCACGGCCGCGGTCGTGGGGGCGGCGGCCGGCATCGCCACGATGGCGCCGGAGGGACGCACGCTCATGCCGCTCGGCGTCGGGGCGACGCGTGTCCGATCGTCCTCCACGGTCGCCGCTATCGTCGCCGCCGTGTCGACGACCCGCCGATGACTCCGGGTGGGGAGAATGGCCTCGAGCGCGCCCTCCACCAGCTTGACGGTGAGCTGTGCGATCTGGACCACGTCTCCCGGCGCCAGCGTGGCCTCCTTGACCGGGTGGCCGTTGACGCGGATGCCGTTCCGGCTGTCGAGGTCCCGCACCACGACCGCGTGCTGAGCGACGCTGAACTCGGCGTGCCGGCGCGACAGCCGCGGATCCGCGTGGCTGATCTCGCAGGCCGGATCGCGCCCGACGACGATCGTGCCTACCAGCAGCAGCTCGCGCACGCTGCGCCCGTCCTCGACGACCAGTCGGCGGTTCATGCTCCGGTTCCGGCTCCCGACGCGCCAGCCGCGAGCAGACGCGACTCGACGTCCTGCTGAATCTCACGGACCGCCTGACGCCGGAACGGCACCACCCCGAGCGCCTCGGGACCGCGGTCCTCCAGGACGGGATAGCGCTCGCGGAGCGTCAGGCTGAACAGCTCGCCGTCGAGCGCGTCGCTCCCGCGCGCCTTCAGCTGGCCGAGCAGCGACTGCAGTTCCTGGGCGCGCCGGCGCACCTGCAGCGCCATCTCGCGCGATTCCCGGTCGTACTCCCGCTGGAAGCGCGTCAGCTCGGCGAGCAGCTCGCCGAGCTCCTGATGCCGGCGGCCCACCGGCTTCGCCAGCGCCTTGAAGATGATCCGGGAGAGTCCCGCTGGCGCCTCGGTCTCCGACAGCTGCGTGGGATCCTCGCTCTCGACCTTGTGCAGCACGGCGGGCAGATCCGTGGCGGCAAACGGCTTGCGGCCCGACAGCATGTAGTAGAAGACGGCGCCCGTGGAGAAGATATCGGAGCGCTGATCGATCTCGCGCCCGCGCGCCTGCTCCGGCGACATGAAATCGGGAGTGCCGACGATGAAGCCGCTGGCCGTCATGTTGGAATCGGCGAGCCGGGCGACGCCGAAGTCGAGGATCTTCAGCGTGCCGTCGGTCTTGATGAAGAGATTGCCGGGCTTGATGTCGCGGTGCACGATGCCATGCACGTGTGCGACGGCGAGCCCCTCGCACATCTGCATCATCAGGTCGACCGACTGCTCCAGCGGCACCGGGTCCGGCCGCTTGAGGAAGTCGGCGAGGGTCTGGCCCTCCAGCAGCTCCATCACCATGTAGAGCCGCCCCTCCTCCTCCCCCATGTCGTAGACGGTGATCAGGTTGCGGTGCTGCAGGCGCCCGGCAATCTTCGCCTCGCGGTAGAAACGCTCCCGCGTCTCGCTGTCGCCCTCGAGGTCCGTCATCATCACCTTGACCGCCACCGGACGGCCGGCGCGGTCGTCATGAGCGCTGTAGACGATGCCCATCGCGCCCTTGCCGATGCGATCGACGACGCGGTAGGCGCCGATCGTCGCGGGCATGCGCCGCGCCGCCGCCGCCGGACCGGTGCCGGACCGCATCGTCACGCGTCGGCCTCGTAGCGCACGACGAGGGCGGTGACGTTGTCGCGGGTGCCCGCCTCGAGCGCCGCCTGCACGAGCTGCCCGGCGGCGTCCTCGGGCGTGGGCGCCTCCATGAGGATGCGCAGCAGCGCCGCGTCGGACACGCTGCCGTAGAGACCGTCCGAGCAGAGCAGGACCGTCTCACCGCCAGACAGGTCGTGCTCGCTCAGGTGCGGATCCGTCCGTTCGCGGGCACCCAGGACGTTCGTCAGCACGTGGCGCATGGGATGGTGGGACAGCAACGCCGGGTCCCGGCGCTCCTGCTGCGCGAGCACGGCCGCCGCCCACGTGTCGTCCTGCGTCATCTGCCGCAGGCCGCTGCCGTTCAGCAGGTACAGACGGCTGTCGCCGACGTGCCCGATCACCAGCCGCCGCCCCGTGACGAGCGCGCACACGATGGTCGTGCCCATCCCGGTGTAGTCGTCGTGGCTCTCCGCCGCCCGGAAGACGCGCCGGTTGGCGAGGTTGATCCCCGTCTGGAGGCGATTGGCGTCGAGCGACAGCCCCCGATCGATGCCGTACGGCCACGAGATGTCGGAGTCCTCGTGCGAGCGGCGGATGAAGCCCACGAGCGCCTCGACCGCAAGACGCGACGCCACCTCGCCCGCGCTGTGCCCGCCCATGCCGTCGGCGACGACGTAGAGCTGCAGATCGTCCTCGACGGCGCACGAGTCTTCGTTGTTCTTTCGGACGGGACCGGCATCCGAGACCGCGTGGGCCTGAATCATGGGGTTCGGTTTGGAGTTGTTCGAGTTGAGGCGCCGGACGGTGCGCCGCCGGCGCACTAGTATAAGGCCAATCTCCCGTGCACCGCGGCCCGTCGACCGCTCCCGGGCCCATGCCGCGCGGCCGCCTCCGGAGCCCCGCTGCCAGACGGGGAACCGGTGCGAAGCGGCGGGAATCAGTCCCCGCAGGCGCAGGACGCCCGATCGAGCATGTCGACCAGCTGCTCCGGCGCCGACCATTGCGGATTGTGATCGGCCTGGAGCTGCTGGACCCGCCAGCCGCGGGCCCGTGCGCGCTCCGCCTGCGGCGAGAAGTCGTCCGCCTCCTTCCCCGCCTCGATCGTCAGGATGTAGGTCGCCGGGATACGGTGCGCCGCCTCGTTCTTCAACGACAGCGCGTCGGTGAGCGTCCTGAGCGGGTGAGGAACATCGTGCGGCGGCGCCTGCCCGCGGCGGACCCAGGGGGGCACCACGAAGCCGTCCTTCTCCATCGACTTCAGCCAGGCCGCACCGCCGCTCCCGGTGAGCGACATCAGGCTGTCGCCGTCGCCGGGCACGAAGGCGTCCACGTAAACGACCTTGCGCACGCGGTCGGCGGCTCGATCCGCCACGCCGGTCACCACCATGCCGCCGTAGCTGTGGCCCACCAGGACGACGCCGCGAAGGTCCTCGAAGAGCATGACGTTCACGACGTCCTGGATATGGGTTTCGAGGCCGATGTCGGGGGACGCCAGGTGCACTCGTTCGCCCTGGCCGGTCAGCGTCGGCCTGTACACCACGTGACCGCGCTCGCGCAGGAGTGCCTCCACGCGCCGGAACGCCCAGCCGCCGCCCCACGCGCCGTGTACGAGGACGATGGTCGATCCGGAAGGGGCGGCGGGCTGCGCCGCCGCGAAGAACGTGCCGGTGCCGGACATCAGCAGCAGCACCGTCGCGATCAGCGCCAGTCGAACCGTGCGGGATGTCATGGTCCTCCTCGAAGGGGCCTCACGGGCCGTCCCGCAGCGCGAGCTGCTCCGCCAGCCACCGGCGCCGGTCGAGGGAGGCGGCCTCGACGCCGAGATCGTGCTCCGCATCGTACCACCGCTGCTCTTTCGGACCGCTCGCCTGGTCGAAGAACTCCGCCGCGGCGGCCTGGGTGACGTAGATGTCGCGGCGGGCAAACTGGAAGAAGAGCGCGGCAGGCGAAGCCACACCGATGTACTCGATCGGATCCACGTCGGCGACGGCGCGGCGGTACCTGGCCTCGCCACCGGCTCCGGGCGCCTTCCAGTACTTCAGCGACCACTCGGCGAACGTGCCCATGCCCGCCATGAGCACGTACGCTTTCGCGCGGCGTTCCAGACCTGCGACAATCGCGCCGTACATCGCGCCGTAGTCATGTCCCACATACGCGAGGCGATCCGCATCGACGCCGGGGAGCGACATGAGCAGGTCGATCGCCCGCCGCGCGTCGATCACCTGCTCGATGATCTTCCCGCGGTCGATCGGTCCCGCCGTCGGCGGGTCCGTCCAGGGGAAATAGCCCTGGACCAGCACCGAGGCGGCGCCCTGCCGCGCCATCGCCACGGCCTCGTCGAGGAACTCGGTCCGGTCGCTGTGCTTCTCCCCGAGCCAGTGAAAGTAGAGGATGCCGGCGAACGGCCCTCCCCCGGATGGGGAAACGATGTAGGCGGCGATCCGTCCGCGCGTTGGGTCGTACGCCGCGTACGTGATGTCCCGTATGAGGACGCCGCCCGCTCGCGCCGACGACCCGGCGTCGCGCACGTCCAGCGGCACCGTGCGGTCGTAGTCGAAGTGCGGCCTCGCGCCCGCGGACGGGTCGCCGCTCGACACCGTTCCGCCTCCCGTGGCGAGCGCCGCCAGCGCAGCGCCGACGAGCGCACGGCGCAGGACTACGGCCGCTCGAGGTCGTCCAGCCATGCCGCCGCCTCCGCGATCTGGGTCTCGCTGAACACCCGCACGCCCGCGGCGCGCAGCGCCGCCGCCGTCACGCCGTCCCCGGCCGTGCGCGTCCCGGTGAACGCCCCGTCATGGACGAACGATGAGCCGCACGACGGGCTGCCGTCCTTCAGGATGGCGACGCGAATGCCCAGGCTGCGCGCCTGTGCGAGCGCCTTCCCGGCGCCCGTGCGGTAAGGCTCGGAAACGTCCTGACCGTCGGCGGTCACCACGCGCAGCCGAATACGCCCGGCCGCGTCCGCATCGCGCCGGATCTCGGCCGGCCGGCGAGGGGTCGGCAGCCCGCCTTCCACTTCCGGACAGACCGGAACGATCCGCCCCTCGCCGGACCACCGGTCCAGCACGGGATCGGATATCGTCGCGCTTCCCCCGTGGTAACGCACCTTCGCGCCGAGCAGGCACGCGCTGACGAGCACCTTTTCCATGACGGCCGCTCAGAGCTTACCAGCGCCGCCCGGCCGTCGACCCATAGGCGGCACAGTGCCGCTGCGCACGTCTGCTGGCCCACGAGCGACAGAGGCGACCTCTACCCCGAAGTGGTCACATGGTACGGGCGCGAAGTGGCCGTATCCAGTCTGATGACGAGGTGGTACTTCTGACGGGAGAAAGGGAGAAGGGAGAAGGGAGAAGGGAGAAGGGAGAAGGGAGAAGGGAGAAGGGAGAAGGGAAAGCTCATGAGCACAGGCGTGGTTTCGACAACGCCTCGCACCCGGTCGCTGGAGTCGCTGGTTCCGGCGGGTCAGATTTTCGTCGCCGCCGCGCTGGTGGCGTTCGGCGCTCAGCAGTTCCTCTGGGGAGACTTCGTGGCGGGACGCGCGCCGGCATTTCCGGCCGGTCTCCCCGGACGGCTCGTCTGGGCGTACGTCTCCGCGGCCGGCCTGATCGCCGCCGGTGCCGCCATGCTCGTGGCTCTGGCCCACCCATCCCCCGCGGCGGTCAGGGCGGCCAGGACCGCAGCCGTCTGCATCGCTGCCGTGATCCTCCTGTGGGCGGGAGTGAGACAGATCCCGACGGTCGCGGGCGAGTCGCATCTGACCGGCGAATGGACGAAGCTCGGGAAGGCGCTGATGCTCTTCGGCGGCACGCTGGCCGCAGCCGGGGCCCTGCCGAAGCTCTCCGGCAGCGGCGGATGGCCGTGGCGCCTCGTGAACGGGACGGACGGCCTCGTCCACACCGGACGCGCCTGTCTCGGCGCCTTCTTCATCCTTTGCGGGATCCAGCACTTCATCTGGACCGGGTTCGTCGCGTCGCTCGTGCCTGCCTGGATCCCCGGACCGTTCTTCTGGACGTGGTTCGCGGGGGTCGCCTTGATTGCCGGGGGCGCCGGCATGCTGTTCCCGCCGGCGGCCACCCTGGCCGCCCGGCTCTCTGCGCTGATGGTGTTTCTCTGGCTGCTGATGCTGCACGTCCCCCGCGGCCTGGCCGCGCTGGATGCCGGCAGCGCCCGGAACGAATGGACGGCGGTCTTCGAGGCGCTGGCGGTGAGCGGGATTGCGCTGGTCGTTGCGGTGCTGCCGTCGAGAGGACGCTGAGCGAGCGAAGGCGTCACGGAGAATGATGACGCCGAGCGGAAGACCGCAGATTCATAGAAGGACGCAGTATGTGACTGGGCGGCGGCGCTCAATGCGGTCTCCCGGGATCTTCCAAGTCCGGCAGGTTGCCGTCGCGGTGCTCCGGCCGGCGCGCTTCGGCCTTGTTCTCGACGATTAGCTCCAGAGCCTGACGCTTGTCGCGGGACTGCATCTCCCAGACGGCGCCGATGGCACCGCGCGATGCCGTCCCGCGCCTGCGCGCGCGGAAGGCGGCGGCCAGCAGCACGGCGGCCAGCGCCGCTCCGCCCAGCCAGGCCAGCGCCGCGATCTGCTCGCCGGTCACGAGCCGCGCCTCGCCGTGAAGGACGGCATCAGGACGCCTCGCGTTCCGCCTGGATGTAGGCATCCACGCGGCGCTCGAGCACGGTGAGCGGCGCCGACCCGGTCCCGAGCACGACGTTGTGGAATGCCTTGATCGAGAAGCGATCGCCGAGCGCCTGCTTCGCCTTCTCCCGGAGGGCGAGGATCTCGAGCTGGCCGATCATGTAGGCGCACGCCTGACCCGGCATCACCACATAGCGCTCGACCTCGCTGACCTCGATGCCGTAATCGATCGCCTGCTGCCGCGTCCAGCGCTTGGCGTGCAGCCCCGTGTCCACGACGAGGCGGCGCGCACGCAGCAGCTCATCGTCGAGCTGGCCGAGGCGGCCGATCGGATCGCCCTCGTACCAGCCCGACTCGGCGGCCAGCCGCTCCGCGTAGAGCGCCCAGCCCTCGCTGAACGCCGAAATGCCCCCAAGCGCCCGGATGCGACGGAAGCGCGGCACCTCCTCGTTCTCCATCTCGAGCGCGATCTGGAAGTGATGGCCGGGCACCGTCTCGTGGTAGACGAGCGTGCGCAGGGAGAACTGTGTCATGCGGCTCGGGCGCAGCGGCATCTGGAACGTGCCGGGACGCGAGCCGTCGGGCGCCGGCGGGCTGTAGCTGGCGGCGGCGCTCGCCTCCCGGAACTTCGGGTAGGGCTGGGCCACGACGGGCGCCCTCGGGCGGCGGTCGAAGAGGTCGGCGGCCCGCCGTTCGGCGTCCTTCATGTACCCCTCGATGTCGGCCATGATGCGGATGCGGCCGGCCTCGGTGAGCGGATACCCCTGCTCCTTCGAGATCTGCTGCACGCGCTCCTTCAGCGAGCCCTCGGTCCGCCCGAGTCCGCGCAGGATCGCCTCCATCTCGCCCTCGATCCGCGCGACCTCGCGAAGCCCGATCTCATGGATCTCCTCCGCCGTGAGCGCGGTCGTGGTGAATCGCCGGAGCTCGTGCGCGTACACCTCCGCTCCACGGTCGAACCGCCACAGGCCCGCCTCCTCAGAGGCACGCGTGACGAGCGGCTCGAGCATCGCGATCGTGTCGCGCCACGCCGGATAGACACGGTCGGCCACCACCCGCTCGGCGCGCGCACGCAACGGCTCGCGCCGCTCGGCCGGAATGCCGCCCGCGGCCGACATGCGGTCGTCGAACGCGGTCACGAACGGATTTCCCGAAGGCGGCGGCTCGATGAACTGCCGCATCTGGCGCAGCGTGGCCTCGACGATGAAGCGAGGCGGAATCAGGTCCTGCTCGATCAGGCGGCGGGCACGCGCAAGCCCTTCACGCACCCGCAGGTCGACCTGCTCGAGTCTCGCGACGTAGTTCTCCGCGTCCTCCACCGTACGCACGGGGTGCACGATCGTCAGCGTGTTCACCAGGCCGACGTTGATGCCGCGGAACTGCTCGAACGGAAACGTGTAGTCGTCGTAGGCGTCGCCTCGCACGACCACGTCGAGCAGCCACTCCATGACGTCGGCCGATACACGCTGGGTCTCGCTCATCGCCGGCCGATCGAAGCGGCGGAGCTCCGCCAGGCCCTCGCGCGCCATCTGCACGCGCGCCTCGCGCCACTCGTCGCTCTTCGGCGTGAGCTGGCGCTCCAGCCGCTGCTGCTCCTCGCCGGTGAAGTAGCGCGTGGCGGCGGCGAGGTCGGGATCGTGCCGCACCCACCGGGCCGTGAACTCGTCGAAGAACGTCTCCACGCTTCGCTCCCGGGCAGACGGCGGCGCGACCAGCAGCAGGGCGCCTGCGATCACCGCGAGCGCCGCGCGAATCAGCATGATGGGCATCGAATCCTCTGGCCTGTCACGAACGGCGATTCTCCACCCGGGCCGTCAGGTCACCTGCACCTCGGCATCGCGCCCGACGACGGTCGCCCATTCGCGGACGCGCCAGGTCCTGACGAGCCCGGCGGCGACATACGGGTCGGTCCTGGCGAACTCCTCGGCCGCCGCCGGTGAATCGCCGCGGAAGAGCAGCACGGCCCCGTCGGCGGGACTCGACAGGGCGCCGGCGAGCACCAGGTCGCCGCGTTCGACAAAGGAGCGGGCGTGCGCGAGGTGCGCCGGTCGGAGCGGGACACGCCGCTCGAGGTAATCGTCAACGACGTCGTAGAACAGCAGGTAGTGCATCGTCCTTCCTCAAGACGGCGGCGCCGTCCCGCCGTCGTCTCGCGGCAGCGACGGCGTGTCGGCGGGCGCGGCGACCCGGTGCACCTGCAGGTCCGCGCGCAGGAACCGCAGGATCTCGAGCCGGTCCTTCAGGCCGAATCGCCGCCAGCACCGGACGGCCGCGACCGCCGCGCCCCCCGCGAGCACCAGCCAGAGCAGCAGGAAGACCGACGCGAAGAGCTCGAACCACGAGGGAGCTCTCCAGAACTGGAACAGGCTCCATCCGAAGACGAGCAGCGCGATGGCCGCCGTTACCGCCGCGAGCACGGGCATCAGCAGGCGAATCCAGGCGCGCTCCAGGAACCTGCCCTGAATCACCGCGCCTTCCGCCGCCCGGATGACCCGGCCGCGGAACGTCTGCGCCCATGCGTGCCGCAGACGCCCGCGGTAGCGCAGGCGCAGCTTGTGTGCACGGTACACACCGACGACGCGGGGGCCGATGCCGCGACCGCGTCCCGCGCGTGCGATGATGCGGCTCCGGCATTCCTCCGGCGAGAGAGGCGTCTCGAACCTGAGCATCGGGGGTGCGGCTGCTGGGGGCGATCGCTCCACAGCTTACACAGATCGCGCCCGCGCGCCTCGATGCAGCGGACCAGCTCATCCGTCGAGGGACAGGGCGATCTCGCGGCACGCCCTGCAGGTCCTCACCGACGCTCCTTCGCACCCCATCGCCGGATCAGATCGCCGACCGTCTCGTCTGCGAGGTCCTTGAACTCACCCGCATCGAAGAAGCTGCCGAAGCAGACCGCACACGACTCGTACCAGATGTGCGGCTGCCCCGGGTCCACCATGCGGAGGAGCGGTACCCGGCACCGCGGGCATCGGGCCGCCGGCTGGTGCCGCTGCTCCTCGCTCACGGGCTCGCTCGCGTCGAGCGCGGCGGCCGCACCGGCGCGCTTGACGATCTGCTCTTCGAGCAGGTCGAACCACAGCCCGCCGCACACCGTGCAGCGATCGACCTCCGCCGATCCCACCAGGACGACTTCCATCGAGGACGAGCACTTGGGACAGGTCATCCGAACCTCCGGTGCGCCGCGCGCGTCAGGCGTTCCGCTTCCGCGCCTCGACCTCGTCGAGCCAGCCGCGCCGAAGCTCGCCGGGCGGCACGCTCGAGAGGTACGGCTTGATGTCGAGAATCGGCGAGCCGTCGAGCATGTCGACGCCGCGCACGAAAAGCCGCGGCCCCTCGCGGCGGACCAGGGTGACGACGGTGAGACCGATCGGGTTCGGACGCTCCGGGGACCGGGTCGCGAAGACGCCGTGTGGCCGCGTATCGCTGGGGGGCCAGGCGGTCAGGTCCGAGCCTGTGGCGCGATCGAAGAGCCACAGCACGTAGAGGTGCGAGAACCCCTCGATGTCCCGGAGCCCGGCCTCGAACTGCGGCAGTACGTCGAGCACACCCTCGGCGTGGTGCTCGGCGCCCAGGCCCTTGGGGATCTGCGCCGCCTCCGTGTACCCACAGCGCACGAAGCCGATGGGTTCCATCGAGATCGCCACGCCCGGCGCCCGCTACTCGTCCTTCACGCGCCGCAGGTCGAAGGACACCTCGCCCCACGGACCGCGGGCCGTCATCGCCATCTGATCCTCGGACACCGTCGCCTCGTGCATGATGAGGCTCCCATCGCCCATCGTCAGGGTGAAGGTCAGGACGTCGCCGTCGACCTTGCCGTTCTCGATGGCCATTTCCCCGTGGGGGCCCGTCGCGGTCCCCGTCAGGTCGCCGCCGTCGACGGCGAAGGCGTAGACGACGGCGATCGGACCGTCAGGAGTGTCGATGTTGCCCTGCCACTTCCCGCCGGCATCGGCGGCAGCGAGCGTTCCGCCGGCGGCCACAGCGAGCGACAGCACGAGTGCGAGTCTGCGGATCATGGCGTCTCCTTCGAAAGGTGCGATCAGGGCCGCCCCGGGAACGGTCTCAATCATAGCGGAACGGGTCGACCGTTCTTCAGGGCGCGCAGTAGGCGCGGACGAAAAACGGGCGATCGCCGATCTGGAGCTTCGGGTCCTTCATCGGGCCGAACATCGCGCAGCGCTCGTAGTGCGCCTCGATCCACTGCATCAGCCGCTGGTTGTAGTCGCGGCCGAAGACCCTGGGGCCGAACTCCCCTGTCGGCCGGTTGGTCACGAGGATCAGCCGGGTCCGCGCGTCTTCCAGGCGTGCAATCGCCCGCGCCTCACCCTCCGGGCCGAGGAAGCCCGGCGTCGTGATCTCCTCGCGCAGCGGATGCCGCCGTCCGCTGAGGAACGTCAGCGACGTGCCCTCCGGCATCACGGCGACGGCGTCACCGGGCCGCGTGTGCCGTCCGATGAAGGCGAGCGCCTCGTTCCACGCCTGGCCGAGGTCGGCGGCGGCCACGTGCGTCCCGCGCGGGGTCTGGACCGGGACCGTCTGGCGCGTCCGGTAGTTGTAGGCCTGAATCAGGGCCGTCGCCGCCGCATCGAAGGCGATCAGCGATACGGCGATCGTCGCCGCCAGCCGGCCGGCCCGTGCGCTGGCGAAGCGTGACGCGAACGGACCGGCCCAGAGATACGTGAACAGCACCACCGACACCGGCAGCAGATAGGACGCGTGGGCGCCGCCGCTGCGGACGTGGAGCACCATGCGTGCGAGGCTGGCCAGCGCGAACACGGCGCACGTGAGGAGGACGGCCTCGCGAGGGCCGCTTCCCGCATCCGTACGAAGCCGGTAGATCAGCATCACGATCAGTCCGGTCAGGAGCAGCGGCATCGCGAGGTACGGCCCCTTGTCCCAGTCGAGTCCGATCGTCAGCGTCAAGACGACAGCCG
>Ga0299913_10001251_pt1 | contig 18422 bp, 13 predicted proteins | sample RVTome_9_FD_201360 | JGI IMG/M metagenome (GOLD analysis project Ga0299913, IMG submission 201360) | Soil microbial communities from uranium-contaminated site in the Upper Colorado River Basin, Wyoming, United States - RVT155D38 (version 2) ... | reverse complement strand
TCAGCGTGACCGAGGAGCTCGTCCCCGAAGGCCACGTCGCCGTGCTGCTGCTCGACGAGGCGAACCGGTCGCTGTCGGTGCGGGCGAGCCGCGGGTACTCCGAGGGGGTCGGGCTGCTGCGCATCCCACTCGGTCTGGGGGTCACGGGCCGCTGCGCGGAGACGGGCGAGGTCCAGCTCGCCGACAACGTCTCCGAGCTCGAGGACTACATCGAGGGCGTGCGCGGAGCGCAGAGCGAGATCGCGCTGCCCCTCAAGGTGGACGGCCGGGTCATCGGCGTGCTCAACGCCGAGACCCCGAGTCCAAACGCGTACACCGAGGACCACGTGCGTCCGCTCACGGTGGTGGCGCAGCAGGCCGCGGTGGTGATCCGGGCCGCGCAGCTCAACGACGAGATGCGTCGTCTGGCGGTGACGGATCCGCTCACGGGTCTCTACAACCGGCGCTTTTTCGTCGAGAAGCTCGAGGAGCACCTCCACCGGGCGCGGCGCTACGGCGAGCCCCTCGCGCTGCTGTTCCTCGACTGCGACCACCTCAAGAACATCAACGACCAGCACGGACACCTGTCCGGAGACCGGGCTCTCCAGGCGCTCGCCGACGTGATGAAGATCACGCTGCGCGAGTCGGACGTCCTCGCCCGGCTGGGGGGCGACGAGTTCGCCGCGCTGCTCGTGTCGTCGGACCACGAGCGGGCGCTCGAGGTCGCGGGACGCCTCCGGCGGACCATTCAGGGGCTGCGGCTCATCTCGGACGACGGCACCGACATCGCGCTCACCGTGTCGGCGGGCCTCGCCCTGTACCCGGACGATGGGACCGATGTGAAGGCCCTCATGCGGGAGGCGGACATGGCGCTCTATTCCGCGAAGCGCGAGGGCCGCGACCAGGCCGTGACCGCATCGCGACCCGAGCGCGTCGGCGCGGATGGGGACGGCGACGGGCCGGGAGCGGTCCGCCGCGCACCGGAAGAGACGACCGGAACGGCCGGCTGACCCCGGGGGGGGCGTCCGCGAGTTTGCGCGACCCGCCCCGGACTCTGAGCTTCCCCCGGGATCGGATCTTCGACGCTCGGAGGAAGTGAATGTCGGACAGACTCGCGAAGATGCAGTGCGTGCCCTGCCGGGGCGGCGTTCCGCCGCTCGAGGGCGACGAGCTCGACCGCCTGGCGGGGGAGCTCGACTCGGGGTGGGAGGTGGTCGATGGTCACCACCTCCGGAAGGAGTTCAGCTTCCCGGATTTCCGTCAGGCGCTCGATTTCGTGAACCGCGTGGGGGAGCTCGCGGAGGAGCAGGACCACCACCCCGATCTCTACCTCGCCTGGGGCAAGGCGCGGGTCGAGATCTGGACGCACAAGATCGAAGGGCTCACGGAGAGCGACTTCGTGTTCGCGGCGCGAAGCGAGCGCCTGTACGAGGGAGGCTGACGGACGGCATGGAGACGCGGGCTCGCCACGTGGCCGTGGCCGGCGCCGAAGGTCGGCTCATCGGGGTCCGGCGAGGCGATGGCCCCGGTCCCATGCTCCTGTGCGTCGCCGCCCTGCACGGAAACGAGCCCTCGGGCGTGGAGGCACTCGAGCGCGTGTTCGCGCGGCTCGAGGCCGACGACCCCGAGCTCGGGGGCGCCATCGTGGGGCTGTCGGGCAACCTCGGGGCGCTCGCGCGTCACCACCGCTTCATCGACGAGGACCTGAACCGCGTGTGGCAGCGGGAGCGGGTGGCCGCCATCCTCGAGTCGCTGCGCGCGGGGGACGCGACGGGCGATCCCTCCGCGGCCCCCGATGCGCCCCCCGGACCGTCCGACACTCCCCTCCCGATGATCGGGAGCGCCGAGCTCGCCGAGCAGCGGGCGCTCCTCGCCGCGATCCGCGGCTTCGTTCGCGAGGCGCGCGGTCCCGTGTACGTGCTCGACCTCCATACGACCTCGTCGGAGAGCGCCCCGTTCACCACGCTCGGCGACACGCTTCAGAACCGTGTCTTCGCCCTCCACCTTCCGATCCCCGTCGTGCTGGGGCTCGAGGAGCAGATCGACGGGGCGATGCTCCAGTACTTCGACCGCCTCGGGTGGTGCGGGATCGGAGTCGAGGGCGGCGCGCACCGGGATCCCGCCTCGGCTTCCGCGCACGAGGCGACGGTGTGGATCCTCCTCGAGGCGCTCGGCGTCGTGCCGCGGTCCGCCGTCCCGGACCCGGATGGGAAGCGGGACCGCCTGGCCCGGGCCGCCGCGGGTCTTCCCCGTGTCGTCGACGTGCGCTACCGGCACGCGATCGCCCCCGAGGACGCGTTCGCGATGGATGCCGGGTTCCGCAACTTCCAGCCGATTCGGAAAGGACAGCGGCTTGGCAGCGACGCGCGGGGGGCGGTGAACGCGCCCGAGGGCGGGCTGATCTTCATGCCGCTCTACCAGAAGCAGGGGGACGACGGGTTCTTCATCGTCCGGCCGGTGCGGCCCGTGTGGCTCGGGATCTCCCGCTGGCTTCGCGGCCGCCGGCTGGGAGACCGGGCGACGTGGATCCCGGGCGTGCTCCGTCACCCCGACCGGGAGGACGCGGTCATCCTCGCACCGTGGGCCTCGAACCGGGCGGTGATCGGGCTCCTCCACCTGCTCGGGTACAACGTGCGGCGCGAGCGCGGCCGAGTGGTCATGGTGCGCCGGGTCGAGACCGCACGCCCGGGCGGCCCGCTCGACCTCATGGAGTAGCCGGGCGGCTCCGCACGAGGAGCTCAGCGGCCGAGCACGACCTCCGCGAGGGCGTCGATGTCGGCCGCGTCGTTGTACACGTTCGGCGACACCCGGAGCGAGCTTCCCCGCAGCGATGCATACACGCGAGCGTCCTCGAGGCGCCGCTGGAGAGCCCCCGGATCCCGATCGGGCGGGAGCCCGATCCCGAGGATGTTCCCGCCGCGCCAGGCGTCGTCCTCGACGGGCCAGCCACGCTCGCGAACCGCGTCCGCCACGCCCGAGAGCAGCGAGACGCAGTAGTCGCGGATCCGGGGCGGTCCCCACTCGAGGAGCTGCTCCAGGGCCGCGATCATCATGGGGACGTGGATGAAGTCGGAGCGCTCTCCCACGTCGAAGCGCACCGCACCTTCCGCGTAGCCCTCCTCGTAGTCGACGAGGCCCCGGAAGTCCTCGGAGCCCTCGCGCGCGATCCACGTCTCCTCGAGCGGGACGCCGTGGTCGAAGCGCTCCCCGAAGTGCGCGAGCGCGATGCCGTAGGGCCCGAGCAGCCATTTGTAGCCCGCGCACACGAGCGCGTCGGGCTTCACGTCTCCCACGTCGAGCGGCACGGCGCCCACCGACTGCGACCCGTCGAGCACGAACGCGGCGCCGACCTCCCGGGCCCGGGCCCCGATGGCCGCCACGTCGAACCGGGTTCCGTCGGTCCAGTGCGTCGGGGCGAGCGCGACCACGGCCGTGTCGGCGTCGATGGCGTCGAGGATGCGCTCGTTCCAGCGCGCGCCACAGGGAGGCGGGCCCGGACGGGGCACGACCCGCACCCGGGCGTCTTCCTCGTCGGCCCGACGGCGCCACACGTACACGTTCGAGGGAAACTGCTCGCCGAGCAGCACGACGTCTCTCCCCTTCCCGAGCGGGAGGTTCCGGGCCGCGGTCGCGATCCCGTACGAGACCGAGGGGAGGATGGCCACGTGCCGCGCCGCCCCGCCGATGAGGGCGGCGAACCGCTCCCGCAGCCGGTCGCAGTCGTCGTAGAACGCGCGCGCCGGGAAATCGGTCGGCGAGCGCTTGCGGGCGAGCCCCGCGATGCCGGCCTCCTCGGTGCGCCGACTGATGGGACCCAGATAGGCGCAGTTGAGGAAATGGACGCCGGGCTCGAGCCGGAAGTCCTCCTTCCGGCACGTGAGCGCGTTCACGGTCTCCGCCCGCCGCATCGCCCCCTCCTCCCGCCCGCGGCCGGACCGGTCGCGGGCCACCACGCGCGGCGGGCGCGCCCGGCGAGCTCCGCTTCCCTCGCCTCCACGCGTTCCTTCATTCTCCGGTCCTCCCCTCCGACGCCAGGTGGCGGACTCGCGCCCGGTCTACCTTCCCTCCGGCCACCCGCGGCAGCGACTCCACCCACCACCAGCGCCGGGGCCTCCGGGGGCCCGAGAGACGGCTCTCGGCCCACTCGCGGAGCCCCGGCGGGGCGTCGACCCGCGCCGCGGGGGGCGGACGGACCGCGACCACCACGGCGGTCACGATCTCGCCCCACACGTCGTCGGGCGTGCCCACCACGCACACCTCGCGCACGTCGGGGTGCGCGGCGAGCACGGCCTCCACCTCGGCCGGATCCACGTTCGCCCCCCCGGTCACGATGCGGTCCGACCGCCGTCCCGTCACCCGCAGGCGGCCCGTGGCGTCCAGCGCCCCAAGGTCCCCCGTCGAGAGCCACGCATCGGGCGGAAGCGGGCTCCAGGGCTCGCCGAGCGACCGGGACGGTCCGCGGGTCTCGATCTCCCCGCCGGGCCCGGTCCGGAGCTCCACACCCTCGAGCGGCGGGCCGACCACGCCCGGCTCGTCGGACACGTCGCCCGGCTCGCCGGTGGCCACCTGCGAGCCCATCTCCGTGAGCCCGTACGTGAGCGCCGCCGGCCAGCCGCCTTCGACGGCGCGGCGCGCGAGCGCGGGCGGCGTGGCCGCCCCGCCCACGAGCGCACAGCGGAGCGAAGGCGGGGGCGGCCCGCCCCGATCGAGGATGGCGTGGAGCATCGCGGGGACCAGCGACACGTGGGTGGCGTCCGCGTTCCCGAGCGCCGTCGCCACGTCCGCCGGGTCGAAGCGGGAGGGCCCGAAGGCGATCCGTGCGCCGACGACCCCGGCGCGCACGACCACGGCGAGCCCACCCACGTGCGCCCACGCGAGCGTGGCGAGCCACGTGTCGCCCGGCCCGAACCGGTTGCGGCGCGCGGCCGCGACCGCGTTCGCCCGCAGCGCGTCCCAGGAGTGGCATACGACCCGCGGCCTCCCGGTCGTGCCCGACGTGGAGAGGAGCACATCGGTTCCCGCGGGAAGTCCCAGCGTCGACCGGCGGGTCCCGTCCCGCGCGCGGGCGAGGAGCCGGATCCCCGTCGCGGCCGTGGCGCGGGTCCCGGCGTCGACCGCGGACCAGCCCGAGCCGGGGAACCCGGCCGCCGGCTCCGTGAGCAGCAGGTCGGGGTCCGCCGCATCGAGGAACCGCGCGACCTGGTCCCCGTCCCACCCGGGGTGGACCGGCGCCAGCCGGGCCTCGGCGCGCGCGATGGCGTGGATGGCGACGACGGCCGCGGGGGCGAGCCCGAACCGGTGCGCGATGCGGGGCGGGCCGTCTCCGCCCCATGCATTACGGATGCACTCCGCGAGCGCCGCGGACTCCTCCTCGAGCCGCGCGGCGCTCCACCGCTCCGATCCCGTCGCGAGCTCCGTGGCGGACCCGATGCGATCGGGTTCGGGGATCACCACAGGCACCCGACCGCGAACAGGAGCCCGTAGAGCCCGGCCGTCTTCGCCGTCGCGGGCAGCGCGGGATTGAGCTCGCGCGGGTCGTCGTACGCCCACACCCCCCGGAGGGGTCGATGCCCCGGAATCGCGGCGAGGAGCGCGAGGAGCGCGCCCGCGGGCCACCCGCCGCTCCACGCGCCCACCGGGACGACGACGAATGCCGTGATCCACAGAGCCGTGTACTCGAGCTTCGAGCCGCGCTCGCCGAGGATGACCGCCAGCGTCCGCTTGCCGACGGCCGCGTCCGTGACGCGGTCGCGCAGGTTGTTGACGACCAGGATCGCGGTGATGAGGCTCCCCACCCCGAGCCCGGCGAGGATCGCCTCCGCCGACCAGGCGAGCGTCTGCACGTACGCGGTGCCCGCCACGGCGATGGGTCCGAAGAACGCGAGGACGAAGACGTCGCCGAGCCCGTGGTAGCCGAACGGCCACGGACCGCCCGTGTAGCACACCGCCGCGGCGAGCGAGGCGAGCCCGATCCAGACGATGGGCCACCCGCCGACCGCCACGAGATACACGCCCACGACGAGCGCGAGCCCGAACGCGACGGCCGCACCGCGGCGCACTGCCGCGGGGGACAGCAGCCCGGTCTGTGTCACCCGCGGCGCACCGAGCCGCTCGTGCGTGTCGGCCCCGCGCACGAAGTCGGAGTAGTCGTTCGCGTAGTTGGTGCCGACCTGGATGAGGAGGGCGCCCGCCAGCGCGGCCAGGAACGGGCCGGCCGCGAAGCCCCCGGCCGACCGCGCGAGCCCGCCCCCCACGAGGACGGGCGCGATGGCCGCGGGGAGGGTGCGGAGGCGGGCCCCCTGGATCCAGGCGCGGGCGGTCAGGCACCCACCTCCGGCCGGAGCCATCCCCGTCCCGCGGGCCGGAGCCATGCGCGTCCGGCGAGCCCGCGCCAACCGCCTGCGGCCGGCCCGCACGACCGCGGATCGGCACCCCGCGCTTCCGGCCGTCCCCGCGGACCCGTCGTCCTCAGGGCCGCCACGGGTACTTCCGGAAATCGGGCGGACGTTTCTCGAGAAACGCGTTCCGCCCCTCCTGTCCCTCCTCGGTCATGTAGAACAGCATCGTGGCGTGACCGGCGAGCTCCTGGAGCCCGACCTGGCCGTCGCAGTCGGCGTTCATCGCCGCCTTGAGACACCGGATGGCGAGGGGGCTCTTCCCGAGGATCTCACGCGCCCAGTCGACGCCCTCGGCCTCGAGCCGCTCGAGGGGAACGACCTTGTTCACGAGCCCCATGCGCTCGGCCTCCTCGGCACCGTACTGCCGGCACAGATACCAGATCTCGCGCGCCTTCTTCTGGCCGACGATGCGCGCCAGGTACGAAGAGCCGAACCCGCCGTCGAAGCTCCCGACCCTGGGTCCGGTCTGCCCGAACACGGCGTTGTCGGCCGCGATCGTGAGGTCGCACACGACATGGAGCACATGGCCCCCGCCGATGGCGTATCCGGCCACCAGCGCGATCACCGGCTTCGGCATCGAACGGATGAGCCGCTGGAGCTCGAGCACGTTGAGCCGGGCGACGCCGTCCTTGCCGACGTAGCCCGCATCGCCGCGGACGCGCTGGTCGCCGCCCGAGCAGAAGGCCCACTTCCCGTCCTCGGCCGGACCGTTTCCGGTGAGCAGCACGACGCCGATCCCGTCGTCCTCGCGCGCGTCCGAGAATGCCTCGTACAGCTCGAACAGGGTCTCGGGGCGGAACGCGTTCCGCACCTCGGGACGGTCGAAGGCGATGCGGGCGATGCCCTCGCCCTTGTGATACGTGATGTCTTCGTAGTCCTTGACGGACGTCCAGGCGACCTCACCCGTCGCCGGGAGTGTCGAATCGCTCATGCCCATGCGCTCCAGGGTCCCGTGAAGAAGAAGGGATTCTCGCCATGTCGTCTCCGCCGCGGGGCGGAGCCGACGCTCAGATCCGCGCGGCGACCGCCTCCGCGGCCGCGGCGAGCGCGGCCCGGCGGAGCTTCCAGTTCTCGTGGCGATCGACCGGGACCTCCACGAGTCGGACTCCGGGAGGACGATCGTCCTCCGTGAGCTCGACGCGGAGATCCTCGAGCGTCGCCGTGAGACGGTGGGGGATTCGTGCCGCGGCGGCAACCGCGGACAGCTCCACGTCCTGCGGCATCACGATGTGGCGCGTGAACGGCGGGTCGTACTCGCGGATCGGGAGCATGTGGAAGATGCCGCCCCCCCGGTTCTGGATCACGACGAGGCGGAACGGAACTTCGAGCCGGCACCCGACGAGGAGCGCCCCCACATCGTGGAGCAACGTGAGGTCTCCGATCAGGGCCGTGGCCGGGGCCCCGAGCGCGAGGGCCGCCCCCAGCGCCCCGCTCACGTTGCCGTCGATGCCGCTCGCGCCCCGGAACCCGACGGTCCGCACGGGCTCGTCGCGCGCCCCGGCGAACGCGTCCACGTCGCGGATCGGCATCGAGTTCCCCAGGAAGAGAGTCCCGCCCGTCTCGACGGCGCCGGCCACCTGGGCGGCCACCGCCCCCTCGAACCACTCGCCCTCGAGAAACGGCGTCAGCGCCGCGACGGCGGCCTCCTCGAGCTCGAGCCAGCCGGCCCGCCACGCGGGGTCTGCCCCGTCCTCCGGGAGGCGGTCCGCGAGCCCCGCGGCCGCGGCGGACGGATCGGCGAGGACGTACTCCGACGCGAGCCCCCGGTGGTCCTTCCAGCGCCGCCCCCGATCGATCACGATGTGTGGAACGCCGGCGTGATCGGCGAGATAGCGGTCCACGGCCGCCGAGGTGGGCGCGGGCCCGAGCCGGATCACGAGATCCGGGGCCAGGGTCCGCCGCGCGTCCTCGCGCCCGAGGAGGGCTTCGGCCCGGGCGATGGTGGTCCCCGGGGCACCCCGGGCGAAGCGCCCTCCCGAGAGCGGATCGGCGAGGAGCGGGGCCGCGAGCGCCCGGGCCAGCGCCACGGCCGCGGGCCCCCGCGCCGGGTCGTGTGTCGGCCCGCAGACCACGAGCGGACGGTCCGCGGCCGCCACGCGCTTCGCGAGCGCCACGAGGGCGGCGTCCGACACGGCGGCCGGCATCCACACGCCCGTGCGGGGGCGGTCGTCCTCGCGGGCTCCGCCGAGCACCGGCGTGCTCCCCACTCCCTCCTCCACGTCTCCCTCCACCGGCGTCGGCTCGAGGGGCTTGTCGAACTGGAGGTTCAGGTGGACCGGGCCGGAGGGCGGCGCGAGCATCCACGCCCAGGCGCGCGCGCACGCGGCCCGGAGGAGCGCCAGGTCCCCGGCCCTGCCGGTCGCCACGGGCAGGTCGAACGCCGCGCGGGGGTATCCGCCGTACAGCCCGGGCTGGTCGATGGTCTGGTTCGCATCGAACCCGCGCAGCCGGGCCGGCCGGTCCGCGGTCAGCAGGAGAAGCGGCACGTCGCTCTGGCTCGCCTCGACGACGGCCGGGAAGAGATTCGCCGCCGCGGTCCCCGAGGTCGTCACGACGCCGGCGGGTCTCCCGGTCGCCGCCCCGATCCCGAGCGCGAAGAACGCGGCGGAGCGCTCGTCCACGTGCGGGTGGACCTCGAAGCGCCCGTCGCGCGTGAAGGCCTCGACGAGGGGGGCCGAGCGCGAACCGGATCCTACCGCGACGTGCCGGAGACCGTGCCGCGCGAGCTCCTCGGCCAGGGCGCGGGCCCACAGGGTCCCGCGGTTGGGGGCCGTCACGGGACGCGCGCCACCCCGAGCGCCTGGAGCATCGTCTGGAACTTCACCCGCGTCTCATCCCACTCCGCGCGCGGTCGCGAACCCTCCACGATCCCGGCGCCGGCGTAGAGCCTGAGAAGCGGACCCCGGCCCACCGCCGAGCGGAGCGCCGGAGCGAACTCGCCCGCTCCGGTCTCGTCGAACCACCCCACCGGGCCGGCGTACCAGCCGCGCGATACGGCCTCCTCCTCGGCGAGGATCCGGCGCGCCGTCTCGCGCGGGTGCCCGCACACCGCGGCGGTGGGGTGGAGCGCGCGGATGAGGTCGAGGACGTGGGTTCCTTCGCGGACGGTGGCCTCGAGCTCCGAGCGCAGGTGCTGGATCCGCGGCAGCCGGAGGAGGCTCGGCTCGGGGACGGGTCCGACGGTCACGCCCGAACCGGAGAGCTGCTCGACGATGTCCTCGACCACGATCTCGTGCTCCACCCGGTTCTTCCGGCTGCTCAGGAGCTGACGTCCCAGCCACTCGTCGGACTCCGGGTCGGCGCCCCGCGGTGTCGAGCCGGCCACCGCCATGGTCCGGAACCGCCGGCCGCGGAGGGCGCCGATGAGCTCCGGCGCCGCGCCGAGCAGATAGCGATCCCGCGAGAACTGGAGGAGGACGGTGTGCGCGAGCGGATTCGAGGCGCGCAGCGCCGCGAGCACGCTGGCCGAGTCGGGCACCTCGGCGAGCGTCACGTCGAGTGGCCGGGCCAGCACCACCTTGCGCACCGAGCCGCGGGCGATCTCCGCCAGGATGCGCTCGATCCCGCGCCGCCACGCGCCGCCACGCACCGGCTCCTCGAGCGCGGTGGCCGCCGGCACCGCCCCGGGGGTGGCGCCCGTTCGTTCGAGACCGAGGAGCGCGCTCCGGGTCCGGTCCGCCCGCCGCCGGAGCTCGTCGATCGCCCGGTCGCGCGGGGTGGCCGCGTCGAAGCGCCGGGTGAGCGTGAGCCGGGCGCCCTCGCGGTCGGCCTCGACCTCGAACGCGGGCAGCGTGAACCGCGCCGCGGGGAACGGCTCCCAGAAGTCCGCCTCGTCGGCGCCTCCTTCGCGGTTGGTCGCGTCGAACGCGAACCCGCCGTGGAAGCGGGGGCGCCGGGCCTCGCCGTCGAGATCGAAGATCCAGGGCTCCTCGTAGTGCCGCCGAGCCTCCCGGAGCACTCCTTCGAAGACGCTCGCGCCCCCGGCGGCCGACGTCCCGCGGTTCCGGGCGTGGATCTCGGCCACGGCGCCCGCGTGCGCGATCCAGTGCGTCCCGCTCTGCCAGAACCCGCGCACGCCCGACGGAGGGGACGCGAGGACCGCCTCGGGCTGGAGGCTCCCGAGGGGAATGGTCACGGAGGCGAGATAGGTGCCCTCCTCCGAGCCGGCCCGGGCGCCGGGGGGAGCCCCTTCGAGGACCGAGGGTGTCCCGACGCCCTCGTGCCCGGCCGCGCTCACGATGCCCTCGTCCCCCGCGTCGCGCACGGGGTGCCCTCCACGGCCGCCGCACGGTGGGCGCTCGCGTGCAGGTCCGCCGTCTCCTCGTCGTTCTCGGCGTATCCTCCCGAGAGGAGGAGCGTGAGCGGGTGACCCCGGTCCCGGACCGTCCCGACGACCAGCCGGTCACGCGCCTCGAGGCCCGCCCGCGTGAGCGACAGACGTCCGAACCGGTCTCCCTCGAGCACGTCGACTCCTCCCAGATAGAACACGAGGTCCGGCCGTGCCGCCTCGAGAGCCGCCCGCAGGTGTCGGCCGAGGGCCGTGAGGTAGTCCGCGTCGCCGGTCCCATCGGCGAGCGGCACGTCGAGGTCGGAGGGCACCTTGTGGAACGGGTAGTTCCGCGCGCCGTGCATCGAGAACGTGAACGTGTCGGGATCGTCGGCGAACACGGCCGCGGTGCCGTTCCCCTGGTGGACGTCGAGGTCGATGACCAGCGCGCGGCGGATCCACCCGCCCCGGCGCAGGAGCCGGACCGCCACGCCGACGTCGTTGAGGACGCAGAACCCTTCGCCGTGGTCCGGGAAGGCGTGGTGCGTCCCGCCCGCGAGATTCGCGGCGACCCCGTCCTCGAGGGCCATCCACGCGGCGTTCACGGTGCCGCGCACGGCGAGGCGCGAGCGGCGAACCAGCGCCGGCGACCAGGGGAGCCCGAGCCGCCGGAGCTCGGCGCGCTCGAACGCGCCCGTCTCGAGGCGTCTCAGGTAGTCCGGGGTGTGGACGAGCGCGAGCTCCTCCCACGACGCCTCGCTCGGCTCCACGATCTCGGCGGCGGTCACCCGGCCCTCGGCGGTCAGGATCCGGAAGAGCGCCGGGAACTTCCCCATCGGGAACGGGTGCCCCGCGGGGAGCGGGACGAAGTAGTCCCGTGCGTAGCTCACCCTCACGCGCGGACCTCCCTCGATCGCCGGGCGGCGAGGATCGCGGCCGCGAGCCCGAAGATCGCGGCGATCGCGCTCGCCCACCCCACGGTGTCGCCGAAGCGTACGTACACGGTCCGCCCATCGGTCGTCATCACGTCCGCCACGAACGCCGCCGGCTCGAACAGCGGCGTCGCGTTCGACACCCGTCCCAGCGGATCGACGATCTCCGATATGCCGGTGTTCGCGGATCGCGCCACGCCCATCCGGGTCTCTATCGCGCGCATCACCAGGTGCGCGGGGTGCTGCCACAGAGCGCTCGACCGGCTCCACCACGTGTCGCGTCCGAACCAGGCGTCGTTCGTGATGTTGACGAGGAAGTCGGCGCCGCTTCGCCGGTAGTGACGGGCGAGGGGGGAGAAGATGGACTCGTAGCAGATCATGACGCCGAAGGACGCCGCGCGCTCGGGCGTTTCCACGGTCAGCGGCCTGCCCCACGCACCCATCCCGAATCCTCCGAAGTTCGGGATCATGCGGAACCATTCCGGCGGCAGGAACGGGACGCGCTCGACGATCGGGACCAGGAAGCGCTTGTCGTAGCGCTTCACGCGGCCCTCGCCGGGGCGGGTGAGGAACGCGGAGTTGAAGTAGTCGAAGTCGCCGCCACCGTGGTCGCGCGAGCCCAGCGCCCCCCAGAGCAGATCCGCCTCGAGCTCCTCGGAAAGCTCGATCGCCCAGCGATCGTACTGCGGGAGCCCCGCGTACCCGCCCTCGAACGACGGGATCGGCTCGACGTGGAGCGGGACCGCGGTCTCGGGGAGCAGGACGAGATCCAGCCGGCGCCGCTCGTCGGAACTCCACGTGCCGACGAGCGTCGCCGCCGCCCGCACCGCGCTGTCCGCAGCGAATGGCCGGTCCCGGATCTTTATGTGCTCGGGCACGTTGGGCTGGACTACGCCGACCGTCGCGACCGGGCGCATCTCGATCGTGTTCCAGCGCACGACCGAGTATGCGATCGGCATGGCGATCGCGACCAGCACGGCCACCCCCTGCCGCCGCCAGCGTCGCGCCTCGGGTGTGCTCCGTCCGTACGTCTCGGTGAGCCGCACGCGGATCCCGAGCCACAGGGAAGCCGCGAGGGCGTTGACGAGCACGAGCCAGAACGACAGCCCTCGGGAGCCGACGAGATCCGCGGCGCCCACCAGCGAGGGGAACCCGCTGAGCGTATCCCCGAAGTTCATCCACGGGAACCCGACCTCGGGGATGTTCGCGCGCAGCCATTCGGTCGCGGTCCAGAACACCGGGAAGGCGAGCCAGATCGGCCACGCCAGCCGCCGCCGGACCGCGTGGATGGCGCCGGAAGCCCACGCGAGGAACATCGACATGATGAGGACCGGCGCGAGGAAGGCGAGCGCCGCCATCCACGTGTAGTACACGAGCGCCACGAACAGCCAGTAGAAGACGAGCGTGAAGTATACGAGCCCGAGGAAGAAGCCCCCGATCCGGGCCTGCCGGCGCCCCTCCGGCGTGTCGGGCAGACGCTCGTGCCACACGATGAACGGGGCGAGCGCCACGAAGGAGGGGAAAAGCAGGTGGAACGGAGGGTGGGCGAGCCCCAGGAACACCCCCGCCACGAACACCGGTCTGGCGCGGTCCGGCACGACCCGGTCGCGCCAGCCCGCCGCGAGCCCCGAGGACCCGGCCCCGCTCATATGGACATCCCCTCCAGCGAGGCGTCAAGGGCGGCCTCCACGACCCGCACGGTCTCGGCGATGTCGCCATCCGTATGCGCGGTCGACAGGAACCCGGCCTCGAACGGCGAGGGGGCGAAGAACACGCCGCCCTCGAGACACGCGGCGTAGTACCGGCGAAAGCGGGCCGTGTCCGAGGCCTTCGCATCGGCGAAGCTCCGCACCGGGCCGGGCGCGAAGTAGACGCCCCACATCGAGCCCACGGCGCTCCCGCACATCGGGATGCCGCGCGCCTCCGCGGCCGCGAGGATCCCGCGCACGAGCGTGGCGGCGCGGCGCTCGAGGTCGTCGAACGGATCGGTCCGGTCGAGCTCCTCGAGCTGGGCGAGACCGGCGGCCATGCCGAGCGGATTGCCCGACAGCGTGCCCGCCTGGTACACCGGACCCGCCGGGGCCACGCGTTCCATCAGCTCCCGAGGCCCCCCGTACGCCGCGACCGGAAGCCCGCCGCCGAGGACCTTGCCGAGCGTCGTGAGATCGGGCGTCACCCCGTAACGCTCCTGGGCGCCCCCGCGTGCCACGCGGAAGCCGGTCATCACCTCGTCGAACACGAGAAGGGCCCCGGTCCGGGTCGAGCGCTCCCTGAGCCCCTCGAGAAAGCCGTCGACCGGCGGGATGAGCCCCGCGTTCCCGACCACGGGCTCCACGATGACGGCGGCGATCTCGTCGCCGTAGCGGTCGAAGGCGACGTCCACCGCGTCGAGGTCGTTGTAGGGGAGCGAGAGCGTGAGGGCGGAGGCGGCCCGCGGGACGCCGGGGGAGTCGGGGAGCCCCAGCGTGGCCACCCCCGATCCCGCCGTGACGAGGAAGGAGTCGGCATGGCCATGATAGCACCCGTCGAACTTCACGATCCGCTCGCGCCCGGTGGCAGCGCGCGCGAGCCGGATGGCGGACATGGTCGCCTCGGTCCCGCTGTTCACGAAACGCAGCATCTCGACCCCGGGCACCCGGGCGACGACGTGCTCGGCCAGCGCGACCTCGCGTTCGGTCGTCACGCCGAAGCTCGTCCCGTCCCGCGCCGCCCGCTGGATGGCCTCCACGACGGCGGGGTGCGCGTGCCCGAGGATCAGCGGCCCCCACGAGAGCACGTAGTCGAGGTATGCGCGCCCCGACGCGTCGTGGAGCCGCGCGCCCTCTCCGCGAATCGCGAAGCGCGGGTCGAGCCCCACCGAGCCGAACGCCCGGACCGGCGAGCTCACGCCCCCGGGCATGACCGCGCGCGCCCGCTCGAGCAGGTCCCGCCCCACGCGAGACGTCACGGGGTCACTTCCCCCACGCCGTCTCCAGACCCAGCCCGAGGACGGGGAGCTCCCGCCTCGTGCGTGCGCCGACGACGATCGGTTCCCGGCTCCGGTCGACGCCTCCTCCACCGGGGGCGGGACGCAGCACGCTCGCGATACGAGCCGCCAGATCGAAGTCGGCCGCACGCTCCACGGCGACCTCGACGAGCGTGCCGGGGGCGAGGTCCGCCGGGCCGACCAGCACGGTCGCGCCGTCCACGTCGTCGGCCTGCGAGTCGATTCGACCCAGGTACAGGTGCGCCTCCGGCCCGTCCTCTCCCGCACCGCGGGGGAGGAGCTCGGCGACCACCGGGTCGTCGATCGCCGCGGTCCCGTCCACGATCGCGGTCCGGCGTGTGCCGACCATGGCGGCGAGACGCTCCCGGCTCACCGCCCGCTGGATCTCGATGATCTCCTCGAGCCTCGCGCACGCGACGTCCTCCGGGGGGCGCTCGTCCTCCATCGCGGCCGCGCGCGTACCGTCCTGCGGGCTGAACGCGAACGCCCCCAGCCGGTCGAACCGGGTCTCCTCGAGGAACGAGACCAGCTCCCGGAATTCCGCATCGGTCTCGCCCGGAAACCCGACGAGCACCGTCGTCCGCAGCGTGAGGTCCTCGATCGACTCCCGGAGCCACGCGATCTTCTCGAGCAGTCTCCCGCGCCGCTCGGGCCGGCGCATGCGCGCGAGCACGGTGTCCGAGGCGTGCTGGATCGGCATGTCGATGTACGGGAGCAGCCGCGGCTCGCTCGCCATGAGCTCCACCAGCGGCGGCCGGAGCCCGGCCGAATAGATGTACAGAAGCCGGAACCACGGCACATCCGTCTCGCGCAGGAGCGCCTCGAGGAGCGTCGCGATGTCGGTCCCGTCGCGCCGGTCGCGGCCGTAGTGCGCCAGATCCTGCGCCACGAGGTTCACCTCCACGGCGCCCTGCGCCTCGAGACGCAGCGTCTCGGCCACGAGGCGGTCGAGCTCGAACGAGCGGTGCCGGCCCCGCCACAGCGGGATCGCGCAGAACGCGCACCCGTGGTCGCACCCCTCGCTCACCTTGAGGTAGCTGACGTGGCGCGAGCCGAGCGGCAGCCGCTCGCCGGGGTGGACGCCGGTCGCGTGGCCCGCCTCGAGAAGCCCGCGCTCGACGAGCTCGGGGATCAGACGGTCGAGGTCGCGGAGCCCGAGCAGGAGGTCGACCTCGGGGAGCGCGGGGGCGAGCTCGTCGCGGTAGCGCTCCACCATGCACCCGACCGCGACCACCGACCGGCAGCGGCCCTCGCGCTTGAGACGGCCGGCCTCGAGGAGAATCTCGATGGACTCCTCCTTCGCGGCATCGATGAAGCCGCACGTGTTCACGAGGATCACGTCGGCCTCGGCGAGGTCGGCGACGCGTTCCGCCCCGTGCCCCACGAGCTCGGCCAGCATGCGCTCGGAGTCGACGGTGTTCTTGTCGCACCCGAGGCTGACGAGCCCCAGCCGGGTACGCTCAGCCCTCGAAGACATCCACGCCTTCGGGCGGCACGAAGCGGAACAGCGAGTCGGGCAGCGTCACCCCGGGCTCGAGCGCGGCGAGCGTCACCGTGCGGATCATCTCGTTCTCCTGCTCGATCCTGAAGCGGCGCACCAGCCGGTCGCCGGCCGCGATCCACACGCGCACGAGCCGGTACTCGGAGGGGCCGCGCGGCGTGAGCGCGATCACGTGCGTCTCGACGCCCGAGACCGTCTCGGTGCCCTCGTAGACCGCGTCGTAGGCCGTGCGCGCCTCGGCCAGGATCCGCCCCAGGAGATCGGCCGTCCCGGCCGGGGTCGCGCCCGCGGCCAGCTCGGTCCGGACGACCTGATCGGGCTGCTGCGAGGGCTGGTACAGCCACAGGTACGTTCCGTCCGCCACGAACAGGTCGTCCGGGGGGTCGGTGAAGTCCATGCGAAAGCGGTCGCGGCCGCGCTGATACCAGATCCCGACCCCGGTGCTCGTGCGGTCGAGGAGCGGGACCTCCACGCGCTGCTCGAAGCGGGCGCGGAGCGACGACAGCCGGCGGTAGGAACTGTCCGCCATGGCCAGCCAGCGATCCGGGTCGAACCCGGTCGCGCCCGTCAGGGGCGGTGGGGCGGACTCGGTCGCGGTATCCCGGGCAGGCGGAGCGCTCGGTGGCGGGGGCGGCCCCGGTTCGGGGGTCGCCGGCTCGTCCCGGCCCGGGGCCTCGGAGAGCCCGGCCGAGTCCGCGCGCTCCGCCTCGCCGCCCGAGGCCGGGGCCCCCGCCTCGCCGGGCGCGTCGGGCACCGGGGTCGCGGGCGCCGCGGTCACGCTGTCCCGGCGTCCGAACTGCCGCTCGAGGTCCTCCCGCGCCGCCGCCCGCTCCGCTTCATCGCCATCTCCGCAGCCCGCCAGCGGGCCGAGGATCAGGAGGGCGGCAAGAGCGGTCGCCGTCCGCCCGGTCGCGCGTCGCCGGTGCCGCCGGCCATGGTCCCGCGCGCGGGTTCGCGCCGGGGCGAGCGGGCGTCGATCAACCACCGCCCAGCACCTCGTCGAGCTCGGTGAGCGATACGAGCACCTCCCGCGGCCGGGACCCGTCCGCCGGACCCACGACACCTGCGTGGTGGAGCTGGTCGATGATCCGGGCGGCGCGCCCGTAGCCGATCTTGAGCCGCCGTTGGAGGAGGCTCGTCGAGCCCGCGTCGTTCGTGATCACGATCTCCGCCGCCTGCCGGAAGAGCTCGTCGCGATCCTCGAGCACGTCGCCCGTCACGTCCACGCGCGCCTCGGCCTCCTCCATCTCGCGCACCACGTCGAGGATGTCCTCTTCCGCCTCCTGGCGCTCCTCCGCCGCGCGCGCCTCGGCCTGGGCGCGGTACCAGTCGAGGATGCGCTCGGTCTCGAGCGACGAGATGAACGCGCCCTGGATGCGGACCGGATCCGACTCGCCCGGGGGCAGGAACAGCATGTCGCCGTTTCCGAGGAGGGCGTCCGCCCCGTTCTGGTCGAGGATCGTGCGGCTGTCGATCTTCGAGGCGACCCGGAACGCGATCCGGCTCGGGATGTTCGCCTTGATCAGACCGGTGAGGACGTTCACCGAGGGCCGCTGCGTGGCGATCACGAGGTGGATGCCGACGGCGCGCGCCTTCTGCGCGAGCATCGCGAGCGGGGTCTCGACCTCCGACTGGACCGTCATCATGAGATCGGCGAGCTCGTCGATGAGGAGGACGACGAACGGAAGGGGGCCGTCCTCGTACGGCTTCGGCTCGCCGTCGGAGCCGCGGTGGGGGAGGACGACCTCCCGGCCGCGCGCCAGCCGCTGGTTGAACTCGCCCATGTTGCGGCAGCCGTTGGCCGACAGGAGCCCGAAGCGCCGCTTCATCTCGAACACGGCCCACTTGAGCACCGAGGCGGCCTCGTCGTTGTCCGTGATCACCGGGTGCCGCAGGTGCGGGAGATCGGCGTACACCGACAACTCCACCATCTTGGGATCCACCATCAGGAGGCGGAGCTGACGTGGCGTGTACCGGTAGACGAGGCTCGTGATGATCGTGTTCATGCACACCGACTTCCCGGACCCGGTCTGTCCCGCGATCAGGAGGTGCGGCATGCGCGCGAGATCGGCGCAGTATGGATCCCCGGCGAGGTCGCGCCCGAGCGCGAGCGGGAGCGCCGCGCGGGCGCTCCGGTAGGCCGGCGTCTCGAGGACCTCGCGCAGACGCACGATCTCCGGGCGCGGGTTGGGGACCTCGACCCCGACCGCGCCCTTCCCAGGGATGGGCGCCACGATACGGACGCTGGGCGCCTTGAGCGCCAGCGCGAGGTCGTCGGCGCGCGCCGAGATCTGCCCCACCTTGACGCCCGGGGCGGGGACGACCTCGAACTGCGTCACCACGGGACCCGTGGTCCAGC
>Ga0299913_10001250_pt1 | contig 18424 bp, 13 predicted proteins | sample RVTome_9_FD_201360 | JGI IMG/M metagenome (GOLD analysis project Ga0299913, IMG submission 201360) | Soil microbial communities from uranium-contaminated site in the Upper Colorado River Basin, Wyoming, United States - RVT155D38 (version 2) ... | reverse complement strand
AGAGCTTCCTGGGCAACTCGATCAACCAGATCACCGACTACGGCTTCGAGGCCGGCGGTCCGGTGGTGCGCGACCGGCTCTGGTTCTGGGGCTCGTTCGGCACCAACGACATCAAGAACCGCACCGGTGGGGAGACGGCGGCCGACGCGCAGTCGGACGACACCATCCTCGAGAACACGGCGCTCAAGATCAACGCCCAGGTGGCCGACTCGAACTCGCTGGTCGCCTCGTGGAACAACGGCGACAAGCAGAAGTTCGGCCGTTCGGCGGGGCCCAGCCGTCCGCAGCCGACGACCTGGGACCAGCGAGGTCCGACGGCGCTCTACAAGCTCGAGGACACCCACATCTTCAACTCCAACTTCTTCCTCTCCGGGACGCTGTCGAAGGTCGACGGCGGCTTCTCCCTGACCTGCAAGGCGTGCATCGGCGCCGGCAGCCTGGAGGCCACTCCGGAGTCCGTGCTGGACCGCGACGGCGTGTGGCAGAACAGCTACCTCTCGGGCAGCTCGAGCCGTCCGCAGGAGGAGGCGAAGGTCGACGGCTCGTACTTCTTCAACACCGGCAACGCCAGCCACGAGATCAAGTTCGGCGGCCGGCTGCGCAACTTCGAGACGGCCTCGCCGTTCCACTGGCCGGGGCGCGACCTCTTCGTCATCGAGGGCGAGTACTACGACACGGTCGGCAACGTCGAGCGCATCTGGGCCCACCGCGGCGAGACGCCGCTGATCAGCCAGGACTACACCTCGGTGTGGCTCCAGGACACGGTGTCGCTGTCGCGCGTGACGATCAACGGCGGCCTGCGCTACGACCTGCAGGAGGCGTCGAACGAGGCGTTCCAGATCGCGGGCAACCCCGCCTTCCCGGACCTGCTGCCGGCGCTCAGCTACGACGGGGAGGACGCGCCGTACGAGTGGGAGGACATCACCCCCCGTCTCGGCCTGACCTACGCCGTCGGCGAGGAGCGCAAGACGCTGGTTCGCGCCAGCTTCTCGCAGTTCGCCGAGCAGCTGCAGACCGACGACATCGACCTGCTCAATCCGCTGGGCGACGCCTATGCGGTCCTCAGCTGGACGGACAGCAACGGCGACCTCGTCTATCAGGCGGGTGAGCCGGTCTCCCTGCTCGCTCCGGTCAACTTCGACCCGAGCAACCCGACGAGCCTGGTGAGCCCGAACCGGGTGGCCGACGACTACGAGGCTCCTCTGACCACCGAGGGCATCGTGGGCGTCGAGCATTCCTTCCTGCCTGAGTTCGTGGCCGGTCTGACCTACACCTACCGCCTGACCGAGGACGTCACCTCGCAGGAGCGTAGGATGATCGAGCTCGCCGACGGCACCGTCCGTCCGACGGTCGCCAGCGACTTCGTCGTCGGCGGCAACGTGGAGGCCGCCCTGCCCGACGGCACGCCGGTCACTGAGCCGTTCTACGTCATCGGCTGCGTGGCCGACGGCAGCTGTGCGCTGACCGGCGGCACGCTGCGCGAGAACACCGATCGCGAGGTCGAGTACGGCGGTCTCAGCGCCAACTTCATCAAGCGCCTGTCCAACCGCTGGATGATGCGCGGCTACGTCAACTACGGTGAGGCCGAATGGAACGTGGGCGACGGCTACACCGCGCTCTACGATCCCACCCTGGCTTCGCCGACGTCCCTCGAGCAGGGTCAGGTCGACGGCGAGCTCTTCGGCGTCGTCTCCGCCGGCTCCGGCAACAAGGGCGACGTCATCCTGCAGTCGACCTGGTCGTGGAACCTCAACGGCATGTACCAGGTGGCGCCGGATCGTCCGTGGGGCTTCAACGTGGCCGCCAACCTGTTCGGCCGCGAGGGCACTCCGCTGCCGATCTTCCGCAACGCCTCGGACGAGATCGACGGCATCGGCCGCGCGGTGCGCGTGTCGAGCGACATCGACAGCTTCCGGACCGAGGACATCTTCACCGCGGACCTGCGGCTCGAGAAGGAGTTCGCCGCCACCTCCAACGTCGGCTTCACCTTCTCGGTCGACATCTTCAACCTGCTCGACGAGGCGTACGTGATGCAGCGCGAGCGCAACTCGGGCTCCGGTCGCTACGACTTCGTCGACGAGACGCTCAGCCCGCGGATCTACCGTCTGGGCGTGCGCCTGAACTGGCGCTGACCTAGCACATCCGGTTCGTTCGGCCGGGGGGGCGACCCCCCGGCCCTCTTTCTCGTCGGGTGACCCGTCGTCCGGCGTCCCAGGAAGCGGTGAGGGGCGTGTCAGCTCCGTCTGAAGGGCCGTAACCGTGCCCGCCTTCCTGCGTACCAACCGCCAGGACTACGTCTTCCGGGTGTTCCCGACGGATGCGCGGTAGAGAGCCGATCACGGAGGAGCTCCGACGGGCCCCAGGGCTCGGCGAACGCCTGTCCTTCGGAGAGTTCGAGCTGGAGGTCGAAACGGGTGAGCTGCGCCGCAACGGCGAGCGCGTGGCTCTCCAGCCGCAGCCGGCGCAGGTTCTCCAGCTGCTGGCCGAGCGTGCGGGCACTCTGGTGACGCGGTCCCGGCTCCAGGAGGAGCTGTGGGGGACCGCCGCCGCCGTCGACGCGGAGCAGGGGCTGAACTACTGCATCTTGCAGATCCGGCGGGCCCTCGACGACGATGCCGAGTCCCCGCGCTTCGTCGAGACGATCCCGCGTCGGGGCTACCGCTTCCTGCATGCCGTGGAGCGGCACAGGGAGTCGGCACCCCAGGTGAGCGCGTCCCGAGCGCCACGGCGTCGCCTGTTGCTGAGCCTCGCCCTCGCGGTCGCCCTGGTCGCCGCGGCGACCTGGTTCATCGCTTCCGGACGGGAGGCCTCGCCGCCGCGTCTGACCATCCTGCCACTGCGTGGAAACGGCGTTTCCGAGGCAGCGGCGGTCGCCCTGACCGAGGAGCTCCTCTCTCAGCTGGTGGCGCGTTACGGCGATCAGCTGGAGGTGGTCGCCGGCGCGAGGTCCGCGACGGGCGAAGGAGAAATCGCTTCGCACGCCTCTCACTATCTGCTAGGAGGAACCGTTCTGCCGGCCGAGGACGGCCTGCGGTCAGTGGTGTGGCTCGAACGATTGCCGGATCGCCTGCAGCTGTGGAGCGCGACCTACGAGCTCTCCGAAGGGCCCGAGGGTCGGGCTCGTTGCGCCCGTCGCGTCGTGGGCGATCTGGCGGGACGGCTCGGTCTGGTCGCGAGCTCGCCGACGGCGAAGTGACAGAGGCGGGCCGCGATCGCATGCACCGGAACCAAACGCGATCTCGGACGTAGTACACCTGGAGACCGTGAGGCTGGCTCGGGGCTCGCGAGGAGATCCGCATTGCTCGAGAAACCACGAGGGAAGGAGACTCGGGGCAGCTTCCGTCGACTGCTCGCCAGCTTGATGTCCCGCCTCGCAGGTCGCGGCACCTCTGCCCGCCTGGCGATCCGGGGACCGACCCTTCACTTCGGCGATTTCACGCTCGAGCTCGAGACGGGCCATCTCACCCGCCTCGGGACGGCGGTCAGGATCCAGCCGCAGCCCGCGCGCGTCCTCCAGTACCTCGCCGAGCGCGCAGGAGGTCTCGTCACCCGGGAGGAGCTGCGTACGCACCTGTGGGGCGAGGACCATCACGTCAACTTCGACCAAGGGCTCAACTTCTGCATCCAGCAGGTGCGCCAGGCCCTCGATGATTCCGCACGGACCCCGACGTTCATCGAGACCATTCCGCGCAAGGGCTATCGCTTCCTCGTGCCTGTCGAGCGCTCCGGCGCCGATGGAGCCCACGAGCCGGAGCCCTGGACCACGCGGGTCAAGGCCTCGATCTGGCTCGCGATCCTCGGTACCGCATTGAGCGGGGCGGTGGCGCTCCGGGTCGCTCCCGGGACGGCGGGTCCATCGACCCGTCTAGCGGTGCTGCCGTTCTCGCCCGCCGGCGAACGGGCGCAGGAGCGTCTGGTCGCCGAGCTGGTGGGCGAGGAGCTCTCCGGCCATCTGATGCGGGCGCTTCCCGAAGGCATCGGCGTGGTGGCAGCTCTGGATCTGGGGCCGGAGGCGGCGCGTCGCCGTACGAGCGAGCTCGGCGAGACGTTGCGGAGCCAGCTCCTGCTCGAGGGCGATGTCGTGCAGCACGGCGAGCGGTTGCGAATCCTGATCCGGCTGGTCCGTGCCGCCGACGGCGTCCACCTGTGGGCGGGAATCTACGAGATCCCCACGGACCCCGAGGAATGGTCCCGACGCTTCGGTCAGGTCGCGGTCGAGATCGCCGGCGAGCTGGACGGCGCGAGGCGAGCCGGCCTCGGGGGCGGCGGAAACGTGCTGGGGGCGACCAGGACGGCCCTCGACGGGTTGGCCGATCGGGTCCTGATGCGTTGAAGAGGGATCGCGCGCGGACGCCCGTCGCGGGAGCTGCTCAAAGGTCGAGTCTGGACTGAGGGTCTTCGTCTCCGTCGTCGCCGACCACCTCGGGACCCGGCGACTCGGGGAGCAGCACGTAGCGGCCGAGGCCACGCAGCCACTGCATTCCACCACCCCGCTCCCGTACACCCTGGAGCTGGTTGAGCTTGGAATCGAGGTCGTCGATGAAGTGGAGCGCGAGCGCCTCGGGGGTCATCGGCTCGACCGGCGAGCCGAAGTCCAGCCTCCCCTGGTGCGACAGGACGAGGTGCTCGAGGCGCAGCCGGAGGCCGGCCGGGAAGTCCTCGATGGCGGCGCAGCGCTCGCGCAGCAGATCGCGACCGATGACCACGTGACCGACCAGCCGCCCCGTCTCGGTATAGTCGTTGACCGGCATCGCGCCGAGCTCCACCAACTTGCCGAGATCGTGGAAGAGCACGCCGAGCAGTAGGAGGTCGAGGTCGAGCTCCCGATAGTGCCCGGCGACGGCCACCGCCAGCTCGGCCATCGACAGCGTGTGCTCGAGCAGACCGCCCCGGTAGGCATGGTGGATCCCCTTGGCGGCCGGGTGCTCGCGCAACGCGCCGCCGTGGACCGCAAGCGTCTCGCGGGCCAGGCGACGGAGGGTCGGCCGCTCGAGCTGTGCCTCGAGCAGCGTCTCCAGCCGCAGCGCCATCTCGCCGACGTCGTGGCGAGTGGACGGGATGAGCAGGGTCTCGTCGAAGCCGCGCTCGCGGTCCTCGTCGGTCGCCCGGCGGCAGTCCAGGACGCTGACCTGGAGCTGCCCGCGGTAGTCCTTCACGGCTCCCCGTACGGCGACGTAGTCGTGGGCCTCGAAGTCCGCTTCGAGGGCGGCGCTGTCCGACCAGATCTTGCCGGTGATCGAGCCGGAGGCGTCCATCAGCTCGAGGTCGATGAACGCCTTGTTGTTGCGGTCGCGACGATTCTCCTTGCGACCCACGAGGGCGAAGCCGACCACGACGTCCCCATCCTGCCAGGTGGCGATCGGCTGGTTCTGCTTCTTGGCCATGAGCGGGCCGGCTCGCGACAGCGCGATTGTCCGGGAGGCCGAAGCGTAGCGCATGATCGCCGGTCCGGGGCTGGCAGCTGGATTGCACGGGGGTAGCCTGCCGCCATGCGCCGTACGAGCCTCCTTTGCAGCCTCCTCGTCGTCCTGATTGCGCCCGCGGCGGCGGCGTCGCCGGCCCCCACCTCCTGGGAGGTGGCCCGGCGACAGCTGCTCGATGACGGTGTCGGCCTCCTTTTGGGACGGAGCGAGCGCGAGCGGCTGGCCACCGTCGGAGAAGAGGAGGGCCGGCGCATGATCGCCGAGCTCTTGGCCGACCCGATACCGGAGACCCCGGTCAACGAGCTGGCGGAGGGGATCGGCAAGCGCGTCGCCTTGGCCCGCCGCGAGCACCTCTCGTTGCTCGACGCGCGCGCTCATATCGTCTTCCTGCACGGTCCCCCCGACGAGCGCGAGATCGTGGAGTGCGGTCAGACCTTCGTGCCCATGGAGATCTGGCGCTATGCGTCGCTGGGCCGGGAGCTGGTCCTCTACGAGCCCGAGCCGCGTCAGGCTTGGCGTCTCTGGCTGCCGCTCGACTCCAAGCGGGTGCTGTACAACCGCGAGATGGAGTACTGGATGGACCAGTGGGAGCAGCTCTCGGGGCGTCGGCCGGCGCGCTTCGACCTCCGCTTCTGTCCCCAGACACGGGCCGTCGAGGTGGCGACCGGCGTCGACGGGATCAGCGGCTACCGCGAGGGGAGGCCGGACAACCGGGAGCTGCTGGCTCTTCTCGATCCACCGCCTGACTTGGCGGCGTGGAGCCGCGCGGCGGCGGCCTCGGCGGCTCCCGACACGGCTCCCGAGCTCCCGGTCGCCCGTGTGGAGGTGGTCTGGCCCGAGAGGATCCGGCAGCGTCTCGTGACCCGGGTCCTCCTCGAGCTGCCGCCGGACGCCGGGCTCGGAGTGCGCACGGTCGAGGAGCCGATCGCCGGCGGCCAGGAGACGCGGGAGCGCGAGGAGACCGCCCTCACGCTGGATGGGGTGCTCGAGCAGGAGGGCCGGCTCTTCGAGACCTTCCGCGTTCGCTTCCGCCGCGAGCCGGTGCCAGGCGATCGCCCCGTCGCACTGGTCTTCGAACGACTCCTGAGACCCAGTCGCGAGTACGTGATGCGTCTTCGACTGACGGACGACGTGACCGGCGCCGAGACCGTGCTGGCCCGGCTCGTCGCGGTGCCGGAGAGTGCCCAGAGCGTCGCCGAGGTCGCGCTCCCGGAGTCGGCGATCGTTGCCTTCGCCGAGGAGCTCTCCCGGAAGCGCGTGGCCGGGGAGGACGCCCTCTTTCTGGTGCCCCCGGACGAGGAGATCGTCAGCGGGCTGTGGCGGACCGAGGCCCTGGTGACCGGCGAACGCATCGGGCGAGTCGTCTTCCTCCTCGACGGCCAACGTCAGCTGGCGCGGAGCGCGCCGCCCTACTCGGCCGAGGTGCGTCTGGCGACCGTGCCCCGCATGCAGGTGGTGCGCGCCGAGGGTTACGACGACGCCGGCGACCTCGTCGCGGCCGACCAGGTGGTGCTCAACCAAGCGCGGGGAGCGTTCGCGGTCAGCATCCTCGAGCCCTTGCGCGGCGCCGAGGTCCACGGCCGCACCCGCGCGGTCGCGGAGGTCGTCGTGCCGGAGGAGAAGGCGGTCGAAGCGGTGGAGTTCCGCGTCGACGACCGGTTGATCGCCTCCCTCGTCGAGCCGCCGTGGGAGGCGGAGATCGAGGTCCCTGAGGCCGGCGTAGTCAGCTACCTCGCGGTGGTGGCCACTCTCGACGACGGGAGCCGTGCCGAGGACGTGCGCTTCCTCAACGCCCCGCGCTTCGGCGACGAAGTGGAGGTCGACCTGGTCGAGCTGTTCGCCACCGTGGTGGACGGCTCCGGGACCCCCATTCCCGATCTTCCGCAGACGGACTTCGAGATCAGGGAGGAGGGGAGCCTCCGCGAGATCCGTCGCTTCGAGCACGTGGACGACCTTCCCCTGACCCTGGGGTTCGTGGTCGACACGTCGACCTCGATGGCCTCCTCCCTTCCCGAGGCCCGTCGGGCGGCGGTGTCCTTCCTGGAGAACCTGGTGGAGCCCGAGGACCGGGTCTTCGTGCTCACCTTCGCCAGCGAGCCCTTCCTCGCGGCTCCGCCGACCGACGACGTGCGGGCCATCGAGGCGGCGCTCGACCGGATGAGGTCGATGGGCTGGACCTCTCTGCACGACGCGGTTGCCGCCGGCCTCCACGTCTTCCGCGGGGCACGGGGACGCCGGGCGATGATCATGTTGACCGACGGCGACGACACATCGAGCGCCGCCCCGTTCCGGGACGTACTGGAGTACGCCAAGCGCAGCGGCGTGGCCGTCTACACGATCGGCCTGCAAGTGTCGCCCTTCGACCTTCCGGTACGCAGGAAGCTGGGGCGATTGGCAGAGGAGACCGGCGGACGCTCGTTCCATATCGACCGCGCCGAGGAGCTGGACGGCGTGTACGAGCAGATCGAGCGCGAGCTGCGGAGCCAGTACCTGTTGGCCTATCTCTCGGAGGGGCTGCTCGCAGACGGCTCGCATCGGCCGGTCGAGGTCGTCGTGCGCGGCGGCAGATTGAAGAGCCGGACGACGCGCGGCTATGCTCCCTGACGTGCGACCACTCTCCCTTCCCCTCGCTTTGCTCGCCGCGGCGGCGCTCGCTGTCGAGCCGGCCCGGCACCTGGAGCTGCCGAGGCTCAATCAGACCTACCGGGACCTCGCCCCGGAGGTGCTGCCGGTGGCGAGCGGAGGCCTGACGGTGAGCTTGCGTTCGGAACGCAACCACCTGACGGTCCGCTCGCACGGACTCGAGGTCCAGCCCCTTCCGGGAGGGGACTACCGGATGACGGCTCGGGCGTCGGTGCTGGGGAAGGCCCTGGTGACCGCGGTGATCACGGCGGGCGGCATGCCGGGCGAGATCGAGGACGAGGTCCTGCTGCTGCCGCAGGAGGTGGTCGTCGAGGGGCGGGCGAAGGTTCGGCGGGTGGCCGCCGGGTACGAGGTGACACCCCTCGAGCTCCCGGCGACCGTCGATCTCGCGATCCAGAGCCGGTTGGCTGGTCAGGTGGTCTCGATGTGCGAGACGCTGTCGATCCTGGTCAGCGGAATGGAATGCGGCGGATTCGAGCGCTCTCTCTCCGTGGTGCGCTTCCCGCTGCCCGAGCCCGGGACCCCCCAGGTGGTCGACGCCGCCCTTCTGACCGCAGAGGAGCGGAGCCAGATCGACGCCGCGCTGGACCTGCCGCCCGCGCAGCCCGCCTCCTGAGGGGCCGTCAGAGCGAAAGGCCCTGGCGGGTCGCCGCCTCCACGATCCCGCGGTTGTCGGCGACGTCGTAGAGGAAGCGGTGACGGTGCTCGGGCCGCAGGTGCCCGGCCTTGGCCAGCAGCTGCTCGTAGGCTCGCTGCAGATAGGGGAAGGGGTCGTCGAGGTCGACACCCCGCGCGGCCAACCATTCCAGGCCGCGGAATAGGCGGTGGTCGAGCACTTCGGCCATTTCCACCCGGGCCAGCCGTGCCCGGACACCTTGCAGCTCCCGCAGGCAGCGGTCGACCGCGTTGATCTGGTCGGACTCCTGGGCGACCTCGATGAGCCACGCCAGGTCGAAGGCGCGGGCGGCCTCGTCCTCCTGCTTGCGGTGGGCTTCCAGGGCGGCGGCGAGGTGCTGCTCCGCCTCGTGGAGATGGCGACGGCGCAGCTGGATGCGGCCCAGGAGCTGGTCGGCGTCGGCCAGCACCGGGGCGACGCCGAGGAGCTCGAGCTGGAACCGCGCGCGGCCGGCCTGGCGGAAGGCGCGCTCCCGCCGGCCGAGGTCGAGGAGGTTCTCGGCCAGGGCTAGGCGCGCCATGGCCTCGGCCGCCCGGTCGTCACGGCCCTCGCGCAGCGCCATGGCCCGCTCGAGGAGGGGGGACGCTGCCCCGAAGTCGCCCAGACGACCGAGGACACGCGCGTGCCCGAGCAGGGCGTAGGAGAGGTCGCGGTCGCACTCGGGCTGGCCCTCCAGGAGCCGCGCGGCCTCCTCGTAGTAGGCGAGCGCGCGGGGGTAGTTGCCCATCGTGGCCGCCACCATGCCCAGGGCGCAGAGCGAGGCGCCCGACTCCAGAGCCAGCTCCAAGCGGCGCCGCGTCTCGAGGGCGGCGCCGTGGTGCGCCAGGGCTTGAGGATAGAGGTGGCGCCGACGGGCGATGTTGCCGAGCAGGAACCGGCAGGTGGCCGCCGCCGCGTCGAGGCCCTCGCGCTGCATGGCCGGATAGAGGCTCTCGAGGAGCCGCTCGGCCTCGCTCAGCCGTCCGGCGTCCATGTAGAGTCGGGCCAGGCGCAGCATGAGCGGGGATCGCCGCGCCGCCGATGCATGGCAGTCGGTCGCCTCCAAGGCCCCGAGGAGGGTGCGCTCGGCGTCGCGATGGCGGCCCCCCTCGTGCTCCACTTCCGCCTTGAGATGGGAGAGGGCGAGCGTCCGCTCCGGCTTTCCCCGCGCCAGGAACAAGGCCCGGTTGAGCTCGTCGAGATGGTCGCCCACGCGGCCGACGCGCCGGGCCACCTGAAGCAGGCGCCAGAGCAGCGCGAGCTCGGCGTCGGGATTCTCTCTCGAGGCCCGCAAGATGGCCAGCTCCTCGGCCAGCGCCGCCAGCAGATCGGGATCCCTCGGGCCCTGAGCGCTCCCCGCCTCCTTGGTCGCTCGCAGCAGGGCCGGCGCCGCGTCCGGGCCGCCCCGCAGCATGCGGTAGAGGCGCCAGCTGCCGCCGCTGTGCTCCGCGTTGGCGAGGCGTGCGCCGATCCGCCCTCGGAGGGCTTCGTGATTCTTGCCGTCCAGGAGCGCCGCCAGGCCGCTGCCGTAGGCCGGGCAGGCAAGCTCCAGCCCGAGGCCCCAGGGAGACCCCGCGCGTCGGAGGAGCCCCGCACGCAGGGCCGTCTCCTCCCATCCGGATGGGAGCCCGGAGTCCACGCAGTCGGCCAGACAGGACGCCGGAAGCGGGCCCTCCGCCACGGCCAGAGTCAGGAGGGGCTCGAGCAGGCTCAGTCGCGAGGCCTCTGCCTGGAGGTGCGCCACCCAGCGCTGCGAGGTCTCGGGCCGTCCGTCGGTCGGACCGCTGTAGAAGAAGCTGCCGTAGCTGCGTCGAAGGTACTTGCGGCGAGCCATCGCCACCAGCGACTCCTCGAGGGCGAACGGATTGCCCCGGCTCTCCTGGATGAGAGCCTCCAGGATTCCATCGGGCAAGGCCCAGCCACTGGTGAGCTGCTGCGCCAGCCGGCGGTGCTCGGCGGCGTCGAGCAGCCCGGTGCGGAGCTGGCAGACGCCGCCGAGGCGCTCGCCGAGGCGGGGGTCCGGGCGAGCTACGATCCACAGCCTCAGGGTGTCGACGCCGGCGTCCGTCGCCAGGGTGGAGAGGAGCTCGAGGTCCTCGTCTCCGAGCTGCTCGGCGTCGTCGCAGACCAGGCAGAGAGGTCTCCCCTGGTCCCGGATGAGGGCGCGCAGCATCTCGAGGACGGCGAGCCTCCGGGACCTCTCGGTGCGTGCCGCGTGCCAGCGATCGGCGGCGTCCCGCCGCCCGCCCGGGCTGGCGAAACGGGCCGTGCCGTGCTCACCGCCGTCGCGGTCCGCCGGCAGCAGCAGCTGCTGGGCGATCTGCCAGACCAGTCCCTCGCGCAGGGAATCGATACCGGCCCGTACCGTCAGGTGCGGCAGGCGGTGGCGGTCGAGGACGAGATGGACCAGGCGCGTCTTGCCGCTGCCCAGGGGGCCGGTCAGGAGCAGGGCGGGCTCGCCGAGACGGTCGGTGAGTCTCTCCTCGAGCTCCGGCCGCGCCAGCCAGGCCGTGGCCCGGTCCAGCAGCTCGGGATTGCGCCAGGGAGAGCTGCGCGTTCCCGGCCCCTCGGCGCGCAGCAAGGGGATCTCCTTGCCCGACGGCCGCCGGTAGGGCTGGCCCTGGGTGAGCCGCCAGGAATCCTCGAGCATGCGCGCCGAATGGGAGGTCAGGTGCACGCTCCCGCCCTCGAGACTGGGCGGGCGCTCCCGGAGGTCCTCCGCCAGCTCGGCCCTGACGCGGAGGACGGCACTGCCCTCGAAGGTCGCCTCGGCCGGCGAGACGAGCAGCCGCAGCCGTTCGCGCTGCATGCTGGAGGAGGCGCTCGCCTCGTTGAGGAGGCGGGCTCCACCGGACAACGCGCTGTCGAACACCGCCGGGTCGCCGGGCTTCAGGTGGAAGGTGTAGCAGCCCTCGTCGATGGGAAAGGCGCCCTGGGAGACGAGGAGCTCACGCACGGCATCCGCCTCGGCGGCTGCGCCCATCACGTGCAGCGCGGCCGCCGGAGAGCAAAGAGTGAGAGATGACTCGCTCACGGGTGCGCCGCGGCCGACGCCTGTCGGCACGCGGAGAGTCCTGCCTGTTCTCGGGCCGAGGGGATTCTACCCGATCGAGCCTCGATTTCAGCATCTGTCTGCTACACTGAGGAACTGTCGTGCGCTGCACCGGCGCCCGATCCCCAGACAAACCGTCAGGTGTCGCAAGGAATCCGCATGTCGAGTCGAATGAGCAGTCGCCTTTTCTACTTCACCGTCGAGGACGAGAGCATGCTCGCGGAGGCCTTTCCCCGCTTCGAGAACGAGGGGTTCGCCATCGCCTACAAGGTGCTCGCGACCGAAGACGTCTTCGTGACCACGGCGGACACGCGCGAGGCGATGGATCGCCACGACGTTCCCTACACCCTGTTGGCCGAGGAGAGCGGTGACCGGGTCGCCATCTACCATTCGCTGCTCTCGCGCGAAGAGCTCGGGGACTTCGAGCCGGCCCTCAAGGCCCTCGCCCTCGCCCATCGCGCCATCGCCATGGCCTGCGTCGGCGTCAATGGCGAGACCGAGCTCGGGTTCGATCTCGCCGAGAGCACGGAGCGCTATACCTACTTCACGGCGCCCGCCGGGCACACTTTCATCTGGCGCCTCTTCCGCGACCGCGACGAGGCGCAGACCTTCCTCGAAAAGCAGACGGTCGGGGACGAAACGGCGCTCGCCTGGGCCGACGCGATCCCCCTCGAGTCGTCGGAAGAGCTGACCGGTTACCACTGAGCGGACCCCTCGATTGGACGGTCGCGAGGGGACCTATTCCGTCTCGGCACTCTGCGAGGAGGTCCGGGAGATCGTGCGCCGCGCCCCTGGCGAGGTCTGGGTGGCCGGTGAGATCCAGCGGCTCAAGGAGGGCCGCGGGGGGCACCTCTACTTCGAGCTCGTCGAGAAGGGAACGGCGGACGAGGTCGTCGGGCGGCTCGATGCGGTGCTCTGGCGCACGCAGCACGGCATCGTCCGCCGGCTCCTGGCGCGCACCGGCCAGCGGCTGACCGAGGGCAGCCAGATCCGCTGCCGTGCGCAGTTCGATCTCTACCCCCCGGCCGGGAGGTTGCGCCTGACGGTGCAGGAGGTCGATCCCGAGTTCGCCCTCGGCCAGCTCGAGGCACGCCGGCGCGAGACGCGCGAGGCGCTGCGGCGGGCGGGGCTGCTCGAGCTCAACGCCGCCCTCGAGCTGCCGCCGGTTCCCCTCCGAGTGGCGCTCGTCACCGCGGTCGAGAGCGCTGCCTACCACGACTTTCTGGCCGGCCTGGCGGAAAGCGGATGGGGCTTCCGGGTGACCGTGATCGATGCCGCGATGCAGGGAGTCGCGGCCGAGCGGTCGCTCGCCTCCGCCCTGACGGCTGCCGGCCGGCTCGCGGTCGACGTCGTGGTCCTGGTGCGCGGCGGCGGGTCGCGCAGCGACCTCGCCGCGTTCGACAGCCGGCGCGTGGCCGAAGCCGTGGCCCGCTGTCCGCACCCGGTCCTCACCGGCCTGGGACACGAGATCGATCGCTCGATCGCGGACGAGGCGGCCCACACCGCGGTCAAGACGCCGACCAAGGCGTCGGAGCTCCTCGTGGAGCAGGTCGCGTCCGCCGACCGGCGGGTCGCCGGGGGGGCGGCGGACCTGGTCCGGGCGGCCCGCCAGAGGCTCGCCGGGGGGCGTGCCGGCCTCGCTCGCGGCCACCGGGCACTGGGCACGGTGCGCGCGCGGCTCGCCACCGGAGCGGCGCGTCTGCGCGAGGCCGCGGACCGTCTGGCCCGCGAAGCCCGCCGGCTGCCCCTGCGGTGGGCGGAGCGGATCGCCGGGCTCGCTGTCCGTCTGGCCGCGGCGGCGCCGCGGAGCGTGCGGCGAGAATCCGAGCGGCCGACGCGGGCGGCGCGCGGGCTGGTGGCGAGCGCGCGCGCCCGCCTGGACAGGCTCTCGGCCGTCCTGCAAGGCTGGGAACGGCTGCGTGTGGAGCTGGGACCGGTACGCGTCCTGGCGCGAGGCTTCAGCATCACCCGGGGTGAGGACGGCCGGGCGTTGCGACGCGCCGGCGACGCGCGGTCCGGAGAGCGTTTGACCACCCAGCTGGCCGAGGGCGAGCTGTCGAGCCGAGTGGAGGCATCATGAGCGAGAAGAGCGAGACTCCGGCCTTCGGCGAGGCGATGGCCGAGCTGGAAGGGATCCTGCGCCGGGTGGAGGGCGAGGAAATCGACATCGACGAGCTGGCGGACGAGCTCAAGCGGGCGGCGGGTCTGCTCGAGCTCTGCCGCCAGAAGATCCGGCGCGCCGAGCTCGAGGTGAGCCAGATCGTGCAGAGCTTGGAGGCGCCGCGGGAAGAGGATGACGGCGACGAGGAGAACGGGGAGGACGGGCCTGACGGTGCCCGCGGTCCCGAACAGGACGCGATGTTCTGATGTTCGAGCGCCAGACGGCCGGATCCGTGGTCTGTCCGACGTGCGGCCGCCTGGTGGCGGTCGACGCCGCCCGCTGCGCCCACTGCGGCCGCTGGAACCCGGGCTTCTGGGGCTACGGCCGGTTGCTGCAGAGGCTGGGCGACGACTTCGGGTTCGTCCATCTGGTCACCGGCGGCTGCGTCGTGCTCTACCTGCTCAGCCTGGTCGGCGATCCGGGCGGCATCGGGGGCGGCGGCCCCCTCGGGTTTCTGGCGCCTTCCGGGGAGTCGTTGGTGGAGCTCGGCGCCAGCGGCCTGATCCCGGTCTTCGGGCTCGGGCGCTGGTGGACCGTGCTGTCGGCGTCGTGGCTGCACGGCAGCCTGATCCACATCCTCTTCAACATGATGTGGGTGAGGCAGCTGGTGCCGGCCGCGGTGAGGCTCTTCGGCGTCGGGCGTACGGCGCTGATCTACCTCTTCTCGGGCGCGGCCGGCTTCGTGCTGACCAGCGTCGTCGGCGCGGCGTTCGGAAGCTCACCGCCCTACTTCCTGCGCGGCGCTCCGCTCACCGTCGGAGCGTCGGCATCGATCTTCGGCCTGCTCGGCGCTCTCGTGCTCTACGGGCGCCGCACCGGATCGGACGCCATGGGCAAGCAGGTCTGGACCTGGGCGTTGGTCCTGTTCTTCTTTGCGTTCTTCCTCCCGGGCATCGACAACTACGCCCACCTCGGCGGTTTCCTCGGCGGCTTCCTGGCGGCCCGTACCCTCGACCCCCTGCGGCCCGAACGGCCCGAGCACCTGATCGCGGCCGGGCTGGGGCTCGCCCTGAGCCTCGTGGCGGTGGTGGCTTCGGTCTTGGTGCCCTGGCAATGAGGCCGCTCGCCCTCGCGCCGGGCGCGCGGCATCGGATCGAGCGTCACGTGCGCGCGACGGCGCCCGAGGAGGCCTGCGGCATCCTGCTGGGCCGGGAGGAGGACGAGGGGCCGCGCCGGGTCCTCGAAGCGCGACCGACGCGCAACGGGGCGGAGGACCGGCGACGGCGCTACGTGCTCGAGCCGGCGGATCTGGTGGCGGCCGTGCGCGAGGCGCGGGAGCGCTCCCTCGACCTGCTGGGGTACTACCACTCCCACCCCGCAGGCGGCGGCGAGCCCAGCGTCACGGATCGGGCCCACGCCTGGCCCGAGGTCAGCTATCTGATCGTCGCCCTGGACGGTTTCGGTAAGCTCGAGGTGAGGAGCTGGCGTCTCGCCGGCGACGGTTTCGTCGAGGAGCCGGTGCGCTGGCCGGAGACGGAGTGAGCCGATGACCTTCTCGCCCGCGGAGCTGCGCCGCTACGGCCGGCAGATGGTAATGCCCGAGCTCGGGTCGGAGGGCCAGGAGCGCCTGCGCCGGGGGTCGGTGCTTCTCGTCGGGGCCGGCGGCCTGGGCTCTCCTGCCGCGCTCTACCTGGCGGCTGCGGGGGTGGGGAGGCTCGGTCTCGTCGAGTTCGACCGCGTCGACGAGACCAACCTCCACCGCCAGGTGCTCTACGGCGGGGCAGACATCGGCCGGTTCAAGATGGAGGCCGCCCTCGAGCGTCTCCGCGACCTGAACTCCGAGATCGACGTGGTGCCGTTCGCCGAGCGCTTCGCGGTCGGCAACGCCCGCCGTTTCGTCGCCGGCTTCGACGTGGTCGTGGACGGCTCCGACAACTTCGCCACCCGCTACCTGGTCAACGACGCGTGCGTGCTGGAGGGGAAGCCGAACGTCTTCGGCGCCGTGCTCCGGTTCGAGGGACAGGTTTCGGTGTTCTGGGCCGAGAAGGGCCCCTGCTACCGCTGCCTCTTCCCCGAGCCGCCACCCGCGGGCCTGGTGCCTTCCTGCGCCGAGGCCGGGGTGCTGGGCGTCATGCCCGGAGTGATCGGAGCCCTGCAGGCGACCGAGGCGATCAAGCTGGTGAGCGGAATCGGCGAGCCCCTGATCGGTCGGCTGCTGCTGTTCGACGGGCTGGGCGGACGGTTCCGCGAGGTGGAGATCCCCAAGGTGTCGACCTGTCCGGTCTGCTCGCTGGAGAGGGGAGAGATCGAGCTGGTGGAGTACTCGGAGCACTGCGAGGAGGGAGCCGGCATGGACGAAGACCTGCCCCTGGGCATCGAGGTGGGGGAGCTCGCCCGGCGCCGTGAGGCGGGCGAGGCCCTGCTCCTGGTGGACGTGCGGACGCCGATGGAGAGCTCGTTGGCGTGCATCGAAGGAGCGACCCTGATCCCGATGCAGGAGCTCGCGGCCAGGATCGGCGAGCTGCCGCGCGACCGCGAGCTGATTCTCCACTGCCACCACGGCCCGCGGTCCGACCGCGCGGCCCTCTATCTGCGGCAGCAGGGGTATCGGGCCCGCAGTCTCCAGGGAGGCATCGACGCCTGGAGCCTCGAGGTCGACCCCGACGTGCCGCGGTACTAGGGAACGGACGGGCGTGACGAACCCTCACTCTGCGACCCAAGCCGCACAGGTGGCCGTTCCGGCCTGAGGACGGGTCGTGTCTCGTCGCGGTCACGGCTGCGTCCTGGGCCTGCTCCTGCTGACGGCCCTCGCAGTCTGGGGGGCGTGGCTGACCGGGCATCCGGAGTCGCGGAGCCTCGACTGGGTGGCGCGATGGCAGCCGGCAATGCCGTGGGTGGAGCGCTTCCGGGAGACCTTCTCGCCGGTCGGCACCGCGCCGGTGCCGGTTGCGGGGGAGAGGCCCCCACCGGGCGTCCTGGTGCCCCCCGATCCCCGGAGCCTTGACGCCAAGGACAGGATCTGGGTGCCCCAGGGCACGGCGGTGCGTGACGAGCCGAGCCTCGAGGCCACGATGGTCCGACGTCTCGAGGCCACCAGCAACTCGGCGGTGGCGGAGCGCCGGGGCGACTGGTACCGGATCCGGCAGGCGGGAGCGCCGGAGCCGGAGGGCTGGGTCCACCTGCCGGGCTATCGGGACCCGCGGACGGCGCCAGGCGTCCCCGAGCCGGCGGCGCCCTTGCCCGCCGCGTCGCCCGATCCGGAGGAGCTGGCCGCCGCCCGCGCGCTGATGGCGCCGGGCGCTCGCGAACAGGACTGCGGGGGCTACCTCCTGGTCACCGACAGCGACCTCCTGGACCTGGCTCCGGTCTGTGAACGGCTGGTCGCCGGGCTCGACGAGGCCTACGCCGCCGCCTTCGGCGTCGAGCCGCTCGGCGAGCCGGCCGAGGCGATCCTGCTCTTCGCCGAGCGGGGCGCCTTCCGGCGGTTCGCGCGCGAGGTGAGCGGCGTGCGGGTGGGCTACGCCGGCCATGCGCGCGCCGCCCGCGGCTACCTCGCCCTTCCCGCCGGCCGGCTCGACGAGACTCTCCGGACCCTGGTCCACGAGCTCGCCCATCTGGTGAGTCGTCGGGCACTCGGACCGGCCCTGCCCCGCTGGCTCGCCGAGGGACTCGCCGACTTCCTGGGCGACGGTGCGGGACCGGACGGCCTGCGACCCGTGCGTCGGGCGCTCGGCGCCGAGGGCGAGGCGCTGCGGCTCCAGGGCGCCTACGTGGCGGGGGTGGTGGGTCCCCTCGCCCGCCTGGTGACGCTGGGCGTGGAGGAGTTCGACGGCACCAGCCCTTCCTTCGACTACGAGCAGAGCGCCTTCCTCGTTCGCTACCTGTTGGGCGATTCCGAGCTGGCGCCTCGCTTCCGCGCCTACCTCGACACGCTGGCCGCTGGTGCGCCCTACGACCCCGACGTCTTCCGTCGCGCCCTGGCCATCGAGTGGGCGACGCTGGAAGGGGACTTCGAGCACTGGGTGCGGGCGGTCTACCTCGCGCCGCTGCCCGAAACGGTCAGGCTCGGCTCGGGCTGAGGGCCTCGACCTCGAGCCAGGCCGCGTCGCCGTCGGCGTAGTGCTCCCGCTTCCAGATCGGGACCTCGCGCTTCAGGCGCTCGAGCGCCTCGCGGTTGGCTGCGTAGGCCTCGTCGCGGTGCGGCGCGGAGACGGCGATGGCGACCGTGGCCTCCCCGGCACGGGCCTCGCCGAGCCGGTGCGAGAGCGCCACGCGACAGGCTCTCGAGGCTTCGATCTCGGCCACGATGCGTCGCATGGCGGCGACCGCCATGGGCTCGTAGGCCTGGTAGGTGAGGTGGGTCACCGCGCGGCCCTGCCGATGGTCCCGGACCCGTCCCAGGAAGAGGAGGGTGGCTCCGTGGGCGGGGTCGGCGACGGCCGCCAGCAGCGGCGGGAGCTCGAGCTCGCCGCGGACCAGGGAGACCGCCTCGGAGGCACCGCCGGAGACCGGAGGCAGGAGGGCCACCTCGGCCCCGTCGCCCACGGGAG
>Ga0299913_10001249_pt1 | contig 18424 bp, 19 predicted proteins | sample RVTome_9_FD_201360 | JGI IMG/M metagenome (GOLD analysis project Ga0299913, IMG submission 201360) | Soil microbial communities from uranium-contaminated site in the Upper Colorado River Basin, Wyoming, United States - RVT155D38 (version 2) ... | reverse complement strand
GCTCGAGCTTCGGGACGCCGGTCTCACGGCCGGCGGGTCCGGCACCCCGGCGCTGTTCGTCGTCGACGATGACGTCCTGACCCTCGAGCTCCTGTGCGAGATCGCGCAGGAGCTGGGCTGGGTGGCCTTCGGATTCACCCGGCTGTCCGACCTCATGGGCGCACTGCACCAGCGACGACCGACGGTCCTCATCCTGGATGACGATCTCGTGGACGGCCGCGGCGGTGACCTCGCCCGGGACCTGCGCGAGGACCCGCTCCTGGCGGATGTCACCCTGCTCGTCTGCAGCGCCGCCCACCCGATGCGCGCCGCCGAGATCGGCGCATGGGCCCCGGTCATCTCCAAGCCGTTCGATCTCGCCGAGATCGAGGGCTTCCTCCAGGCGGCGGGACGACGCTTCAACGGGGCGGCGCAGTCGGAGCGGTCGGGGTAGTCTGGGCGTGTGCGCGCCCTCATCCTGACGAACGAGTTCCCGCCCGAGATCTACGGCGGTGCCGGGGTCCATGTCGAGGAGCTGACGCGGCATCTTCGCGAGCTGATCGAGGTCGACGTGCGCACGTTCGGCTCGCGGACCGAGGACGAGGCCGGGTGGCGGGTCCGGGGATATGCCGCGGCCCACGACCTGACCGGCGCGGATGAGCGCCTGCGCCCCCTGCTCGGCGCGCTCTCCCGGGACATCGGCATGGTGGCCGACCCGGTTGACGCAGATGTCGTCCACGTTCACACCTGGTACACCCACCTGGCCGGACTCCTGGCGCGCCAGGCCTATGGCATTCCGCTCGCGCTGACCGTGCACTCCCTCGAGCCGCTCCGTCCGTGGAAGCGCGAGCAGCTGGGGGGTGGCTACGACGTGAGCTCGTGGATCGAGCGCACCGCGATCGAGTCGGCCGATGCGGTGATCGCCGTCTCGGAGGGGACGCGGGCCGACGTCCTCCGTCTCTTCGATGTCGACGAGTCGCGGGTGCACGTCATCTACAACGGCATCGACCCGGACTTCTACCACCCCGATCGTGCGACCGATGCGCTGGAGCGGTATGGCGTCGATCCGTCGGTGCCGTACGTCCTGTTCGTCGGCCGCATCACCCGGCAGAAGGGGATCATCCACCTCGTTCGCGCCATCCGGCACCTCGATCCGGGCATCGGGGTCGTGCTGTGCGCCGGCCAGCCGGATACGCCGGAGATCGGCCGCGAGATGGAGGAGGGGGTCCGGGCGGCCCAGGCGGAGCGCGACAACGTCGTCTGGATCGGTGAGATGGTGAGCCGGACCGATGCGCGCCAGCTGTACTCGAACGCGTCGGTCTTCTGCTGCCCATCGGTCTATGAGCCGTTCGGCATCATCAACCTGGAGGCCGCGGCGTGCGAGACCCCGGTGGTCGCGTCCGCGGTGGGCGGGATCCCGGAGGTGGTGGTGGACGGCGAGACGGGGCTCCTCGTCCCGCTGGAGCTGCGCCTGGACGACCCGATGTCGCCGGTCGACCCGGATCGCTTCGAGCGTGGCCTCGCCGCCGGCATCAACGCGCTGATGGCCGACGCGGCCGCCCGCGAGGCGATGGGCCGCGCCGGCCGGCTCCGCGCGGTCGAGCATTTCGGCTGGTCGGCGATCGCGCGTCAGACGGCGGACCTGTATCGGTCACTCACGGAGGTACGGCCATGACCGCCACGCAGAAGGGCAGCCTGATCGGGGGGATCTGGCTCATCGCCATCGGGTCCGTCTTCCTGATCCAGCAGGCGCTCGACCTGTCGTGGGCCCGGGCCTGGCCCCTCTTCATGATCATGGCCGGCGTCGGGAGCGGCGCGTCGGCGCTCATCGGGCTCGCCGGGAGGCGCATCTCGCCGCTGGCGGTCGCGTGGGCGCTCGTCTGGCCCGTCCTCCTGCTGGCGGTCGGCACGCTGCTGTTCCTCGACCTTGCCGGCTTCGCCGAGCTCGACACGCTCGACCTCCTCGCACGCTGGTGGCCGGTCATCCTGATCGTCATCGGGTTGCTCGTCCTCGCAGGCGCCTTCTGGCCGCGCGGGCGCGGCGTCGACGACCGGATCTCGGTGCCGCTCGGCGGCGCGGCCTCCGGCGAGGTCACGCTCAAGTTCGGCGCGGGCCGGCTCGACGTCGGCCGTGGCACGCCGGGCATCCTCGTCGACGGGTCGTTCGAGGGCGGCGTCCTGCGCCGCGACCTGGGCCCCGGGCGCGTGGAGCTCGAGGCCGACATCTCGCAGGTCTTCCCGTTCGGCAACCAGCTGGCGTGGCAGGTCGGCCTCGCGCCGGGCCTGCCACTCTCGCTGCGCCTGGAGGGAGGGGCGGCCAAGAGCGTGCTCGACCTCGCCGAGCTCCAGGTGACCTCGCTGGTGGTGAAGACCGGAGCGAGCGACACAAGGATCATCCTGCCGCGCGACATCCCTGCCTGCGACGTGCGCATCGACGCTGGTGCCGCCCAGGTGGCGGTCGAGATCCCGGCCGGTGTCGCGGCCCGCATCCGCTCCCAGGTCGGGCTGGGGACCACGAACGTCGACACCGTCCGCTTCCCGCGGACACCGGACGGATGGGAGTCCGCCGACTTCACGACGGCCGAGCGGCGCGCCGAGATTCGCATCGCCGGCGGCCTCGGATCGGTTCGGATCAGCTGAACGCACCGATGCGCACCGTCGACTGGATCCTGCGCGCCGAGGCGGTGGCCGTCTTCGTGACCGGCGTCCTGCTCTACCTGCAGCTCGGTGGCGAACCGTGGTGGCTGCTGCTCCTGCTGCTCGTGCCGGATCTCTCGATGCTCGGATACCTCGCGTCCCCTCGACTCGGGGCGCTGACCTACAACCTCGTCCACAACCTGGTCGTCGGCCTCGCCGCATTGGCGGTGGGGTGGTTCGCCGCCATCGCGCCGCTGGCCATCGCGGGAGCGGTGCTGGTGGCGCATGTCGGGATGGACCGATCCCTAGGCTACGGGCTCAAGCTGCCCACCGACTTCAAGGACACGCACCTCGGCCGGATCGGCCGATGACCGGCCGCATCCTTTACCGCGACGGTGCGGTCGCCGACGGCCGCTCGCCCAGCCTGCGGCGCAACGTCTCCATCCTCGTGGACGACCATCGGATCGCGTGGATGCGACCGGCCGGCGGCGAGGAGGATCCCGCGGACGCCGTCGTCGTGGACTGCGCGGGGGCGACCTTCGTGCCCGGAATGGTGGACTGTCACAGCCATGTCACCGGCCCCGGCGGCGCGAACTGGATCGCCCGCTTCGACGATCCGGCCGAGACGCTGCTGGCGGTCGCCGAGCACAACGGCACGATCGGCCTGGGGGCCGGCGTGCGCTGGATGCGCGACGTGGGGTCGCCCGTCGGCACCGACCCGTCGGACGGGCGGACGCGGGCGCTGGCGCTCGCCGTCCGGGATCGCTGGGCGGGACGTCGCGACAGGCCCTATCTCCGTGCGGCGGGCTCCTGGCTCTTCAAGCGCGGGGCGAACCCGATTCGCGCCGCGGTGGAGGTCGGGACCGCGGACGAGCTGCTGGCCGCCGCCATCGGACAGCTCGATGACGGCGCGGACCTCGTGAAGCTCTACCTGGATGGTCCCGACGCCGAGACCTCGCCCTGGACGGCGGACGAGGTGGCGCGGGTCGTCGAGGCGGCGCATGCACGCGGCGCGCGGGTGGCGGCCCACTCCGGGCGGTTGCATGGGGCGCGAGAGGGCGTGCTCGGCGGCGTCGACTCGATCGAACACGGCTTCGAGCTCGACGCGGACATCGCGGGCGAGATGGCGCGGCGTGGGACGACCCTGGTCAGCACGTTGGCCGTGATGCGCTCGTGGCAGAGCTTCGGCGCCACGACCACCCTCGAGCGCTTCGCCACCGATGATGGCCGCGCGCGTATTGCGGCGCGGCGCGAGCAGGCCGAAGCCTCGATCCGGCTTGCTCGCGGTGCCGGGGTGGCGATCGCGACCGGGAGCGACTTCGGCGGCGGGTCGCTGCGCGCCAACCAGCTGGCCTGGGAGGTCACCAGCCTCGTGGCCGCCGGGCTCGAGCCGTTCGACGCGATCGCCGCAGCCACGTGGAGGGGCGGCGAGCTCATCGGTGAGCCGGACGCGGGCGTCCTGCGCGAGGGCGGCCCGGCCGACTTCTTCATGGTCCACGGCGATCCGCTCTCCGATCCGGAGGCCCTGTGGCGCGTCTGGCGGGCGGCCTGGGAGCCGATGGCCTAGGCGGCGCGAGCCCCGGTCACGGATTGCCGCCCGGTGGGCGTATCGGCCAGTGCGTTGCGGATCGTGCGTGCCGTGAGCGCAGCGGCCAGGCAAGGCGGGCCCTGGGTCGCCGTTCGTGCCACCGTGCGCACATTGCGCAATCGAGCCTTCGATACGCCCACCCCGCGGCAGCGTGCCCCACGATGGGGTCTTCGAGGCGACGCGCTCGCGCGCGTGCGCTCAGCGCACCGATCTACGACCCAGGCTGCCATCGTGTGCGCCCATACGCACGCCGCGGTGTTGATCTTGGGCGGCCGGGGGCCTCCAGGCACCGATTCGTGCGCCAGCCACACAATCCGGTTGGCGGCTCGTAATTACGTGCGCCGGCGGCACACGGCAGCAGTGAGGCGTCCGGCGCTACGTGATGTCGTCGGCCTCGGGGGCCCCGGTCTCGCGCTCCACCACGATCGTGCAGCGCGTCGCCAGCGCCGCCGCTGCGCCGATGGCCGCGAGAACGGGCAGGAGCGCCGCGCCGATCAGCCCGATGGTCAACGGGACCTCGAGCATCGTTCGGCCCTCTTCGTTCTTGATCGTGATCCGACGGATGTTGCCTTCGTGGATGAGCTCCTTGACCTTGGCGACCACCTCGTCGCCGTCGATCGTGAACTCCTGGGTTCGGGGTCTCGGCTGTTCGTTCATGGTCCAAGCGTAGCCCGCAGCGGCGCCGCCGGCTGGTGACCAGCGACCCGCCCGAGCAGGCCATTCGGCCGGTTCCGCGGGATCTCGTGCCGCACGAGGATGAGGGAGGCGACGGCCGTCGCCCACCAGCAGGAGGTCACCGCCATGCTCACCGAGACCGCCGACCTCCGCGTCGGCAACCTGATGACCCTCGACCCGATCTCGATCGGTCCCGATGCCTCGGTGTCCGAGGCGGAGTCGCTGCTCAAGACCTACCGGGTGTCGGGCCTGCCGGTCACCGATGGGCCGCACCTGGTCGGCGTGCTCAGCCAATCGGACCTGCTGGTGGCGCGGTCGAGCCGGATGATCGGCGCGAACTGGGATCGGCTCCACGTGAGTCACCTCATGAGCAGCCCGGCCGTGACCGTGCACGCGTCCGCCACCGTGCGCTTCGCCGCCCGGGAGATGCTCACCCGCCACATTCATCGCCTGGTGGTGGTCGGCGACGACGGTGAGCCGATCGGGGTCGTCACGCCGCTCGACCTGCTGCGAGCGATCCTCGAGGATCCGGGCGAGCTCGTCAGCTGAGCTCGGTGAGCTCGCAGATGTAGGGGCGGTCCCGCTCGCCGGCCGCCCAGGCCAGGTGATGGCACTCGAGGCATGCCTCGAATGCCATGGCCTCGCCAGTGAGCGGGCACTCGACGCCGCCGTCGTTGACGTCTCGCTGGGCACCCACGCACACGATCCATTCGGCGATCGGGCCGTCGCTTCGTTGGTGAACGGGTGCGGTCATGTGGCGACTCCTGCGCCGGGTCGGGCGCTGCCAGGTGCTGCTCGGGGCTGCCGGGTGCTGCTCGGGGCTGCTCGGGGGCTGAGTCCGCATGGTGGCGTCCGGTCGTGCCCGACGACAGTGCCGAACGGCACGAATCGCGGCCGCAGAGACCCGCCAGGGCGGGACAGGACGGGTCAATGGGACTCGCCTCCCAGGCCGAAGCGCCCTCTCGGTACGGCGGCGCGCCGGTGATCATGTGGTAGGCGCGCCCGCGGCGAGCTTCCTCGGCCGCAGGCCGGGGGCTCGCGACCGGCCCACGGCGGTCGGCGGGCGAGCGCGCATCGGAGATTGGGACATGACCATTGCCATCGAGCGACCGCTCGGGGAAACGATTGCAGGCCAGACCACGATGCGGGCGGCGGTGCTGCACGCTCCCGGTGACCTTCGGGTCGACCGCATCCCCAGGCCGGAGGCAGGCCCGGGCGAGGCCCTGATCCGGGTCACCGCCACCACGATCTGTGGCACCGACGTGCACATCCTGAAGGGCGAGTACCCGGTTGCACCGGGCCTGACCATCGGGCACGAGCCGGTCGGCGTCATCGAAGAGCTCGGCCCCGGCGTGAGCGGCTACGAGATCGGGGAGCGGGTCCTCGTGGGCGCCATCACACCGTGCGGACAGTGCCACGCGTGCCTGTCGGGCCACCTGAGCCAGTGCGGCCACGGTGCCGGCTACGAGGCGCTTGGCGGCTGGCGATTCGGCAACACGATCAACGGATCGCAGGCCGAGTACCTCGTCGTTCCGGCGGCGCAGGCGAACCTCGCCCGCATCCCCGATGACGTCACCGACGAGCAGGCAGTGCTCCTCGCCGACATCGCCTCCACCGGGTTCTCCGGTGCCGAGTCGGGCGGGGTCAGGCTCGGCGACTCGGTCGCGGTGTTCGCGCAGGGACCGATCGGTCTGTGCGCGACGGCCGGTGCGAAGCTCATGGGCGCGTCGCTGATCATCGGCGTCGACATGGATCCGGCCCGCCGCGAGGTTGCACTCCGCATGGGTGCCGACGTCGTGATCGACCCGTCGGCGGTGGACATCGTCGAGGAGATCAAGCGACTGACCGGTGGGGTCGGCGTGGACGTGGCCATCGAAGCGCTCGGGCTGCAGCAGACGTTCGAGTCTGCGCTGCGGGTCATCCGACCCGGCGGCACGCTGTCCAGCCTGGGCGTGTACTCCGGGAAGCTCGAGATGCCGTACGACGCCTTCGCGGCGGGCCTCGGCGATCACCGGATCGTCACGACCCTGTGCCCGGGCGGGAAGGAGCGGATGGAACGTCTCCTGAAGCTGGTGCAGTCCGGGCGCTTCGACCCGCTGCCGCTGATCACGCACCGCATGAAGCTCGACGACATCGTCGAGGCCTACGCGCTGTTCTCGGAGCGGCGTGAGGGCGTGCTGAAGGTGCTGATCACCCCGTAACCTCCGGCGCCGTCCGACTGACGATCTGGGTCACGAGCCCCGGTCGTCAGTCGGCGTCCCGCCCCAGGAGTCGATGCACGTCGCGCGCGATGGCCAGGTCTTCGCGCGCCCCCACCCGCAGGACGGCCACCGGCGCACCGGCCGGCGACAGGACGGCGTCCGCGTCCGATTCTGCCCGGACCGTCGCGACCCCCAGGACACCGAGGCGAGCGGTGATCGCCGCTCGCATCGTTGCCGAGTTCTCGCCGATGCCCCCGGTGAAGACGATCGCATCGAGTCGATCGAGCGATGCGGCGATGGCCGCGATGCCGGACGCCGCGCGGCGCGCGAACATGTCCAGCGCCAGCCGGGCGCGCGCGTCGCCGTCCCGGGCGGCCGCCTCGATCTCGCGGCCCCCGCCCGACGACCCGGACACCGCCACCAATCCCGAGCGGTGATCGAGGCCATCGGCCAGCTCGTCCGGCGACACGCCGCCACGGAGCAGGTGGAGGAGGATGCCTGGATCGACCGACCCGGCACGACTGCCCATCATCAGGCCCTCGAGCGGCGTGAAGCCCATCGACGTGTCGACGCTTCGTCCGCCGCTGACGGCGGTTACCGACGCCCCGGATCCGAGGTGCGCGACCACCAGGCGCAGGTCGTCGACGGGGCGGTCCAGCAGAGTCGACGCCCGTTCGACGCTCCACTCGACCGAGAGGCCATGGAAGCCGTAGCGCCGCAGGCCATGGCGCTCGACCCACTCGTCGGGGAGCGGGTAGCGCCAAGCCTCCTCCGCCAGTGTGGCGTGGAACGCCGTGTCGAAGCATGCGACGTGCGGTCGGTCGGGCAGCGCCGTACGGCCGGCGCGGATCGTCTCGGCGGCCACCGGGTTATGCAGCGGCGCGATCGCCGCCAGCTGGTCGATCGCCTCGACCACGCCGTCATCGACGAGAGTCGGGGCGCGGAATCGCTCGCCACCGTGCACGACGCGGTAGCCGATGGCGTCCACGGGCGCCCCGCCGGACAGGTTCGCGATGAGCCGGGCCACGCCGGCCGCACGGTCGGTCCGGGCGGTCGCATCGGCGCCCCAGTCCACCTCGTCGCTGGCCACCGTGTCATCGCCCGGGACGTTGACCAGGCTGCCCTTGAGCGAGCTCGAGCCCGGGTTGAGGACGATGACCCGCATGGGCCTCAGCCGGGCCACGTCCAGTCGCGGATCTCCGGATCGTCCACGCCGTGGTCGCGCGTGTACGCCCGGGCGGCGAGCCGTCGATCCTGCATCTCCTGGCGGACATGGGCGGCCCGCTCCGCGAGGCCGGGCACGCGGTCGATGACGTCGATCACCAGGTGGAAGCGGTCCAGGTCGTTGAGCATCACCATGTCGAACGGGGTGGTGGTCGTGCCCTCTTCCTTGTAGCCGCGCACGTGGAGGTTGTCGTGGTTCGTGTGGCGGTAGGTCAGCCGATGAATGAGCCACGGGTAGCCGTGGTACGCGAAGATGATCGGCTTGTCGGTGGTGAAGACGGAGTCGAACTCCGCCCGTGACATCCCGTGCGGATGCTCCTTCTCGTCCTGGAGCCGCATGAGGTCCACGACGTTGACGACGCGGACCTTTACGTCCGGCAGGCGCTGACGAAGGATGTCGACCGCGGCCAGCGTCTCGAGCGTCGGGATGTCCCCGGCGCAGGCGAGCACCACGTCCGGCGTCCCGTCGTCATCGTTGCTGGCCCACTGCCAGATGCCGATGCCACGCGTGCAGTGCAGGACGGCGTCGTCCATCGGCAGGTAGTTGAGGGCCGCCTGCTTGCCGGCCACGATGACGTTGACGTAGTTGCGGCTGCGCAGGCAGTGATCCGCCACGCTGAGCAGGGTGTTGGCGTCCGGCGGGAGATAGACGCGGATCACCTCCGCCTTCTTGTTGATGACGTGGTCGATGAACCCCGGATCCTGGTGGCTGAAGCCGTTGTGGTCCTGGCGCCAGACGTGGCTGGAGAGCAGGTAGTTCAGGCTGGCGATCGGCCGCCGCCAGGGGATCTCGCGGGTCGTCTTCAGCCACTTCGCGTGCTGGTTGAACATCGAGTCGATGATGTGGATGAAGGCCTCGTAGCAGTTGAACAGGCCATGCCGTCCGGTGAGCAGGTACCCCTCGAGCCATCCCTGGCAGTTGTGCTCGGAGAGCATCTCCATCACGCGGCCATCGGGTGCCAGCAGGTCGTCGTCCGGGTGCCGCTCGGCCATCCAGGTCTTGTTCGTCACCTCGAACACGGCCTGCAGCCGGTTCGAGGCCGTCTCGTCGGGGCCGAACAGGCGGAAGGTCCGCGGGTTGAGCCGGATCACCTCGCGCAGGAACTGGCCGAGCGTGCCGGTCGCGCTGCTGAAGGTGGTGGCGGGTGCGTCGACCTTCACCGCGAAGTCGCGGAAGTCGGGCAGCCGCAGCTCGGTGAGCAGCTCGCCGCCGTTGGCGTGCGGGTTGGCGCTCATCCGACGTTGCCCGGTTGGGGCGAGGGCGCGGAGCTCGGGCAGGAGGACACCCTCGGCGTCGAAGAGCTCCTCGGGCCGATACGACCGCATCCACTTCTCGAGCACGTCGAGGTGCTTCTTGTTCTCGAGGACGTCCGACATGGGGACCTGGTGCGAGCGCCAATTCCCCTCGACCGGCTTGCCGTCGATCGTCTTCGGCCCGGTCCAGCCCTTCGGGGTGCGCAGCACGATCATCGGCCAGGCCGGCCGGGTCATGTCTCCCCTGGTGCGGGCACGGCGCTGGATCTCGGCGATCTCATCGAGCACGGTGTCCAGCGTGCGCGCCAGCTGCCGATGGACCTTGTCGGGGTCGTCGCCCTCGACGACGTGGACCGTGTGCCCGAAGCCGGTCAGCATCGATCGCAGCTCGTCCATCGGGATCCGGTCGAGGATCGTCGGGTTGGCGATCTTGTAGCCGTTGAGGTGGAGGATCGGCAGCACCGCGCCGTCGGTCGCCGGGTTGAGGAGCTTGTTGGAGTGCCAGCTGGTGGCGAGCGGGCCGGTCTCCGCCTCCCCGTCGCCGATCACGCAGGCGACCAGCAGGTCCGGGTTGTCGAAGGCCGCCCCGTAGGCATGCGACAGCGCATAGCCGAGCTCGCCGCCCTCGTGGATCGAGCCGGGAGTCTCCGGTGCGACGTGGCTCGGGATGCCGCCGGGGAAGCTGAACTGGCGGAAGAGCTCGCCGAGCCCGTCGAGGTCGTAGGTGACCGAGGGGTAGACCTCGGAGTAGGTACCCTCCAGGTACGCGTTGGCGACGAGACCCGGCCCACCGTGGCCAGGCCCGGTGATGTAGATCGTGTCGAGGTCGCGTTGGCGGATGACACGGTTGAGGTGCGCGTACACGAGATTGAGCCCCGGAACGGTCCCGAAATGGCCGAGCAGGCGCGGCTTCACGTGCTCGGGTCGAAGCCTCTCGCGGAGCAGCGGATTGTCGAGCAGGTAGATCTGGCCGACCGACAGGTAGTTGGCCGCGCGCCACCAGGCATCGATGAGGGCGAGCTCCTTGCGGCCGAGCCCGGCTCCTCGGGCGGACGTCGTCATCGGGTCCTCCGGGTGCGAGTCAAGAGGGTAGCGGCACCGAGCGTATCAGCGTGGCCCGCGGGCCGGGGCAGCACCTCAGCCCGCGTAGGGTCGGAGGCTCGGCTCCATCGACTGGATGCGCGCCCGGTCGCGCGCCGTCGCCGGAACGAGGGACCGCAGCATCCGGACCGAGACGACGATCCCCAGCAGGCAGGCCACACTGAAGATGACGATCGGCTCGACTGCCGGCACGTCGGTCACGATCCACGACGAGATCATCATCGCGGCGATCGCCCCCGACATGGTCACGAAGGTGACGCCGAATGCCGCCGCGGCCACGAGCCCTGCCGGATGTCGCCGCAGCGCGGCGATGGCGATGATGAACGAGAGCGGGACCATCAGCCCGAGGTCGAGCGCCTGGACGGTCATCGTCGTCTCGCCGTGCAGCTGCGGCGCGGCGTTCGCTCCCAGCCCTACGGCGATGCGACCGGCCCACATCACGGTGAGCAGTGCGCTCATGCCGATGCTCAGCGCAGCCCACGACCGCCGTGGGAAGCGCTCAGCGAATCGGTGACCGATGCCCTCCGCCGCGAGGAGCACGCCGAACCCGATGAGGCCGGCGACGCTCGCGGCGAAGAGGGTGACGAAGAGCGGGAAGAGCGGCCCGAACGCCCACGCCATCGCGTACTCGAGGTAGAGGTACAGGGTGTAGCCGAGGAGGCCCGTCGCGATGAGCGCCGCTCGGCTCGACCCGCGCCAGACACCGATCGCCGCGAGCAGGAGCGCGGGCACCGCCACCACCAGGGTGAAGACGTCCCACCCGACGCCCTCGGCCACGACCTGCAGCGCGTTGTTGGCGTATACGCCGGTGGTGGCCATCTCGTAGACCTCGCCGCGCACGCTCGTCACCGTGACGAACGAGCCATCACCGCGCGCGAACACCCCGAGCGCTGCCGCGACGCCGGCCAGCACTGCGATGGCGCCGGCGAGCGCTGCCAGGCCCGGTCGCCAGGGCGAGTGGTGCTCCAGGGAGGAAGCGGCGGCGCTCATCGGACTGGCGCCGGCGTGACGAGCTGATCGGCGATCTCCGCCGCCCAGACGCGGACCGCGTCGAAGTCTCGAAAGTCGCCGTCCGGTGCCTTCACCATCTTCGTGATCGTTCGCTCCACCCAGCCGAGGTCGGCAGGGTTCACGCGGCCCGCGAACACCCGATGCTCTCGTGCCCCGAGCTCGCCCAGGAGACGGCGGCCATCCGCCGGCTCCTCCTCGGGCTGTGGCGGATCGCCGATCGGGCCGCTCGAGAAGAGCCAGACGGGCAGACGCCGCAGCGTCGCGTGGTGGCGCTCGCTGAATCGCCGCGCGCTGTCCATCCAGCGCCCGGCGTAGATCGCACTGCCGAGGATCACCGCGTCGTAGCCGTCGAGCGACGTGATGTCGCCGGGCTCGCGGACCTCCACCTCCAGGTCGTGCTCGCGCAGCTTGCCGGCGATCGCGTCGCCGATCTCCGCGGTCGCCCCATGCTTCGAGGCGGTGGTGACGAGGATTTTCATGTCGGGCCTCCTGGTGCGGGTCTCCGGGTCGCTCGAAACCCGGGCGGGCGACGCAGCCGATCGCGGCCGGCTGCGTCTCCTCTCGGCAATGGTGTTCCGCTCCAGCGTGCCGCGGTGGTGCCACCCGAGACAGGGCCGGAGGTCCCGACGATCGGCCGCCGAATGGCCCGCCTCAGGCGAGCGACGTGCCGAGCAGCGTCCCGATACCGAAGGTGACCGCCGCCGCCGCCATGCCGAATCCCAGCTGCCGCAGGCCGGCCATGAGCGGATGCTTCCCCGTCAGCAGCGTGATGGCGGCCCCGAGACCGAACAGCGCGACGCCCGACATCACCGTCGCGGCCACGATCGCCCAGAGCCCCGACCCTACGAGGAACGGGATCAGCGGGATGACGGCACCGGCGGCGAAGAGCGCGAACGAGGTGACTGCCGCGACCCATGCCGAGCCGCCGAGATCGTCCGGGTCGATGCCGAGCTCCTCGCGCGACATCGTGTCGAGCGCGACGCCCTGGTCGCCGGTGACGATCCGGTGCGCCAGCTTCCGCGCGTCCGCCGGTCCGAGGCCCTTGGCCTCGTAGATGAGCCGCAGCTCCTCCTCCTCCTCCTCCGGGAACGCAACCAGCTCTTCGGCCTCGATGGCGATCTGGTTCGCGTAGAGCTCGCGCGAGCTCTGGACGCTGAGCCACTCGCCGAGCGCCATCGAGAGCGACCCGGCCAGGAGGCCGGCGACGCCCGCGATCACGACCGGGGTGTTACCGGCGCTGGCTCCGGCGACCCCCATCACCAGGCTGAAGTTGGAGACGAGTCCGTCGTTGGCGCCCAGGACGCCGGCTCGCAGCGCGTTCCCGCCGATGGCGTGGTGCCGGCCGTCGAAACGGGCAAGCATGGCGCCACTGGCGCCGCCGGTGATGCCGTGGAGGATCCGCGCGTGCGATCGCTCGTCCTCGGGAAGGCTCGTGCCGGCGGCCTCCGGCTGATCGTCGTACATGAACCGGGTCTGGCGCTCACTGTTGGCCATGGACGGCGCGACCAGGCCCGCCCCGAAGCGACGGGCGATGAAGCCGAGCAGGCGCGCTCGTGCGGACGGGCGTGCATCGGTCCGCGCCGAGGCGGCGGCCAGGCGGTCGCGCCACAGCTGGGCGTGCCGGCCCTCCGCCGCGGCCATCGCGGCGTACAGCTCCGCCAGGCGAGGGTCGCCGGCGTTCGCCGCCATCGCACGGTAGACGAACTCGCCATCCACCTCGGACCGGAGATTCGCGCTCCACCGGGCGCGGTCGGCGGTGGCGGTCACATCGATCGGTTCGCCGATGCCAGCGCGAGATCGGTCCAGCCTGCCAATCGCCTGAGCTGCGAGGGAGTCAGGCGGTCGCAGGCCCAGCTCCAGTGCAGCGAGACCCAGTCGCCCGGCGCCACGCCGTCGAGGAGCCCGCCAGGACCGCCCCAACCGTTCGCCAGCTCGGTCCGTTCCGGCCCGAGCTCGAGGCGGCCGTTCACGAGGTCGAGACGGCGGGCGGCGACGAGGAGCTGCTCGCCGACGACGTCGACGACTCGGCCCCAGCGGATGCGGCAGGCATCCATCGTCTCGACGACCGGGTCCGGCCGGCCGCCGCGCATCAGCCCGACGCGCGGGAAGATCTCCAGGACGTGGAAGGCATGCATCGGCCGTGAGCCGCCGGCCAGCGCGTTCTCCAACCAGCGCCAGTCGTCGACCGGCATCCGGCCGCGGAAGCGCTCGACCAGGTCACGATGCATGGCACGCGGTCGGACCGCGGCGGTGAACGGGCTGCCGAGCCAGTATGCGTCGACGACACGCTGGTCGAGCGGGTCGGCGATGTCGTTCTGCCCCGCGATCAGCTGCAGGTAGGGGAACGCGCCCTCGAATCCGCGGGCCAGCTCGCGGAGCTCGCCGTCGGCACCGGCCGCGGCTCCGTCGAGCAGGGCCGGTGCGTCCGCCGGGCCGCACAGGCCGAGCCGGTTCGGCGGGTAGGCGTACCTCGCGAACAGCACCGGTCCGCTCGGCGTCGACCGGGTGGCAGGGGAGGGCTGCGCGACGATCATGATGGCGCGTCGCTAGGCGGCGACGGAGCTCGCCGCGGCACCCTTCGCCGTGGCGCCGGCCGGCCGCAGCGCCAGCCACGCGATCACGACGCCCGCCGCCAGCACCGCACCATGGCCGGCCAGTGCCGTGGGTGCCGGCACCTGGCCGTTCGCCACGAGCTGCAGCGCCGCGGTGATCGGGGCGCCGAGGGTCAGGATCGCCGTGACGGCACTGGCAGGGGCGCGACGCAGCGCCGCATACCAGGAGGCGACGTAGGCCGACAGCAGGCCGCCGGTGAGGAGCACCCACGCCCACTGCTCCATGCCGAGAGCGCCGATCCCGGCGAGCCCACCGCTGATCGCCACGTAACCGAGCAGGAGGACGAGGCCGATGCCCATCCGTGCGGCCGCGGCAACCGGCGAGGGAACGTCACGGAGCAGGCGCTTGGCGACGATCACCTCGACCGCCCACATGCCGGTGGCCGCCGCGATCATCCACTCACCCGCCGTCCAGGCGAGGCCGTCGGCCGGCAGGATGAGGAGCTGGGCCACGACGAGCACGGCCAAGGCCCCGATCTGGAGCCCGCCGAGGCGCTCGCGCAGGAGGACCGCGGCCAGCAGCGCGACCCACACGAAGAGCGTCTTGTGGATCAGCGCGGCGGCCGGTGCGCTCGCGTTCGCCAGCCCGGTGAAGAAGAGCACGAACGGGATGCCGCCACCGACGACGCCGATCACGGCGAGGCCCGCCAGCGACCGCGGGGACAGGCTGCGGACGCGCGCCGGGGCGCGGTCGACCACGGCCAGGGCGATCGCCACGAGCACGACGGCCGCCACCCCGTTCTTCAGGGTGGTGAAGAGCACCGGGTCGCCGAAGGCGCGGACGGCGCTCGCATTGACGAACACCGAGAAGCCGCTGACGAGGGCGGTGGCGGCGGCAAGGCCGATGCCGATGCTGCGACGGTGGCCACGCGCTTCGAGTGCGCGGATGCGGGCGATCATGACTCGTCTCCAGATGCAGTGCGGAAGGCCGCGGCGAGCTCGGTCGCCACGTCCGGGGGGAGGATGCGGACCAGCAGGCCCGCGCTGAGCAGCGCCCAGTCGCCGACCCGAACCTCGGGGACGGCAAGCGTCGACGCGGAGCGCTCGAGGCCGCCGGACACGATGGTCGCGGTGCCGTCGGGCGCGATCGCTGTGACCTGGACGGGGGCGGTCAGGCACATGCCGGGAGCCTCCGGGCATGGGCAAGCACGCGGATCCAATGGCCGAGGCGCGCGGCCGCCGGCACAAGGGCATCGGCCACCGGCGCCGACAGCGGCGAGCCCAGGCCGTATTCGGCCCCCGCCACCCCGATGAAACGACCCTCGGGAAGTCCGCCGGCGAGCTGCTGCACGAGACCGAGGACCATCGGCAGCGGGAGCGCATGCGACGAACCGGGCGCGACGCCAGCCTCGACGAGCTCGGTGAGCGCGTCGATCGGCAGGTCGATCACCGAGCCGGGCGGCAGCCCGTGGACGGCGTCGACGAGGATGACGGGCGCACCGGCGCCGATGAGGTCGTCCGGCATCAGCGCGCCGACGTGGCAGACGTCGGTCAGCGATCGCGTGGTGGCGGGCAGCAGGTTGACGATTCGCTCGGCGACCGCATCGTCACCCCGCATCGGCTCACCGCAGACGAGCAGTGTCACGCGTCGCATGGCGGTCACCTCCCGGTCACGCTGAGGTCGAGGAAGTGGGTCGCGCAGCTGATGCACGGGTCGTAGCTGCGGATGAGCTGCTCGAGCTTGTGGGTCGCCTCCGCGTGCGGCAGCTCGAGCACCGATGGCGCGAAGGTCGCCAGGTCGTGCTCGATGGCCGCCTGGTTCTGGCTGGTCGGCGGCACGATCTGCGCGTGGCGCACGAACCCGAGCTCGTCGACCTCGTAGCGGTGGAAGAGGAGGCCGCGCGGCGCCTCGGTCGCCCAGGCGGCGACGCCGGCCCGCGGGGTCCACGGCGCCATGGCGGCCGCCGGCGGGACGTAGCCGTCGACGATGTCCGCCGCCTCGGCGACGGCATGGAGCAGCTCCACGGCGCGCGCCACGATGCTCCGGAAGACGCTCGTGCGCAGCTCCGCCCCGAGCCCCGTGGCGGCGAGTGCCTCGCGGGCCAGCGGGTGCAGCTGATCGTGGGCGAGCGTCACGCGGGCCGTCGGGCCGAGCAGGTAGGGGACGCCGTCGCGAGCGTGGGCCTGGAGCGCGTTCGACCACGGGACCTGGTGCTCCTCGAACGCCTCGGGCCAGTCCTGTGGCGCGACGTCGATCCCGTCGCTGGAGACGATGCGGCCGTCGTTCATCGGGTACTCGTCGGGATGCTGCAGCGAGACGAGACGCGGCTCGCGGTCGTACGCCGGCGGCGCGAGGGTGGCGGTCCAGCGCACGGTCTCCTGCGCCTCGCCGATGGCCACGGCCAGGTCGGCGCGGAGCACGTCGAGCTCGTCGCGCGTCGGGACGCGCGAGAAGCCGCCGACGCGGACGCTCACGGGGTGGATCGCGCGCCCGCCGAGCAGCGACACGATCCGGTTGCCGAGCTTCTTGATGCGCAGGCCACGCTCGACGATCTCGGGATGATCGGCGGCGAGCTCGATCGCGCTCGGGTACCCGAGGAAGTCGGGGGCGTGGAGCAGGTAGATGTGGAGCCCGTGGCTCTCGATCCACTCGCCGCAGTAGAAGAGGCGGCGCAGGACGCGGATGGCAGGATCGATCTCGACCGCGAAGAGTCGTTCGAAGGCGTGCACCGCTGACATCTGGTAGGCGACCGGGCAGATGCCGCAGATGCGCGCCACGATGTCGATCACCTCGTTCGCGTCGCGCCCGACCACCAGCCGTTCGAAGTAGCGCGGGGCCTCGAAGATCTCGAGGTGCGCCTGGGTCACGGCTCCGTCCCGCACGGCGAGCTCGAGCCGTCCCTCGCCCTCGACGCGGGTCAGCTGCCGAACGGTGTATCGGGTCACATCGGCCGCGTCGCCGTCGGGTGTCTCCAGGCGGTCATGCATCGCCGGCCTCCTCGCTGGGTGGCTGCGCTGCGCGCACGGCGCGAGTCGCCGGCTCGCGGAAGGGCGGCGCCCAGCCGGTGAACCCGGCGAACAGCCGGTCGGTGGCCTCGGGACCGCGCTCGGACGAGATCCAGCCGTGAAGCGACGCGACGTTCGCCTCCTCCCGTGGCCCGAAGCAGCCGTAGCAGCCGCGGAGGTAGGTCGGGCAGAGGGCTCCGCAGCCGGCCTGCGTCACCGGGCCGAGGCACGGGACCCCATCGGAGACGAGGACGCAGATGTTGCCGGCCCGCTTGCAGGCCTGGCAGACCGACTCCGCCGGCAGCTGGGGCTTGCGGCCGATGCGCAGCGCGGTCAGCAGCTCGAGCAGCTGGTCGGGCGCGATGGGGCAGCCACGCAGCTCGGCGTCGACGACGACATGCTCGGCGATCGGGGTCGCGGTTGCCAGCGAGCTGATGAACTCCGGCTCGGGGTAGACCGACGCGCGCCATGCCGGCTCATCGGCCGCGTTGCGCAGCGCCTGGATGCCGCCCGCCGTGGCGCAGGCGCCGATGCTGACGAGCAGCCGGGTGCGTGTCCGGAGGTCGATGATCTCCTCGGCCTGCTCGGGCGTGCTCACCGATCCCTCGACGAGGAGGATGTCGTACGGTCCCTCCGAGCGGTTCGACGTCGCCTCGGGGAACTCGATGAGGTCGAAGCGCCCGAGGATGGGCAGCAGCTGGTCCTCGAGGTCGAGCAGCGTCAGCTGGCAGCCGTCACAGGAGGCGAGCTTGACGACGCCGACGCGCGGACGCGGCTGCTCGGCAGGCGCGGGCATCACAGTCCCTCCCGACCGAACAGGTCGCCGAGCTCGGCGACACTGAAGACCGGGCCGTCGCGGCAGATGAAGTAGGGGCCCATCTGGCAGTGGCCGCAGAGGCCGATGCCGCACTGCATGTGGCGCTCGAGCGAGACGAAGATGCGCTCCGGTGCGATCCCGCCGGCCAGCAGGGTGCGGACGGTGGCCTGCATCATCCGCTCCGGACCGACGACGAAGGCGGCCGCGGATCGGTCGTGCCAGTCGCGCTGGTCGAGGAGCTGTGTGACGATCCCGACCCGGCCCAGCCAGTCCGGCCCGGCGCGGTCCACGATCTCGCTGACCGCCATCCCGGCGTCCGGCCAGGCCGCCAGCTCGTCGACGAAGAGCCGATCCGCCGGGGTGCGCGCGCCGTAGGCGA
>Ga0299913_10001248_pt1 | contig 18431 bp, 22 predicted proteins | sample RVTome_9_FD_201360 | JGI IMG/M metagenome (GOLD analysis project Ga0299913, IMG submission 201360) | Soil microbial communities from uranium-contaminated site in the Upper Colorado River Basin, Wyoming, United States - RVT155D38 (version 2) ... | reverse complement strand
CGGCTCGTGCTCACCTCGTCGCAGCCCGAGGCCGTCGCCGAGCTCGCCGTCGCCAGGCACGGCGCCGCGGGGATTCTCAGCTGGGCGCAGAACCAGAGGACGGCGTGGTGGGGCGAGAACGAGGAGTTCGTCCGCTGGGGCCATCTCGACACCTTCTCGGAGCACCCGACCTTCGGCTTCATGCTCTCGCCGCAGGAGGCGAGGGAGCTCGGGCGCCGGCTCGAGGCCGGCGAGCGGATCGTGTTGCGCGCCGAGGTGCAGGCCGGCAAGCAGGCCGGCGCCTACGAGATCCTCACCGCGACGATCCCCGGAGAGAGCGACGACGAGATCGTCTACAGCTGCCATCTCGATCATCCACGCCCCGGCGCGAACGACAACGCGAGCGGCTGCGTCGCGATCCTCGAGGTGGCGCGCAGCCTTTCGGAGCTGATCGCCGAGGGCCGCCTCCCGACCCCCCGGCGCACCCTCCGCTTCGTCTGGCCCCCCGAGATCGAGGGGACGATGGCACTGCTCACCGGGCGACCGGACATCGCCGACAGGATCCGCGCCGCCATCCATCTCGACATGGTCGGCGGCGGTTTGGAGACGAAGGCGACCTTCCACGTCACCCGCGGCCCGGCGAGCCTGCCGTCGTTCGTCTACGACCTGGCGCAGGAGATGGGACGATGGGTGAACGGGCAGACGAGCGAGCTCGCGGAGACCGGCGCCTCACCCTTCCCTCTGGTCGAGAGCACCGGCGGCCAGGAGCCGCTGCGGGCGGAGATGGTCGATCTCACGCTCGGCAGCGACCACCAGGTCTATGCCGAGGGCTCCTTCCGGATCCCGCCGGTCTACCTGAACGACTGGCCGGATCGCTACATCCACACGACGTGGGACACGGCGGCGAACATCGATCCGACGAAGCTCGAGCGAGCGGTGTTCCTCGCCGCGGCCACCGGATGGGCGCTGGCGAGCGTCGATCGCGACGACGTGCCGGAGATCCTGTCGCTGGTCGAGCGCGGAGCGCTACGCAGGACGGCGGACCTGCTCGAGCGACGGGAGGGGCTCGATCGCCTCGAGACGGAGAGCCTGGTGCGCTTCCACGCGTGGCACGAGCGCGAGACGGCGCGATCGATCGAGCGCTTCGCGCCCCTGGGCGAGGCGGAGCGCGAGCGCATCGATCGGTTCCTGTCGGGCATCCGGGCGATCGTCGGCGAGCCGGGGGAGCGGGCCGAGGATCGCGGCGAGGCGGCGGTCGTCTACCGGCGCGATCCCGACGTCCTGGGCCCGATGTCGGTCTTCGGCTACGACTACCTCGAGGCGCGCTACGGGAAGGCGCGGACGTCCGACCTCGCGCTCCTCGCGATCGAGGGCGGCCGGCGCGGATCGGGATCGGATTACGCCTACGAGGCGCTCAACCTCGTCGACGGCCGGCGCAGCGTGGGGGAGATCCGCGACGCCTTGGCGGCGATCTACGGGCCCGTCCCGATCGATACAGTGACCGAGTATCTGCGGGCGCTCGAGTCGATCGGGGTCCTCGTGCAGGTCTCGGCCGAGACTGGATAGGTCCGATCTCCGCGAGGCCCTCGACGAGGTGCGGGCCGCCAGGCTGTGAGGTACTGGGACGCCTCGGCGATCGTGCCACTGGTCGTCGCCGAGGCCGAGACGGACCGCGTGCGCTCCTGGCTGCAGCACGATCCGCAGATCGTGACCTGGTGCTGGACCGTCGTCGAGCTCGCCGGCGCGGTCGAACGGCGCTTTCGCGAGGGGGTCCTCTCGCGGTGAGGCGACGGGCCTGTCTCGATGCCTTTCGCGGCCTCGCCGCCGTCGGGATGGGAGAGAATGCGCTCCAGCTCGAAGGGAGGTCCCCATGTCCGATGCAAGGCTCGCCCGCGCGCTCCTGGTCCTGCGTGCGGGGCTCGCCCTCTTCCTGTTCCTCTGGGCGCTCGACAAGATCGTCGTGCCCGACGCGACCGTCGGCGTCTTCGACCACTTCTACAAGCTCACGATCGGGGTTACTGCCGCCAAGGCGATCGGCGGCCTCGAGGCGCTGCTGGCCCTGGCCATCCTGTTCGGCGCGTGGAAGACACTGAGCTACGGGCTCGGCCTGCTCCTGCACGCCGTCTCGACCCTGTCGACCTGGGAGCAGCTGTTCTCGCCGTTCGGCGAGAACCACCTGTTCATCGCCGCTCTCCCCGTGCTCGCGGCCTTCGTCGCGCTCTTCATGCTGCGGGAGCGCGACACCCTGTGGACGGTGCGGGGGCGCTGAAGTTCAGTCCGCGCAGTGCCCGCCGGCGCGCAGCTCGAGGACGTAGTCACGCTCGACCTGGACCTCGGTGCCGGCCGGGGCGGTGTCGAGGAAGCGCTGGAGCTCGGCGCAGGCGAGCGCGAAGTCGCCCGCGCGGTAGGCCATGAGGCCGAGCTGGCGGTGGGCGGCGGGGCGGTCGGGGTCGAGGCGCAGCGACTCCTCGAGGGCGGCGCGGGCCTCGGCGCGCAGGCGTTCGGCCTCGGCCTCCTCGCTCGCCGCCTCGGCCTGGGCCAGGCGCAGCTCGGCCAGCACCAGGTGGGCCTCCGGGTCCTCGGGCAGGGCGGCGAGGGCGGTCCGGATCTCCTCCTCCGCGATGTCGAGCCGGTCGCGCTCGATGTTCAGACGCGCGTCGTCGCGTACGACCGGACGCATGCGGCGGTGGAACTCGTCGCCGGCCGGCACGGGCTCCGCCGGTCCCGGCTCGGCCCCGCTCTCGGCGGCCAGCCGCGCCTCGGCGCTCTCGATGCGGGCGGCGAGCTTGGGGTGGCTGCCGAAGAAGAAGACGGCGGCGCCGCCGGGCTCCGAGCCCTTGTCGGCCAGTAGGGTGCGGTAGACCTTCGGCGCCTCGCGCAGGTCGTAGCCGGCGCCCTCCATCTTGTCGAAGCCGCCCTGGTCGGCCTCGGCCTCGAGCCGGCGGCCGTAGCCGTTGACCGAGGCGAGGAAGGCGAGCTGCAGGCCGAGCCCGACGAGGATGTCGGCGAAGATGCCGATGCGGGCGGCCTTGCCCCAGTCGTGGTCGCCGAGCGCGTCTCCCTGCTCCTCGGCTACGAGGATGGCGGCGGCCAGGGCGGCGATCGAGAAGCCGATCTGCTTGTTGCGGGCGCTGCGCCGGTAGCGCAGGGCGTGCCGGTTCTCGACGTGGGTCATCTCGTGGGCGAGGACCGTGGCGAGCTGGTGCTCGTTCTCCATCCGCGCCAGCAGGCCGGTGTGGACGTAGAGCGAGCCGTGCGGGTAGGCGAAGGCGTTGAGCGCCGGATCCTCGACCACCCGCACGCGGTAGCGCACGTCGTCCTGTCCCCGCATCGCCGCCGGCTCGAGGCGGCCCACGACCCCGTCGAGGTAGTCGACGAGCAGGGGATCGTCGTAGAGCGGCACCTCGTCGAGCAGGGTCTCCTCCTCGGCGCGGGCCTCCTCCCAGAGGCGTGCCTCGTCCTTGGCCGGCTCGAACTGCGGCACTGCCGAGATCGGCGGCACCTGGGTGGTGGCGCAGGAAAGGCCGAAGACGGCCAGGGTGGCGAGCGCCGCGGGACGCAGGCGGGTCGGAGCGATCATGGTCGACCTCCGGGAGGGCTCGCCGGACAGTCTAATACGGCGGGAGAGCAGTCCGGTAAACACACTGTACTGTTTGTGTTGAATTCGTTCCATGGCGAAGACCGGGGCTCGAAGGACACCGAAGGGCAAGCCGTTCAGCGTCCGCTTCTCGGCAGCGACCGAGATGCTGGTGGAAGAGGAGGCGAGGCGCCTGCGGCGATCGAAGAGCGCCGTGGTCAAGGCGTTCACCGAGGAGACCGCGCGCACCCGCCGCTTCCCGGGGATCGCGTTCCGGGGTGACGACGCTCGCCGCCGAGCCTGGGTCGTCGGCTCGGGCCTCGACGTGTGGGAGATCGTGCAGATGGCGGAGGACTTCGGATCGCTCGAACGGCTCCTGGCCGAGACGCATCTCGGGGAGCGCCAGGTTCGCCTCGCGCTCGCCGACCGCGCCGGATACCCGGACGAGATCGACGAGCTGGTTGCCGAGAACCGCCGACCTGCCGACGAGCTCAGGGCGCTCTACCCGTTCATCGAGCACGCCTCGGTGCCCCGCCGGTAGCCGGTGCGTCTGCTGCTGGACGCCGACCTCTCCCGCCGAGGGATCGCCGAGCCGCTCCGTGAAGCCGGGCACGACGTGCTGGCGCTTGCCGCGGAGCCTGCGCTCGAGGGGCTCGACGACCCGGACGTGCTCCTGCTGGCGGCCCGCGAACAGCGGATCCTGGTCACCCGCAACAGCCGCGACTTCGCCCCGCTCCTGCGGGAGTGGGCGGAGGCGGGACGCGCTCACGCCGGCTGCATCCTGATCTGGACGCTCGACCACCACCGCTTCGCGGAGCTCGTGGCCGGCGTGGAGCTGCTGCTCGCGCAGCGGTCCCGGCAGGATGCTTGGCGCGAGATCGCCGTCGCGCTCTGACTCCGGCGGACCGACTTCGGAGCGCCGACCTAGGGGAACTTCACCTCGCCCGTGTAGCTCACCATCCACTGGACGCCGAGCTTGTCGACGCAGGAGCCGTACTTCTCGGCCCACTCCGTCCGCTGCAGGGCCATCTCGACCTTGCCGCCGTCCGCGAGGGCGTCGAACAGCCGCGCGGCCTCCTCCTCGCTGTCGGCCTCGAGGGCGATGTAGACGTTGTTGCCGACCGTCAGGGGCTTGCCCATCGACTCGAGAGAATCGGTCCCCATCAGGATGTTGCCCTCCCCGAGGGGTAGCGCGATGTGCGCGATCTTGTCGCGGTCCTCCGCGGAGACGGTCATGCCCTGCATCTCCTTGCCCATCTCGGGCGCCGCTTCGCCTTCTGCCGGCTCGAAGTCCTTGAAGCGGACGACGGCGAGGAACTCGCCGCCGAAGATGGACCGGTAGAGCTCGAAGGCCTCCTCGGTGTTGCCGTTGAAGTTGAGGTAGGGGTTTGCTGTCTTCATGGCGATCCAGGTCACTCCTCGTTATGCGTTGACGATGTTGAGGATGTTGCCGTCCGGGTCCTTGAACCACGCGCACTTGAAGTCGCCGGCGACGTGGAGGTCCCCCTGCCGGGTCATGCCCGGCAGGTCGTAGTGCTCGAACTCCACGCCTTTCGCCTTCAGGTCCCGTACCAGCGCTTCCAGCTCGTCACCCACCACCCAGGTCACGGCGGTCGCCTTGTTCGTTCCCGCGAACTGCGAGCGATAGACGTTGAGCGTGGAATCGCCGCTCCGGAAGACGATGACCTCCTCTCCCTGCGCGTCGATCGGTGTGAGGCCGAGCGTTCCTTCGTAGAAGCTCCTGGCAGCCTGCAGATCCTTGACTGCGAGATCCGGCACTGCGGTTCGTTCGCCTAGCATGTGCGTCTCCTTTCCCGAGATGCGATGACGGGCTATTCGGTGCGCCGGTAGCGCGCCACCATGAACTCGTTCCAGGCCCCGTCGTCGCCGAGGACCTCGGCGCGGAGCAGCCGCTCGTCGTCGCTCGCGAGCTCGATGATGTCCCGGTAGCGCGCCGTCTTGGTGTGGTCGGCCATGGCGGGGCCCTCGCTGTCGAGTGTCAGCACCTTGCCCTGCCCGTCCAGCCGGCCGTCGTAGATCCACAGGTGGGACATCATCGAGCCGACCCAGGTCCCGACGTATCGCTGCCTGCGTGGGTCGTAGCCGAGCGTGATGATCGACGTCACCTCGCCGGCGCCCGGCATCACCCCCTTCCCCTCGCCCACGATCCAGAGGCCGCCCAGCGAGCGCACGCTCTCGCTCCCTGAGTTCTTCTCCCGCGGCTGGTCCGGCCCCATGTCCATCTCGACCTCGTAGGTCCATTCGCCAACCAGCCTCTGCAGCCACTCGTGCTCCTGCTGCGGCTGCTCGGGCATGCCGGTCGACTCCTGTGTGCTCGGCTCGGTCATCTCGGTCTCCTTTCGTCGTCCCGCTGCGTCACGGGCTGTCTCGCCGTGCAAGATCGCTTCCATTCCCGGACGGGACGATCGTTGCGCTGCCGGCAGGCCGTCGCCCGCCCCTACCCGCCGTATTCGTCGTGACGGCGGAGCCAGGCCTCGGGAGGACTTCCCTCGTCGCTCCCGCCGCCCGTGGGTCATCGCGGAGCCTCGTACTCGTCGTGTCGGCGCCACCACACGTAGGGTGGGGTCTGCGGCCATCCTACGGGCGAATCCTCCCAGCTCTCCTGCCGTCCGAGCGGCGTCAGGTCGAGGAAGGTCCAGCTGCTGCCAAGGGCTTCGACACCGCGCCCGGAGGTGAAGTAGGTGTGGAAGACGTCGTCGCCGTCGCGCAGGAAGACGCTGAGACCGAAGGTCTCGCCGCGTTCGGTGGTGACGCCGAAGTCGACGTTGAAGTCGCTGCCGGTCGACGAGTACCAGGGTACGGTCCATCCCATGCGCGCCCGGTAGCCCTCGAGCTGCGGCAGCGGCGCGCGGGAGACGAGGACGAACGAGGTGTCGCGGGCGTGCAGGTGCGCGAGGTGACCGACCTGGTCGACGAAGAAGGAGCAGCCCGGGCACCCGGCCTCGGGCCAGCCGTCGACCCCGGGCGCGAACATGAAGTGGTAGAGGACGAGCTGGCGGCGCCCCGCGAAGAGGTCGAGGAGCCGGGCCGGGCCGTCCGGGCCTGCGAAGACGTAGTCCTCCTCGATCCGGACCATCGGCTGTCTGCGCCGCTCGGCGGCGAGCGCGTCGCGGGCGCGGGTCGCTTCCTTCTCCTTGGTGAGCAGGGCCTCGTGGGCGACGAGCCACTCGTCTCGCGGAACGATCTCGGGAAGGGTCATGGTGTCCTCCGCGTCGAGCTCCCTGTGCGGGGCGTGGGGAGCAAGGGCTGGCCGATGCCGAGCAGGTTGCCCTCGCTGTCCTTGAACCAGGCGGCCCGCTCGCCGAGGCCGCCCTTGCTCGGGTAGTTGCCGGCGACCTCGGCGATGCCGCCGACCGTGGTCAGGCCGAGGAGGTCGTACTCCTCGAAGACGACGCCCCGCGCCCGTAGCGCGGCCACCGTCCCCTCGAGGTCGTCGACCTCCCACCCCATCTGCGTGTGGGTGCCGGCGGCCGTGCCGGCGGACTCGAAGAGGGCGAAGGAGCCGCCGCCGCAGCGGTAGAGGAGACCGCCCGGCCGCGCCTCCACGGGCTCCAGGCCCAGCTTCTCGGCGTAGAACCTGCGGGCTCGTTCGAGATCTCGAGCCGGCAGCCGGGTCGCGACGTGAGAGTGTTCGAGCACGTTTCCTCTCCTGGGGTGCGGGCGGCAGAGCCCGTCATGAAGGTGAGACTCTCGGCGGCGGAGGAACTCATCGACGGGCCCGGTGCAGCGCCCGGCGCGAGCAGCAGCCCCGAGTCTGGGACCACCTCGACGGCACCGCCATGGCCATTCTCACCGCACTTGCCCTGACCGCTCCGTCCACGCCGGAGGGCCGGTCAGTCGTCCACCCTGACACGAACGACCAGCGAGTAGCTCTCCTCGCCCAGGAGACGCCCCAGGTCCAGGCGGAGGAGGTGGCCGTCGCGCTCCACGCCGTCGGGCAGCGGGGTGGGCAGCTCCAGCCCCTCGGAGGGCACGGCCATCCGGCCGCTCCCGGGTGGGATCTCGAGATCCACGGTCTCCCCCAATCGGGCTTCGTAGAGCTTCGAGCCGCGCCCCCACCCTCCCGAGACCCTCGTCGCTCCCTGCGGAGGGCCGATGCGGACGCGCAAGGTCGGGTCGACCTGGACGGCCACGCTGTCCGGCGAGGTCGACCACGCACGGATCGTCCCGTGGACCTGGACGTCGATCCTCACGCCGATGTCGGCACCTCCTCGGCTCTGTGAGGGAAGCGTGAAGCCCAGCTCCTCGGCCTGGTCAGCCAGCAGGGCCGTGGCAGCGGCCTCCTCACGTACGCCGTCCCGGGTACGAGCCAGCCAGAGCTCGTAGACCAGCTGGCGGCCGATCATCGCGGCGTGCGGCGCCGGCGAGAGCGCGAGCCCCAGCTGATACGACTCCTGCTGGCACGTGGGGTCGTCGTTGGGAGGCTCGAACGGGACGACCTCGAGCAGCCGGCGGGCACCCAGGCGCAGCTCGAGGTCCTGGGTGAGCCGCGTCTCCTCCAGACTGCCCGCCACGGCCCGGCCTCGCGTCCAGGCGACGCGGAGAGCGGCCGAGTCGGCGTCACGATCCTCGAGGGACACCTCGACCGTCCACTCGTAGCCATCGCCTTCCAGGAACGAAGGGAACGAGCCGACCGGTCCACCCGTCATCGATCCGCAGCGAAGCCCGTCTCCCTCGAGCTGACCCGCCGCGGCGAAGAGCCCTCGGGTCTCCCCTATGGCAAGCTCGCTCGTGGCGCTTCCCCGGAACGAGGTCGCGCCCCTCACGGCCGTCTCGTGGAGCTCGAGGGTGACCCTGACGGGGAGGAGATCGCTCGGGCTGCTCGCGACTCTCGGCGCGGGCACCGAGCCGAAGGCCAGGAGGCCGGTGAGCAACGCTGTTCCAGGTTTCATCGATTCCACTCCCTCCGCAACGTCAACCGATCCAGTCCCGTCCGGGGACGAGCCGGATCACGCGATCCGGCTCGGGCATCGTCTCCACTGTCGGTCGCGGCGCAGGCCTTGCCAGCCAGAGCACGGACGCCACCAGGGCGCCGGCGAGCCCGGCCGCCACCAGCCAATGTCGCGGGGTCGGGCTCAGGCCGAGGCGCTTGCTCATGTTCCTGGTGAACGTCGGGTGGGGCCGCGCCTCGTCGCGCAGCGTCTCCCGGAGTCGCACGCAGTCGACGAGGAAGCTCGCCCCCCCGGGTCGCGCCAGGGCGCGGTCCACGCTCTCCGGCTCGACCCGTTCGCCGTCGATCAAGGCCGACAGGACCTCGAAGTCCTCATCGTTGTTCGCGGTGTCGTTCATCGGTTCCTCCTAACGCTCGTGCTCAGTCGCCGCTTCGGTGCCGAGCTGCTTGCGCAGCGCCCTCCGCGCACGGTAGATCCGGGAGCGCACCGCCGCCTCCGTGGTCCCGGTGCTGTCGGCGATCTCGGCGTACGTGAGACCGGCGACCTGGCCCAGCAAGAAGGCCTCGCGGTCGGCGTCCGGCAGTCGCGTCAATGCGGCTCGGAGGCTCGCCCGCAGCGCCTGCGCAGCGGGCACCGCCGTCGTTCCATCCGCCTCTTCGGGAAGGGTCAGCGGTTCGAGATTCCCCCGCCGCCAGCGGTCGATCAGCAGGTTGCGCGCGATCTGGAACAGCCAGGCGCGCTCGCTCCCGGCGGGCGGCACTCGCACCCCGTCGCGCAACGCCCGCACGAAGACCTCCTGGGTCACGTCCTCGGCCGCCCTCGCATCGCCGCACGAGCGCAGCACGAAGCGATAGAGGGCCAGGTGATGCGTCTCGAAGAGAGCCTGGGCTCGCCGCCGTTCCATGGCCTTCACCGTGGATAACGGAGCATTCGTACCAGAATCGCGGGGCTGGCAGGCCCGGGCGAGCCGGCTGGACGGAAACGATCGATCGTGCTATTCTCCGCTGCGTGACGGCCACCAAGGGCGAGACGACCCGCGAGGCGATCCTGGACGAGGCGCTGGCGCTGGCCAGCCGGATCGGGTTCGAGCCGCTGTCGATCGGCGGCCTGGCGCAGGCGGTGGGGATGTCGAAGAGCGGGCTCTACGCACACTTCCGGGACAAGGAGGACCTCCAGCTCGAGGTGCTGCGCAAGGCGGCGGAGATCTTCGCCGCGACGGTGGCGGCGCCGGCCTTCCGGGCCGAGCGGGGGGAGAAGCGCATCCGGGCCCTCTTCGAGAACTGGCTTGCCTGGTCGCAGTCCGACCGCATCCCCGGCGGCTGCGTCTTCGTCTCGGCTGCCAACGAGTACGACGATCGGCCCGGGGCGGTGCGCGACCTCCTGGTCGAGCAGCAACAGGGGTGGCTGGGTGCCCTCGCCCGCGCCGCCGGGATCGCGATCGAGAACGGCGACTTCCGCGCCGACCTCGACGTCGACCAGTTCGCCCACGACTTCTACGGCGTCGTCCTGGCCTACAACCACTTCCACCGGCTGCTGCGGGACCCGCAGGCCGAGGCGAGGGCCCGCGCGGCCTTCGAGGGCCTCCTGGCCGCCGCCCGCGGCTCCCGCTGAACGAAAGGCGCCCTCATGCACCCACAGCAGGCTCGGCCTCGCTCTCTGCAAAGCACGATCGTTCGTACTGGTCCTCGCGCCCCCGCCCCCCTCCGCTGGCTCCTGGGGGGTGCATCGCGCCTCGCCCCGCGGGTGACGGCGCGCTGGGGAGAGGCCCGCTTCCTCACCCCGCTGCGCCAGCGTGGCAGTCCACGCGCACCGGAGGTCTGGGCCCGGGCGGCCGCGGAGCCGTTTCCCTTCGAGGACCTCGACCTGGCGAGCTGGAGCTGGGGCGAGGGGGAACGCACGGTCTGGCTGGTGCACGGGTGGTCGGGCAGCAGTCGTCAACTGGCAGGGATGGTCCCGGCGTTCGAGGCCGTCGGCTGGCGCGTGCGGGCCTGGGACCACCCGGCGCACGGCGCCTCGCCGGGCCGGCGGACGCATCTCGCCCAGCTCTCCCGCGTCCTGGCCGCCGCAGCGTTGCGCTTCGGTCCGCCCGACGCCGTGATCGCTCACTCCTTCGGCGCCGCCGCGACGAGCCTGGCGCTGGCGCGCGGGCTCCGGGCCGGCCGCGTGGCCCTGGTCGCGGCGCCGGCCGAGCTCGAGCACTTCGGCGCCGAGTTCGCGCACTTCCTCGGTCTCTCCGACGGGGTGCGCCGTCGCCTCCAGGAGCGCGTCGCGGACCGGATCGGAGGCAGCTGGCGGGACCTCGCACCCGAGAGGCTGGCGCCTCACCTGGGAGCGGTGCCGGCGCTCGTGGTCCACGACGCCGGCGATCGCGAGGTGCCCGTCGAGCACGGTCGCCGGCTCTCCGCCGCCTGGCCGGGAGCCGAGCTCGCTCTCACCGAAGGGCTCGGCCACAACCGGATCCTGAGCGACGCGGCGGTGGTCGAGCGGGTGCGCGGCTTCGTCACCGCCGAACGGGCCGGGGTGCTCCAGGAAGACGGCGCGGTGCGCGGCGGCCGCAGGGAGGCGGAGGGTGGCCGGTGAGACGGCGAAGCGGGCCGGTGGCCGTCGTCCTGGGCGCGCTCGTCGCGTGGGTCGTCGCCTCCTCCTGGCCGGCGCTCCGGGCGGAGACGAGCAGCGGCGAGGCGGCGGATCCACTCGCCGCCACCGCGCGGATGCGGGCTTGGGCGCGCTCGAGCGTGGCGGGCCTGGGCGATGAGCTGGACCGCCTGCGGGCGCTGCATCGGGAGCTCCTCGGTCCGGGACCGCACGCGATCGCCGAGATCACCGAGCCGACGCCGAGCGCCGCCGAGGCCTTCACCGGACGGCGGGCGGACTGCGTCGGCTTTGCCTTCCTCCTGGTCAGCGTCGCGCGCAGCGTCGGGATCGAGGCCCGCTTCGTCCTCTCGCCGGTGGTCGAAGAGGTCGTCGAGCGGGGCTCGCTGCGCGAGCGGAGGCTCCACCTGGCCGCCACCTTCGCCGACCGCGTCTTCGACCTCGGCGGGGAGGGCCCGTTGAGTCCCGGGCCGGCGCGGCCGATCGAGGACAGGACGGCGATTGCCCTCTACCACTCGAATCGCGGCGTCCAGGCCCTGACGTCCGGCGATGCCGCCGGAGCCGTGGAGCCCCTGTGGACTGCCGTGCGACTCGATCCCTCGCTGCAGTCGACCTGGACCAACCTCGGAGTCGCCCTGCGCCGCGCGGGCGACCCGGCCGGCGCCATCCTCGCCCACGAGATGGCCCTGCGCATCGACGCCGCCGACGAGGTCGCCTGCCGCAACCTCGAGGCGGCCGCCAACACGCCTCCGGGCCTGCCCGAGTGACCGAGGTGGCGGCCCCTCACAGCCAGTATTCGCCGCCGTAGCGGCGCATGATGTCGTCGTCGGCGGGATGCGTCGTCAGGAGCTCCTCGAGCGCGCTCACGATCCTGCCGATGGTGGCTCGGGTGGATCGGTAGCGGCGCGGCACGCACACGAGGCCGTAGGTCTCGACTCCGTGCCGCATCGCCTCGGTGAGCAGGGGCCGAAAATCGCCCACGTCCCGCGTGACGATCGCTCGTCTCTCGGCGGGCGCGCATGCGAATTGCACCCGGTCGGCGAGCCCGGCGAGCCCGGGACGCTCCGTGGCTGCGACCACGTCATGACCGCGATCTCGGAGCCGACGGGCGATCTCGGGCGAGAAGTGCTCGTCGAGGAGGAGCCTCACCGGGAGAAGGCCTGGCGGGCAGCACGCCAGCGCTCCTCTTCGCGCCGGTTTCCCTCCTCGAGGCGTGCGATCCAGGAGTCGATCTCATCTCGCTGGTCCGTGTAGTACCTCAGGGCCGCCTCGACGAGGCGCGGCTCGATCTCCAGATAGGCTGCCGTCTCCGCGACGTCGCCGTCGTTGTCCCGCAAGACCTGGACGATCTCCCAGACGTCGAGCCGCGCTCCGATGACCGCGGGACGGCGCCCCATCGGGCCGTCGACGAAGTGGATCGCCGGGTGCTCGTCCATGAGCACACCCTCTTCCAGGTATCGCTCGGCGAGGGTGGTGTGACGCTGACCGGTCAGCCGCGCGCGGTCCCGCAGGCGCGCGAGGATCGTGGTGGCTGGTCGCATCGAGAGCTGTCCGCGGTCCCGGCGTGGCATGAACACAGTGTAACACAACGCGTGCCGACCCCGCTCGAGCGGGCTCCGGGCCGACGTCTCAGTCGTCCCGCCGCTCGCGGGGGAGGAACGGCGTGAGCAGGAGACCGCGGAGCGACTGGCGCCTCTCCTCGTCCCAGCCCTCGAGCCCGTAGCGCAGCTTCTCTGGCGTCTGCATGCGGAAGGTGCGGAAGATGCGGTCCCACCAGGGCAGGACGCTGCCGTAGTTGGAGTCCGTCTCGCGCGGCACCCGGGAGTGGTGGACGTGGTGGATGTCGGGGGTGACGAGGAGCCATCGGGCCATCGCCTCGAGCGGGCGCGGGAGGGCGAGGTTGGCGTGGTGCAGGAGGATCACGGGGAGGAGGATCAGCTCGTAGAGGAGCACCTGCCGCACGGTCAGGCCGAGCAGCGCGATCACTCCGAGACGCAGGAGGAAGGAGAGGAGCACCTCGCCGAGGTGGAAGCGCACGGCGCTCGAGGCGTCCAGCCGGTTGTCGCTGTGGTGCATGCGGTGGAAGCGCCAGAGGAGCGGCACCTTGTGGTTGGCGACGTGCCAGCCGTACATCCAGAGGTCGAGCAGGAGCAGGCCGCCCACCGTCTCGACCCACGCCGGGGCGTGGACGGCGCCGAGCAGGCCCCATCCGTGCCGCTCGGTCGCGAGCGCCACCAGGGCGGTCAGGGCCCCGAGACCGGCCAGCAGCGGCAGGCTGTTGAGCAGTCCGATCCCGAGGTTGCGGGCGTCGTGGTGCCCGCGGCCGGCGGCCGTCGGCACCAGCGGGAAGAGACCCTCGAGCACGTAGAGGACGGCGAAGACGGTGCCGTTGACCAGGGCCCTGCACCAGGGCCCGCCGGCGGCGGCTCAGCCGAAGAGGTCCCGGATCGCCGTCACGAGGTCCATCGCCTCCTCCTCCTCACGGGGCTCCGAGGCGCGGGGAAGGGCTCCGGAAGTGGAGCTCCGTCGTCACCGCGTCGTGGATCGCGCCGTCCACCTCGACGTGAGGGTAGACGACGAAGTTCAGGTCCTGGATCGCGGCGCCGGGCAGATCGAGGTCGCGGCCGATGGTGAGCTCCACGCGGTCGGCGTCGAGGCTGCCGAAGTAGAAGTCGTGCAGCTGCGGCCGTTTGTGGGCCTCGGAGGCGTCGACCGGCACCCAGCCGAGGTCGTCGAGCCAGAACTCGGACCAGCAGTGATAGCCGTCGACCGTCCCCTCTGCGCGGTCCGCGGGCAGGGGGAAGCCGATGACGAACCGAGCGGGCACGCCGACCGCCCGGGCCTCGGCGATGAACAGGGAGTGGAAGTCGGTGCAGTTGCCGGTGCGTACGTCGCAGGCGTAGGTCGCGTCCCCCCGTCCCCAGCCCTCCCCGGACTTGTCGTAGGACAGCGTGCGCACGACGTGATCGTAGAGTCGCCGCGCCCGCTCGAGGGGATCGTCGGCCTCGCCCACGACCCGCCGGGCCTCCTCGCCGATGAAGCCGTCGGTCGGCACCAGGCGGTCCGGCTCGAGGGAGCGCGCCAGGTCCGGTGGCGGCGGCGTCGGAGCCGCGGCTCCCTCCCAGGCGCTGTAGGCGCGCCGCGTGACGGTGGCTTCCAGCGTGACCGGCAGCGACGACCCACGCACGGACCGGGCCGCCGAGGTCAGATCCAGCCGCAGCAGGCGATTCCCGAACTCCGGGTCCTCGACCACCTCGGCCGGATAGTCCTCGACCAGCGCGTAGCCCTCGAGCGCCTGGAACGCGTGCTCGCGTGGCAACGGCAGCCAGGCCTCGACCCGCGCCGGCTCGGGCGGCAGGTCGTCGAGGCGCACGGCGTAGGTCAGCTGCGCCCGCCGGTCCGCCGGTCCGCCGGCCTCCGGGCGGCCGGCTTCCTGGCGGCCGGCTTCCTGGCGGCCGGGCGGCTCGGGTCCCGCCGCCACCCAGACGACGAGCCCGGCCAGCAGGCCAGCGAACGCGACCGCAGCCCAGAGGGGATGCCGCCCGCTCAACGCCCGCTGCCCCTCACGCGGCGGGACGCTTCTTCCAGAGGCCGTCCTCTTCGTACCAGGTGTAGCGCGCCTCGCCGTCCACCTTGTGGAGGGTGACCTCCGTAGTCTCCAGGGTCTCCGGCGTGGAGCCCTCCATGAAGACGTCGAGGTCGTAGAGCGTGCCGTCGCGGCCGACGAAGTCGGCGCAGGCGAAATAGGTCTGCTCGCCCACACGGCTGAGCCGCTCCCTGTGCACCTGGTCGAGAGTCAGCTCGAGGGACTCGCCGGTGTCCGGGTGCTCGATCACCAGGTAGCCGCCGCCGGCGATCGATTCGGTCGCGACCCACTCGGTGATGGCATCGGCCAGCTCGTCGATCGTCAGGGGCTCGGCCGCGGCCTGGGCCGGGGGCTCCTCCCCCTCGGGGTGCTCCTCGCCCTCGCCCTCGGGATGCTCTTCAGCCTCGGCGCCCTCGCCCTCGGGGTGCTCTTCGTCCTCGCCGGGCTCGCCCTCGGGATGCTCTTCGTCCTCCGTGGGCTGGCCCTCGGGATGCTCCTCGCCGGGCTCGCCTTCAGGGTGCTCCTCTTCGCCCTGAGCGGCCATCGAGCCCGCGTCCTTGGCGCAGGCGAGGCCGGCAAGGGCCAGGGGGACGAGTAACGTCAGCATGATGACAAGAAGTCTTCGCATGGCTGTCCTCCTTCGTGATTACCTCTTCGGTCCACTATGGAACCCTACGATAGCGCAGGGATCTCGGACTGGCCTCCGGCTGAGGGCCGGCCTCGATCCGTCGCCGACTCCCTGGGCCTCCCGGGCTGACCCGCCGTCGTCCCGCCCTCTACAGCTCCAGGCGCCGCAGCCGCAGCGCGTTGGCGATCACCGAGACCGAGCTGAAGCTCATCGCGGCGGCGGCGATCATGGGGGAGAGGAGGAGGCCGAAGACGGGGTAGAGAACACCGGCGGCGACGGGGACGCCGAGGGCGTTGTAGACGAAGGCGAAGAAGAGGTTCTGGCGGATGTTGCGGATGGTCGCCTCCGAGAGGCGGCGGGCGCGCACGATGCCGCCGAGGTCGCCCTTCACCAGGGTGACGCCGGCGCTCTCCATCGCCACGTCGGTGCCCGTGCCCATGGCGATGCCGACCTCGGCGCGGGCGAGGGCGGGAGCGTCGTTGACGCCGTCGCCGGCCATGGCGACGGTGTGGCCTTCTTTCTGGAGGCGCTCGACGACGGCCGCCTTTTCCTCGGGCAGGACCTCGGCCTCGACCTCGTCGATGCCGAGCTCGCCGGCGACGGCACGGGCCGTGGTCTCGCTGTCGCCGGTCAGCATGACGATCGCCAAGCCCTGGCGGTGCAGCTCCTCGATGGCGCCCGGCGTCGACGCCTTGATCGGGTCGGCGACCCCGAGCAGGCCGGCGAGCCTGCCGTCGACGACGACGTACATCACCGTCTGGCCCTCGCCGCGGAGCTGCTCGGCGCGCTCCTCGACCGCCTCGGCCGAGACTCCGAGCTCCTCGAGCAGGGCCCGGTTGCCGAGAGCCACCTCACGGCCTTCGACGTCGCCGCGCACCCCCTTGCCGGTCAGCGACCCGAAGCCGTCGACCTTGGCGAGCTCGATCTCCCCCTCTTCGGCGCCGGCGACGATCGCCTCGGCGAGGGGATGCTCGCTGGCGCGCTCGAGGCTGGCGGCCAGGCGCAGCAGCCCGTCCGGGTCGCCCTCGCCCATTGCCTCGACGGTGACCAGCTTCGGCTTGCCTTCGGTCAGGGTCCCGGTCTTGTCGACCACCAGGGTGTCGACGTCGCGCAGCACCTCGATCGCCTCGGCGTCCTTGAACAGCACGCCGGCCGAGGCGCCCTTGCCGGAGGCGACCATGATCGACATCGGGGTGGCCAGTCCCAGGGCGCAGGGGCAGGCGATGATGAGCACCGCCACGGCGTTGACCAGGGCGTGGGTCATGCGCGGCTCGGGACCGAACAGGCCCCAGACGACGAAGGTCAGCACGGCGATGACGACGACCGCAGGCACGAACCAGGCGGCCACCCGGTCGGCGACCTGCTGGATCGGGGCGCGGCTGCGCTGGGCGTCGGCCACCATCTGGACGATCCGCGCCAGCAGGGTCTCGGCGCCGACCTTCTCGGCCCGCATCACCAGCGAGCCAGAGCCGTTGACGGTGGCACCGATCAACCGGTCGCCAGGCGTCTTCTCGACGGGAATCGGCTCGCCGCTCACCATCGACTCGTCGACCGCGCTCGAGCCCTCCTCGACGACGCCGTCGACCGGCACCTTCTCGCCCGGCCGCACCCGCAGCCGATCGCCGGCCTGGACGTCTTCGAGCGCCACGTCGCGTTCGTTGCCCTCCTCGTCGATCTGCCGCGCGGTCTTAGGGGCCAGGTCGAGGAGGGCGCGGATGGCGGCCCCCGTGCGATGGCGGGCGCGCAGCTCCATGACCTGGCCGAGGAGCACCAGGGTGGCGATGACGGCCGCCGCCTCGAAGTAGACGCCCACCTCGCCCGTCTCCCCCCGGAAGGAGTCGGGGAAGAGCCCGGGGAAGAGCTGGGCGACGAGGCTGTAGAGGTAGGCGACGCCGACGCCCAGCCCGATCAGGGTGAACATGTTGAGGCTGCGGTGGACGACCGAGCGCCAGGCCTTGACGAAGAAGGGCCAGGCGCCCCAGAGAACGACGGGGGTGGCCAGGGCCATCTCGATCCAGCCCAGCGCCGGCGAATCCCAACCGGCGACGAGGTGCCGGCCCATGGCGATGACGAGCACCGGCAGGGAGAGCGCCGCGCTCACCCAGAAGCGCCGCGTCATGCGCGCCAGCTCCGGGCTCTCCTCGTCCTCCAGGCTCACCGTGCGCGGCTCCAGGGCCATGCCGCAGATCGGGCAGTCCCCCGGCTCCTCGCGCACGATCTCCGGATGCATCGGGCAGGTCCACTCGGTCTTGCTCGATGGGCGCTTCGGCGTAACCGGCTCGAGAGCCATGCCGCAGGTCGCGCAGTCGCCGGGCCGGTCGCTGCGCTCGTCCGGGTGCATGGGGCAGACGTACTCCGTCTCCGTGCCGGCGTCCGCCGGCCGAGCGGTCTGCGCTGCGGTCTCTTCGTCCTCGTCGGCGGCCTCGTCATGGGCCAGGAATCGCCCGGGGTCCTCGACGAAGCGCTCCCGGCAGGAGGCGCTGCAGAAGAAATAGGTGGTGCCGTCGTGCTCGGCCCGGTGCGGCGTCTCCTCGCCGACCGTCATGCCGCAGACGGGGTCGCGATGGGTGCCCTTGCGCGCCTCACTGGAGCCGCCGGCGGGAGGAGCGTGGTTCGCGTGGCCGTGACTCATGACGGGTCGCCGGGGGCAAGGTAGCACGCCCGACGCGGTCGAGCGGAGCGGCGGCCGCTCCGCCTCACGTCACGCGGACGCTCTCGACCAGGACGCCGGAGGCGGGAGCTCGCGCCAGGCAGTCAGGCCAGCCCGTCGTGCTCGAACTCGCGCAGGAAGCCCTCGAAGAGGCGCAGGTGGCCCTCTTCGTCGCGCAGGATGCCGATCACCATGTCCTGGGTGACGAGGTCGAAGCCGTCCGTGAAGTCGACGATCTCGTTGTAGAACTCGATCGCACCCTTCTCGGCCGCGATGACGCCCTTCACGACGTGGACGATGTCGGTCTGGCGCTCCGGCGGCTGCAGGTAGGTCTGCTCGGCCTCGAACTCCATCGAGCCGGGGACGACTCCCCAGAGCTCCTTGATCCGCGTGGCGAACTCCTGGGCGTGCCCGAGCTCCTCCTGGATGTCCCCGGCGAGCGACTCGACGATCTCCTGGGCGCGCACGCCGTCCGGGTTGACGGAGTTGGCGATGTAGCTCATCAC
>Ga0299913_10001247_pt1 | contig 18432 bp, 20 predicted proteins | sample RVTome_9_FD_201360 | JGI IMG/M metagenome (GOLD analysis project Ga0299913, IMG submission 201360) | Soil microbial communities from uranium-contaminated site in the Upper Colorado River Basin, Wyoming, United States - RVT155D38 (version 2) ... | reverse complement strand
TGATGCCTGGGGATAACACTGAAATGTCGGTGGAGTTGATCAATCCGATCGCCATGGACGAAGGGCTCAGGTTTGCTATCCGTGAGGGTGGCCGGACCGTCGGCGCCGGACGAGTCATAAAGATCGTCAAGTAAGGACTCGAAATGCCCAGCGACAAGAGACCGCCGTTGACGCTTGCCTGCACCGAGTGCAAGCACCGCAACTATGTCACGACCAAGAACAAGACGAACACACCGGACCGACTCGAGATGAAGAAGTTCTGTCGTTGGTGCCGTCAGCACACCGTCCATCGCGAGACTCGATAGCCGGGGAGTCGGACCGGTCGAACCACCGTTCCCGGTTATCACAACTAGCGTTCCCTGATGGACCCGGCCGATCTCGTCGAACGCGGCTACGGCCCATACCCATTTCGCGTTTGCATCGAGAATGTCACCGATTTCGTCAAGGCAACCGGTGACGACCCGACTCGGTGGACCGGGGCTGCACCACCAGGGTTCATGGCCGCGGCCTTGTTCTCGGTGGCATCCGATCTGCTTCGTCAGTTGGCGGATCGAGCGGTCCTTCATGGGGAGCAGACCTTCACCTGGCATCAGCCGATGACGATCGAGTCGCAACTCCAGGTCACCGGCACGGTGAGCCGGGTACGGGAACGCGGTGGCACCGATTTCGTCGACTTCGAGGTAGAGGTGACCGGGGAGCAGGGCTTGGTGGCCGAGGCCTCGTCGTTGTTCCTGGTTTCGGCCGAATCCGGATTGGCCGAGGTCGAGCGTGCCGAGCCTGCCCCGGAAGACGACGGTCACCCCGGGCCGGGCCAGGTAAGCGCCTCCAGGGCGGACCTCGTCCGATATTCCGCCGCCACCCGGGATTGGAACCCGATCCATTGGGATCATGGGGCGGCGGTCGCAGCCGGGTTGCCCGGGGTGGTTGCCCACGGTCTGCTTCAAGCGGCGTGGGCGTTCGTCGCGGCTTCACGCGCCCGGCCCGGTGAATCGCCTCTGAGGTCGGCGAAGGTGAGGTTCCGAAACCCGCTGCCTCCGTCGGTGCCGGTCTCGGTGACCGTCGAGGAAACCGACGGGTTGGCGAAGGTTGCTATTGCCAACGACGACGTCGAGTATTTGAGTGCTCGCATCGAGTTGACGGAGCCGTAACCCTATGGACGTGCCACAGGTCGAAAGAGACGGAGAGCGCGAGCTCATCTCCCGGGCGAAAGCGGGCGACCGGGCCGCCTTTGCCGCCCTGGTCCGTGAGCATGGAAACGAGGTCTATACGTTGGCCCGAAGACTGGTTGGTGATCCTCATCTGGCCGCTGACGTCGCCCAGGACACTCTGATCAGGGCGTGGAAGGCACTGCCCAATTTCAGGGGGGACGCCGCCCTGTCCACCTGGCTCCATCGGATCACGGTCAACACTGCGTGGACACACAAGAAGAAGGCCCGTCGCCACCGCGGCTACTCCTTGGACGAAGTGGCCGATGTCGCTGCTCCGATGACAGCCGAACATCCTGAGATCGCCGGGGAGATCCTGGAGCTGCGGATTCGCCTCCGTCAGGCCCTCGATGCCCTGCCCGAGGCCCAGCGTCAGGTTGTCGTGATGAAGGATGTGTATCAGTGGTCACACTCTGAGATAGCCGAGGCGATGGGCATCTCGGTTTCCGCAGCGAAGGTCCGGCTTCACCGCGCTCGTGCTCGCATGGCTCGGCATCTGGAGGCGTCGGCATGAGTGCTGTCTGTGAGATGGCGGCGCCCTTCGTCGCCAACAGCGCGGTCGATCGACGCCCGATCGCGCGACCGTTTCGGGCACACGCCAATGCCTGCCTCAAGTGTCAGGCCCGGTATGTGGCGATGACGCGCACTGCGCGCGAATTGGCAGCGATGTCCAGCGAGACACTGACCGCCCCCCTCGACCTGGAGTGGCGGGTCATGTCCTCTCTCGAAGGTGACCTCGCCCTGGCCCGCTCTTGGCGCACACCGGTGGCCCTGGCGGCTGCGGCCCTTTCCATGACCGCCGCAGTCGTCATCTGGCGTCTCCGTCCCCGTCCTCAGTCCTGAGCGATCGGGACGTTTGACCCTGCCCGACCGCTCGCCATTGGGCGATCCTCATATCAGGCTGAGAGAAAGTGAGATCAGATGAGAGTGTTGATCGTCACCGCGAGCAAGCACGGCGCTACCGCCGACATCGGCCGTGCTATCGCCGATGTGATGTCCGGGGAGGGGATCGAAGCCCTGGTGTCGGAACCTGATCGCGTCGCCACTCTGGAAGGTGTCGACGCAGTCGTGTTGGGAAGTGCCGTCTATGCCGGCCATTGGATGAAGACGATGAAGGAGCTGGTGGACCGCGACGGCGATCAACTGGCCAGGCGTCCGGTCTGGCTGTTCTCCAGTGGTCCCATAGGCGAACCGCCCAAGCCGGAGGAGGATCCAGTCGATGTGGCTCCGATCATCGAGAAGATCGGAGCTCGTGAGCATCGCATCTTTTCGGGGAAACTGGACCGCAAGGTGCTGAAGTTCGGTGAGCGGGCAATCGTGAACGCATTCAAGGTTCCGGATGGCGACTTCCGCGACTGGGACGAGATCCGGAACTGGGCCAAGGGCATCGCCGAGGCATTGAGAGTCAGAGTGGGATAAGACCACTGGCGCCAACCCGGGCAGGTCCATGGGGGATAGGACTTGGCGTTCGTCTTATCATCGGCGGCATGGCCCGCCTGATCGATCTCTCCCAGACCATCGAAGCCGGCATGACTACTTACCCGGGTCTACCCGGCCCGGTCATCTCGGACCATCTCTCTCGTCTCGACTCGAAGAACAACTACGACCCGGGGACCGAGTTCCTCATTGGCCGGGTCGACATGATCGGTAACACCGGCACCTATCTCGACACGCCCTATCACCGCTACGAGCACGGTTTCGACCTGGCCGGGCTCCCCCTCGATGACGTAGCCGACCTTCCCGGTGTCTGCATCCCCGCGACCGGCCCGGAGCTAGGTCCCGAAACGATCGACGATGTGCCTGTGCTTGGCCGGGCCGTCCTGTTCGCCACCGGCTGGGATCGTCACTGGCGCACCGAGGCCTACGGGGATCAAAGCCATCCGTTCGTGTCGGCCGGTCTCGTCGAAGCGCTGGTCGCGGGTGGAGCTGTGCTGGTGGGGATCGACTCGGTCAACATCGATGACACCCGAGGTGGCAGCCGACCCGCCCACTCGGGGCTGCTCGCCGCCGGGATCCCGGTGGTGGAGCATCTGACCGGGCTGGACCAGTTGGTCGGGGTGCCGTTCCGCTTCTTCGCGGTGCCACCGAGGGTGATCGGTTTCGGGACGTTCCCGGTGAGGGCCTTCGCCCTCATCGGCTGACCGCTACGAGGCGCGATTGATCCCCGAGACGATTGCGTGTAGCGACGACGTGGTCACATCGGAGTGGATCCCGACTCCCCACAGGGTCTTGCCCTCGACCTCCATCTCCACGTAGGTGACTGCCTGGGCGTCGGTACCGGCGCCGATGGCATGCTCGTGATAGTCGACCACGCGACAGCTCACCCCGAATTCGTCCCGCATCGCGTTGATGAACGCCTCGATCGATCCGCCACCCTCGCTGTGAATCTCCTGTTCCTCGTCGTTGTGGCGAACAACCGCGCTGATAGTGGTGCGGTTCTCCCCACGGGCGTTCTGGTTGATCTCGAACCGAAGGAGCTCGAATGGCTTCAGGATCGCCAGGTAGTGGCGGCGGAACTCGGTCCAGATCTCGGCTGCTGTGATCTCGCCACCGGTGGTGTCGGTGATGCCCTGGATCACCCTGGTGAACTCGATCTGGAGCCTACGGGGGAGTATCAGCTCCTGGTCCGTCTTCAGTAGGTAGGCCACTCCACCCTTGCCCGATTGGGAGTTGACCCGAATCACGTCCTCGTAGGAGCGACCGACGTCCTGAGGGTCTATGGGCAGATAGGGGACCTCCCACAGGGTCTGCCCGGTCTCATCCATCGCCTCGAAGCCCTTTTTGATCGCGTCCTGATGACTGCCGGAGAATGCGGTGTAGACCAGGTCACCCACATAGGGGTGACGAGGGTGAACCGGGAGTTGATTGCAGTGCTCGGCAATCCTGCGGTACTCGTTGATATCGGTCAGGTCGAGCTCGGGATCCACCCCCTGGCTGAACAGGTTGAGGGCCAGAGTCACCACGTCTACATTCCCCGTCCGCTCTCCGTTGCCAAACAGGGTGCCCTCGATGCGGTCGGCTCCGGCCATCACCCCGAACTCGGCGGCCGCCACCGCGGTGCCCCGGTCGTTGTGGGGGTGAAGGGACAGAACCACGGTGTCGCGGTCCCTGATCTCACGGTGGAACCACTCGATCATGTCGCCGTAGAGATTCGGTGTGCTCATCTCGACCGTGGCGGGGAGGTTGAGGATGATCGGCACGTCTGTGGTCGGCTCGAACACATCCATCACCGCTTCGCACACTTCCTTGGCGAAGGGCAGCTCGGTGCCGGTGAAGCTCTCCGGTGAGTATTCGTAGCGAATCACCGACCCGGGCAGGTGTTGCTCCTGAAGGCGGCAATGCTCGGCACCCGTCACCGCGATGTCGATGATGCCGGCTTCATCCAGCCCGAAGACGACACGTCGCTGCAAGGTGGAGGTCGAGTTGTAGAGGTGGACGATGGCTTTGTCGACCCCGACCAGGCTCTCATAGGTTCGTTCGATGAGCTCGGGGCGGGCCTGGGTGAGGACCTGGATGGTGACGTGCTCGGGGATCAGGTCGTCTTCGATGATGTGACGGACGAAGTCGAAGTCGGCCTCCGAGGCCGATGGGAAACCAACCTCGATCTCGCTGAACCCGATCTTGATCAAACTCTCGAACATCAGCCGCTTGCGCTCGGGGTTCATCGGCTCGATCAGAGCCTGGTTGCCGTCTCTCAGGTCGACACTGCACCACAGCGGGGCCTTGGTGATCCTGCGGTCGGGCCAGGTGCGGCCACCGAGATCGACATGGGGGAACGGCCGGTACTTGTCGATCGGCATCGAACCGGGTCGGGCATTGCGCGAGATGGGGGTGTCGGTCATGAGTGAACCCCTCATGTTAAACGCTCTGTCCCGCGCCCAGGGTGGGGGGGGCCGGGCAGAATGAACCCTGATGCTGGAGAGCCTGTTGCTCAATCCGCCGGTCTGGTACGTGGTCGTGGCGGTCGCCGTCGTCTGTCTCGTCGTCATCGCGGCCAGGATTCGCGGCAATCGGAGGCAGCCGGCGTATCTGCTCGCATTCTGTCTCGCTTCGGTCGGCGGACTGGTGCTGATCTCGGCCGCAACCAATCGGATCGCCCGCACATACCTCGCCATCCCACTGGCGATTGTGCTGGGTTCGGTCCTCGCCGCTCTGTTGTGGTGGCTTCGCTCCCGGGCCACCAGCCGCGGGGTCGACGGGGTCGCGATCGGCTACGTGGTTGCTTTCGTTGTCCTCAGCTTCGAACTCGACTGGTTCGACGCACGCGGCCTGGTCCCGGCCGGACTTCTGGCCATCGTGGCGATGACCGCACCATCACCCGACGGCGCCGTGTCGGCCACCGGGGTCGATCGGATTGCCGGTCGGGCCGCGATTGCCTTCTTCTCTATCGGAATCTATCTGGCCATCGCCCTTTTCTACAGCCTGCTCACCCCCGATCTCGGATGAGCCACGGCCGGGGGGCCCTACCCTTTCGACACCGCCATACTCGTCTCGATGACATCTCCCACTCACATCCCAGCTTTCCTCGTCAAGCAGCACATCACCCTGATGGTCAACCGCTACGAGATCCTGACCCCCAACCCCGACGGGAGCGAAGGACCGCTTCTCGCCTTTGCCCAGCAGAAACGCATGTCTTTCAAAGAAGAGGTCAACTTCTACACCGATGCCGGCAAGACGACCAAGCTCTTCTCGTTCAAGGCGCGACACGGGCTAGACGTTCGGGCCGAGCACGATGTCTTCGACGCCGAGGGCAAACCCATCGGCTGGTTCAAGAAGGAGTTCGCCAGCAGCCTGCTTCGCTCCACATGGCAGATGACCTACGACGGGGTCCAGACCCGTGGTCAGGAGCGGAGGCCGGTCATCGCGATCTTGCGGCGCGTGTGGGACTTCATCCCGTTACTCGGAGAGGTATGGGTTCCCTTCGTATTCCATTTCGACTTCCTCGACCTCGCCACCGGCCATTTGGTGATGACCAGCGAGCGCAGGAAGTCGATCAGGGACCGATATGTCATATCCGTGCCCGATCCCCGTCTCGACTTCAGACTGGCGGCGTCGATGGCGGTCGCTCTCGACGCCCTGCAAAGTCGCTGAGTCCCGATTCATCGCTGGGCAGGTGGTTCCCGGGCGAGCCCGTTTCCAGGCCAGAGTTTCCACACCACGGACCTTCCCGTATACTTGGTCGTTCCGCGACCCCCTAGGGGTGTAGCTCGAATTGGTAGAGCGCCGGTCTCCAAAACCGGAGGTTGTGGGTTCGAGTCCCCCCGCCCCTGCCAGTCCTTGTTGGATAAGACGATCAGGAAGAACTGATGAACCGAGAGATGCGCCGGATGCAGGAACGCGAAGAGCGTCTGCAGAAGAAGGGCGACAGTGGCCGTGACAAGGCCACCCGTCGAGCCACGTCCGCGCAGGCGAAGACTCCGGCCGCAGAGCGGAAGTCGATCTTCGCCCGGCTCCGCGAGTACTTACACGAGGTGCGGCAGGAGCTCAGAAAGGTGACCTGGCCAACCCGAGAACAGATGATCGCCTTCACAACCGTGACGGTGATCACCTCCACCGTGCTCACGGCTGTGGTGTTCGGGCTCGATATCGCCATGAAAGAGTTCGTTTTCTGGCTGGTGGCGAGGTCCTGATGCCAGATGCAGTCGACACCGCCGATTTGGAGACCGCCGAGGTGGAGCCAGAAGAGGCGGACGCCGCCGAGAGCGTGACCCCTGAAGTCGATGCCGGAGCTGTTGAGGCTCCCGACCTGGAGACTCCCGAGGAGGACACTGCCGAGTTGGATGCCTCCGACGTGGATGCCTCCGACGTGGAAGCATCCGACGTTGAGCCGGCCGAGGAGGATGACCGCGAGGGACCCGATCCCGTCGTACACCCCGAGGTGGCATCCGCCGAAGCAGAGGCGCTCCCGGCCGCGGCCATCACCGAAGCCGACACCGTCGAAATCGAAGTTGTCGAGGTCGAGCTGGAAGAATCGGAGGAGTCGAGTGAGGCGGAAGACTCGCTCCCGGCCCCGAAGCCAGCGAGCCCCTACGACCTACCCGGCGACTGGTATGTGATCCACTCCTACTCGGGCTACGAGAACAAGGTGAAGGCCAACCTGGAGACGCGCATTCAGTCGATGCACATGGGGGATCGGATCTTCGAAGTGCACATCCCGATGGAGGACGTCGTCGAATTCAAGGCGGGCAAGAAAGTCACCGTGCCCAAGAAAGTCTTCCCGGGATACATCCTGGTGAGGATGAGCCTCGATGACGACTCCTGGTACGCGGTCCGCAACACCCCGGGGGTCACCGGTTTCGTCGCCGGCAACGCCCAGAAGCCGACACCACTCTCTCGACGTGAAGTCGAGCGCTTCCTGGGCGTCCAGGAAGAGGAGGAGAAGGTCAAGCCACGCTTCAAGCCGGAGTGGGAGGTCGGCGAGCAGGTGCGAGTGGTCACCGGCCCTTTCGCGGACTTCAACGGCGTCATCGAGGACATGAACGTCGACCAGCAGAAGGTCGTCGTCCTCGTCAACATCTTTGGCCGGGACACTCCGGTCGAACTTGGTTTCGAAGACATCCAGAAGAGTTAGGCCCCAGCCTCCGGCTCGGGCCCCTAAGACACAGGACACACCATGGGTAGACGAAGACTTGTAACCACGCTCAAACTGCAGCTGCCTGCCGGTCAGGCCACCCCGGCGCCTCCGGTCGGCACCGCCTTGGGCCCCCATGGGGTCAATCTGATGGAGTTCGTCAAGGCATACAACGACGCAACCGCCAACCAGCGTGGTCAGATCATCCCGGTCGAGATCTCGATATACGAGGATCGTTCCTTCGACTTCATCATGAAGACGCCACCGGCGGCGGCCCTGCTCCGTCAGGCAGCGAAAGTGGAAAAGGGGTCCGGCGAGCCCAACAAGGAGAAGGTGGGCTCGGTGACCCGGGCGCAGGTCAAGGAAATCGCCGAGATAAAGATGCCCGATCTCAACGCCATCGACCTCGAGGGGGCGATGAAGATCGTGGAGGGAACCGCTCGCTCGATGGGGATCACTGTCGGCGGCTGAGGTGGGAGGCCGCGAGGCCGCTCGAACCACAAGGAGAGAACATGGCCAAACATGGCAAGAAGTACCGCGAGGCAGCGATGCGGTACGACAAGCAAACGCCTTACGGGCCCAGGGAGGCCCTCGAGCTGGTCAAGACGCTGGCTCCTGCCAAGTTCGACGAGACTGTCGAAGCGATCTTCAAGCTGGGCATCGACCCCAAGAAGGCCGACCAGTTGGTGCGAGGCACGGTGTCACTACCGCACGGAACGGGTAAGAACGTGCGGGTGGCAGTCTTCGCCCCGGCCGACAAGGAGAAGGAAGCCGTTGAAGCCGGTGCCGATGTCGTCGGTGGCAAGGAGTTGGTCGAGAAGCTCCAAGCCGGCGGCGAGCTCGACTTCGATGTTGCCATCGCCACCCCCGACATGATGGCCGAAGTGGGAAAGCTGGGAAAGATCCTCGGTCCTCGCGGGCTCATGCCCAACCCCAAAGCAGGCACGGTTACCCCTGACGTGGGCAAGGCGGTGGGGGAGTTCAAAGCAGGGCGCATCGAATACCGCAACGATCGCCACGGCAATGTTCATGTGCCCGTGGGCAAGGTCTCTTTCGATATGGACCAACTCGCCGGCAATCTGGCCGCTCTGTCCGCTGAGCTGATCAGGGCGAAGCCTGCGTCGTCGAAGGGGCGCTACCTACGCCAGATGTCTCTCTCCTCGACCATGGGCCCGGGGGTCAAGGTCGATGTGGGGAGCGTCGAGGACTTCTCCCAGAGTGTCGGCTGACACCTGAGTCCAGTCCGGTGGATTCGCTTGCTATTTCGGCGAGCAATTGTCGTTCCTGGCAAGGACGCAGGACGCAGGCGCACTGGGCGGTTCGTCCAGGACGAGGACGCTGCCAGGGGCGATAAGGGCCGTTGAAAAACGAGCACGATCTGCCGGACAGGGCACTAGTCAACCGTGAAGGAGAAAAGCCCCCACTGGGGGGCTTTTCTCATGAAACAGGGGGGATCTCCGCGCTCCGGATTTCCCGTGGGCTTAGAGGGCTTCGGCTGCCAGGTCCACCGTCCGCACGTCACCGACCACTCGTCTGTGGACCAGGGTAGGGGCTGGTCTCAATCTGTCGATCACGCGACCCTCGCATTTGGGGCTCGAAGAGTGGGTGGGGGCGGTCAGGGAACCCACCCATCTCACGGAGACCCCCTGTTCTCAATGAACCTAGTGTCGCGCGGCGGTATGCGGCTGTCCAGGGAGAATCTGGAAAAAACCGCGAGAAGGGACCGAAACCGGGCTGGTTAGCCCGGCACAGACTGGTTCGGATCGTCCGGGGGCTCCGGATTGGCGCAACATCGGCCCGTGGGTACAATCGGTCGGGCAACTCCAATACTCGGCCCCAGACCGTTGGTGTCTTCGGACTCAATGGGGAATCCCCGCCCACGTAGGTCGCTCCTCAAAGAGCCCCTTGTCATGATGCCGAGGGGTTTTGCTGTCAATTGACCGGAGGAGCGTATGCCAAGACCAGAAAAGGTCCAGGCTGTTGCCGACATCAAGGAAAGGCTCGAGGTAGCCGAAGCGGTGTTCTTGACCGAGTACCGGGGTCTATCCGTGAAGGCGGTCCAGGAGCTGAGAACCAGTCTTCGCGCCAGCGGAGCCGAGTACAAGGTGGTCAAGATGACCCTGGCCCGTCTCGCCGCTGGCGAGGCCGGCATGTCTGGTCTCGACGAGTACCTGCTTGGCCCTACGGCCCTCGCCTTCGCCAAGAGCGACCCGGTTGCCACTGCCAAGGCCTTGAAGGACTTCTCGAAGTCACACGAGGTCTTCGTGCTGAAGGCAGGGGTGCTCTCAGGGAACATCCTCAGCCCAGAGGAGGTTTCCCGCCTCGCTGACATCGAGTCGCGTGAGGTTCTGCTGGCGAAGATCGCGGGAGCCGCCAGGGCTCCGCTGATTCAGGCGGCCGGCCTGTTCGGGTCGTTCAATCGAAGTGCCGCAACGATGTTCCATCAGCTTCTGGAGAAGAAGGAGTCGGGCGAATTCGCACCGGCGGAAGGCGTGTCAACCGCCACTCTGCCGGCGGAGGAGCCCACCGAAACCGAGACGGCCGCTTCGGCCGAGGAGGAGTGAGAAATGGCCGCCAAAACCAAACTCAGCACAGATGAGCTGCTCAGCACGTTCGAAGGGATGACCGTGCTCGAGCTCAAAGAGTTCCTCGACGCTTTCGAGGAGAAGTTCGATGTCACCGCCGCCGCCCCGGTGGCTATGGCCGCGGCTCCCGCCGCCGGTGACGGAGCCGCCGCGGTAGAGGAGCAGGACGAGTTCGATGTTGTCCTCACCGCCGCCGGCTCGGCGAAGATCCAGGTGATCAAGGAGGTCCGCGGGCTGACCAGTCTCGGTCTCAAGGAAGCCAAGGATCTCGTCGACAGTGCCCCGGCCAGCGTGCTGGAGGCAGTCGACAGGGAGACTGCCGACAAGGCCAAGGAAGTCCTCGAGGGCGCCGGCGCCACGGTGGAGCTGAAGTAGCCGGGCCGACTCAAGTTGATGGAAAGCCCCCGGGTTTGATCGCGGGGGCCTTTCCTTGCTCGGGTGGCGCCTCCTACCTCAGGTAGGCGTCGCGAAGTAGTTGGTCACCACCGGGGTCTCGCGCTCGCGGAGGAGGACGTTGGCGTCGAGGAGCTCGAGCTTTTGGCTGAGAGCCCTGGTCGCCTCCGGGATCGGGTGCTCGGCGAAGAAACCTTTGACGTCTGCGGCGACCTCGGGCTGGGAGAGCGCAGGGAGCCCTTCCACCACCCGGGGCCGGGTCATACCAGGCATTGCCTCGAGGATCCGGTCCCATCGGGTCCGAGCGCTCTGCCATGCCGCCGGGCCGGCCTCACCGGACAACAGCCGGGCCAGGACCCAGAAGCCGTCCTGGGTTCGGACGTCACCCTCGACGATCTTGTCCACGGTTGAGACGGCAAGCTCCTCGACCTTGACGCCGGCCACGGATCGTAGGAAGCGCACCTTCTCGGTCGGAGCTGAGGTTCGCTGGTAGGCAGACCAGAGTGCCTGGTACTCCTCGGCGTCGCCATGATGGGAGTAGACCGACAGCGCGGCGGTGCTGACTTCGGGGTCGAGATCGACGCCGTCGAGGACCTGGGCCGCCACCTGCCGCGCCCGCGCGACGGTGTCAGGGTCATTGCCCAGATTGCCGAGGGCGACGATCAGATCACCTCTCAGCTTGCGGGTCAGGTCACTCTCGTCCTCCGCACCTTCCCATCCCAGCCGCGCCAGGGCGGGCGTCACGAGATCCCGCACGAAGCTCTCGAAGGCAGGCTGGGTCTCGGGTTCGAGTGCGTGATGCCTCAAGGCGGCCAGCCCTCCGACGATGACCGACCAGATCGCTTGCTCGGTCTCGCCACCGAACTTGCCGACGAGGTCCAGAAAGTCCGATGCGGGGACCTGTGACGACCGAACCATCGCCCAGGTGTCGGACACCAGGCTGTACCTCTCGATGTCGTCCAGAGTGTCCAGATGATGGAGGAGTGATGCGAACAGGTCCTCTGAGTATCGGCTTCGGTAGAAGCCATGTCCTCCGGCATTGGCGATCACGTAATCGACGGCACCCTCGAGCGGGATGACCATCTCGTCGCCGGTGAGAAGGACCTTCTGGTCGAAGGGTTGTCCGGCGATGACTCCTCTCAGCTGCACCGGGACGTCCCACACCGTGGTATCGGTCTCGTCGGGAATGGCCAGGTACCGGTGTTGGCTGAGCTCGATGCCCTCGGGGACGACTCTGACATCGATCTGGGGGAACCCGCGCTGATAGACCCAGGTGTTCATGATCTCGCCGACCGGCCAATCAGACGCCCCGTCGAGACCCTCCCAGAGGTCGCTGGTGACGGTGTTGGCGTATTCGTGTTTGCGTAGGTAGTTGCCCACCCCGGTGCGGAACTCTTCTTCCCCGATGAACTGCTCGATCATCCGGAGCACGGCGGATCCCTTGCCGTAGGTGATGGAGTCGAACATCTCGTCGACCTCAGTGGGCGAGTTCACCTCGAACTCGATCGGTCTCGTGGTGACCAGTTGGTCCGTCCCCATCGCCCAGGGTATCTCTAGGTTGTTGAACGCCAGCCACCGCTTCCACTCGGGCTTCATGGCGTCGGTTGCCTTGAGTTCCATGAAGCTGGCAAAAGCCTCGTTGAGCCACGCTCCTTCCCACCACTTCATGGTGACCAGGTTTCCGAACCACTGATGAGCGATTTCGTGGCCGATGACATCGAGACACGCCTGAAGCTCGCCCTGGCTCGCCTTGGCCCGGTCGAGGATCAAGTAGGCATCGCGGTAGGTGATCAAGCCGACGTTCTCCATGGCCCCGGCGGCGAAGTCGGGGATGGCGATGTGATCCAGCTTGTCGCCTGGATAGGGGATTCCGTAGTAATCGGAGAGGTACTCGAAGCAGAAGACAGCATTCTCCAGCGTCACTTCTGTGAGGTGCAGGTTGCCCTTGGGAACGATGACGCGGATCGGGGTGCCTCGGGCCACCACCGGCTCGGTCGCTTCGAAGGGGCCCACGATGAAGGCGAGCAGGTAGGTCGACATCTTCATGGTCGGCGTGAAGTCGAAGCGGACCCGGCCATCCTCGACCGTGGTGCGGGAGACCTCGGCGCCGTTGGAGTAGGCCTCGAGCCCCTCGGCCACCACCATCGTCGTCTTGAATGTGGCCTTCATGTCGGGCTCATCCCAGCAAGGGAAGATGCGGCGGGCGTCAGTCGACTGGCATTGCGAGGTGGCGATGACGTGCTCTACTCCGTCTCTGTCGCGGTAGATCGACCGATAGAGACCACGAAGCTGGTCGTTGATCAGCCCGGCATAGGAGATCTCGAGGTCATAGGTGCCAGGAGTCGCCGCCGAGTCGAGGGTGAGGGTTGCCCTGTCGTACTCGTCGTCATGGGTGATGTCGACGATTTGGATGTCTGAGCCCTGACCACGGAGAACCACCGATTTCATGTCGATCTCGGCCGAGTTGAGGACGATCTCGTTGAGGGTTTCGGTTATGCCGAGCCGTATAGATACCGATCCTTCGAAGGTGAATGTGTCTAGATCTGGCTCGAGATGGAGGTCATAGTGGACCGGGATCACGTTTCGAGGCAGACGAAAGCGGTTGTCGGACAATGGGACCTCTTAGTCGTTGGCGGACGGCCTGATGGTACCGAGCCTGCATCGATCACCCAATCGACGGCTGACATTGATCAGACGTGCCATCCGCTTACCCTGATGCCCTGTGACTGAGCATTCGACGATCCTGGTCGCCGTCCATGGCCCCGACGGCCCGGGAATATCAGCCGGGCTGATGGCGGTGCTAGCCGATGCCGATGTCGAGATTTACGACGTCGAGCAAATCGTTGTGCGTGGCCGGCTGACCCTCAACGTCCTGATCGGTGTCTCGGGGGAGCGGGCCACGATTCGGGACCTCTTGTTCTTCGGTTGGGAGAGGGGTCTCAATGTCGAGTTCGAGAAGGTGCAAGACACTCCCACCCCGACCCTTCCCATGTCGGTGGTGACGGTGATAGGGATGAGTGTCGGCCCCGAAGACTTCGGCGCGGTGGCGTCTGCCATCGCCGCGGCGGGAGGGAACATCGACCGCATCTTCAGGTTGTCCCGCTACCCGGTCGTCAGCTACGAGCTGGTTGTCGGCAACGGCAACCTCGACGAGATGCGGGCGAATCTGGTGCAAGCCGCTGCCGACCGGCCGATCGATATCGCCATTCAACGCGAGGGCTTGGAACGCCGCGCCAAACGCATGGTGATCATGGACGTCGATTCCACATTGATCCAAGACGAGGTGATCAACCTCCTGGCGCGGGAAGCCGGGGTCGAAGACCGGGTATCGGAGCTGACAAGGCTGGCCCTGAACGGCGAGGTCGACTTCGAGCAGGCGTTAAGGGAACGGGTCAGCCTGCTCAAGGGTTTGGACCAGACCGCAATCACCCGGGTGCACGAGAACATAACCCTCACCAGCGGAGCCCGTACCTTCATCCGCACTCTCAAACGCCTCGGTCTGGTGACTGCCATCGTCTCGGCGGGCTTCACCAGATTCTCCGATGCCCTCGCCAAGGATCTGGGCATCGACTACTCGTTGTCGAACACGCTGGAGATGGTCGACGGACTACTGACCGGTGAGCTGGTGGGAGACTTCGTCGACGGCCCGAGGAAGGCGGCTTTTCTCAAGACGATTGCCGAAGCCGAGGGGATCCCGCTTTCCCAGGTGGTGGCAGTGGGAGACGGTGCCAACGACCTGGACATGCTGGCAACGGCCGGTCTGGGCATAGCCTTCAACGCCAAGCCGATTGTCAGGGAGCGAGCCGACACCGCCATCTCGGTCCCTTATCTCGACGCCATCCTGTTCACCATGGGGATCCGTCGTCAGCACGTCGAAGAGGCCGACGCCGCCGACCCGCTGTTCGAGGTGTCGGAGCGGATCGAGGTTCCGGGTATGCCCCCGGTCTGAACCGGGCCCCCTGTATCCCCTCGCGGTCTCGCCGGCCAACCGGCATCCCTCCGACCGCTGGGGAGCCGCATTGACTGTCACATCTCCGGTCAACAGCGACCCGGCTACCACTCCTGGTGGAAGAACTCGCCCCGGGGCTTGTCAACCCGTTCGAAGGTGTGGGCCCCGAAGAAGTCGCGTTGGGCCTGGATCAGGTTGGCGGGGAGCCGCTCCGAGCGCATGGCGTCGAAATAGGCGAGGGCACTGGAGTAGGCCGGGACCGGGATGCCGGCTTGAACCGCCCCGGCAACCGCCCGGCGCCATGAGGGCTCGGCGTCGACCAGGGCGGTGGCGAAGAATTTGTCCTCGATCATGTCGGGGAGACCGGGATCTCGCTGGTATGCCGCGGTGATGTCCTCGAGAAAGTCTGCGCGGATGATGCAACCTGCTCTCCATATCGAGGCGATCGTCCCCAGATCGAGGTCCCAACCGAATTCGTTCGACGCCGCCCGCATCAGCCGAAACCCCTGAGCGTAAGAGACGATTTTCGAGGCATAGAGAGCACTCTCTACGTCGTTAGCTGCAGCACCCTGGATCGGGCTGACCGGCGATCGGTAGATTCCGGCTGCTCTCTTCCGGGCGTCGGGGTCGGAGCTGACGATGCGGGCGTAGACGGCCTCCGCCACAAGTGTCGTCGGCTGGCCCAGGTCCATCGACGAGATGACCGTCCATTTGCCAGTCCCCTTCTGGCCCGCCGCGTCGAGGATCACGTCGACGATCGGCTGCCCCTGGACCTCGGTGGCCAGGATGTCGCTGGTGATCTCGACGAGATAAGAGCGAAGCCGGCCACCGTTCCATTCGGCGAACACCCCGGATAGCTCCTGGGGGGTCATGGCCATGCCGCGCCGCATCAGGTCGTAAGCCTCGGCGATCACCTGCATGTCGCCGTATTCGATTCCGTTGTGGACCATCTTCACGTAGTGACCGGCGCCACCGGAGCCGATCCATTCGCAGCACGGTTTGCCATCGGGAGCAACCGCCGCAATCCCTTTGAGCATCGGCTCGACATGTCGCCAGGCCTGATGACTGCCCCCGGGCATGATCGATGGGCCGTGACGGGCACCTTCCTCGCCGCCGGAAACTCCAATTCCCAGGTACAGGTACCCGCGAGCCTCAACCAAACGCTGTCGGCGCTCGGTGTCGGTGAAGAGCGAGTTGCCACCGTCGATGATGATGTCCCCTCCGTCCAGGTGGTCGGACAAAGTGGCGATGACCTGGTCGACCGCGGCCCCGGCTTTCACCATCACCAGCACGGTACGAGGTGGCTCCAGCAGGTCGACCAGCTCGTCGATGGAGTGGGCGGCCCGTATCCCGAGGTCGCCGGCCTCGCCGGCCACGAATTGATCAGTCACCGATTCGGTCCGGTTGTAGACCGCCACCTTGAATCCCTTGTCGGCGAGGTTGAGGGCGAGATTGGCCCCCATCACCCCCAAGCCGACCACCCCGATATCTGCCGTGCCGCTCATCGAGGTCGAGGGTAACCGTTCCCGATTTGGCACCAATCACCTCTGTGGGCCTAGTGCTCTGTCCGGCAGTATTCCAGCGACAGAACTAGGCTCGCCCGCCGTGACAACAAGGGTCGGAGTCGATGTAGGTGGGTCCGGCGTGAAGGCCGGCATCGTCGACGTCGAGTCCGGCGAGCTGATCAGCAAACGTCTCAGGCTGGACACACCCGAGCCCTCCACCCCTGACGCGGTGGCAGCAACGGTCAAGGAACTGGTGGATCAGCTCGACGCGCCGGGGACGATCGGGCTTGGCTTTCCGGCGGTTGTGCGGCGGGGATGGGTTTCCACTGCCAACAACATCGACCCGTCATGGATAGGGGTCAATGCGCTCGACGTGTTCGAGCCATTGCTCGGACGCGAGATTCGCATGATCAACGATGCGGATGCCGCCGGGCTGGCCGAGGTGCGCTACGGGGCTGCCAAGGGCGTAAGCGGGAAGGTCCTCGTCCTGACGTTTGGCACAGGAATCGGGAGTGCACTGCTGCTCGATGGGCAACTAGTTCCAAACATCGAAGTCGGGCAGCTCGAGTTGGAGGGCATCCGCCCGGCAGAGAGGAAGTACTCGGCCCGGGCGAGGCGCGCCGAGGACCTGACCTGGGATCAATGGGGACAACGGGCACGCGAGTTCATCACGCTCGCCCACGATGTATTCACGCCGGATCTCATCATCATCGGCGGCGGCATCTCCAAGTACTGGGACGAGTATTCGTCTCATGTCACCTTTGGCGAGGTCCGAACCAGGCGGGCTGCGCTGGTCAACAACGCCGGGATCATCGGCGCTGCTGCCCTCGCATTCAGCGACTGAATTCGGCGAACTGGGCTCGAGCAGTCTCGGGGACTCTCACCTCGATGATGATCCCGTTGTCATCGTGCTTTTCTTCGATGACCTCGCCCACTCTGTGGGCGGCGGCGACCAGGTCACCACGCGAATAGGGGATGTCGAGGGTGAGGGTGACCGAGCTTCGTTCCAGCAGGTCGGCGAGCTTGGTCAAAAGATCGTCGAGCCTGATGCCTTCCAGAGCGGAGATGGCGACGCTGTCGGGGTAGAGGGCGGCCAGACGATCCAGCGCCGACCTGGTCATCAAGTCAGCCTTGTTGAACACGATCAGCTCGGGCACATCAGCGGCGTCGATCTCGAGTAGGACCTGGCGCACCGCTCCGATCTGACCGGCGACGTCATCGTCACTTCCGTCGACCACGTGCACCAGCAGATCGGCCTCGGCAACCTCAGAGAGCGTCGATTGAAAGGCCTCGACGAGATGATGAGGGAGACGTCGGACAAAACCGACGGTGTCGGCGAGGAGCATCGGGCGATGGTTGGGCAACTCGAGTCGGCGGACGGTGGAGTCAAGAGTGGCGAAGAGACGGTCTTCCACCAGGACACCGGCGTCGGTGAGCGCGTTGAGCAGAGTCGACTTTCCGGCATTGGTGTAGCCGACAATCGAGACTTGTGGGATCTCGGATCGCTTTCTTGCCTTTCGCTGTGTCTCCCGGTGCCGAACGGTCTCCTTCAGGTCACGCTCCAGCTTCGAGATTCTCTGCAGGATCCTCCGCCGATCGGTCTCGAGCTTGGTCTCGCCCGGACCTCGGGCGAGGACACCAGCTCCCTGTTGGGAGAGGCTGGTTCCCTTGCCTCTGAGCCGGGGAAGGTTGTAGCGGTTCATGGCCAACTCGACCTGAAGAGCTCCTACCTTGGTATGGGCATGCTGGGCGAAGATGTCCAGGATCAAGCCCTCCCGATCGACCACATCGCATCCGAAGAGCTTCTGCAGATTGCGTTGTTGGGCAGGCGTCAGCTGGTTGTCGAAGATCACGACGTCGATGTCGAGCGCTTTGGTGAGAGCAGTCAGCTCTTCTGCCTTACCGGAGCCGATATAGGTCGCGGGGTCGATTCGGGTGCGTCGAACCAGCTCCTGGTCGACCGGCTCTGAGCCCGCGGTGTCGGTGAGGAGCGTCAGCTCGTCGAGACTTCTCACGGCTTCCTGGCTGCTCATCTCGGGCAGGAAGACCCCCACCAGGAAAGCGCGTTGTATCGCTACCTGGAGGTCGGTGATGGTAGCCGTGAGACGGCGGCGGCGACGGGAGGCGTGATCTTGGGTCATGAGAGTCGGAAGCTGGTCGGCACAAGATGGTGGCGGGATTCGCCATCGGATGCGAGGTGTTTAACTCGGCTCAGAGGTACTGG
>Ga0299913_10001246_pt1 | contig 18440 bp, 16 predicted proteins | sample RVTome_9_FD_201360 | JGI IMG/M metagenome (GOLD analysis project Ga0299913, IMG submission 201360) | Soil microbial communities from uranium-contaminated site in the Upper Colorado River Basin, Wyoming, United States - RVT155D38 (version 2) ... | reverse complement strand
CTGCAGACGCCGGTCATGGTGCTCTCGGATCTCGATATCGGCATGAACGACTGGATGACCCCGGATCTCGAGTGGGACGAAAGCTTCAAGCCCGACCGCGGCAAGCTGCTGACGGCGGAACAGCTCGAGGGCATGGAGAAGTTCCATCGCTATCTCGACAGTGACGGCGACGGCATTACCTATCGAACCCTGCCTGGCGAACATCCCAAGGGCTCGTTTTTCACGCGCGGCTCCGGGCACAACAAGTTCGGCGCTTATACCGAAGACTCAGCGCAGTACCAGGAGGTCGTCGACCGACTGCTGGTCAAATGGGAGACGGCGCGCAAGCTGGTGCCGGCACCGGAGGTCGAGTACTCGAAGTTCAACAAGCGCGCAATCCTGTCCGTGGGCAGCTGCGACGGCGCGGTCAAGGAAGCGCTGGATCGCCTGAAAGAAGAGGGCACGGGTCTCAACTACTGCCGCGTGAAGGCATTCCCGTTCAGTGATGCCGTCAAGGATTTCATCGACAGGCATGAGCGTGTCTACGTCGTCGAGCAGAACCGCGATGCGCAGCTTCGCTCGTTGTTGATGCTCGACATCGAGGCTGACGCCCGCAAACTGGTGCCGGTCCTGCACTACGACGGCATGCCTCTGGCAGCGAATTTCGTCGTGCAGAAGGTGCAGGAAGACCTGGCCAAAGGACGCGCAGCGTGAACGGCCCGCGAACGGGACAATTCGTGGGCTGTAGGAGCCCGCACTGCGGGCGATCCGAGCTAACCAGTGCTATTCGTTCATGAATAGCACCGGCCAGATACAAATGAGGGCAGCGGGCCAGAACCCGCTGCAGAAAATATGAGCTACATACCGAAACCGAAAGTCTCGCATCCCGGCGTACCGCGCAACAAGCTGGGACTGACGTCACGCGACTACGAAGGTACGGTGTCGACGCTGTGTGCGGGCTGCGGACACGACTCGATTACGGCCGCGATCATCCAGGCGGTGTTCGAGCTCGGCATCGAGCCGCATATGCTCGGGAAAATGAGCGGCATCGGCTGCTCGTCCAAAACTCCGGCGTATTTCGTCAGCCAGTCGCACGGCTTCAACTCGGTGCACGGCCGCATGCCGTCGGTCACGACCGGGGCGAACGCGGCAAACAAGGACCTGTACTACATCGGCGTTTCCGGCGACGGCGACTCCCTTTCCATCGGCATGGGCCAGTTCGCGCACGTCATCCGCCGCAACCTCAATATGTGCTACATCATCGAGAACAACGGCGTGTACGGTCTGACGAAGGGCCAGTATTCGGCGTCCGCCGATATCGGCACGGTCGCCAAGAAAGGGCCGGCGAACAAGCAGATGCCCATCGATCCGGTCAGCACGGCGATCGGACTCGGTGCGACGTACATTGCGCGCAGCTTCTCCGGCGACAAGCAGCAGCTGGTGCCGCTGATCAAGGGCGCGTTGACCCACAAAGGCTTTGCCCTGCTCGACATCATCAGCCCGTGCGTCACCTTCAACGATCACGAGGGTTCGACCAAGAGCTATGCGCACACGCGCCAGCATTACCACCATGTCATCGATACGGATTTCGTGCCGCCCGCCGAAGAAATCAGGGGCGCATACGAAGAAGGCGGAGCGATGCCGGTGCAATTGCACGACGGCAGCAAGATCGTGTTCCGCAAGGTCGACAAGGACTACGACCCGACCAGCCGCGCGGCCGCATTCTCATACCTGCGGAGCAGCGTCAACGCGGGCGAGATCATTACCGGCCTTCTATATATCGACGAAGAGATGGGCGACATGCACGATCTGTCCGGCAGCGTCGACCGGCCCCTGTCGAAGATCCCATACGAGGAACTCAACCCGGGCAGCGAGAAGCTCGCCCAGGTGATGAACCGCTACCGCTAGCCCTGATGGGTGGACAGCATGCGATGACGACAATTCGCGGGCTGTAGGAGCCCACGTCAAGGGAAATCGCTTCGAATTCGAGCCGGGTGTGAGCTTGCGGACGGCGACTGCGGGCGATCCCAACCATCCGTAGAATACCCGGCATCGATGTCTGTTTGATGACGGAGCAATGACATGAACAGGATGCGACGACGGATAATGCAGGCGAGCCTGGCGGCGTCCGCCGCAACGCTTGCCGGCGGGCTACCGCATGCCGCGAGGGCGCGAGAGAGGAAGCACGACGGCCGCGCAGGGCTGCGCATCCTGATTCTCGGCGGCACCGGCTTCATCGGCCCGCACATGGTGCGGGAAGCGCTGCGGCGCGGTCACGAGATCAGCCTCTTTAACCGTGGACGCACTGCGGGTGACCTGTTCCCCGATCTGGAAACGTTCATAGGCGACCGGGACAACCAGCTCGACGCTCTCGAGGGTCGCAATTGGGACGCGGTCATCGACAATTCCGGGTACGTGCCGCGACACGTGGCCGATTCCGCCCGGCTGCTTTCGAAAGCGGCGTCGCATTACCTGTTTGTCTCATCGATATCGGTTTACGAAAGTCTCGGCATCGCCAACGACGAGGACTCGCCGCTTGCGACCATGTCTGACGAGACGGTCGAGGAGGTCACCGGGGCAACCTACGGCCCGATGAAAGCGCTCTGCGAGAAAATGGCGGCGAGGGAGTTCGGCGAAGATCGACTGACCGTCCTTCGGCCTACCTACATCTGCGGTCCCGGAGATCGTACGGATCGCTACACGTACTGGCCGGTGCGGACGATGCAGGGCGGGAGGATGCTGTGGCCGGGAAGTCCGTCCGATCCGATCCAGATCATCGACGTCAGAGATCTCGCCAACTTCTCGATCGATTGCGTTGAACAGCGCGTTACCGGAATCTACAACACGGTCACCCCTGCCGGGGCGTTCACCATGGGCGATCTGCAGAACGATTGCGTGGCCGTGACCGCCGCGCACATGACGCCGGTATGGGTCAGCCCTTCGTTTCTGAGGGAAAACGATGCGCTTCGGTCGATCCCGATCTGGTCGTCGCCCGAGGGCGAGGATTCGAAGGCCGCCCTGGTAAGCGGCGAGCGCTCGTTCGCCAAGGGTATGAAGACCCGCCCGACGCGCGAGACGGCACGCGACACGGTCGCCTGGTGGAAGACCCTGCCGGAAGAGCGCAGGGCGGAGTTACGCGCGGGCCTCGGCGCGGAGCAGGAAGCCGACCTGCTGTCCCGGACGGCGTAAAGCCGGCAGGGGCCGGGGCAAGACCCGGTTGAAATTGCATCCAATCGCACGGCGGGAAGCATCTTCCGGTTACGAGGCGCTGACTGCCCGGGTTGCTCAGGAGTTTTCCAATGGAGGAAGAATGGATTCCGATCGTCATGTTTATTGCCGTGGCGGTGGTTTTTGTGTTTTTTTTCTGGTTCCGCTTTCGGGGGCGTGCGGAGGCTCAGCACACCATCCGCGCGGCGCTGGAGCGCGGCCACGAGCTCACGCCCGAAATCATCGATCGGCTCGGACACCCGAAACCCGCGGAGGACGCAGATCGTCGCAAAGCCATTATTTCGATTGCGCTTGGCGTGGCCGTCGCGGCGTTCGGTTTCATTCTGGGCGAAAGAGACGCCGTTCGGCCGTTCCTGGCGATATCCGCGTTCCCATTTGCGCTCGGTATCGGCTTCCTGATTATTTCCAGATTCAGTGACAAGCCATCAAGCTGAAGCCGCAAAGACGCTATACCGGGGCAGACGACAAGGACCTCGTCGCCCGCGCGGTCGCGCGGCACGACCCGCATGCCTTCGGCGAGCTCGTACGCCGGCACCAGTCGCAGGTCAGAACCTTTCTGCGACGACTGACGCGCGATCCCGAGTTCGCGGACGATGTGTCGCAGGACGCGTTCGTGCACGCCTGGGACAGGTTGCATACCTACTCCGGAAGCGGAACGTTCATCGGTTGGCTTCTGAAAGTGGCTTATACGACGTTCCTGCAGTCGAAGCGAAAGTCGACCAGGTACAGCGAGATTCTGCTGGAGGTCCGGCACACTACGGATACGGAAAGCTCGACCCACTCCCGGATCCCGGATGAAATCGGCGACCTCGACAAGCTTCTTGCGGTCTTGACGGAGGAGGAACGCGCCGTGATGATCCTGTCGTATGCCTGCGGGCTGTCGCACAGGGAAATCAGCGACGCCGCGAATCTTCCGATCGGTACCGTCAAGTCGATTATTTTTCGCGGCAAGGAAAAGATCAGGGACAGTTTTGATATCGAAAATCATCAATATGGCTGAGCGCTTGAAAGACAAAGAGGATGCACGACTCGAGGCGCTGTTTCGGTCCGCGCCGATCGAGGACGACGGATTCAGCGGGCGGGTTGTTTCGAGAGTACGGAGAGGCATCTGGATCCGTCGCTGGACCCTGCCGCTTGCCGCTCTCATAGGCGCCCTCATTGCCGCAAAGCCTGCCACACAACTCTTGCTGGCCATGACGGACATTCTCGCCGTGCTTCCCACGGACGTCGGCAGCATGGAACTCGATTCACTTCCACAGCTGGCCACGTTCATTTTTGGAGGCACCATGGCAGGGCTCATCGTCCTGTTCCTGAACGCGCTCGAGGACTAGTGAAGATCATCTGCGACGTGTTTCACGTCGCGGAATCCTGGCATTGTCACGCCGCGTCCGGTCGTATACATTCGACTGATGAATCTGCGTGAACAAGTCGAGGACCTGCTGCCTGCATGGGAACGCTGGTATCCCAGCCTGTTCGACGCCGCCTGTGACCTGGGGCTGATCAAGGCGCAGGTCTGCGACCCGAGCACTCTGCTGCTGACCAATCGTCATGCGCGAGTTCGCCAGAGAGCGGAAGAATATCATCGTCAGAAATGGGGCGTGGAGCCGGACGACAAGTGACGCGCCGCAAGGCGAGTCCTGCGCCCGGCACGTCATGTCGTTCGTTCCCGTGTCGATCGGAACCCCGGTGACCGGCTTCGACCTCGCAACCGTCCGCTCCCGCTTTCCGGCTTTGTCGATTGCCGACGACGGCGAGCCCAGAATCTATTTGGACAATCCCGCCGGCACCCAGGTGTCGCAACTGGTGATAGACAGGATGTCGGAATGCCTGCTGCAGGCGAACGCGAATCTGGGGGGCTACTTCGCGACCTCGCGCAGGGCCGATGCAATGGTCGACGATGCGCATGCCGCGATGGCCGATCTGCTCAACGCGCCGTCACCGGATGAAATCGTCTTCGGCCAGAACATGACGACGCTGACGCTGCATGTGTCACGTTCCATCGGCCGACAGTTCCGTGAAGGTGACGAGATCATTCTGTCGCGCATGGATCACGATGCCAACGTCACGCCGTGGGTGCTGCTTGCTCGCGATCTCGGTTTCAAAGTGCGCTGGCTTCCCTTCAACCTGGACTCCTTCGAGTTCGATCTCTCCGCGCTCGACGACTTGCTGAACGACCGCACCCGGCTGGTGTGCGTCGGCGGTGCCAGCAACATGACCGGCACGATCCATGACATCAGGACGATCAGCGCCAAAGCCCGGGAGGCCGGGGCATGGACGTACATCGATGCCGTTCAGTCGGTCCCGCATGTGCCGACGGACGTTCAGGAGATCGGTTGCGATTTCCTGGCATGCTCGGCGTACAAGTTCTTCGGGCCGCACCAGGGAATCCTTTGGGGGCGACGCGAGGTGCTGGAGCAGCTCGAGCCCTACAAGGTTCGCCCGGCACCGGATTCGATTCCCGGGGCCTTCGAGACCGGCACCCAGAGTCACGAGGGCATGGCCGGCACTGCGGCGGCGGTCGACTACTACGCCTGGGTCGGCGAAACCATGGCGCAGGACTACCTGGAGAGCAACGAACGATATGCCGGACGTAGCCGCTACGTGCACGCCGCCATGTGCTGCCTGTTCGAGTACGAAACGACTCTTGCGCGGCACCTGATCGATGGACTGCGGCACCTGCCCGGCGTGAAAGTGCTCGGCATCACCGCCGCCGACGCAATGAAGCGACGAGTGCCTACGGTGTCGTTTACCGCGTCCGGCATGGCCTCCGCGGACATTGCAAAGGCGCTGGCGAGGCGGAATATCTTCGTCTGGAGCGGTCATAACTACGCTGTAGAAGCGGCGAGGGCGCTGGGCATCTACGACAGTGGCGGCGGCGTCAGAGTCGGCCCCGTGCATTACAACTCGGTTCAGGAACTCGACTGCCTGCTGACCGCACTGGAAGACATCCTCCCCGCGCACCGCCGGAAAAAAGCCCTCTAGGGGCAACTTTTGCAAGAATGGCGGTCCATACCCTTGGCGCAAACGCGACGATCGTTATAAGGTGTCGCTCTGGCACCATGTGTCCGGCAAACAAGGATTTATGTCCGCTAAGCTGAAGGCAAGCATCCTGGCTTCGAACGTGTCGCGAAGACGCGATCGGGCAGGTTTTGTCGTTCTGCTTGCGCTCGCATGGTTTCAGGTGGCCTTTGCCGGCCACCAGTTCCAGCACGGTACCGGCGACCTGCTCGATGTATGCGCGCTCTGCAACCACATGGAACGGCACGATGCCCCCGTTGCCCAGAAAGCCGTCGAGCCCCTTCCCGCAGCCCCGCTGCAACCGCAAATCGAGCAACCTGCCAAACCGGCATGCGCGAACGTATTTCTCAACTACGAGTCACGCGCGCCACCCTCAGCCTGATCCTTTCCTGTAGGCCGCGGCCGATGGCCGCCATCGAATCGGAGAAAAAACTCCGACGTTCCACAGTAGAAATTATCAAGGCTCAAGAGATGAATAAGAACATTCACTATGTCTGGCGACTTGGTGCGTCGGCGCTCATGGCGAGCGGCGTCGCCGTTCCCGCATTGGCGCAGGAGCAGGAAACCACGGTGGACCGGCATCACCAGATCGAAGAAATCACCGTAACTGCCACGCCGCTCGCGCGCACCGTCGAACAGCTCGCGCAACCGACCTCCGTGATGAGTGGCGAGAATCTCGCACGGAAGCAGTCGACGAGCATAGGCGAAACAGTGTCCGGCGAAGTCGGCGTCAGTTCGACCTACTTCGGACCCGTCGCCTCCCGTCCGGTGATTCGCGGTCAGTTCGGCGAGCGCATTCTCGTGTTGACGAACGGACTCGACGGGCTGGATGCGTCGGCGCTGAGCGAAGACCATCAGGTAAGCGTCGACGGAATTCTGGCTGAGCGCGTCGAGATCGTCCGCGGTCCCGCCACGCTGCTCTACGGCAGCGGTGCCGCAGGGGGTATCGTCAACGTCGTCGATACCCGCATCATCAACAACCCGCTGGAGAAACCGTTCTCTGGAGCCGTCGCGTTCGGTGCGGATTCCGCTGTCGGCAAACGCAGCGGAGCTGGCCGGGTGGCGTTTGGAACCGAGGATATCGGCGTGCACGTCGACCTTTTTCGTCGCGACACGGACGATGTCGAAATCCCCGGCTTCGCGGAGTCTGCGATACTGCGCTCCCTCGAGGAGAACGAGGAAGAGGGTCACGAAGACGAAGAGGAAGCCTACGGCGTCATTGAAAACACGGACAGCGAAACGGACGGTGGCGCCATGGGCCTTACCTGGACGGCGGACCGCGGCTACGTCGGTATCGCGGCCAGTACGTTCAACAGCAACTACGGCATACCCGGCCACCACCCCCATGAAGAGGAAGGAGAGGAAGAACCCGAGGAAGAGGAAGAAGCGGTACGCATCGATCTGGAACAGAAGCGCGTCGACGTTCGCGGCGAATACGCCTTCGACGGGCCGATCAGTCGCGCCAGGTTCGGCCTCGCCCGAAGCGACTATGAGCACCAGGAGCTGGAAGGCTCGGAGATCGGCACGCGATTCGATACGAAAGGCATCGATTCGCGCCTCGAGCTTCGCCATTCCGACTTCGGAAAGTGGGAGGGTGCATTCGGTTTCCAGTTCAAGAGCGTGGACTTCAATGCCATCGGCGAGGAGGCGTTCGTCCCGCCGTCCGATACCCGGAGCAGCAGCCTGTTTCTGTTCGAGGAATACGGTCTTAGCGACGCGTGGGTTCTGCAAGCCAGTGCGAGAGCCGAGCGGCAGACGATCAAGGTGGACGCCTCGATCAGTCCGGACTACAGCGATACGGCATACGGCGCTTCGATAGGCGCTGTGTGGTCGTTCGCCGAAGACATGAGCCTGTCCGCCAACTACGCTTTGACCGAACGGCATCCCAATTCGACCGAGCTCTTTGCCGCCGGCCCCCACCTCGCCGTCAATCGATTCGAACTCGGCTCCGTCATTCTGGGAGACGGCTTTCTGGACAAGGAACTGTCGTCGAACCTCGACGTCACGCTGCGCGGCCGCAACGAGCTGCTGGAATGGTCGGTGACCGCGTTCGTAAACGACGTGGACGACTACATCCGCCTCGGGGCTGCCGGGGAGGAGGAAGACGGTCTGCCGGTCTTCGAGTACCGGCAAACAGACGCGCGATTCTACGGCTACGAAGCCGAGGGCCGAGTCGAGATGTTCGACACGGCGGCGGGTCATATGCACGCCAGGTTATTCAGCGATTTCGTGTACGCGGAGGAAAAAGACAGCGGGGCTTACATACCGCGCCTGCCACCGCTTCGTTACGGCATCGGGTTCCATTATGTCGCCAGTCGCTTCTCCGCGGGGCTCGAGGGGACGTTTCATACACGACAGGACAAAACGGCCCCGAACGAGCTGCCGACGGACGATTACGTTCTCCTGAGCGCAGACTTGTCGTACGCGCTGGACGATCAGGGCGTGTTTCTGTTCATCCGCGGAACCAACCTTACCGACGAGGATGCACGTCAGCATTCGTCGCCGCTCAAGGATACTGTGCCCCTCCCGGGACGTTCGGTGCATGTAGGCCTGCGTTACGACTTCTGAAGGAAACTGTCGCGGGACGTCGGCCTAGCCCGGATATCTCACCGATTCGCGGGAATCTCGGGCAGCCATTTGTTCGCACAAGGGATTTTCCGATCGAGCGGAATACCCGAGTGTATTTCCGAGTGAGGAAAATTCGTTGTGCGGACAAAGGGCGAGCGAGAGCCCGCGAAATCGGTGAGATATCCGGGCTAGACAAGAAAGGCCGCGTCACCGCGGCCTTCCGTGAGATCGAATATCTTCAACCTCGTGACTTCGCTCCCGAGGATCTGTCGATCACTCCCCCGAACGCAGGGGCGGGAACTCATCCAGGTAAGTCAACCGGATTACAGAGATTGCTCCATTATCCGATCAAGATCCAAAGGCTGCATCGATACCATCGTAATCTCACTAGACATTGGATCACCTCCTTGAAAGTTGTTGGCCCGTGACGGAGTATCGTATCAATTGCTCCAAAAACCAAGCACGAATTGCGAAAAAGGTTCAACCCGGACTATTCATGAATCGTCCGGGTCAAGCTCCGGAAATACCCTGAATGAATGGCATATGAAGATCGAGAGCGCATTCTATCTTCGCGACGACGTAGTGCAGATCAGCCGCGAGCTGATCGGCAAAGCCTTGTGCTCCAGGATTGAAGGTAGAGTGACCAAAGCATTGATCACCGAAACCGAGGCGTATGCCGGCGTCGGCGACAAGGCGAGCCACGCGTATGGCGGACGCCGCACGAAGCGCACGGAACCGATGTTCGCGTCGGGAGGCATCGCATATGTGTACCTCTGTTATGGCATCCACCATTTGTTCAACGTCGTTACGGCAGGTGCCGGCACCCCGCACGCCGTTCTGATTCGTGCCGGGCGGCCGCTCGAGGGTCTGCCCCTGATGCAGCGTCGGCGCGGAAGGCGCGCGACGGAAAAGACCCTGCTGGCCGGACCGGGATCGCTGGCGCAGGCGCTTGGCATCACCACGCGAATGACGGGCGAGAGTCTGCTGAACGGCCGCATCTGGATCGAGGACTGCGGGCTCGAGTTCGATGGGGATCAGGTGAAACGGGGTCCGAGGGTCGGGGTGGACTACGCAGAGGAGGACGCGCTGCTACCCTATCGTTTTGCCATTCCCTCCCCGGCGGTGGAACTCGCGACCCGCTAGCCCGGCACGAGTCGCAATGGATCGCCGGGATCAGCTCGCAAATTTCCCGGGAAGGAACGCCATGAAGAATATGCCGCTGTACGTGTTCATCGTCTGCTCTTTGCTGCCGTGGTGCGAGGCAGACGCGGACCAAAGACCGCGAGCCCGTGATATCGGTCTGGTCGTCGGCATCTTTTCCCCCGGCCCGCTGAATGCCATTACCGATGTCGAGGGGGTGAAAGTCGGGCATGCGACGCGGATCGAAGGAGACGACATCCGCACCGGCGTGACCGCGATCATCCCGGCGCCCGGCAATCTCTACACGCGACCCGTGCCGGCCGGGATCCACGTTGGCAACGGTTACGGCAAGCTGATCGGCGAAACGCAAGTACGCGAATTCGGTGAAATCGAAACGCCGATACTGCTGACCTGCACGCTGTGCGTGTGGAGTGCCGCGAATGCACTGAAGGAGTGGGTATACGAACAACCGGGCATGGGCGAGCACTCCGTCAATCCCGTAGTCGGCGAGACCAACGACGCCGGGCTGAACAACATGTGGGCCGACCCCGTGCAACACGACGAGGTCTTCGCAGCGCTGCAGAGCGCGAGCAGCGGCCCGGTCGCCGAGGGCAGCGTCGGCGCAGGTACCGGCACCCAGGCTTTCGCGTGGAAAGGCGGCATCGGAACCAGTTCGCGGGTCATACCGGAATCGCTCGGCGGTTACACCATCGGCGTGCTGGTGCAGACCAACTACGGGGGCGTGCTGACGATGAATGGCGCGCCGGTCGGACGTGAGCTCGAGAATTACTCTTTTAGAGACCACCTCGAAGCCGCTCTCGACCCGCATCCTGACGATGGCTCGATCATGATGGTGGTGGCGACCGACGCACCCCTCAATGCCCGCAGCCTCGATCGTGTGGCGATGCGCGCCATTATGGGGCTCGCCCGGACCGGCTCCTTTGCCAGCAACGGCTCGGGCGACTACGTCATTGCATTTTCGACCCATCCCGACGTGCGACGGCCGCGCGGTAGCGAAGCGCCCATCGTGGCGCCGTCGCTGGCCAACGAGTCCATGTCACCCCTGTTTGCCGCGACGGCGGAAGCGACCGAAGAGGCCATCTATAATGCCATTCTGAGAGCCACAACCGTGCGAAGTTCGCGTGGCACGCTGGAGGCGATTCCCATCGACGAAGTCAGGCGTATTCTGGAAAAGTACCGCGTGCTGAACTGGGACACGACGCTGTCGCCGAAACGCTGAGCCGAAACCGGGCTCTATTTCAGAGGATTACGGCATGCGGAAATTGCCTGCCTATTGTCTCGCTGCTGTGTGGCTCGTCACCGGTGGGTGCGTCACGGCGGAACCCGTCACGGCACTCGACGAGAATCCCAGCTCGGAACTGCGAAAAGGGACAACGCCTGTCACGGATGAACCGGCCTCACACCGCATGGAGGAGGTTGCGCTCGACGTCGCAAGCAGGCATCTGTCCGTCCCCTCGAGCGAGCTCAAGATCGTGCGGATCGAGCCTGTCGAGTGGCGCGACTCGAGCCTCGGCTGTCCGCAGCCGGGCATGGAGTACCTGCAGGTCATCACGCCTGGACGGGGTGCCTACGGTCTGGGCGCCCGGACCATCTTGCCATTCGACGTTGCTACATGCATTCCGGCATCCGCTGCGAAAAGGAATGCGATGTCGTCCACGCCATCCGCCAGGGCCTGGTCGATGGCGGCCATCGCATCCGAGCTTGCGCAACCGCGGGGTACGGTCGTAGTCAGGCTGCCGTTCCAGCAGATCCTGTAAACCGAAATACGGGCACGCGGGGCCATGCCGCTGACGTTGCCAAGCGGCTCGCCGCCGATGAATGCTGCGACGCCGTGGTTGCCGCCCGCCGTGGTTGCGGTGTGGCTTCCATGTCCGTCGTTGTCTCGCGCCGAGAGGAACTCGGTGAAAACCGCAGTTGGTCATGCTCGGCTCACCGCAGATCTCGCCCACCGCGAAACCTGCGCGGTACTAACGCGCCGCGAGAAGCTTGTCGTTGCAGGTGAAGGCGGCGTCGTCCGGGTTGAACGCGTCGTTTCCGAACTGGCAGTTGTCCGGAAATTCATCGCCATGCCAGCCCGGCTTCCTTGCCGGGCTCCGCACTACCGGGAACAGTTGCAAACGTTCTTGCAATTACACTCTCAGTTCGAATCGGACGCGCAATCTCGAATCGCACCCGCTTCGCTCCCGGATATGATCTCCTGCGTGACCATGTCCTTGGTCAATTGGGCGATACAGCTCTGGAATTGACCGTCGTTCGGCTGGACAAACGGTGACGTGCACGCAGGAAGCAAGTCTGCGATGTAGCAACCGCCGGCAATCGCTCCGAACGCTTCCGCCCCGGGGGACGGGAACAGGAACTTCTTGGTGGGGAACACAACGTACTCTCCCTGCCGATTCTCGACGCCGCTGTCGCATCCATTGACAATGACCGTCGGCCGGCTGTCCGCGTTGACCGGACAGGAAATATTGCCGTCCCATCCAATATCGAACAGCAGTTCGTCCGTCAGATCGACGTCCCCGTCGTTTACATCGACGTTCGTGTTGAACGGCTCCATCAGCAAGTCCGGAAACGCGGATGTGTCGAAATGAGAGACCGACGATCCGGGCGCTATCGCCGCCGGTGCGTATAACCTCAGCCGTCCGTTCGGGTCGGTCCCGGCGAGCGAACCGTCGCCTGCAGCGGCGCCGATGTCTACTGCAACGTCCGGGAAGGATCTCAACACCTGTCCGCCGGCTTGAGTGACGCTTACCGTCGTGACACCTACGACGCCGCTGCCACCCAGACCTGGCGGCGTTGCCCCGGCGACATTGTCGGCAATAATCACCGCGATCGCTCCGGCTGCTTCGGCGTTTTGTGCCTTCTGAACGAAGGCGCAGGTACCTCTGTCGATCAGCGCGATGTTCCCGGGGGTAAAGCCGACGGGAGGTTCGCAACCGTCTGAAGGAGTCCCCGTACCGTCATCGACGAGTTCGACGGTTCCCTGGATTCCCGGGGCCGGAAGCGGCGGCCCGAAAGAGGCGGTGCCGAACGGCAGTTCTACGCCGGCGAGATTGGGCGGCGCAGTAATCAGGATGACCTGAGCCGGGCCGAGGACGTTCGGTGCCTCGCTGGTTACGGCCGGCCCGTTCCATACCAGGTGCGGTCCGTTGCCAGCAGACCAGGAACGCTCGAAGTCGATCATCTGATCCCAGCGTTTGCCGAGTTGGTTATCGCCCTGAAAGCGTGTCCATTGATCCGGAAACCCTAAGAAGAGCTGCCCGGTTACATCGTCCGCGAAGTTCTGGAATCCGAGACCGTGCCCCACTTCGTGCGTAAGGACCGAAATGAAATCGATCGCTCCCGGCGGCGGATTGTTCTCGAAGCCGTAGTACCAGGAGCTATTTTCCAGGCAGCCTTCCTGGCCGAGATTCGCATTGAAGAAGGTCACTATTTCGTCGTTAAACGGCGGCACCAGCAGCCCGGGGTCGGGTTCGCTCCCGTTCAGATCCAGCCCGGCAAGGTTGTTCGCCAGTGCGCCGGCGTACCAGGTATTGGGAAAGCTCGGCCCGGGGAAGTCTCGAAACACGTTTATCGTGCCGGCCGCACCGAGCGTCCCTCCCGTGGCGGTGCAGTTCAGCGCGGTGAATGAGGCTTGCAGCACGATCTGCGTGTTGATGTCGAGATTATCGTCCCATATGCCGACGACGTGCTTGTACGCCTCGAGGCGCTGTTCGCCGACCGTCGTGCCGGGGTTGCCGTCGATAGGGGCCGCCGGAGTCGGGTCGCTGAAACCGATATCCGGATCCGGATCGACGACATTGATGGTGAAGTTGCCGACCTCGACAGGACCGTTGGCAGCCAGGGCCGCAGGGAGCGGCGCCAGGGCGAGCAGAAGCGCGGCCAGTCCGGCCGCATGAGCATCGTATTTCATGACTACTTCTCCGGCAGAACGTTAGGGGATGTGAACGTGACGTTTCCGTCTTCGTCCATCGACGAGTGGCCGTAAATCAGTTCGCCGTCGTCAGTCTCCTGCACCGTCAGAAACGCAAGTTTGCTGACCGCAACCGTCGCCGATACCGTGCCATCGGGACGCGATCGCACATTCGGCTTGCCTTTGTGCTGCCCCGCCAGCCGTGCCAGATCTCGCTGAAACGCCTGGGCCGCCTGCCTTACTTCCTCGGCAGTCGGTTCCCGGCGGTTACCGAACTCGTCGGTGAAGTACATATTGGTGGATATTCCAGCCTGCGTGCGTTGATCCTTTTTACCTGCCTCATCGTTCACCTCCGCCGATGCAGACGAAACCGACTCGGGTGTTTCCTCCGCCAGCGTCAGTGTCGATATAAGAGAAATGCCTGACACCGCGACCGCCGCCGCCAGCACGGTCGCGACAGGTCTCCTTCGGGACGTTCTGCTTGTCTTCATTTTTCTTATCCTCACGTTGTTGATCTGAAAAAATCCGGAGGCATGGCGCGAGTCACCAGCCAAACGCCATCCACAACCCGGCGTCTGACAAGTTCCTTGCAGCCCTGGTTTTAATTCCGGTTTGGGTTTGATGCTACGCCCCGGTTCGTCCGGTTCCAAGTCACGAATGAACCCGATACGGAGGGCTGATCCTGATGAGCAAAGTAACTTTAACCCCGGCTTTCGCTGCACTCAAACGCACTGCCTGACGTCCCGGGGAGACCGCCGATCTTTCGTTATAAGAACATGATATTACCTGTCTTTCTTAAGTTCTTCTCTGGAATACTCAACGGCCTCCGTGAGAATGACTGAGTTCTACAGCGCGGTCGGTTGGGGCAATTCCGCGTTGGTCTGCAGCTTCATCGCTTATTGGCAAGGCAGGCCCTGAGGAGGATCGACGAATTGCGGCGGGTTCCGTTCAAGAGGCAGAGCTTACTCCTGAACCCGACGAAGGGAAGGATCTTCTTCGCGTCCAGTCTGCCGGTACAACTCGCGGCGTCCTTCCTTGTCCGCTTCGATGATCCGGTGCGCGAACCCGGCCACCTCAAGCGCACGGGCGCGCGGTACCACGACGACGCCGTCCCCGTCCGCGACGATGACGTCGCCGGGATTCACGAGCACGCCGCCGACGACCACCGGACGATTCACGGATTCGACTTCGTTGCGGCCGGGCCGGATACCGCGCCCGGGCTTGCGGAAATAGAGTGGCACTTTCTGCGTGATGATCTCGTCCGTATCCCGCGCGGTGGCATCGGTCACAACGCCGACCGCGCCGGCGATCTGCCAGGCGAGGATGTTGTAGGAGCCGATCGAGCCGACGTCCGCGTCCGGTGCTTCGTCAATGACGATTGCCGTGCCCGGCCGGATGAGCTCGGCGAACGGCTCCGAAGACAGCTCGTTGTACCAGGCGCCTTCCCATGCGCGAAAGTCGTCATAGGAAATGCCGCCACCTACCGCCGCCTTCTGCGTCGGCACATAGCGCGCGGTCACGGCAATGCCGATGAAGCGGTGAGCGTAATCCTTCGTGTCTTTCCACAGTGCATGAATCCCCGGGTCCATAAGCCCGGTATTCCTGAGCCCCACGAAGTCCATGCCATCGGACACATCCGCAACACGAAGCCCGTCGAAAGCGTCGAGCATCGCCTGGTCGTCGGCCTCCGAATAAACCTGCGTCTCGATGAAGTTGCGCCCACCGCGATAGTCCGATGTCTGCGCAGCCGCTCCAGCTACCGCAAGAAACGCCACCACCCCGGCTGCCAATTCTCTTCCTGTCAACCACATAACCACTCCTCCCGAACAGAACTCTGCAGGAGCCCACCCGCCATGGATGGCGGGCCCACCCGGCTCCCGACGACCCGGACTGAGAAGCCCCGGTACGCCGATATGCTACTCTCCCACCCGCCCGGACCCGGCCAGGAACCCGCAATGACGACAAGAAACCCTGTCTTCCCAAGCTTCCTCCTGCTCCTCTGCCTCGCCTCGTACTCGCCATCGGCTGCGTCCCAAAACGACACTTTGCAGCACGGAGACCGGCAATGGTCGCCGACAGTAGCCCGTCCCGAGTTTCCTCAGGGCGAAGGCCCCATCGTTCTCGTCGACGCCGCTCACGGCAATTTCCACACCATAAACGGGCGCTTCGCAGCCTTTGCCGACCTTCTGAAGGCGGACGGCTACCGTGTGCAAAGCGCCGAAGGGCAGGTAACGCGCAGCTTGCTCGGCGAGGCCGATGTCTTCGTGATTTCCAATGCCGTGGACGGCGGAGATGACGCGGAGTGGGTCTTGCCAACCCCTTCTGCTTTCACCCCCGAGGAAATCGAAGCCCTTGCCGCATGGGTCGAGGAGGGCGGCTCGCTGCTCCTGATTGCCGATCACATGCCGTTTCCCGGTGCGGCGGCCGACCTTGCGAACCGCTTCGGCATCGTCTTTTACAATGGCTATGCCCTGCGAGGCTTGCGCCAGGGCGGCGCCCTGGTGTTCACACGCGGCACTGGAGCACTGGCGGATCACGCCATAACGCGGGGACGTTCCGACTCGGAAGCGATCGGTTCGGTGAAGAGTTTTACCGGCCAGGCTTTTCGCCCGGTCACCGGTGTGCAACCGCTGATGTATATGCCGGAGGACTGGAAAGTGTTGTTTCCGTCGGAAGCGGGCGCGTTCGACGAGGGCACTCCCCGGGTATCCGCGAGGGGCCTGATTCAAAGCTGCGTATTGCGTTTCGGCGCCGGTCGGGTTGCCGTCTTCGGCGAGGCAGCGATGTTTACCGCGCAAACCTGGGTTCAGGACGGCATCGTCGGGCGTATGGGACTCAACGATCCGGAGGCAGGCGAGAACGCGCAGTTCGTGCTGAACCTGATGCACTGGTTGACCGGATTGCTGGACGAACAGTCGTAGCCGGGCAAAGATCATCCGGCGGCAGTTCTGACCCGTGCTGAGCTTCCCGCACCTGGCCTTACATCAACCGGCAGGCACATGATGCTGAAGAGCGTCGCAAAGTGGACCGCAATAGCCGTCGCGTTCGTGTTCCTGGCGGCGTTCCTTGCCGTATTCGTTGCCTACTGGATGTCGGACAACACCTGCGACAGCGACGTCGCCCAGCAGGGCGAGCTGATGAGCGCAGTCATCTACTGCGACTATGGCCCCCCCGACGTCCTCCGGATAGAGCAAATTTCAAAGCCGGTCCCGGACGATAATCAACTCCTGATCAAAGTTCACGCGGCGGCCGTCAATCCGCACGACTGGCACTACATGCGAGGCACGCCGTACATCTTGCGCTTCGACGCCGGGCTCCGCAAACCTGAAGACACGCGTCTCGGTGTGGACTACTCGGGGACGGTGGAAGCGGTCGGGAAAAACGTAACGCAGTTCAAACCCGGCGATGAAGTGTTCGGCGGCCGAAGCGGCGCGCTCGCCGAGTACATAACCGTTCTCGCGGATCGTGCGGTGGTGCGGAAACCCGCCAACCTGACGTTCGAACAGGCGGCTGCCGTCCCCATCGCTGCAATCACTGCACTGCAGGGCCTTCGCGACGAGGGAGACGTTCAGGCCGGGCAGAAGGTACTGATCAACGGTGCCTCAGGCGGCGTGGGCACGTTCGCCGTGCAGATCGCCAAATCCTTCGGCGCGGACGTGACCGGCGTATGCAGCACCAGGAACCTGGAACTGGTCCGATCCATCGGCGCCGACAAGGTCATTGATTACACCGTGGAAAACTACACGGACGGCACGGAACGTTATGATGTGATTCTCGACATGGTCGGCAACCATTCGTTGTCGGCAAACAGGCGCGTCCTCGAGCCCGAAGGGAGATACGTCATGGTCGGCGGCGGAGGGCCGGACGAGGGCAACTGGATCGGCGTGATCTCGGGCCCGATAAAGGCGATGCTGGTGTCGCCGTTCGTCCGTCAGGAACTCGGCATGATGATTGCGCAACTGAACAAGGAAGACCTGAACGTCCTGGCCGAGCTCATGTCCGCGGGAGAGGTGACGCCCGTAATCGACAGGCGTTATCCGCTCCGTGAGACGGCCGACGCCATCCGCTATCTCGAGACCGGTCGCGCACGGGGGAAAGTGATCATCGTCGTCGACTGATTCTATCCCGGAACGCCGAGAGTCGCGGGCTCCCTCGCGCCAGGTAGGTGTAGTCCCGTATATGGCCGGGGCCTGACGTTTGGCATGGTACCGGTTACTTCGGTAACCGAGCAGGTTGTCCCCGGAATGCCGAGCGTCATCGGATCCTCCGCACCATACGCTGCCTTCGTCGCCCTGCTGATGCTGGCGTCGGCGGGCGCCGGCGAAACCGTCACGGCGGGCGAGGCGCACGCGGCACTGCGTTACCGCTTCGAGCACGTCGACCAGGAGAGCTTCGCCGAAGATGCAAACGCGTCGACCTTGAGGTTACGGCTGAACTACGCCACCGGAGCGTGGCGTGATGTCAAGGCGTTTGCGGAGTTCGACTACATTGGCGAGGTGCTGGTCAACGATTTCAACAGCGGTTCGGGCACCAGCCCCGGGCGCAGCCGGTATCCGGTCGTGGCAGATCCGAAAGG
>Ga0299913_10001245_pt1 | contig 18440 bp, 16 predicted proteins | sample RVTome_9_FD_201360 | JGI IMG/M metagenome (GOLD analysis project Ga0299913, IMG submission 201360) | Soil microbial communities from uranium-contaminated site in the Upper Colorado River Basin, Wyoming, United States - RVT155D38 (version 2) ... | reverse complement strand
GGACTGCTGCCGGTCGACTACCAGGTGCTCGAGCTCGGCCGCCGGCTATACCGCTCGGGCGAGAACGACTACCTGCTCAACCGCCAGCGCGTTCGGCTGCGCGACCTCGTCGACCTGCTCGACGGCGCGCACCTCGCTGACAACGCGTTCCTGTTCATCGGCCAGGGCATGGTCGACCAGGCGCTCGCCCTGCGGCCCGAGGAGCGCCGCCCGCTGTTCGAGGAGGTCGCCGGAGTCCGACGTCACGAGCGACGCCGGCGGCGAGCCGAGATCCAGCTCGTGGAGTCCGAGGCGAACCTGGCGCGTGTCGAGGACATCGTCGCGGAGCTGCGCCCGCAGGCCCGCCGGCTCGCCGCCCAGGCCGAGCAGCAGGCGACTCGCGCGAGCGCCGCGGACGAGTTCGTCGGGGCGCTTCTGCTCGCGGCCCACGCGCGCTGGTTCGATGCCAGTGGCCGCGTCGCGGAAGCCAGGCGCCGGCGGACGGCCGTCCAGGCCGAGGCCGACCGGGCCATGCACGAGCTCCAGGAAGCCGAGGAACGGGCGGCCGCGCTCGCCGCCGAGCTGGGGGCGCGGGTCGACACGGAGCGAGAACGCCGAGGGACTCACGAGGCCGTACAGGCGGCGGTCACGGCGCTGCGCCTGCGCGACGGGCGAGTGGCGTCCGACCTCGAGGCGGTCGGCCGCGACCGGGCCCGCCTGCTCGACGAGCGGGCCGCCGCCGATGCCGACCTGGCGTCGCAGCGGCGGGCCCTCGCCCGGCCGGTGCCCGCGCGTGACGTCGCGCTCGAGGAGGCGGTCGGCGAGGCCGAGCGGGGACTGGCCGATGCCCTGGCGGAGCTCGCCGGACTGCGCGCCGCCAGCAAGGCCCGCGGTGACGAGCTCGCCGCGCTCCGCCGCGCCGAGGCGGCCCGGGAGGCCGAGGTCGAGACGGCCCGCCGCCGCCTGGCCGACGCCGAGCGCCGGGCTGCGGAGGAGCGGGCCGAGGTCGGCGCGATGCTGGCCGAGCGGGAAACGCTCGAGCTTGCGCTGGGCGAAGCCCGATCGAGGGTGACCGCGGCGCTCGAGGCGGAGCGATCGGCGGCGGTTGCGCGCGAGGCGGCCCGTGCCCGCGCCGACGAGCTCGACGGGCGCCATCGGGCGTCCGCCGAACGGGTCGCCGGTCGCGCCAGCGGCGCCGCCCAGCTACGGGGCCGGCTCGAGGCGCTCGAAGCACGACTCGCCGAGGACGAGGCCCGCGGGATCGCGCAGGCCGCGCGCAAGGTCGGGGGCCGCCGGATCGACGAGGACCTGGCGGTCGAACCGGGCCTGCGCCGGGCGGTCGAGGCCGCCCTGTCGGAAGCCGCGCGCGCCTATCTCGTCGATGCGGCCACGGTGCCCGGGCTCGCCGCCGAACGAGGCATGCTCGTCGTTGATCGGTCAGGCGATCCCGGCCAGGGGTCGGTCGTTGCCGACGACCAGCCGGACGCGGCGGCCGAGGCCCGGCGGCGGGCCGCGGTTCTCGGCGGTGGCTCGCTTCTCGATTCGGTCCGCCGCGACGGGACCGGGGCCGCACGAGCGCTGCTGGCCCGCGCCCTATGGCTGCCGGACCTGACCGCGTGCCTGGCGATCCAGTCCGACCTGCCCGCCGGCTGGATCGCGGTCCCGCGCGACGGGGGGGCCGTCGTGTCCGATCGGACCGTGACGCTTGGGGCCAGCGACACCCCCCTCGAGCGCCGCGCGGAGTCGGAACGGCTGGCGGACGAGCTGGCCCGCCTCGAGACCGAGCTAGCCGGGTTGCAGGCGAGCGCCGACGAAGCCGCCGAGGCCGCATCGGAGGCGCGCGCGGCGGTCGATACGGCACGAGTCGCCGAGGCCCATGCCACCGGCGAGCGGCGGCGCGCCGAGGAAGACGAGCGCCGGGCCGCGCGTCACCTCGAGGCGTTCGTGCGCGAAGCCGGCTGGCACGAGGCACAGGCCGCCCGGCTCGAAACCGAGGTCGCCCGGGCTCGCGACGCGATGACGACCCTCGGCGACGTTGCAGCCCGGAGGCCCAGGCCGGATTCGGACGCGGGTTCCGGGGAGACGTCGGCGCTGGCCGCCTGGGAAGCCCGTGTCGACGAGCTCCGGGCGCGGCGTGACCGGCTGGCGACCCAGGCGGCGGCCCACGAGTCCGCACGGCGCGAGGTCGAGGGCCTGCATGCCCGGGCGCTCGCAGCGGTGGCAATCGACGAGGAACGAATCGCGCGGGCCGACCGGGAGAGCGCGAGCCTCGCCGATCGCGAGGGATCTCTCCAATCGGAACGCGAAGGGATCCGGGCCGAGCTCGCGGCGGCCACGTCGCACGAGCAGGCGGCCCGGGAGGCGCTCGCGGAGCTCCGGGCGGCAGATGCGGCCGATCGGGATCGGCTTGCCGCCGCCGAACGGGAGGCGGCGGCCGCGCGGGAACGGCTGCGTGCCGCGGACGAGCGGCTGCGTGCCGCCGACCGGGATGAGCTGGAGACCCGCCTTGGGCTCGACGGGCTGCGCGAGCAGCTGCTGGTCGAGCTCGCCGGGATCGGAGACCTGGGGCTCGTGCGATTGCGGGCGCTGACCGACCACGACGAGGCCCTGCGGGCGGCCGGTGACGATGCGGCCGAACTGGCGGCCGCGCTCGACGCGGTCTCCCCGGTCTGGTCGTCGGAACCGCCGCTTGGCGATGCCCCGACACCCGGCCGGATCGCCACGCTCCGGCGTCGCTACCACGAGCTTGGCGCCGCGAATCCGTTCGCGGTCGAGGAGTACGCGGAGGTGAAGGCGCGGCTCGATGACCTCGAGACGCAGGCGACCGACCTGCGGACTGCGATTGACCGCACCCGCACGCTCATCGACGAGCTCAACACGATGATCGCGGACCAGTTCCGAAGGACCTTCGCGGCCCTCGAGACGGCCTTCGAGGCGAGATTCCGGCAGCTGTTCGGCGGTGGACAGGCGACCCTGTCGCTGACCGATCCCGGCGACCTGTCGGCAACCGGCGTCGAGATCGTGGCACGCCCGCCGGGCAAGAAGCAGCAGGCTCTGGCGATGCTGTCGGGCGGCGAGCGGGCGCTCACCGCGGTCGCCCTCCTGTTCGCGATGCTCGAAGTCCGGCCGGTGCCCTTCTGCGTCCTCGACGAGGTCGATGCGGCGCTCGACGAAGCGAATATCGGCCGTTTCGCCGATGCTTTGCGGGGGCTGGCCGATCAGACCCAGTTCATCGTCATCACCCACAACCGCGGCACGATCGAAATGGCCGACGCCCTCTACGGGGTGACCGTCGGCGACGACTCGGTCAGCCGCGTGATCAGCCTCCGGCTCGACGAGGCGCAGGCGCTCGCCGAACGACGCGGGGAGCTCACGCCAGCCGGCTGACCGACAGGAGCCCGCATGTTCCGGCGCCGACGCACCAGCGAACCCGAATCCGAAGCGCCCGCGGCCGACGACGGCGTCCCCGCCGGCGAGACCGAGGCCGCCCCGCCGGCCGTGCCGGAGGCGTCACCGTTCGGTGGGGCGCCGGGATCGGCCGGCTGGTCCGCGTCGAGCATGAAGGCCGCCCCGGCGTCCCTCGACGCGGGCCTCGAACGGACGCGCGGCGGGTTCATGACCCGCCTCCGGGAGGCGCTCGGCGATGAGACCTCGGGCCCTGCCTGGGACGACGTCGAGGAGACGCTCATCGCCGGCGATGTCGGAGCGGGCCTGGCAATGTCGATCGTCGAGCGCGCCCGCGACCGACGCCACCCGGACGGTGCCGAGGCGGCCGTCCGCGAGGAGCTGGCCCGGCTGCTCGTCGCACGCGATCCGGACTGGACGCCGCGGGCCGGGATCGAGGGCGGGCCTGCGGTCGTGCTCGTCGTCGGTGTCAACGGGACCGGCAAGACCACCACGATCGGCAAGCTCGCCGGCCGCTACACGGCCGACGGCCGGTCGGTGATTCTGGCCGCGGCCGATACGTTCCGCGCCGCGGCGATCGATCAGCTCCGCATCTGGGCCGAGCGCGCCGGGGCGCCGGTCGTCGCCCACGCGCCGGGTGCCGATCCCGGGGCGGTCGTGTATGACGCGCTCGACGCCGCCGTCGCGCGCCGGGCCGACATGGTCATCGCCGACACGGCCGGGCGGCTGCACACGAAATCGAACCTGATGGACGAGCTCGCGAAGATTCGCCGGATCGTCGACAAACGCCTGCCCGGCGCGGTTCCCGAGACACTGTTCGTGCTCGATGCGACGACCGGCCAGAACGGTCTCGCCCAGGCCAAGGCCTTCCACGAGGCGGTCGGGCTGACCGGCATCGTGCTCACGAAACTGGATTCGACCGCCAAGGGCGGGATCGTGTTCGCGATCGAGGACTCGCTCGGCGTCCCGGTGCGCTTCGTCGGCGTCGGCGAGCAGCTGGACGACCTCTTGCCGTTCGACCCGGACGCGTTCGTCGAGGCGCTGTTCCGATAGGGCGTCAGGGCCGATGGCAGTTGGCCCGCCGCTCAGCCGCCGATCGGCTCGTTACGCCCGGTCTCGGCCGTGGCCTCGGCCATGACAACCCGCGGATCCGGCAGCGGGCCGGCCGCGGCGCCGACCAGCCGGTCGACGGCCCGGACCGGCGAGAACCACAGGACCGCGGCTCCGAGCAGCGCCCCGATCGGCGCCAGGATCGTCGTCGCCCGCAGGCCGATCGATTCGGCCAACAGCCCGGCGCCGATCGTGGCCACGAGCTGCGCCGCGACCGCTGCCACGTGGAACGTCGATGCGACCCGCCCCAGCTGGCGGTCCGCGACGAGCGTCTGGCGCACGGTCGTCTCGGTCACTTCGTACGTCGTGACGGCCGAGTCGGCGACGAGTTGCTGGACGAGCAGGCAGCCGATCGCGATCAGCGGCATGCCGGCCGGCGCCAGCGGGATGAATGCGTTCCCGACTGCAGCCAGGATCATCGCCGCGATCGCCACGCGGCCAATGCCCCAACGCCGCGTCGCGCGTTCGGCTGCCACGGCACCGATGAACGACGCCGCCCCGCCGACGCCGGCGATGACGCCGATCGGCGCCGGCCCCAGTCCCAGGTCGCGGGTCGCGAACAGCAGCCAGGTCGCCCCGAACACCCCCCACAGCGTCGCGAGCAGCGTCTGGGCGATGGCGAAGGCACGCAGGACCGGGTCGTGGCGCACGAGGCGCAGGCCCTGCACGATCTCGGCCAGGACAGGTGCTCGCTCGGATCGGGGCGGGGGCGGACCTTCCGGCGTCCGGATTCCGCCCAGCAACACCGCCGAGACGACGAACGTGAGCGCATCGATGACGATCGTGACGGGCGCGCTGAGGGCCGCGATCAGGAAGCCGCTGATGCCGAACGCCGTGAATTCCGCGGCCGAGCCGGTCGCGGCCAGCGCGCTGTTCGCCTCGACCAGGCGCTCGCGCTCCACGATCGTCGGAAGGTAGGCGTTGTCGGCGGCGTCGAAGAATGTCGTCAGGATGGCCGCCAACGCGGTCACCACCAGGAGCTGCCAGATCGTCAGGGCGCCGAGCACGAATGCGACGGGGATCGTTCCGAGCAGGACGGCGCGTCCGAGGTCCGCCCAGATGAGGACCGGGCGTCGCCGCAGCCGATCGACCCAGGCGCCCGCCACGAGGCCGACCACGAGGACGACCGCGAGGTCAAGGCCGCGCAGCACCGCCACCTCGATCGGCCCGGCGTCCAGGACGAGGATGGCCACGAACGGAATGGCCATCCGCGTGATGAGCGACCCGAAGATGGAGATCGTGGCCGCCGACCACAGGCGCACGAAGGCCGAGTTCTGCCAGAGGATGGAGCGGAACGGGTTGCGCACGGTCGCACAGCCTACTCGGACGGTCGCCGCCCGGGACCGTCGAAGCAGCCCATGTCCTGCGCTGGGGAGCGGCCGCGACTGGCCCCGGGCCCGCTTCGAGCAGCTCGCCAGGATGGCGACGCCCGAGGAGGTGGCGGGGCCGGCCGGGGCTGGCGCGGCGAGGACCGGCGGGGCCCGGCGTGGGCGCCGCGGCCGCGACCCCCACGGCCGTCGGCGTTCCATCCGTTTACGCGTGTGGTGCGTGGTAGGCGCCGGTCCCGCGCTCCGGACGGCCTGCGAGACGCGCGTCCGAACGGGAACGGCGGTGCATCCCCCGCGCCAGGCCCCGTTTCGTGCCCCTACCACGCACCCGGTGCGTCGGTGGCGGACCCGCGGCCCGTCCGACGGCGTACCATCCACCCGGTGCGTACGTGGCGGAAGGTTGGACCGCCCGACGGCGTACGACGCACCCGGTGCGTCGGTGGCGAGGATCGCCCGTGCCGCGGCGGCCCGACGACGCGGCCGCGGGCCTAGGATCGCGCATCAGGACCCGGCGTGGCCGCGGAGCCGAGGAGGGCTCCGCCACGACCCACCGGCCCGAACGCAAGACCGGCGCGGGCCGTAGCCGCCCCGGACCATCGTCGTGGTCGCGGTCGCGACGGTCCTGCGGTACACTGCGGGCGCCTCGGAGCGCCAGAATCCGCGCCCCACCCGCGCCGGCCGTTCCGTCGACGCGGTCATCCTTTCAGGAGTCCCGCACTCGTCCATGTTCGACACGCTCAGCGAGCGCTTGCGCCGAACGCTAGGCAACCTGACCGGCCGTGGCCGGATCAGCGAAGCCGACGTCGATGCCGCCATGCGCGAGATCCGCCTCTCCCTGTTGGAGGCGGACGTCAACTTCAAGGTCGTCAAGGACTTTGTGGCACGCGTCCGCGCGCGGGCCGTTGGGGCCGAGGTCCTCGACAGCCTGACCGCGGGCCAGCAGGTCGTGAAGATCGTCAACGACGAGCTCGTCGAGCTCCTGTCGGCCGGCGATCGCGTCTTCCACCTCGCGGGCAACCCGGCGGTCGTGGCGATGGTCGGGCTGCAGGGTTCGGGCAAGACGACCTCGACCGCGAAGCTGGCCCGCCACGTCATCAAGCAGGGCCGGCGACCGCTCCTCGTCGCGGCCGATCCATACCGGCCGGCCGCCGCGGACCAGCTCCAGACGCTCGGACGCCAGCTCGACGTCCCGGTCCACCGGGCCCCTCCGGGTACACCGGTCGTCGACATCGCCCGCGGCGGGATCGAGGCCGCCCGGCGCCAGGTTCGCGACGTCGTCATCCTCGACACCGCCGGTCGGCTGACGGTGGACGAGGAGCTCATGGCCGAGATCTCGGCCGTCAACGCGGCCGTCAAGCCGATCGAGACCCTGCTCGTGGTCGATGCGATGACCGGCCAGGAGGCGGTCGGCGTGGCCCAGGCGTTCGTTGCCGCGGTCCCCGTCACCGGGCTCGTCCTGACCAAGATCGACGGCGATGCGCGCGGTGGCGCCGCGCTCTCGATCAGCGCCGTCACCGGCATCCCCGTCAAGTTCCTGGGGACCGGCGAGAAGACCGACGCGCTCGAGGCGTTCCATCCGGACCGGCTGGCAGGCCGGATCCTCGGGATGGGCGACATCCTGACGCTCGTTGAGCGGGCCCAGGAGGTCGTCGACCACAAGCAGGCCGAGAAGATGCAGGAGAAGCTGCGCAAGGCCAGCTTCACCCTGGAGGACTTTCTCGATCAGCTCCAGCAGGTCCAGAAGATGGGCCCGCTCGGCCAGATCATGTCGATGATCCCGGGCATGGGCGGCATGGCCAACGAGGCGCAGGCCGCCGTCGATCGAGGCGATCTCAAACGGGTCGAGGCGATCATTCGCGCGATGACCCCTGCTGAGCGTCGCGACCCGGGCGTTCTCAACGGCTCGCGCCGGCGGCGGATCGCCGCGGGCTCGGGCACCACGCTGACCGACGTCAATCGCCTGGTGAAGCAATTCACCGAGATGCAGAAGCTCATGAAGCAGTTCGCGGGTGGCGGGGGACGTCGCGCCGCGTTGGGCGGCCTGTTGGGGCCGCGCTAGGCACGAGGGAGAATCGGCCGTGACGTATCGAGACCCGAACGCCCCCATCGGGGCGGACACCCCCACCGAGGCATATCGCGCGCCCGCGGATCCGGCGGCCCCCACGGGCCCGACGCCGGCGCAGACCTCGTCCTGGCCGTCGGAGGCACCCCCTGCCACGGCCACCACGCCCGCCACGCCCGCCACGCCCGCCGGCGCGCCACGGCGGCCAAGCCGTGCGCGCTGGGCGGCCGCCATCGCGGTCGTCGCGCTCGTCGTCGTCGCCTCGGGCGTCGCGGCGGTCCTTCTGACCGGCCGCGCACCCGACTCGGAGGTTGTCAGCTGGGCGCCGTCCGGCAGCATCGTCTACGGAGAGGTCCGTCTCGACCTGCCCGGCGATCAGCGCGCCAAGCTCGGCGAGTTCCTGTCGCGCTTCCCCGGCTTCGAGGACCAGGCCGCGTTCGACACCAAGGTCGACGAAGTTCTCGACCGCATCGTGTCGAGCGCCAGCGACGGTGAGCAGACCTACACGCGCGACATCGATCCGTGGTTCGGCGGCGAGCTTGCCTTCAGCATCGGCGAGCTTCCCGATCCAGCGATGTTCGGCGGAGCCGAATCCGACCCCGACGCGTTCCACGGACTGGTCATGCTGTCGCTCAAGGATGCCGCGGCGGCCGACGCCTGGTTCGGCGCCGCCTTCGACGAGGAGACGACCGGCGAGGAGACCTACGAGGGCGTCGGCCTGACCCTGTTCGAGGCCGGTGACGGTTCGAGCGGTCCGACCGGAGCGCTGGCGATCGCCGGTGACCGGGTCGCGCTGCTTGGCGATGTCGCCTCGGTGAAGCAGGCGATCGATACCGGTGGCGAGGGCGGGCTCTCGAAGGACGAGAACTTTGCCGCGGCGCTCGCGGCGGGCGACGACGACCATGTCGGCTTCGTCTACATCGACATGGGCACCTACTTCGAGTGGGCGATGGACCTTTCGGCCGAGATGAGCGGCACGACCGGCGCGATGGGCCTGACCGAGCAGTTCGCCGACCTGATGCCCGCGTGGACGGCGTTCCGGGTTCGTGCCGAGGGCGACGCCCTCGTCATGGATTCGGTCTCGCCTGCACCGGCCGAGCGGATGGGCGCGACCGAGAACCGCGCGTCGACCCTGACCTCGCGGGTGCCAGCCAGCGCCCTGTTCTACGCCGAGCTGCACGACTACGGCAAGACCCTCCAGGACTCGCTCGCCCTCTACGAGGAAGACCCGGCCATGGCCGAGGACTTTCGGATGCTCGAGTCGACGCTCGCGATGTTCGGCGGGCTCGACGGGCTCGTCGGCTGGATCGGTGACGTCGCGTTCGTCGTCGACCGCACCGACGACGGCGGTGTCGAAGGCGGTCTCCTCGTGACGCCGACCGAGGCCTCGAATGCCCGGAACCTCCTCCTGACGTTGCGCAGCATCCTCCAGCTTGGCGGTGCCGAGCTCGGCGCCACGGTCAGCGACGAGACCTACGGGGACGCCACGATCACGACGCTCGACCTCGGCGATCTGGCAACACTCATGCAGCTGAGCGGCTCGGTGCCGCCCGGCGCGGAGGGCGACCTGTTCGGCGAGCCCGGTGCCCACGTGCAGCTGTCGTGGACCGTGACCGATGACCTCGTCGTCTTCGGCGTCGGACCCGACTTCGTCAAGCACGTGCTCGACACCGACACGTCGGCGTCACTCGCCGAGGATGCCCGGTTCAAGGGCCTCCTCGAGCGAGCCGGCACCAGTAACTCCTCGATCTCGTTCGTCGACGTCGCGGCGGTACGCGAGATCATCGAGCCGCTGCTGGCCGAGGACCCGGACGCCCTCGCCCACTACGAGCGCGAGATCAAGCCGTTCCTCGAGCCATTCGACGCCATGATCGCCTCGTCCGTGCTCGGTTCGGGCGATTCGCTCGATCAGGGGACGACGCTCATCACGGTCAAATAGCGAAGCGGGCGCCCCAGCGTCCCGCCCTGCCCAACCAGAGGAGGAACCGAACCGAACATGGCAGTCCGCATCCGGCTGACGCGCGTGGGCGCGACCAAGCAGCCGTCCTATCGAGTGGTCGTCGCGGACGCGCGCAACGCACGCGACGGCCGCTCCATCGAAACGCTCGGCCACTACAACCCGCGAACCGAGCCGGTGGAGTTCGCGGTGGACGAGGAGAAGGCAAAGGCCTGGCTCGCCAAGGGCGCACGCCCGTCCGACACCGTCGCCCGACTGTTCCGCCAGGCCGGCATCCTGCCGGCGGTCAAGTAGAGGTCCCGCCATGGCAGCCAAGGAACTGGTCGAGTACGTGGCCAAGTCGCTGGTCGACGACCCCGACGCGGTCAAGGTCGACGTCGTCCACGAGGACGGCACGACGATCATCGAGCTCCACGTCGCCGAGGACGATATGGGCAAGGTCATCGGGCGCAATGGGAGTGTCGCCAAGGCGTTGCGCACGCTGCTGAAGGTGACCGCCGCGCGCGACGGCGAGCCGGTCTCGCTCGAGATCCTCTGAGCGAACGGATCGTGGTCGCCCTCGTGCGGGGCGTCCACGGCCTGCACGGCACGGTCCGGGTGGAGGTCCTGACCGACCATCCGGAAACGCGCTTCGCGGCGGGCTCGGTCCTGTTCCGGGAGGGCTCGACCGATCCGCTGACCATCGCCGCGGCCGAGCCGGTGGCCGACGGCCCGGGTTGGAGGCTGCGCTTCCACGAGGTGTCCGGCCGTGCCGCAGCAGACGGGCTTCGCGGGGCGTATCTCGAGGCGGTCGCCTACCCGGAGCGCGACCTTGCCCGCGGCGAGTACTACTGGCACGAGGTCATCGGAACGACGGTGCGCGGGGTGGACGGGGTCGATCTCGGGGCCGTCCGCGACGTGTACCGGGTGGGTGAGACCGAGGTCTTCGAGGTGAGCGGCGGGCCGCTCGGGGCGTTCGACCTGCCGGCGGTCCGCGCCTTCGTCCGGGTCTTCGCGCCGCGCCGCGGGGAGATCGTGGTGGACGCCGACGCCCTCGACCTGCGTGCGCCGCGCGAACGACTCCCGCAAGGGGAGCGGCCGCGCGCGCCGCGCCGGCGCAGCCGCCGCGGGTCCCGGGCGGGCGCCGGCGGGCCATTCGAGCCTGCGTCGTCGCCCGAGCCCCCGGCCGGAGGCTGACGCGTGGCGCTCGAGATCGAGGTGGTCACGCTCTTCCCGGCGATGTTCGAGGGTCCGCTCGCGGCGAGCATCCCGGGACGGATCCAGGAGCGCGGCCTCGCGACGATCCGGGTCCACGATCTCCGCGACTGGGGGATCGGTCGGCATCGGACCGTGGACGATTCGACCTACGGCGGGGGAGCGGGCATGGTCCTGCGGCCCGAACCGGTCGCCGCGGCGCTCGCGGCCCTGCGCCGCCCCGATTCGTTCTCGATCCTGCTCGATCCCACGGGCGAGGTGTTCGGACACGCGCGCGCCGTGGATCTCTCTGGGCGGACGCACCTCATCCTCGTGTGCCCGCGCTACGAGGGAGTCGACGAACGGATCCGATCCATGGTCGATCTCGAGCTGTCGATCGGCGACTACGTGCTGACTGGCGGCGAGCTTGCGGCGCTGGTCCTCATCGACGCGGTCATCCGGCTTCTCCCGGGCGCCATCGATGCGGCGTCGACCCATGAGGAGTCCTTTGCCCAGGGACTTCTCGAATACCCGCAGTACACGCGACCGCCGTCGTTCGACGGCATCGACGTGCCCGCCGTGCTCGTGTCCGGCGATCACGGGGCGGTCCGTCGCTGGCGGCTCCGGGAATCGCTGCGCCGCACGTTGGAGCGGCGGCCGGACCTGCTTCGTGACCGCCAGCCAGGTCCCGAGGAGCGTCGGGTGCTCGAGGAGCTCGAAGCGGAGGACCCGGGAGAGCGCTGAACCCGTGCTATACTCCGCCGTCGGTCGCCCTGTCCGCGGCCCTCTCCGACGCCCAACCTGCAGCCACGGCTGCCCACGACAGTCAGGATCCGCCGCGTGAACGTGCTCGACGACATCGTCCAGGACCAGCTTCGCACCGACCTGCCCGAGCTCGCGACCGGCGACACCGTCAAGGTGTCGGCACGCGTCGTCGAGGGCAACCGCGAACGGATCCAGGTCTTCGAGGGAACCGTCATGCGGCTGCGCGGCGGCGGGATCACCCGGTCGATCACGGTGCGCCGGATCGCCTCGGGTGTCGGCGTCGAGCGGACCTTCAAGATCAACAGCCCGCGAATCGACAAGATCGAGGTCGTCCGCCACGGCGTGGCCCGGCGGGCGCAGCTGTACTTCCTGCGCAAGCGCGTCGGCAAGGCCGCCACCCTGCGCGAGCGCCGCACCGGCGGCTGACCCCGCGCCTCGGACCGCCGCTTCGCGACCCGCCGCGACCGGCGGGTCGTTCGATTCCGACCCCGCGTCGCGCCGTGGCGGTGCGAATCGGGGGCGTTCCGTTTCGACGGGCTCGCATACGAATCCCCGTGCTGGAAGCGTGAAGTGAGGACCGCTCGCGATCCTTCGGGCCGCACGTCCCCGCACGGGCAGCGGCGGCGGTGTCCTCTCCCTGACCGATTGCCGGCGCTACCACTACCCCCGCTCGTATCTGCACCCAATGGCCAGGCTCACACCCGCTCGGCCGGCCCACGCCGCGGCCGCACTACACCGCGGGCGCCCTCGCGCTACCCTTGCCGCCGATGGCCGTGATCGTTCCGACCCTCCGCTTCGAGCGCCGCCTGTGGAACGACGGGCTCGTGCGGGTCGTCGGCGTCGACGAGGTTGGCGTAGCCCCCACCTGCGGGGCGGTCGTCGCGGCGGCCGTGATCATGAAGCCCGGCTGCCACCGGATCCCGGGCGTCCGCGACTCGAAGACACTGTCGATGGCCCAGCGCGAGCGGCTCGCCCCGATCATCCGGCGGCGGGCGGTCGCCATCGGGGTCGGTGCCGCCTCGGTTCGCGAGATCGACCAGCTCAACATCTACCACGCCACGCACCTCGCGATGCGCCGCGCGATCGCGCGGGTGGGTGGGCACGAGCACGTCCTGGTCGATGGCAACCGGATCGCCGGATTCGAGACACAGGTCGGGCCGTACACGAACGTCGTCGACGGCGACGCGAAGGTCTATTCGATCGCCTGCGCGTCGGTCGTCGCCAAGGTGGTCCGCGACCGGATGATGGCCAAGCTTGCGGCGCGCTACCCGGACTACGGCTGGGAGCACAATCAGGGCTATGCGACCCGCGATCATCGCGACGCGATCCGTGCACACGGCTTGACGCCGTTCCACCGGCGCTCGTTCCTGGCCCTGCAGCGGACGCTGGCCGGCGACCAGATCGCGCTGGACCTGTTCGGGGACGAGTCTGGGCCGGAGGTGTCCGCGGAACAGGAGCTGGTCGCGGCGGTCGGTTAATCCCGGGATAAGCGGGCCCCGTCAGACTCCAATCGATGGAGCCGGCTCGACGGACGCATCTGCAGCGGCTCGGCGACGCAGCCGAGACCGAGGTGGCCGAGGCGCTGGTCCTGGCCGGCTGGAGGATCCTCGCCCGGAATATCCACGTGGGCCGGCAGGAGCTGGACATCGTAGCCGTTGATCCAGGCCCGCCGGCCGAGATCGTGGTCGTCGAGGTGCGTTCGCGGGCGTCGCGGAACTTCGGACTGCCGGAGGAGACGGTCGATCACCGCAAGCGCGCCCGGTTGCGGACCGGGGCGTTCGAGCTCCTCGATCGCGGTATCCTCCCCGACGGCCACCCGCTCCCGCGCCTGCCGCTCCGCTTCGACCTGGTCGTCCTGGAGCCCGGCGGCCGGATCCGCCACTATCGCTACGCGTTCTGACTCCGAGGGGCCCCGCGACCACGGCCGGCCCGAGACCGGCCCTGTGCTACACTCCGCCGGGCTCGCGGGACTCCCGCGACCGTCAACACCGCCCGCGTCCAGGCGACGCGGAGCACACACGTGGACCGTTCCGACCGGGACGGTGCCGGCCATCGAGGCCGGCCCCCGGCGACGAGGTCCACGGAGGAACGAACCGAACAGGAGGTCGCTCACCGTGCCGTCCGTTTCAATGCGGCAGCTGCTCGAGGCCGGGATGCATTTCGGCCATCAGACGCGCCGCTGGAACCCCAAGATGCGCCCGTTCATCTTCGCGGAGCGCAACGGGATTCACATCATCGACCTGGCCCAGACCGCCCAGCGCCTCGAGGTCGCACTCGACTTCGTCCGCGAAACCGTGGCTCGCGGCGAGCTCGTGCTCTTTGTCGGCACCAAGAAGCAGGCCCAGGAGCCCATCGCCGCCGAGGCGGTCCGCGCCGGCATGCCATTCGTCAACAAGCGCTGGCTCGGCGGCATGCTCACGAACTTCGTCACGATCCGCAAGCGCATCGGGCTGCTCGAGCAGCTCGAGGCTCGGCAGCAGGCCGGCGACTTCGAGCGTATGACCAAGAAGGAAGCGGCCAAGCTCACCGAGACCATGATCAAGCTCCAGCTCACGCTCGGTGGCATGCGCAAGATGAAGCGCGTCCCGGGGGCGATCTTCGTGATCGACCCGCACCGCGAGCGGATCGCGGTCACCGAGGCCAACAAGCTCGAGGTCCCGGTCATCGGCACCGGCGATACGAACGTCGATCCGGACGAGCTCGATTACATCATTCCGGCCAACGACGACGCGATCCGCTCGATCCGCCTGCTCTGCACGCTGGTCGCCGAGGCCGCGATCGAGGGAGCCCGCGAGCGGTCAGCCCGGGCCGAGCGCGAGCCCGAACCGATCGAGACGGTCCCGATGCCCGACCAGGACGAGGAGGAGCCGGGGGCGGCCGACGAGCTCGTCGCCGCGCTGGCCGGTGGCGCGGCCCTGACCTTCGAGCCCGATTCGGACGACGACGACCTGCTTCCCGGCGATCGCGTCGCGCGAGCCGAGGCGGCCGCGGCCGAGCCCGTCTCGGAGGCGACCTCCGAGGAGATTGCCGCGGAGCTCGCCCGCGAAGCCGCGGAGGCGGCCGAGGACACGCCCGCCGCGGACGTGGTTGCGGACGCGTCCGCCGCGGACACGCCCGCCGCGGAGCCGTCGAAGCCGGCCTGATCCCGGCATTCAGCGCCAACCCGACCTCACGCGGGCCGGCCGTCGTCGGCCCGCCACACGCACAGGAGACAGGAACGAGCATGGCTGAGATCTCGGCCGGACTGGTCAAGGAATTGCGCGAGCGCACCGGCGCCGGCTTCATGGACTGCAAGCGCGCGCTCGAAGAGACCGGCGGCGACCTGGAGAAGGCAATCGCGTTGCTGCGTGAGCGCGGGGTCGCCGCAGCGGTGAAGAAGGCCGGTCGTGAGGCACGCGAAGGTCTCGTCGGCAGCTACATCCACACTGGCGGCCGGGTCGGCGTGCTCATCGAGGTCAACTGCGAGACCGATTTCGTCGCCCGGACGGAGGAGTTTCAGAAGCTCGTCCGCGACCTGGCGATCCAGGTCGCCGGCCTGTCCCCGTTGTACGTCGACGCCGAGGCGATCCCGGAGGCGGACCTCGAGGCCCGCCGGGCCGAGCTGCTGGCCGATGAATCGGTCAGGCAGAAGCCCGAGAACATCCGTGGCCAGATCGTCGAGGGCCAGCTCAGGAAGTGGTTCTCGCAGGTCTGCCTGTACGACCAGCCGTTCCGCGACGAGGAACGGTCGGTTCGCGAGCTGATCACCGAGAAGATCGCGACGATCGGCGAGAACATCCGTGTCCGGCGCTTCACGCGGTACTCGCTCGGGGAGGACCAGTGAGCGACCCAGCGTCGGCGACGGCCGCGACCGAAAGCTCGGAGGTGCGCTACAAGCGCATCCTGCTCAAGCTGTCGGGCGAGGCGTTGCTCGGTGACCGGGCGTACGGCGTCGATCCGGGATTCTGCGCGTTCATCGCTCGCCAGGTCGGCGAGGTTCATCGCCTCGGTGTGGAGGTCGGGATCGTCGTGGGCGGCGGCAACATCTTCCGCGGCCTCGCGGCGGCCGCCAAGGGCATGGACCGCGCGACAGGCGATTACATCGGGATGCTGGCCACCGTCATGAATGGCCTGGCGCTGCAGGATGCGCTTGAACGCGCGGGTGTCGCCACCCGGGTCATGACCGCCATCGCGATGAACGAGGTCGCCGAGCCGTACATCCGGCGGCGCGCGATCCGGCACCTCGAGAAGGGCCGCGTGACGCTGTTTGTCGCCGGCACCGGCAATCCCTACTTCACGACCGACACCGCTGCGGCCCTGCGCGCGGTCGAGATCAATGCCGAGGTTCTGCTCAAGGCGACCAGGGTGGATGGCGTCTACGACAGCGACCCGCTGACGAACAAGGACGCCCGGCGGTACGCTCAACTCGACTACACGGACCTGCTTCGGGACCAGCTCAAGGTCCTCGACGCCACCGCCGTGTCGCTGTGCATGGAGAACGATCTGCCGATCGTGGTCTTCGATCTCAACCAACCTGACAACATCACGAGGGTCGCCGCCGGCGAGCCTGTCGGTACCCTGATCTCCGGCGCCGAGCGCGCCACAGGAGGTGCGAGCGCATGAGCACCGAGGTCCTCAACGCCGCCGAGCAGAAGATGGGTCGCGCCGTCGAAGCGATGGAGCGCGACTTCTCCGGTATCCGGACCGGTCGTGCGTCGCCGTCGCTCGTCGAGCGGATTCACGTCGACTACTACGGCACCCAGACGCCGCTCAACCAGCTGGCCGGAATCAGCGTGCCGGAGGCCCACCAGATCGTGATCCAGCCATGGGATCGAGGCGTGCTCGGAGCGATCGAGAAGGCGATCATCAAGAGCGATATCGGCCTCATGCCGAACGTCGACGGGACGGTCGTGCGGCTGAACATCCCGACCTTGACCGAGGAGCGTCGCAAGGACATCGTGCGACTCGTCCACAAGCGTATGGAAGAGGCACGGGTCGAGATCCGCAACCTTCGCCGCGAGGCGGCCGACGCCCTCAAGCGCGAGGAACGTGACGGCGAGGTGGGAGCCGACGAGGCGCATCGCCAGCTCGACCTCGTCCAGAAGCTGACCGACCGGTTCGTCGCCGAAGTCGATCGCCTCGGTGGGGTCAAGGAAGAGGAGGTCCTCGAGGTCTAGTGGCCCGCGCACCTCTGGCCCGACCGACCGACGCGCCACCCCAGGCGCACGGGGAGGCGCGCGACCCCGAGCCGATCTACGGCGAGGGGCCAGACGACGCGGCCGCGGCCGTGGAGCACCCCGACGAGGTTCCGCGTCATGTGGCGATCATCATGGACGGCAACCGGCGCTGGGCCCGCCACCACGGCCGCCCGGAGATCGAGGGCCATGCTGCCGGCGTCGAAGCCATCCGAGGCGTGCTGCGGCACGCCGTCAAGCGGTCGGTGCGGGTGCTGACGCTGTACGCCTTCAGCCGCGAGAACTGGGCGCGTTCGGACGAGGAGGTCGCCGGCCTGTTCGAGCTCCTCGAAGGGGCGATCCGCAGCGAGACCGACGAGTTGCGCACGCAGGGCGTCCGGGTCCAGCTCCTCGGCCGACTCGACGAGCTGCCGCCGGCCACGCGGGCCTCGATCGGGCAGGCACTCGACGCAACGTCGGACGGCGACCGACTGCTGCTCAACATCGCGTTCAACTACGCCGGCCGGACCGAGATCGTCGACGCGGTCCGTGCGCTGATCGCGGCGGGGGCGGCAGCGGAATCGATCGACGAATCGGCGATCGGGGCCGCGCTGTACACGGCCGGGATGCCCGATCCGGACCTGGTCATCCGGACCGGTGGCGAGCAGCGCATCTCGAACTTCCTTATTTGGCAATCGGCCTACGCCGAGTTCTACTCGTGCGACACGTTGTGGCCCGACTTCGGACCCGAGGCGTTCGACGCCGCACTCCTCGAATTTGCCCACCGTCACCGCCGCTACGGTCGCTGACCGGGCCGGGCCAGGGGCGACCATGGGCCGTCGTGCAGTCAGTGCCGCGATCCTCGTGCCGGTCCTGCTCGGCGTCCTTGCCCTGGGCGGAGCCGCGATCGCCCTTGCGGTCGCGGTCGTGACGGCGCTCGGTGCGATCGAGGTGTTCCGCCTGGTCCGGGCCGCCGGCTATGGATCGTTCCCGGTGCTCGGCACGATTCTGGCGCTCGCGGTCGTGCTCGATGCCGCATTCCCGGACGTGCTCGACGGGAGCGGCATGCTCCTGGCCGCGGTCGGAATCCTGCTGGCCGCCGTCGCCGGGTTCACGCTCGAGGATCCGCGTGACGGGTTCACGAGCTGGATGACCACGGTGTTCGGGGCGTTCTACGTCTCGTTGCTCGCGTTTCTCGTCCGACTTGGCCACGCCGCTCCGGCGCTTCCCGACGACGCGCCACTCGTGGCCCTCGGCGCGGAGCGCGGCTGGATCCTGCTGCTCATCCTCGCCGTCTGGTCGTACGACACCGGGGCCTTCCTGGTCGGTCGTCGCTTCGGACGCGCCCGGTTCCTCGCGCACATCTCGCCGTCCAAGACCTACGCCGGACTCGTCGGGGGGATCGTCGCCACGATCGCGGTCGTCGCGCTCGTCCTGTGGGGCCTCGGACAGCCGCCGATCCACGCACTCGGGCTCGGCTTGCTCGCTGCGCTCGCCGCACAGGCCGG
>Ga0299913_10001244_pt1 | contig 18443 bp, 17 predicted proteins | sample RVTome_9_FD_201360 | JGI IMG/M metagenome (GOLD analysis project Ga0299913, IMG submission 201360) | Soil microbial communities from uranium-contaminated site in the Upper Colorado River Basin, Wyoming, United States - RVT155D38 (version 2) ... | reverse complement strand
ATTTATCATTGGATATGACACTTGCTCATGATGGTTGTTCGCATTAATATTTAGATCCATCGTGAGTGCTGCCGCCATGATCCGTTCCGGTCCTTGGTCACCCAGCGACGTGCTCGATCTGGCCGTGCTCGGCGTGGTGAGCGAGCAGCCGGCGAGCGCGGCGGAGCTTGTCGCGGCGGTCCGGCGGGTTGGCGGCGGCGCGCGCTTCGAGCCGACCGCGGACGTGGTCAACGGACGGATCGCGGCGCTCGCGCGCGCCGGGCTGCTGGCACCGACGGCCGATGAGCTTGCCGGCCAGCGCTGCTGGCGCGCCTCGGAGGCGGGCCGGGCGCGGCTGCGGGACCTGCTGATGCTGCCGAGCGGATCGCCGGGCGAGGCGCTGGCGGCGGTCTGCGCGCGCCTCAAGATCTGCTTCGTCGACAGGCTCGATCCCGACGCGCGGGGCGCCATGCTCGACGATCTTCTGGGAGCGCACCGGCGGGAGCTCGCGCAGGCCCGGGCGGCGCTCGAGCGCTGCGAGCACCCATCGCCCTTCGTGAGGCGCTGCCTCATACGAGACGTCGAGCGCTGGGACGCGGAGCTCGGCTGGCTCGAGGCGCTGCGCCTGCTCGCCACCGACCGCGCGGCCGCCTGACTCGATTCTTCCAACGAAGGGAAAACCCCGGTGACTGGGCCGATTTCCCTGCCCGGCCGGGCCGGAGCTCGTCGAGCCGACGCTGGCGCAGCTGGCTCCCGGCGAGCAGCTCGTCATCTGGGCGAGATCTCCGGGAGGGTGCATGCGCCCGAGCCCGGCGCCGACAAAGGGATTCCCCCACCCGCGTTCGTCGGCTAGCTTTCGCCCATGCACCGCTACCCGCGCTGGCCGATCCATCTCGCGCTCTGCCTCGCCTGCTTCGTCATGCTCATACCCATCTATTGGGTGGTCAAGACGAGTATCACCGGCGAGAACATCTTCGCCTATCCACCCTCGCTGGTGCCGAGGAACCCGCAGCCCTTCTTCTACGTCGACGCCTGGTACGCGATCCCCTTTCCCTGGTTTTTCTTCAACAGCGTCATCGTGGCGCTGATGGTGATCCTCGCGAATCTCCTGTTCAACGCCGCGGCAGGCTACGCGCTGACCAAGCACTTCCCCGGCAAGCGCTGGATCATCCTTCTGTTCCTCGCCTGCATGATGATCCCGTTCCACGCCACGATCATCCCGGCCTATCTGATCACCGCCGAGCTCGGGCTTCTGAACAGCCGCCTCGGCCTCGCGCTGCCCGCCTTCTCGCACATCATCTGCATCTTCATCTTCAAGGCGAGCTTCGATGCCATCCCGCCGTCCCTGATTCAGGCGGCCAAGATCGACGGCGTGCCGGAATGGCAGATCATGCTGAAGATCATGCTGCCGCTCGCCAAGGCGGCGGTCGCCACCAACGTCATTCTGTCGTTCATCTGGTCCTGGAACGATTTTCTGTGGCCCCTGATCATCATCCGCGACGTCGAGATGCAGACCCTGCCGCTCGGCCTTTCCACTTTCCTCGCCTATTTCGAGGACACGACCGGCGCGCTCTACGCGTTCTGCGTCATGGTGCTGGCGCCCGGGCTCCTGGTCTTTCTCCTGGCCCAAAAGGAGTTCATCCAGGGCCTGACCTCGGGCGCGCGCAAGGGCTGAGCGCCGGGCGATGGGCGCGCTCAAAGGCTGGCTGCTCCACCGCGTCACCATCACCTTCGCCGTGATCGCGCTGATCGTGGTCGGTTGGAACGCTTATGTCGCCGCCCACGACGACGGCATCCTCGAGGGCGTCGTGGTGGACCCCTCGGGCGAGCCGGTGCCGGGGGCCGAGGTCGTGCTGAGCGAGCGGACCATCGTCAGCCTGGCGCCGATCGCCACGACCACGACCGACGGGCAAGGCCGCTTCCGGTTCGAGCGCCACAACCGCCACGCGCTGGTGCTGAACGCGAGCAAGCCGGAGGTCGGGCAGTCGGGCCGGGTCGAGATCCGGCTCTATTTCCGCAACCAGAACCGCGAGCTCGAGGTCCCCGTCCGGCTGGAGCCCGCGGGCTGAGCGCGCGCCGCTCGCGTCCTTGCGCGCAATCGCCGCAGCCGCGGCCCGTGCGCGATCGGTGCAGATTGTCCGCGCCATCGCTGTGAGCGCTCTTTGTTCTGGGGACATGAGCGAGCCTTCGATCGTCCGTCCGCTCGCGGTGCTCAGCACCGCGACCTTCGTCTCGATCGCGACCATGCGGGTCGCCGATCCGCTGCTGCCGCAGGTTGCGCAGGAGTTCGACGTCACGGTGGGCGATGCCTCGATAGTGGCGACCGCGTTCGCGCTCGCCTACGGCATCTTCCAGCTGTTCTACGGCGCGTTCGGCGACCGCTTCGGCAAGTATCGGCTCGTGGTGCTCGCGACGCTTGTTTCCGCGCTCACGGTCCTGCCGGCGGCGTTCGCCGACTCGATCGGAGCGCTCGGGCTCGCGCGGTTCGCCTCGGGCGCGACGGCAGCGGCGATCGTGCCCCTGTCCTTCGCCTTCATCGGCGACCACGTGCCCTACCGGGACCGCCAGACCGTGCTCGCGCGCTTTCTGACCGGCACGATCCTCGGCGTGATCGCCGGCCAGGTGTTCGGCGGCGTGATCGGCGATCTGATCGGCTGGCGCGCGGTCTTTCTGTTGCTCAGCGCCCTCTTCCTCCTGGTCGGCATCCTCCTCGCGTTCGAGCTTCGCTCGGCGCGGGTGCCGCCCCCAATTCTCACGCGCTCGATCAGCCCGGCCTCGTTCCTTCGGGGCTATGCGCTCCTGTTTCGGCGGCCCTGGGTGCGCGTCGTGCTGGCGGTGGTGTTCATCGAATCCTTCCTGTTCTGGGGCGGCTTCACCTTCATCGGCGCCTTTCTGCGCAGCCGCTTCGAGCTCGACTACACGATCATCGGCCTGTTTCTCGGCTGCATGGGCCTGGGCGGGATCCTCTATGCCCTGAGCGTGCGAAGGCTCGTGCGCTCGCTTCGGGAGCGGGGCCTCTCGCTGTGGGGCGGCGCGCTGATCGCCCTGGGCTTCCTCGCGGTCGGCCTGGGTCCGCTGCCGGCCATGGCGCCCGCCATCGTCCTGCTCGGTCTCGGCCTCTACATGCTGCACAACACGCTGCAGACCAATGCCACGCAGATGGCGCCCGAGACCCGCGGCCTCGCGGTCTCGACGTTCGCGAGCGCCCTGTTCTACGGCCAGGCGGCCGGGGTGTGGCTGTGCGGCCTCGCGGTCGACCGCATCGGCTACCGGCCGGTGTTCATCGTCCTGGGCGCGGCGCTGCTGGCGTGCGGCGTCGTCTTCGCGCTCCTGCTCGCCCGCCGCCCCGTCGCTGATTGAGCCGATGTGAGCTGCCGAGGTCGGCCAACAAACCTCTTCGCACTCCAATGCTGCCGATCTCTGCCCGTGGCTGGTCCAGGGCATGCGCACTCGGACCGCCATATCCGGACCGGGTTTTTCTTGACCTTAGCGCCCGTTGCTATACATCGTTTCATGTATATCAAGGAGAATGCCATGCGGGTCTCAAAGTGGGGCAACAGCCTCGCCATCCGCCTTCCTGCGTCCGTCACGGAGGCCCTGGAGCTGAAGGAGGGCGACGAAGTCGAAGTTCATGTGGTGGGCGAGCGGGCCTTCGACATCGACCGCGACCTAAGCCGCGAGCGAGCGCTGGAACGTATCCGCGCTTTTCGCAAAAGGCTGCCGGCGGACTGGAAGTTCGATCGCGAGAAAGCGAATGCCCGGTGAGCCCGATGCCGCGTGAGCTCCTCGACACGAACGTGCTGGTCTATGCCTTCACCACGGATCCGCGCGCCCCGGCGGCGCAGGCACTGCTGGAGCGCGGCTGTCTCGTCAGCGTCCAGGGGCTCAACGAGTTCACCAACGTGGCTCGGCGCAAGCTCGGCATGACCTGGCGGGAGGTGCGCGAGGCGCTGGAGGCGATCCGCACGGTCTGCCGGACCATCCTTCCCATGGACGTCGCGACGCACGTGGATGCGCTGCGCGTGGCCGAGCGCTACGGCTATCCGATTTTCGACGCGCTGATGATCACGACGGCCCTTCACGCCGATTGCGGCACGCTCTGGTCGGAAGACATGCAGGACGGCATGGCGATCGACAGACGGCTCCGCATCGTCGACCCATTTCGCGAATCGTAGCGCCGCCTTGACCCTTGAGCGCCGGCATCAGCGGAAGGATCGCCGCATCCGGCGCACCACCAGGGCTACCACGAGCCCCGCGAGCGCGATCACAAGCAGGATGAGCAGGATGATCATCGCCACGCCGCCGAGGATCGCCTGAAACGTGTCCCAGAAGCCCAGCTGCGCGATCAGAATGACCAGCACGAGGAAGATCAGCAAAGGCATGGTCAGTCCTTCCGGCTCGAGGCATCGTGGCCGGCACCGTCGCCGAGGCCGCGCGAAGGGCCAAGCCGCATTGTGGTCTATTCTGTCCGGAATCGACAGCGCCAAGGAGCAGGCCGCCGTACCCGACCTCCGGTGCTGCCGCCCTCGAGCGAGGAGCCCCGATCGTGCCAGCCGAGCCACGCCCCCTGATCCGCAACATCGCCGAGGTGCCCTGGGAGGAGCCGCCCGCGCATTACGGCGGCGCCTACTCCAAGATGCTGGTGCGGCCGGAGGTCACGGGCTCGCGCCGCATCGACCACCGGATCTCCTGCTATCAGCCCAAGGCCTACGTCGCGCCGCATGCGCACCGCGTGCAGGAGCAGGTATATCACGTCCTGGACGGCGAGGGGCTGATGGAGATCGCCGGCGAGCGCCGGGTCGTGCGCCGGCACGACGTGATCTTCATCCCGCCCGGGACCGAGCACGCGATCCACAATACCGGCCTTTGCGACCTCGTGTTCCTGGTGATCACCTCGCCGCCCGACGACGAGTAGCCGCCGCCAGCATACAAGCCCCGGTAATCCTGCAGAATCACGTGCCGGCGCGGATCAGGAGGTGGCCGAAGTCGTCGACCCGCAACATCTGTCCCGGGTTGAGGATGGTGACCGACGCCGCCTCCTCGATCACCGCCGGGCCAGGAATCTCGTGCCCGGCGGCGAGATGCTCGCGGCGGAAGGCCGGCACCTCGTGCCGCCCGTCCGGGAAGTGGACCGGCCGCCGGCCGGCGGGCTCTGGCGCGCAGTTCGCCCGTTGGATGCGGCGCAGCTCCGGCTGCTCGGTGCGGGCGATCGCTGTCACCGAGAAGTTCACGATTTCGACGATCTCGCCCGGGATGGAGAAGCCGAAGCGCGCCTTGTGCGCCGCATGGAAGGACTGCCAGAGCGACCCCGCGGCGGCCTGCTCGAAGTCCTGCAACGCGACCGGCAGCTCGAGCTCATAGTTCTGGCCGAGATAGCGCATCTCGAGCGCGCGCTCGACCTCCACGTTTTCGGTGTATCCCTGGCCTTCGAGTTCGGAGAGCGCTTCGGCCACGATCGCCCGCATCACTTCGCCGGCGCGCGCCGGATCGAAGCGTTTCGAGGTCAGCTGGGTCGTCCGGTGCCGGTCGACCCGGGCGTCGGTGAGGATAAAGCCGTAGGCCGAGAACTGGCCGGGGTGGTTCGGCACGATCGCGCGCGGGATGCCCATCTCGACCATCAGCTCGCTGGCGTGCAGCGGCCCAGCGCCGCCGAACGCGAGCAGTGTGAAGTCGCGCGGGTCGAGACCGCGCTCGATCAGGACGCTGCGCAGCGCGCCGACCATGTTGTTGTTGGCGATGCGCAGGATCGCGATCGCGCAGTCCTCAATGCTCTGCCCGAGCGCGCTAGCCACGGTCTCGATCGCACGGACAGCGGCGTCGACGTCGAGCCGCATCGCGCCGCCGAGGAAGTTGTCGGGATCGATGCGGCCGAGCACGAGGTTGGCGTCGGTCACCGTCGGCGCCGTGCTGCCCGCGCCGTAGCAGGCCGGGCCCGGATCGGCGCCGGCGCTCTCCGGGCCGACCCGCAGCATGCCGCCCTTGTCCATCCAGGCGATCGAGCCGCCGCCGGCGCCGATCGTGCGGATGTCGATCATCGGGATCTGGATCGGCACGCCCCATTCGATCTCGAACGCTGTCGTGAAGCTCTCCTTGCCGCGACTGATGGTCGAGACGTCGGTCGAGGTGCCGCCCATGTCGATGGTGACCAGGGAATCGATGCCGAGCAGGCTCGCGATGCGCTTGCCCGCGACCACGCCGCCGGTCGGGCCCGAGACCATCATGTTGACCGGCGACGCCGCGGCGGCATCGATCGTCATCTCGCCGCCGTTCGACTTGATGATCGCCACGTGATCGGTAACGCCGGCCGCCGAGAAGCGCGCGCGCATCGAGGCGAGCTGGCGACTGACCACCGGCTTCAGATAAGCGTCGGCGATGGTGGTCGAGGCGCGCTCGTACTCCTTCCACTTCGGCAGCACCTCGTAGGAGATCGAGACCGGCAGATCCGGCACCTCCTCGGCGATGATCTCCTTCAGGCGCAGCTCGTGGACCGGATTGAGGTAGGAGAACAGGAGCACGATCGCGACCGCCTCGATCTCGGGCAGGCCCCGGATCCTGTGCGCCACGGCACGCGCCTCGTCATCGTCGAGCGGCGTGACAATCTTTCCGTAGGCGTCGATCCGCTCCGTGACCTCGAAGCAGTGGCCGCGCTTCACCAAAGGCTTGGGTTTGATCCAGCTCATGTCGTAGTGCGACTTGCGGTGCCCGCGCTGGATAAACGGCACGTCGCGAAAGCCCCGGGTGGTGACGTAGGCGACCACCGCGCCCTTTCTCTCCAGCACCACGTTGGTCGCTACGGTCGTACCGAGGCGGATGTTCCCCATGTCGCCGCGGCCTTCGAACCGCTCGAGACCGCTCAGCACGCCTTGGACAGGATCGCCGGGCACCGAGAGCTGCTTCCAGACCGAGATCGCCCGGCTGTCGCGGTCGTAGGCGACGAAATCGGTGAACGTGCCGCCGACGTCGATCCCGAGCATGAAGCGCATGTCGAGGGAACCTCCCCGCCCCGGCCGGCATTGCGGGACCTGATCGAGCAAAGGTGGTTGTCTTCCCGGCGCGCGGAAGCTTACATCGCGGCTCCGGGGAGCGCCAAGCCCGGGCATCTGCGCCTTTTGGCGAGGCTTGGTCAAAATGCGGGAGGCAGCCATGGCACCCATCTCGACCGCGGCCGATCTCGGCGCTCTGCGCCAGATCGAGCCGATTTTTTTGGACGGCGCCGCCTTCATCGACGACGAGGTCCTGCCGATCGCCGAGGCGCGGATCCCGATCCTCGACTGGGGCTTTTTGCGCTCCGACTGCACCTACGACGTGGTGCACGTCTGGAAGGGCCGCTTCTTCCGTCTCCCGCAGCATCTCGACCGCTTCGAGCAGAGCTGCCGGGCGCTGCGCTTGCAGAATCCCTACAGCCGCGAGCAGGTGGTCGACATCCTGATGCGGCTCGTACGCCTGACCGGCCTGCGCGAGGCCTATGTCGAGGTGATCTGCACTCGCGGCACCCCGTCCAAGGGCTCGCGCGACCCGCGCCTGTGCCAGAACCGCTTCTACGCCTTCGTGCTGCCGTTCATCTGGATCGCGCCAGAGGAGGTGCGCGCCCGCGGCCTTCACCTGCACGTCAGCGACATCCCGCGCACCCCGCCGCAGTCGGTCGACCCGAAGGTCAAGAACTTCCAATGGGGCGATCTGACCCGCGGTCTGTTCGAGGCGCTCGATCTGGGCTGCGACACGCCGGTTCTGGTCGACCTCGACGGCTCTCTCTCCGAAGGGCCGGGCTTCAACCTCTTCGTGGTGCGCGAAGGCGTCGTCACTACGCCCGAGGGCACCTGCCTCGGCGGCATCACCCGACAGACCGCCCTCGACCTCCTGAAGGAGGCGAACGTGCGCACGGTCATCGGGCCGGTCTCGCCCGAGGAGCTGCGGGGAGCCGACGAGGCGTTCATCACCTCGACCGCCGGCGGCATCCTGCCGGTCACGAGGGTCGATCACGTGCCCCTCGGCGACGGCGAGCCGGGCCCGCTCACCACCCGGCTGCGGGACCGCTACTGGGCCTGGCATGAGGATCCCTCCGAGACCACCGCTGTCGAGTACGCCTGACCCGCCCGGATCGCCCCGGGTCGAGCGTGGGGGTGCGGTCGCCCGGCGCTGCTGCGCGCCGAGGGGCTGGCCTCGGGGGCCGGCGAAAGGCTATGGTTTTGAGTTGCCATCGACCGCCGCCGTGGTCGAAACTGAACGATTGAGCAAGGGCCGTCGAAGCGCCTGTCAGAACCAGGCGAGCACCGGGCGGCCGGAACAATGCCAGCAGGGAGCTAGCCATGGCCGCAGGTGATTCGGTCCGTAATGTCGCATTGGTCGGCCCCAACGGGACCGGCAAGACCACCTTGCTCGAGAGCCTCCTGTTCACGAGCGGCGCGGTCGGTCGCAAGGGCAAGGCGGGCGACGGCAACACCGTGGGCGACAGCTCGCCCGAGGCCCGCGCCCGTCAGATGAGCGTGGAGGTCAACGTCGCCACGACCCAGCAGAACGGCACGACGTTGACCTTCCTCGACTGCCCGGGCTCGATCGAGTTCGCCCAGGAGGCCCGCGGCGCCCTTTTGGGCGCGGATGCCGCGGTGGTGGTCGTCGAGCCGGTGATCGAGCGTATGATCACGGTGTCGCCCTTGCTCAAATATCTCGATGCGCACCAGATCCCGCATGTGATCTTCATCAACAAGATGGACCGCTCGGACGCGCCCTACCGGGACCTCCTGGAGAGCCTGCGCGCCTTGTCTGACCGGCCTGTCGTGCCACATCAGTACGCCATCGGCCGCAGCGATACCCTGGTGGGCTACATCGACCTCGTGACCGAGCAGGCCTACGCCTACAAGGAGGCGGCGCCATCCGAGAAGATCCCGCTGCCCGAGGAGTATCGGGAGCGCGAGCAGACGGCGCGGACCGAGATGCTCGAGACCCTTGCCGACTTCGACGACGACCTGATGGAGATGCTGCTCGAGGAGCAGCAGCCGCCCGCCGACGACATTCTGCGCCACATGCAAAAGACGCTCGGTGCCGACCAGGTGGTGCCGGTGTTCATGGGCGTGGCCGAGAGGGACATGGGCGTGCGCCGACTGCTCGAAGCCCTGATCCGCGAGGTCCCGCCGTCCTCGGTCACGGCCGACAGGATCGGCGTCGATCCGACCGGCGACACCTTGGTCCAGGTGCTCAAGAGCTATCATCTGCCGCACTCCGGCAAGCTCTCGCTGGTCCGGGTCTGGGCCGGCGAGGTCAAGGACGGCATGACTCTCGGCGGCATGCGGGTGGGCGGCGTCTTCCACATGCTCGGCCTGCAGCAGCAGAACGTCGGCAGCGCGACCGCCGGGGAGATCGTGGCGCTCGGCCGGCTGGAGGAGGCCAGGACCGGGCAGGTGCTGGTCAACGGCACCGGCGCGCCGGCCGTCGAGCTGCCGAGCGCCCCGCCGCCGGCGCCGATGTACGCCTTCGCGGTCCATGCCGAGAACCGCAACGACGAGGTCAAGCTGTCGGGCGCGCTCGCCAAGCTGATCGACGAGGATCCGAGCCTGCGCTTCGAGCAGGACCCGGAGCTGCAGCAGAGCCTGCTATGGGGCCAGGGCGAGATGCACCTGAAGGTCGCACTCGACCGGATGCGCTCCAAATATCACATCGGCGTCCAGGGCAGGCCGCCGCAGACGCCGTATCGCGAGACCATCCGCAAGTCGATCCAGTCGCACGGCCGGCATAAGAAGCAGAGCGGCGGTCACGGCCAGTTCGGCGACATCAAGATCGAGATCCGGCCGCGCGGGCGCGGCGAGGGCTTCGAGTTCATCGACAAGATCGTCGGCGGCGCCGTGCCGCGGCAGTACATCCCGGCGGTCGAGGCGGGCGCCAAGGACTATCTGCGTCGCGGTCCGCTCGGTTTCCCGGTGGTCGACGTCAGCGTCACCCTCTACGACGGCCAGTACCACAGCGTGGACAGCTCGGAGATGGCCTTCAAGATGGCCGCGGCGCTGGCCCTGCGCGAGGGCCTGCCGAAATGCGAGCCGGTGCTGCTCGAGCCGATCCTCGCCGTCGACATCTCGGTGCCGTCGGAGTTCACCTCGAACGTGCTGCAGCTGATCAGCACCAAGCGCGGGCGGATCTTGGGCTACGACGCCAAGGACCGCTGGAGCGGCTGGGACCAGGTCTCGGCCCAGATCCCGCAGGCCGAGATGCACGACCTGATCGTCAATCTCCGCTCGCTGACCCAGGGCGTCGCGTTTTTCGACTGGCGCTACGACCACCTCGACCCGGTGCCCGACAAGTTGGCCGAGACGGTCGTCGCACACCATCAGGAAGCCGCCGCCTCCTGATCCGCCGCTCGAAGGGGAAGCCGGCCGCTCCCCCTTCCCCTCAGGCTCTGGCGACTGGCCTATTGCCCGGTCTGCTCGATGACGCCGCAGGCGATCCGATCGCCGGCGGCGCCGGCCGGATCGGTCTGGTAGTCGTCGGCGCCCGCATGCATGACGATCGCCGAGCCGTCGTCGTCGAACAGGCTGGTGTCGCCCTCGCTCAGCGTCACGAGGTTGGTGAAGTACTCAATCGCCAGCCGTCCGTCCTCCTGGACGTGGACGTTCGGGAAATCACCGGCGTGAGGGCCCTCCGGGTTGTCCCAGCCATGCTGCTTGTCGGTCGGATTGTAGTGGCCGCCGGCGGACTCGAAGGTCGGCGCCTCGCATGCTCCGGTCTCATGAATGTGAAAGGCGTGCTGCCCCGGCGGCAGATCCGAGGCCTGGGCGAAGACCCTCACACCCTGCGCCAGCTCGCTCAGCTCCACGTTGCCGATCGCCTTACCGTCAGGGTTGAGCAGCTCCGCGTTGGCACTCTGGGCCTGTGCCTCGGCGGCGCCCAACGTACCGGTGGCGATCGCCGCGGCGATCAGGATGGCTTGCATGCGCATGGCAGCTTCCTCTGGTTGGTGTTCCGGCACTGAGGTGGCTAACGCACGTTCGGGGGTCGTGGTTGCGTGATCTTCCGTGCCACTCGAGCTTTTCTCCTGCCGCATCGAGGGCTAGTCTCCAGGGCCACGACGCAAATCGCAGCATTTGGGAGGCACTCATGAGATCGTTTCTGCCGGCCGCGGTCGCGGCTAGCACGCTGTTGGCCTTGGCTACACCCGCGCTTGCCGAAGAGGCGAGCGCAGAGATGCGCGCCGTGTCCGCCGAGGGGATCGGCGAGTCGATGGGTACGGTGCAGCTCTCCGACGGCGACGGCGGCCTGACGCTCGTCCTCGAGGTCCAGGGCCTGACCCCCGGCGAGCACGGGTTCCATCTGCACGAGAACGGCAGCTGCGAGCCGGCGGCCAATGCGGAAGGGCAGATGACCGCGGCCCAAGGCGCTGGAGGTCACTACGATCCCGACGATACCGGCACCCATGCCGGTCCCGAGGGCGACGGGCACAAGGGCGACCTGCCGGTGCTCGAGGTCGGCAGCGACGGCATAGCGACGTCCGAGCTCAGCGCGCCGCGCCTCACCGTCGCCGACGCGCGCGGCAAGGCGCTGATGATACACGCCGGCGGCGACAACTACAGCGACCAGCCGAAGCCCCTCGGCGGCGGTGGAGGGCGGGTGGCCTGCGGCATCGTGCAGTAACAGGGCCGCCGATCGCCGCGATGCGGGGGCGGCCGCCGGCCGCCCCTTTGCATTTCACCCGGTATCGCCGGCCTTGAGCGCGAGGAGCGAACGGGGCACTTTCGGCCTGCGCTCAGAAACCGCCACGTCGCAGCTGGGGACCCTCTTCTTGTCGAACCGTCCGGGTAGCGGCGAGACGCCGATGATCGCCCAGTACCGGGCGCTCAAGGCCGAGCACCCGGAGTGCCTCCTGTTCTTCCGCATGGGCGACTTCTACGAGCTGTTCTTCGAGGACGCGCGGCGCGCCGCCCCGGCGCTCGACATCGCGCTGACCCGCCGTGGCCGCCTCGGCGACGACGACATCCCAATGTGCGGCGTGCCGGTGCACAGCGCCGAGAGCTACCTCGAGCGCCTGATCCGCAAGGGGTTCAAGGTCGCGATCTGCGAGCAGACCGAGGACCCGGCGGAGGCCAGGCGGCGCGGCGGCAAGTCGATCGTCGAGCGCGCGGTCGTCCGCGTGATAACGCCGGGCACGCTGACCGAGGACAGCCTGCTCGAGGCCCGGCGCCACAATTTCCTCGCGGCGCTCGCCCGCAGCCAGAAGGCGTTCGCGCTCGCCTGGGTCGACATCTCGACCGGCGAGTTTCGCACCGGGCCCGTGGCCGACGGCACGCTCGCCGCCGAGCTGGCGCGCATCGAGCCAGGCGAGCTGCTGGTGCCCGAGGGTCTTTTGGAAGCGCCGGACCTGCGCCCAATCTGGCGCGACTGGCAGGATCGCCTGACGCCTCTGCCCGACCAGCAGTTCGAGTCGCTGGCCGGCGAGCGCCGCCTCAAGACGGGCTTCAAGGTCGCGGCACTGGACGGCTTCGGCCCCTTCGAGCGCGCCGAGCTCGGCGCCTGCGGCGCGCTGATCGGCTATGTCGAGCTGACCCAGAAGGGTCGCCTGCCGCATCTCGCGCCGCCACGCCGGATCGAGCCCGGCGTGCAGATGGTGATCGACGCCGCCACCCGGGCGAACCTGGAGATCCTCGCCGGCCTGTCGGGCGAGCGCCGAGGCAGCCTGCTGGCCGCCGTGGACCGGACCGTGACCGGCGCGGGCGGCCGCCTTCTGGCGGCGCGTCTGGCGGCACCGCTGGCCCGCCCGGAGCCGATCCGCCGCCGGCTCGACGCCGTCCACGCGCTCCTCGAGGACCGGGCGCTGAGGTCGGATCTGCGCGAGCAGCTGCGGGGCTGCCCGGATCTCGAGCGGGCGCTCTCGCGCCTGTCGCTCGGCCGCGGCGGGCCGCGCGATCTCTTGGGCATCGCGACCGGGTTGAGGCGCGCCGGCGTGATCAAGGGGCGGCTCGACAACAGAGGCTCGCCGCTCGCCCCTACCGGGGCCGCCATGGTCGATCACGCGGCGCTGGTCGCGCGGCTGGAGGCGGCGGTGATCGACGATCCGCCCTTCCTCGCCCGCGACGGCGGCTTCATCCGGGAGGGCTCCTCGGACCAGCTCGACGATCTGCGCCGCCTGCGCGATCAGACGCGCCGGCACATTGCCGAGCTCGAGGCGCGCATCCAGCGCGAGACCGGCATAGGCTCGCTCAAGATCCGGCACAACAACATCCTCGGCTACTACATGGAGGTGACCGCGACCCACCGGGCAAAGGTGCCTGAGCACTTCGTCCAGCGCCAGAGCATGGCGAACGCCACCCGCTACTCGACCCCGGAGCTCGTGGAGCTGGAGAGCCGGATCGCCAGCGCCGGCGAGCAGGCACAGAAGCTCGAGATCGAGCTGTTCGAGGAGCTCTGCCGGGCGGTGCTGGCCGAGGGCGACGCGATCGGCAGAACCGCGGGCGCGCTCGCCCGGCTCGACGTCGCCTGCGGCCTCGCCGCGCTCGCGGCCGAGCAGAACTACTGCCGTCCCGAGGTCGACGACGGCGACGCCTTCGCGATCCAAGGCGGCCGCCACCCGGTGGTCGAGCAGGCGCTCGCGAAGGAATCGACGCCGTTCATCGCCAACGACGCTGATCTGTCGGGGGCGCAGCGCCTGTGGCTGCTGACTGGGCCCAACATGGCCGGCAAGAGCACGTTCCTGCGCCAGAACGCCCTGATCGCGGTGCTCGCCCAGGCCGGCTCGTTCGTGCCGGCGGAGCAGGCGCATCTCGGCGTGGTCGACCGGCTGTTCTCGCGGGTCGGCGCCGCCGACGATCTCGCGCGCGGCCGCTCGACCTTCATGGTCGAGATGGTCGAGACCGCGGCGATCCTCAATCAGGCGACCGGGCGCAGCCTCGTGATCCTGGACGAGATCGGCCGCGGCACCGCGACCTTCGATGGCCTCTCGATCGCCTGGGCGGTGATCGAGCATCTGCACGAGGTGAACCGCTGCCGGGCGCTGTTCGCCACCCACTTCCACGAGCTGACCGCGCTCGCCGCCAGGCTCGAGCACCTCGCCTGCCGCACCATGCGGGTCAAGGAATGGCAGGACGAGGTGGTTTTTCTCCATGAGGTCGCGGAGGGCGCCGCGGATCGCTCCTATGGGATCCACGTCGCCCGCCTGGCCGGTCTGCCGGCCGCGGTGCTGCAGCGCGCCGAGCAGATCCTGCACCGGCTGGAGCAGAACGAGGCCAAGAGCGCGCACGCCCGCCTCGCCGACGACCTGCCCCTGTTCGCGGCCGCCGCGGAGCGTCCGAAGCAGCGCGGCGCCGGACCTGCCTCCGCACCCGAGCCCTCGCCGGCGGAAAGCCTGCTGCGCGAGCTCGACCCGGACAAGCTCTCGCCGCGGGAGGCGCTGGAGCTGCTCTACGAGCTGAAGCGCCGCCTGGACGCCGGCTGAGCGAAGCGGGAGGCGATCGTGACCACCGCGACCATCGACCTGCCGCGCCTGCGCCTCGGCCGTCTGACACGGCTCCGAGCGGAGTTGAGAAAAAACGATCTGGCGGCCTGCATCCTGGTCGACCCGGTCAACATCCGCTACGCCACCGGCGCCCGTAACATGCAGGTGTTTCACCTGCGCAACCCGGCGCGCTATCTGTTCGTGCCGGCCGAAGGCCCGGTCGTTCTGTTCGAGTACACCGGCTGTCTTCATCTGGCCGAGGGACTGGAGACCATCGACGAGATCCGCCCGGCGACTACGGTGTCCTTTGGGGCCGCCGGACCGCGAGTGGAGGAAAAAGCGAAAGTCTGGGCGGCCGAGCTGGCCGATCTGATCCGCGCTCATGGCGGCGGCAACCGCCGCGTCGCGATCGAGCGGGTCAACTACGCCGCCGCCGCGGCGCTCGCCGCCGAGGGCTTCCATCTGTCCGATGCCCAGGACCCGGTCGAGCGTGCCCGGGCGATCAAGTCGGCGGACGAGATCTCCCGCATCCGTGCCTCGCTGGCCGCGGTCGAGGACGGCGTCGCCCGCATGCGGGAGCACCTGCGCCCCGGCATGAGCGAGAACCAGCTCTGGGCGCTTCTCCATCAGAGCGTGATCGAGCGCGACGGCGACTACATCGAGACCCGCCTGCTCAGCTCCGGGCCGCGCACCAACCCCTGGTTCCACGAGACCGGACGGCGCGAGATCGAGAACGGCGATCTGGTCGCCCTCGATACCGACGTCGTCGGCCCGCACGGCTACTACGCCGATTTTTCCCGCACCTTCTTCTGCGGCCCCGGGCGCCCCTCGGACGGGCAGCGCAGGCTCTATGGTCTCGCCTGCGAGCAGATTCACGAGAACATGGCGCTGATCCGCCCCGGCACGACCTTTCGCGAGCTGTCCGAGAAAGCCTGGCCGATCCCGGACGAGTACCTCGACAACCGCTATTTCGTGCTCGCGCACGGCGTCGGCATGACCGGCGAGTATCCCTACGTCCTGCACGCCTGCGATTTCGACGCCCACGGCTATGACGGCGTGATCGAGCCGAACATGACGCTCTGCGTCGAGAGCTACATCGGCGCGCGGGGTGGCCGCGAGGGCGTCAAGCTCGAGCAGCAGGTACTGGTCACCGAGACCGGCGTCGAGCTGCTTTCCCGGTTTCCGTTCGACGAGGCGCTGCTCGGGCGCGAGGTCTGAGCGGCGCTGTCGATGTTTTGGGGCGCAGCCGATTGAAGGGCTCAGTCGCGCAGGGAGATCTCGCGCAGGCCGTCGGCGAGCAGGTTGAAGCCGATCACGAGCGAGGAGATTGCGGCCGCCGGGAACAGGGACATGTGCGGAAACACCGCCATCATGGCGTAGGTGTCCTTGACCATGCCGCCCCAGTCCGGGTCGGGCGGCGGCAGGCCGAGGCCGAGAAAGCCGAGCACGCCGATCGCGATCGTGGTGTAGCCCATGCGCAGGCAGGCGTCGACGATCAGAGGCCCGCGCGCGTTTGGCAGGATTTCGACGAGCATGATGTAGGGCGCGCGCTCGCCGCGGGTCTTGGCGGCGGCGACGTACTCCATGTTCTTCAGATCGAGGGTCAGGCCGCGCACGATGCGCATGATCTGCGGCGCCGCGGTGAAGGTCACGGCGACGATGATGTTGAACGCCGAGGCGCCGAAATTGGCGATGATGATCATGTAGAGGATGATCACCGGGAAGGAGAGGATGACGTCGGAGATGCGTGAGAGCACGGCGTCGTACCAGCCGCCCTTGTAGCCCGCGACCAGGCCCATGGCGGCGCCGATGGCATAGGCGATGACGACCGCGATCGGCGCCACGATCAGGACGGTGCGTGCGCCCCAGATGATGCGCGAGAGGATGTCGCGGCCCTGGTTGTCGGTACCGAGCCAGTGGGCGGCCGAGGGGAACGGGTTGGCGAGCGCGGCGTAGTCGTTGACGTTCGGGCCGTAGGGGGCGAGCAGCGGCGCGAGCAGCGCGACGACGACCCAGAACACCACCAGCGTCAGGCCGAGCATCGCCGGCCAGGACTCGCCGAGCATTGAGATGCCGGTGCGCGCGCGGGCGAAGAACCCGCCATGCAGATCGGTCGACGGGATGTCGGGAACCGTCGCCATCAGCCGATCCGGATGCGCGGGTTCAGCAGCATGTAGCCGACGTCGCCGACGATCTGAGTGGTCACGGCGATGAACACGGCGACCAGGCCGCCCGCCTCGATCAGGGCCACGTCCTTGAACAGCGCCGCGTCCAGCATCATCCGCCCGAAGCCCGGATAGGCGAACACTGCCTCCACCACGACCACGCCGATCACGAGGTAGTTGATCTGCAGCAGGATCACGGTGAAGGGGGCGATCAGGGCGTTCCGCAGCGCGTGGCGCATGACGACGTCGCGGAACGCGAGGCCTTTGAGCATCGCCGTGCGGATGTAGGGCTTGGTCATCACCTCGACCATCGAGGCGCGCACCATGCGCACCACGTAGCCGAGGTCGTAGAGCACCATGACCGCGACCGGCAGGACGAGCTGCGAGGCGATGCTCCACTGGCCGGTCGGGTCGAGGGTCGAGGTGCCGGGCAGCAAGCCCAGCCAGATGACGAAGATGCTGGCCAGAAAGACCCCGGACGCGAACTCCGGCACCGAGGTGGTGATAATCGCGCCGAGCGATATGGTGCGGTCGAGGATCGAGCCCTCGCGCGTGCCGGCGGCGATGCCCAGGAGGATCGAGGCCGGGACGATGATCGCGAACGCGATCGCGGCGAGGATCGCAGTGTTGCCCAGCCGATCCCAGATGATCTCGTTGACCGGCTCCTTGAAGCGGGTCGACACGCCGAGATCGCCCTGGAGGATGTTGCCGAGCCACTCGACGTAGCGGACGATTACCGGGCGATTGAGACCGAGGCGCTCGGTCAGGAGGTCGACCTGCTCCTGGGTCGCGAACTGGCCTAGCTGCTTCCTGGCGACGCTACCCGGCGTCCACTCGCTCATGGCGAAAATCAGGAACGATGCCATCAGCATCGTCAGCAGCATCTGCCCGAGGCGGCGGATCAGGAAGGCAGCCATAGGGTCGTCATGCCCTCAAAAGGCTGGGGGCGGCCCGCCGGCCGCCCCTGCTCCCATCCGCCTCAGACTTGCTCGTCCAGCCAGAGCTCCTCGGCGAAGATGTACGACGTCGGGTGGTGGGCGAAGCCCTTGACCTGCTTCTGCCAGAAGCTGAACAGGCCGCGCCAGAGCGGGATGGCGACCGGGCCGTCCTCGAGCAGCAGCTTCTCGATGTCGGCCATGATCACCCGGCGCTCGTCGACATCGAGGGTCGCCTCGGCCTGGCCGAGCAGCTCCTCGAACTTGTCGTTGCTGTAGTCGGTCTCGTTCCACGGCACGCCGGAGCGATAGGCCAGGCCGAGGACCATCACGCCGAGCGGCCGGTGCGTCCAGCGCGTGAAGCCGAACGGGATCTTGGTCCAGACCTCCCAGTACTGCGGCTCGGGCACGATGTTGATGTTGACGTTGATGCCCGCTTCGCGCCACATCTCGACGCAGGCCTGCACGGTGATCTGCTCCCAGGCCGGGTTGTTGGCGACCGTGACGGGATGCTCGACGGTCAGGCCATCCGGATAGCCGGCCTCGGCGAGCAGGGCCTTGGCGCCCTCGATGTCCTGCTCCATGAACGGCACTTCGGCGTATTCCGGATGGATCGTGCAGACGTGGTGGTGCTCGCCCGGGCCGCCGATGTTGGCATGGCCGATCTGCAGGAGTTTTTGGGTGTCGAGCGCCATGCGCATGGCCTTGCGCACGCGCGGATCGTCGAACGGCTTGGCGCCGACCTTCATGCGCACCACGCCGGTCTGCGCCGTGATCACTTCGTGCATCTGCAGATGCGGGATTTGGCTGAGCAGCGGCAGCTGGGTGATGTTGCCCTCGTACTGCCCGTTGACCTGCTGGGCGATCATAGCGTTCGCCTCGGCGGCGGGATCGTCGCCATTGTCGATGAAATGCAGCTCGTCGACATACGGCCCCTCACCCCAATAGTCCCCG
>Ga0299913_10001243_pt1 | contig 18445 bp, 18 predicted proteins | sample RVTome_9_FD_201360 | JGI IMG/M metagenome (GOLD analysis project Ga0299913, IMG submission 201360) | Soil microbial communities from uranium-contaminated site in the Upper Colorado River Basin, Wyoming, United States - RVT155D38 (version 2) ... | reverse complement strand
CCTTGGGTTCGATGCTCGGGCTCGCCATCGCCGCATCGAACGCGGGCAAGAACGTGGTGGCCAGCTTCGGGTCACCGTTTTCCGTTCCTCCGAGCCTCTCGTTCCTTCCTCTCGGTCTTCTGGTTCCGCCGCAGGACTTTCCAGCTTCCCCGGAGCTGATGGTGGTCCTCGATTCCGGATCCAAGGAACGTCTCGGTGAGCTGGGATCCAACGCCTCCGCGGCCGGCACCCTTGTGGTGATCGACCACCATGTGACCAACGAAGGGTTTGGCGACATCTCGATGGTCGACCCGACCGCTGCAGCCACCGGTGAATTGGTCTACGAGACCCTGAGGATGCTCGAATGGAAGGTCACACCCGAGATCGCCCTCTGCCTGCACACGGCCCTGGTCACAGACACCGGCAGATTCAGCTATTCGAACACCACCCCGCAGACACTGCGCGTCGCAGCCGACCTCGTCGAGGCCGGGGCGGAGCCGAACGTCATCGGTCGCCATGTCTACGAAGAGGAGCCTTTTGGTTATCTCAAGGCGGTCGCCATCGCCATGGATCGGGCCGTCCTCGATCGTGAACTCGGTGTGGTCTACACATGGATTGGTGACCGGGACCTCGGGCCGCTGGATATTGATTGGGGAGAAACCGAGAACATGATCGATCTGTTGCGTCTGGCCGTCGAAGCCGATACCGCGGTTCTCGCCAAAGTACACAACGACGGGAGGGTCAGGGTGAGCATGCGGTCCCGCGGAGAAACCGATGTCGGTGGTCTCGCCACCACGATGGGTGGGGGTGGTCACCGCCTCGCCGCCGGGTTCACCCTCGAAGAGGACGTGGAGACGGTGCTGAAGAAGATTCTGAGTGCTGTCGAGGGCCATCGTTGACGAGCGCAAAAGGGTTCCTTGCCGTAGACAAACCGCACGGGATCACCTCAAACCAGGTGGTCGGCCAGGTCAAGAAGGCCACGGGTGTCAACAAGATCGGGCACGCCGGGACGTTGGACCCGATGGCCACCGGTGTCTTGGTGCTGGCTGTAGGCAAGGTGACCCGTCTCATCAGGTACATCCAGGATCAGGCCAAGGAATATGTGGCAACAGCGTTGTTCGGTGTGGCCACCGACACCCTCGATGCCGACGGTGCGGTGCTCTCCCGTGAGCCCATGGAATTCGACGAAGACGATATCGAAGCGATCGTCCCCCGCTTCATCGGCACCATCTCTCAGATCCCTCCCATGGTGTCGGCACTCAAGAAGGACGGAAGACGGCTCTACGAGTTGGCCCGCCAGGGTCAGGTGATCGAGAGAGAGGCCCGTCAGGTGGACGTTTACGATCTGGAGATCCTTTCGGTAGGTGCACCGCCGTACCCGGAGGTGGCCTTCCGCGTCGTGTGCGGGAAGGGCACTTACGTCCGCTCGCTCGCCGACGACATGGCGGCCGTCCTCGGCGGTCAGGCGCACCTGACGGAATTGCGTCGTACCCGGATCGGGTCGTTCGGAGTTCGTGACAGCGTGACCATCGACGACCTCCAGAACTGGGAGTCCTATCTGATGACTCCGGCGGCGGCGCTGGCAGACCTCTCTTCGGTTGTTGTCGACGAGGAGACCGCGCAAGGAGTTCGCAACGGGATGAGGTATCTCGGTGGGCCGATCATGTCAGGCCCGGCCGGCGAACCCTTCTCGGTGCTCTCAGAGGATGGAGACCTGATCGCGGTCTACACCCGCAGCGGGAACCGGGCCGACCCCGAGGTTGTGCTCCCGTCATGAAGTTATTGGACGGCTCCTGGGAGAGCTGGCCGCAGGCCGGCGACATGTCGTCGGTGACCATCGGTGTGCTCGACGGAGTTCACCTCGGTCATCGTGCCCTGCTGGGGCATCTGGACGAATCGATGACCCCGACGGTCATGACCTTCGACCCCCATCCGGTCGAAATTCTCCGCCCCGGGACGCCTCCCCGGCTGATCACCACCATCGCGGAACGGACCGCTCTCCTCAAAGCTACCGGAGTCCAGCGTGTCGGAGTCCTCGATCTGGCAGAGATCAAGGAGCAGACGCCACGGGAGTTCGTGGACGCAATTTTGGTCGACAAGCTGAACGTGGGTCACCTGGTGGTCGGAGAGGATTTTCGTTTCGGAAAGGACCGCGCTGGTGACATAGGCATGCTCGTCGCATCGGGCGACGAACTCGGCTTCTCGGTCGAGGTGATAGCTCTGATAGCCGACGCCGAGTCCGCGGTCTCCTCGAGCCGAATCAGGGCTCTGATAGAGGCAGGCGAGGTCGCGGCGGCATCGACGCTGCTCGACTCCTGGTTCACCGTCTCCAACACCGTGATCGAAGGAGACCGGCGTGGGCGGGACCTGGGATTCCCCACCGCGAACATCCGCCCTCCCGACCGAAAGGTCGTACCGGGGACTGGCGTCTACTCCTGTTTCGCTACGGTCCGGGGCGTTCGATACGACGCCGCGGTCAATGTGGGCGTCCGCCCCTCCTTCGGTGGCGGGGAGCTTTTGATCGAGGCTTTCCTCTTCGATTTCCAGGACGACATCTACGGCGACGATCTCACCATCGAGTTCGTCGAATACACGAGGCCGGAATTGAAGTTCTCCGGAGTCAACGACCTCATCGCGCAGATGGAGAAAGACGTCGCCGTGAGCCGGGTTGTCCTAGAAAGGGCCCGGTCGCAAATATGAGTTTGATATCCGAGACTGTTACACTTTGAGTCGATCCCCACACCGCCGCAGGTTTTACGCGCAATGAAGACAACGACTGAAATCGTCGAAGAGTTCGGTACTCACGGAAGTGACACAGGTTCTCCGGAGGTCCAAGTGGCGCTGCTCACCGAGCGGATCAACCATCTCACCGAACATCTTCGTGACCACAGCCACGACCACCACAGTCGTCGTGGTCTGTTGCTCATGGTCGGTAAACGCAGGAGACTGCTCGATTACCTCCGTCGAGAAGACGTGGAGAGATATCGAAGTCTCATCGCCAAGCTCGGCCTGAGACGCTAGTGGCGGGTCGTTAACAAGAATTCATGAGGAGCGGTTCCACCGCTCCTCATGTGTGTACGGGACATCGAGTCCCGGAAAAAAGAGGGGTCGAATAGGCCCCTGGAAAACGGAGCAACGTCGGTTGTCAGTGGTGACGTCTTGTAAGGCGGCGGACGAGACATCACCACTGCCAACGGGCGCGGGCTCCACAAACAAAACGAAGGAGCACACAGTGCCCGAAACCTCTGTAAGAGGCGATATCGGTGGCAAACAGCTCACGCTGAGCACCGGCAAGCTGGCCGGTCAGGCCAATGGAGCGGTCGTCGCCAAGCTCGGCGGTACCGAGATGTTGGTTACCGCCACTGCAAACCCGAATCCCAGGGAGGGAGTCGATTTCTTCCCCCTCACCGTCGATTTCGAAGAGCGGATGTACTCCGTGGGACGAATCCCCGGATCCTTCTTCCGCCGGGAGGGCCGCCCCTCGGAGCAGGCTATCCTCACCTGTCGACTGATCGACCGTCCTCTCCGCCCGTCCTTCACCGACGGCTATCGCAACGAGACCCACATAGTGGTGACCTCGCTGGCGGTGGACCAGGAGAATCCGTTTGACGTAGTTGCCCTCAATGGGGCCTCGGCGGCCCTTTCGGTCAGTGGTCTGCCCTTCGAGGGCCCTCTCGGCGGTATTCGCCTCGCCCTCAAGAAAGGCGAATGGGTTCCGTTTCCAACCGAAGAGGATCTCGACGACTCGGTTTTCGAGCTCGTCGTCGTGGGACGGCGCAACGACGCCGGTGAGATCGACATCGTCATGGTCGAGGCCGGCGCCACCGAAGAAGGCGGGCGTTTGGTCGCCGACGGTGATCGTCCTTCCGACGAGAGGGCGGTTGCCGAAGGTCTTGATGAGTCGAAGCGATACATCGCGCAACTCATCGACCTGCAGAACGAACTGGTCTCACAGGTGGCGCTCCCCGAGTTCTCCTGGACACCGGTCGTCGATTACAGCGACGACATCTACGCCAGAGTCGAGGCGGCTGCCTCGTCCCGGATCCCGGCTGTCCTCGAGATCGCCGGCAAACACGAACGTCAGAACGCCGAGGCGGAGACGTTGGAGGCGGTGATTGCCGAACTCGGAATCGAAGAAGAGGACGTCGAAACCCTCAAGCAGGCCAAGAACGCCTTTCGCACGGTGTTCAAAAAGCTCGCCCGCAAACGAGTGGTCGATCAGGGTGTTCGGATGGACGGTCGAAGTGCCTCCGACATCCGCCCCCTGGCCATCGAGGTGGGCACGGTGGAGAGGACCCACGGCTCCGCGTTGTTCCAGCGTGGTGAGACCCAGGTTCTGAACATCACGACCCTTGGGATGCTCAAGATGGAGCAGATGTTGGACACCCTCGACATCGCCGAGGCCAAGCGCTACATGCATCACTACAACTTCCCGCCGTTCTCAACGGGTGAGGCTGGATTCATGCGTGGCCCCAAGCGTCGTGAGATCGGTCATGGAGCGTTGGCCGAGAAGGCTCTTCTTCCGGTCATCCCCACGTCGGACGAGTTTCCCTACGCCCTTCGTCTTGTTTCCGAGGTCCTGGCGTCGAACGGTTCGTCTTCGATGGCGTCGGTATGCGGGTCGTCGCTGTCGCTGATGGATGCAGGCGTGCCCATCACCGCACCGGTGGCGGGTATCGCCATGGGCTTGATCGCAGAGAGCGATCAATTCGTGACACTGACCGACATTCTCGGTGCGGAGGACGCTCTCGGCGACATGGACTTCAAGGTCGCCGGTACGGCCGACATGATCACGGCGCTCCAACTGGACACCAAGATCTCGGGTCTGCCGTCGGAGGTGCTCGAATCTGCGCTGGGTCAAGCCCATCAGGCCCGTCTGTTCATTTTGAACGCCATGGCCGAGGTCATCTCCGAGCCACGCGCCGAGATGAACAAGTGGGCGCCGCGCATCGAGTCCATCGAGATTCCCAAGGACAAGATCGGCGAGGTCATTGGACCCAAGGGAGCGGTCATCCGTGAGCTCGAAGAGGCGACCGGAGCCAATATCGAGATCGAGGAGGCCAACGGGGTCGGCATCGTTCGTATCGCCTCGAACGACGGCGACGCTCTTGCCGCGGCAAAAGAGAGGGTTACCCAGATCGCCTTCCCACCCGAGGCCGAGGTCGGGGCGACATACCCCGGCAAAGTGGTGAACATCACCAAATTCGGAGCCTTCGTCAACATCCTTCCCGGACGGGACGGTCTGCTTCATATCTCGAGGCTTGACGGATCCAAGCGGGTCGAGCGGGTCGAGGACTATCTCACCGAAGGCGACGAGCTCGAGGTTCGGGTCAGGGAGATCGACCGGGGCAAAGTCAGCCTCGAGCTGGTCGAGCCACTTCCCGGGGCCACATTGCCCAACGGCGATGGCTCCGGTGGCGGCGGACGTGACAAGGGCAAACACGAGGATCGCGGAGGACGTGGTGACCGTGATCGTGGTGGCCAGCGTGATCGCAATAGGGGAGACGGTCGGCGTGACGGCAACGGCGGCGACCAGAAGTCCTCGGGAGGTCGACGCAAGGCCGCGAAGAGCTTCTCGGAGACCTTCGAGCAATTGCAGGACTGACCAAGACGGGAACCATCCGTTGAAAGGGGACCGGTGTCTTTGTGCCCGGTCCCCTTTTGTGTCTCTTCTACACTCGGCGTGGCTGGGACCGATCCCGGGAGCTTGATTGGCTGTCGAAATGGATGGCAACGTCAGAATGCGGGGTGACACCGGCCCAGGGGTCAGGGTCAGGGTCGTCGCCGACTACGGCAGACTTCGTCTCGTTTCCGGAAACGAGCTCGTTGGTGACTGGCTGGTCGCCGACATCGGGATGAGCGTCCTTCAGGAGGGTTTCAACATCAAGGCCGAAGGCGAGGAGTTCATACTCAGAACCGACGACGACGTTGCTCTCGCCGAGGAGATTGGCGTGGCCGCAGCCTCGCCCCGGCTGGCCCGGCGTCTGGCGGCACGTCACAACCCTGAAGAGCCCCAGGAGCCGGTGGAACCGCCTCAGATCTCGTCCAATCTCGCCGCGGTCGGGTTCGCCGTGGCCGGTGCCCTGGTCGTATTGGGGGGTGTCTTTCTCGACCTGGCCGTGGGCGATGCGAGCTCAGGGGTCTCGACAGATCCCGGGACATCGATCGTAAGCGGGATCTGGTTCGTGGTCGGTGGCGCGTTGATCATCGCAGTCGCTTTCGTCATGTCGATGGGCGCCCGATTGGCTCGAGCCATTGCGGGGGTGGTCCTCGTCGGCATGATCGTGGTGTTCGGGATCGCCGTCAGCGACGCCACCACCGGCACGACACAGCTGACGGCCTATGGCTTTATCGCGGGTGGTCTGGTGGTCGGTGTGGCCGTTCTGTCCAGTGGCAGCATGCGTTCGATCGACTGATCCGGGCATCGGCTATGCCAGAGCTTCCCGACATCGTCGTCTACCTCGAGGCGCTGGAGCGACGGGTCCTGGGTGAGAGAGTCACCGGTGTCAGGGTGACGTCACCAGCGGTCGTGCGGACCTACGACCCGCCCTACGACGCACCGGTAGGTCGGACTGTCGTATCGCTGCATCGGGTGGGCAAGCGGCTCGTGTTCGGTTTTGAAGACGGGGGACGAACCACTTCAAGCCCTCCGACCGGGCAAGGTGATCTGTTCTTGGTGATACACCTCATGGTCGCCGGTCGGCTCCGGTGGGAAACGGCGGGCAAGGCCATCCCCAAGAAAGTAGGTCGGGCAGCGCTCGATTTTGAGCACGGTTCCCTGATCCTCACCGAGCAAGGCACCCACAAACGAGCCGGGATCTGGCTCACAGATGGCTGGGGAGGTGTCACCGCCCTCGACCGCGGTGGCATCGAACCACTAGAAACATCAGCAGAGGAGTTCGTCACCGCGTTGAGGTCGGAGAACCGGACACTGAAGCGAGCTCTGACCGACCCGAGGATCTTCTCAGGGATCGGCAATGCCTACTCGGATGAGATCCTTTGGGCGGCGAGACTCTCACCCGTCAAACGGACCTCCCAGCTCGATGAAGAAGAGGCCAGCCGTCTCCATGAAGCAGTCATCCGATCTCTAAATCAATGGACTCAGACCTTGCGGGAGGAGGTGGGGGAGGGTTGGCCTTCCAAGGTCACCGCGTTTCGTGACGACATGTCGGTCCACGGCAAGTTCGGTGAGCCCTGCCCACGATGCGGGTCCAAAGTGCAACGTATTGTCTACGCCTCGAACGAGACCAACTACTGTGCGACCTGTCAGACCGATGGCAAGCTGCTTGCCGACCGCTCCCTCTCCCGGCTCCTCAGGGACGACTGGCCGAAGACCCTGGAGGAATTGGAAGACTCCTGAACAGATCCTTCAGATCTTGATCTGACGGGCTCCGATGAAGGCCATGGCGAAGGCGGCGTACTCGGCGAGCGCTGCGATGATCGTCGCGGCACCTTCGAAGAAGCCTTCCTCGATGGCTTCGATGACTGCGATTACTCCGATGAAGGCGAGGGTGTAGCCGGCGAGTTTGATGACCACTGGCAGCGGAAGGGCTTTCTCCACGGTGGCGCGGTTCATTCTGGGTGCGATGATCACCAACGCGGCCAATAGCAAAGTCAGCGACCCAACACCGTAATCGTCGAGGAATACGTCGAAGACGACCCAGATGGCGACGAGCACGATTCCGGCCAACGCCACCAAGCCCTCTCCGCTGGTGAAGTCGCCTGCCCCTTGCGCCACGGTGGATTCACTATCGGCTGGCGTCATCGGCTCCTCGACTGGATCCATCCCTCTTGGCTCGTCGGTCATGTCCCCTCCTGGGTTGGTGTGTGGACCCGTCGACTCTATAGGTTCAGCAGTCGGCGGTGCGGCGGAATCGGATCATTGTTGGGACGAGGGCCCACCGGCGAGGTTGGCCACGCCACGACGCTCCATGTTGCCCCAGCTGCGTGTGCCTTTGCCTCCCACGATGGCCCGGATCCTCCACAACACGGTCAGCTGTCGCAGCCCGAAGTTCTCGATGACCGCCATCACTATGAGTCGTGAGGTGTCGGCCGGGCTGTTGAAATAGCCGTACGACTCGTCGAGCATCAGGGCGATGAACGAATTCATCAACCCCATCCCGAAGGCGATGAGAAACATCCAGATCAGGGCGGTGGTGTCGAGGGCGCCGAGCATCCAGGCGATGGGAACCACGAACCAGCCGATGAACTCGATGATCGGTGCGATGTACTCGAAGAGGAAGAATCCACCCCACGTCAGCATCCCCAGTTGCTTGTAGCGTGGGTTGAACGTCATGGGCAGGAAGTCCCTGATAGCGGTCATCAGCCCGCGATGCCACCTGATCCGCTGGCGGCGCAGGACCCGGGCGGAGTCCGGCACCTCGGTCCAGATCACCGCCGATGGCTCATATACGATCCGGTAGGGCACCTTGGTCTCGAGGAGATGCCGGTGGATTCGCATGGTGAGGTCCATGTCCTCGCCCATGTGCCCTTGGGCGAATCCGCCCACCTCAACGACCACGGACTTCTTCCAGATGCCAAATGCTCCGGAGACGAGAGGAAGCGCATTCATCCAGGACCAGCCGGGACGACTGGCGAGGAATGTCCTCAGGTATTCGAGGATCTGCATCCTTGGGATGAGTGGGCGGGGGACACTCGCCTCGATCAAATGACCCAATTCGACTCGGCTCCCGTTCAAAGGCCTCACGTTGCCCCCGACACCCACCGTTCGGTCGCGGTCCTCGACGACCCGCTGCATCGAATGGACCAGACAGTCGGGGTCGAGCACCACGTCGGCGTCGGTGCAGAAGACGTACGGGTAGCGGGCGGCATTGATCCCGGCGTTGAGAGCATCGGCTCGCCCACCGTTCTCCTTGTCGATGACGGTGATATCGACTCCGGACCTCCCCCGATATATGGCTCTGACCTGCGCACATTCCAAATCGGGGCGATAGGGGATGCGGACCTTCTCCAGATTGAACGCCGAGATGAGGGCGTCGAGAGTGTCGTCGGATGAGCCATCGTTGCAGACCACGATCTCAAAGCGCGGGTACCTCACGATCGACATCGACCTGACCGCGTCCACGATCCCCGCCTTTTCGTTGTATGCCGGGATGACGATCGAGACTGGAGGAGACGTCCGGCTCGACAACATTTCGCCGATCCGACCGAAACGTCGGAGATGATGGTTGCGACGCAACGCCGCACCCGAGAGCAGCGACAGGAATACCAGGTAGACCTGCATCAGGATGAAATAGACAATCGTGCCGTATCCCACCCACCTCATGATTTCCAGGATCACGTCTGCACATCCGATCCCATGTGGGCGAGGAGAGGTTCGTTCTCGACACCGATCTCCTCGGCTCGTTCGCGTGCCGTCACCAGTTCCCCGGCATCTGCGAGCGCTTCCGCGGCGGCATCTGCGGCGAAGGGATCCTCGTCGTCGAGTGAGCGATAGAGGGCTTCGATGCCTTCGGGCAGGCGGGCCACTGCCGCCGCCGCAGATCGGCGCACCCACCAGTTCTCGTCTCGCATCACGGTCATCAGACGTGGAATCGCCGACGGATCACCGAGCTTGCCGAGGGCACTCGCCGATTTGGAACGCAGCTCCCACTGCTCGGAGTCGAGCAGAGACTCCACGGCGGGCAGAGCCTCCGAGCTGCCCAGCTCGGAGAGGGCGTCGACGGTTGCGATCTGTATCTCCAGGTCAGTGGTCTCGTCGAGAACTTCGAGCAGTGGCCCGACCGCCTGATCGTCCTGGATCTGGGCCAAAGTGCGCAGGGCGAGTGCCGGCCCCTTGCTGTCGAAGCGGTGGTTGATCCTGATGTAGGCAAGAAGCGGCCACGTCGCCTTTGTTCCATAGCCGATGAGAGTGTCGGAGAACCTGACCCGCACCCAGGGGATCTCGTCACTGAATCGAGACACGATTTGATCGATTGCCGGAGTCCACTGGATTCGTCCCAGACCACGAGCCGACTGGATGCGGATCTCAGGCTCCCGGTCATCGAGATGACGCATCAGTGTGCCCGCTGAGATTTCGTCACCCAACTCCGCGAGGGCGACTGCGGCGCGCAGTCGTCGGCTGAGCAAAATGGAGGAGTCGAGATATCTCATCTGCCTCTCGATCACGCCGTGGTGATTCACGATGCGGCGCAGGGTCGAAACTTCGTCGCCGGTGATGGCGTTGCGCATGTCGATGAGGGCATCGAGGAACGCCTGATCCTCTGCCATCGTCTCGGTTATGGGCTCGTGATAGTTCTCGAAGGAGATATGCCGGCTGAGGAGCCCCAGATACTCGTGTCTGCGGACATCGTGGCTGCGCATGTGGCGGCGATGGAGGGACTTCAACACGACGAGACCCGCCAGAAGGAGGGCGTCGATGAAGAAGATGACCAGCAAGGCCATCGGAACGAGTTGATTGGTGAACATCCGCATCTCGATTATCGGAAGCCGCGTGTCCCCTGTTGAGGTTGGATGTCCGTGTTTTGGTTTTGAATGGTCTAAAGCCGCATGCGAATGCGAGCCATCAGCTCGGTGATGCGAAAGGGTTTCCGCACGTAGTCGACAGCACCACGGTCGAAACTCTCGACGGCGGTCCTGTCGTCGTCGACCCCGGTGAGCATCAACACCGGTGCTTGCAACCCTTCTTCGTGCCAGCGGGTGATCACATCGAGACCGAGCAGCCCCGGCATCAACTGGTCGAGGATGATGAGGTCGTATTCGCCATTGCTCCCCAACTCGTAGGCGCTCAACCCGTCTTTGGCGATGTCCACCTCGTACCCGGCGCTCTCGAGAGCTGTTTGCAATAGTGCTCTGATCGTCTCGGAGTCGTCGGCGACGAGGATCCTCTTCTTGTCACTCACCGGGCTGAAGGGTAACTGGACGGAGTGCCGATCATGGCAGAGCAGAGCTCCGCTTGCCATCGAACATATGTTCGATAAGATGGACTGCCCTCAGATTGGAGTCAGCTCTTGCGGATCGAGGGCTTGTCCGCTGCCGATATCGCGGCACCGGTGTCGGGGCAAAGACAGGACAGAGATATTTTCGACCTTCAACCCGGTCGGATCACCGAGCTGGTTGGTGTCCCCGGGACCGGGCTGACACGTCTGGGTCTCAAGCTGCTCGCACCCCACGCTCGTGTCGCCCCTGTGGTTGCGCTCGACACCAGAGGATGGATCTCGCCTGAGGCGGCTTGGGAGACTGGTGTGATCCCGGAACGTCTGGTGGTGGTCAGATGCGACGACCCGATCATGTGGCCCAAGGTGACCGCAGCTCTTCTCGAGGGTGTTCGTGCCATGTATGCCGAAGTGCCGGCGCGTATCCGTGATCAGGATCTTCGCCGTCTGGCCGCTCTGGCTCGAGCCCGTCGGGTGGCAGTGGCGATGAGATCGATGGGCGATGGGTTGCCCGGTGGTGTCGCCTATCTCCGACTCAGGGCTCTGGGTGTCACCTGGGAGGGTGCCGATCGTGGTCACGGGAGACTGACCCGTCGCCGAATGATGTTGGAGGCGACCGGGAAAGGAGCTGCGGGGATGGCCCGACGATTCGAGGTTGAAGATGAAGGTACGGACGATGTGCGTGTGGTTTCCGATGTGGTCGTTGACCAGGCCAGACGCGCCGTGGGGTGAGCCGGTACTGATTGTCGACGACCGGGTGACCGGGGCCACCGATGACGTGATCGAGGCCGGTGTTGTCTTGGGCATGCCGAGAAGGGAGGCGGAGGCTCTTGCCCCTTTCGCCACCGTGTTGACCCGTGATGTGGGAGACGAGACCCGCAGATTCGAGCCGGTGATCGCTCTCGTCGAGAACCTGGTGCCCCGGGTGGAGGTAGTGAGCCCGGGGTTGATGTTCCTCCCAGTGGAAGGGGCGATGGGCTACTACGGGGGAGAGGGCCAGCTTGCTAGGACAGTCGACGAGGCAATCAGCGAATATTTCGACCCCCAGCTCGATGTCCCCCCTCGGTCATCACGTGCGGGGGGTAACGAGCGCAGCGAGTGGAGGGGGGTCGTCCCCACTCATATCGGAATTGCACATGGGCCCTTTGCTGCTCGGTGGGCGGCGGCTTCCGCCACGCCTGGTGAGCCGGTGATCGTCGACGACACCATTGGCTTTCTCTCCGGTCTAGACCTCGGCACTCTTCGGGAGTCGATGGGGGGAGAGGAGATGATCGATACTTTCCGTTGGCTGGGAATCGCCACACTCGGGGATCTGGCTCGATTGCCCAGGGAGACACTTGCTTCACGATTCGGCAACCCCGGTTTGCAGGCGCATCGTCTCGCCAGTGGTGAGGACAGACCGGCCCATCCCCGAGACATTCCCCCCAACCTCGCCGTGGAGATGTCGTTTGAGGATCCCCTGGAATCCCTCGACGCGATTGGCTTCGCCAGCAGGAATCTCGCCGAGAAACTGCTGAGACGTCTCCGATCGGCCGGTGTGGCCCCCCACACGGTGACCATCACCGTAGGTGCGGCACACGGCTCGGACCGGACCAGGGTATGGCGATCCGCCGACCCTTTCACCGAGAAGGCTTTGAGTGATCGGGTGTGGTGGCAGCTAAGGGCATGGGTGGAGACTGCTGGTATCCCTGGTGGTATCGCCACCCTGGCCATCGTTCCCGACGACCTGTCCGGAGAGGGTCGTCAGTTGAATCTCCTCACCGACGAGTCGTCGATGATCGAAGCCGAGCGTGCTCTCTCCCGGGCACAGGCATTGTTGGGGTCCGAAGGTGTTCTTCAGGCTCGGGCTCGTGGTGGGCGCATGCCCGCCGAAAGAGTGTCCTGGTCACGATGGGGTGAGCCGGAAACGACCGAGGAGCGTGACATGGATGCGCCGTGGCCGGGGGCAACTCCCTCGCCGGCTCCGGCTCTCGTTCCGCCTCATCTCGATCCCGTCGAACTGGAGTGGGACGGGGGTATGCCCACCAGAGTCAGGCTCAGCTCGAGATGGGAGCCGGTGCTCACCTGGAGTGGTCCTTGGAGACTGAGTGGTCGTTGGTGGAGAGGCGAGCCGGATGTCGACCGATACCAGATCGTCACCTCGGTGGGCGCCTTCTTGTGTGTCGTTCAGGAAGGTAAGGCCTTCCTGGCCGCCGTTTACGACTGAAAACCACCGTTCTGTGAACGTTTTGGGCGTTCTCAGCGCCCTTTTCATTCACAGAAACGTTTTAGCCCGTCTTTCCCGCACAGACCGGTCTCAACCCACCGGTCCGCCCAGATCGCTCACCCGTTTGGCGATGATCTCCCGGACTCGATCACGGAGGGGTTCGGCGTCAGATGCGGTCATGCCGTCGGTGGGGATGGGGGGCTCGACGATGGCGGTCACCGCTCCGCCATGGAACCACGGCTTGCCGGGCGCCGCAGCCTCAAAGGTGCCGTGGATGGACAACGGCAGTATGGGGAGCCGGCCGGAGATGGCCATGGTGAAAGCGCCTTTCTTGAACGGTTTCATCACGCCGTCACGGGGTCGGGTGCCTTCCGGGTAGATGATGAGACTTCTGCTGTGGGCGATCAGATCTTGAGCCTGGCGGTTGACCGAAGCATGGATGGAGGTGCGGGCGGCGCGGTCGACTTCGATGATGCCCACGGCCCGCATGGCCTGGGCCAGAAGTGGGATCCGGAACAGTTCCTTCTTGGCGAGGTACCTGATCGGCAGGGGTACCGCGAGAAAACACACCATGATGTCGAGAGTCGACAGATGATTGGCCACCACGACATACGACTGCTTGGGGTCTATGTTCTCCCGACCTTCAACGGTGAGATGGGTGCCCGAGGCCAGCAGCCACATCCGGCTCCACCAATGGATCACCCGGTCTATGGCGGGTGCCGTGGGCCGGAACACCACGATGGTGATCACGGTCAACGCTCCGACGACGGTGGCCAGCACGCCGACAGTCCAGGTGAGGACCGTTCGGAACAGGGTCTGAGGCCATCGCATGTGAAGGCGAGGCTACAACACCGGTATAGCCTCGATGTAGTGGACAAACAGGAGTTGCGCGTACAGATCAGGGCCGGGGGACCGGTGACCGAGAGCGAGAGTCGTCGGGTGGTCGAAGGGCTTTTTGTTTGGATGTCGCGCCGTCTCCCCGGAACGGTGTCCGCCTTCCTCGCCATGCCAGGCGAAGTCGATGTCAGTCCTTTGTTCACGCGGCTCCCTGGATGGAGATGGGTGCTGCCCCGTGTGGAGCCCGACAAGCATCTGACCTTTCGAGACAGAGACGTACCTCGGGAGAGACACCGGTTCGGCATGGACCAGCCGGTGGCCATGGGCCCTGTCATCGCCATCAACCAAATCGATGTCCTGGTGACGCCGGGCCTCGCCTTCGACATGACAGGAGGGCGTCTTGGCAACGGCGGCGGGTTCTACGACCGCATCCTCTCCGCCAGGAGGACCGACGCAATGGCGGTCGCGGCAACGGTGAAGAGACGAGTCGTCGAATCGGTCCCGATGCAGGACCATGATCAAAGAGTCGACTGGATCGCCACCGAAGAGGGCGTCATCCGCTGCTGGTCCAACTCGTGACTCCATCGATCGTGATGGATATCGCGGCCCCTTCCGGAGGCTGAGCCGAGTACTGCGGATACTTGACGATGAGAGCATCACGGGCATGCCGCCACACATCGTCATCCGAATGCACCCGGGCCGTCCCGTCGACGCGGACCCATCTGAGGTGATCCCAATCCTCGTTCCACTCGTCGACCATCACTGAGACCGAAGGGTTGGCGTCGATGTTGCGCAAACGCTGCAATTCGCTTGTTGTCTTCGGTTTCAGATCGATCATCGTCACGATGGTCCCGGCGGTGATGGCGAAGGTGATCGGTACAAGGTGGGGTCGGCCATCGGGTCGGACGGTTGCCAAGCGCGCCACTCGACTGCTCTCCACGAGCGCGAGGGCCTCAGCTGTGTTCACGCGCCCCGTTGAACAGTGGGTCGACAGTTCGCCACACGGTCTCGGCCCACCGAGCGTGACCGGCGGCACTCACATGGAAGAAGTCCTCTGCCCACAATGTGCGATCCCGGCTCCACACCGATACGTCGTCGCTGCGCTGGTCGACCACCGCAGTGCCGTGGGATTCCGCCACCCGCCAGTGAACATCGTCGAAACGTCGCGCCCGGCGTTCCATGAGCGTGCTCAATGGCGGGTAGAGACGGGGGATGGTGCCCAGGAAACCGACCCCACTTTGAACGACGGTGGCTCCGGACTCGACCAGAGTGCTGACGAGATGATCCAGGTTCTCCTCGAACCTGTGCAGCGGCACACCCTTGATGGCGTCGTTGGCTCCTACTGAGACGAAGACCACGTCGGGCGTGAACTCGAGGGCCCCGGTGAGCTGCTCGTCGATGACATTGTGCGCCATCGATCCCCCAACCGCGAACGACCGAAGAATCACGTGGCGGGTCCCGGCGAGCCGCGAGCAGATCAGCGATACCCAGATCTCGTGCGGTCCGGCGACCCCGGGTGCGGTGACTGAGGAGTCACCGAGGACCGCGACACGCAGAATCGGGTTGGATGAGTCGCCAAACTCACCGGACGGGTCATATTGCTTCAGAAGCGGAGCCGGTCGGAGCAACGCCCACGCAGCTTCAAGACTGAGCAATGAAAATCCGGCGATCGCCCCGCGACGTAGCAACTTCGGCACCATCGCGCCCATTCTGCCAGCGCGAGAGAGTTCTCTAGCTGCTGGTAGCGCGTTCGATGCGCTCACGCAGACCAAAGCGGCTTCTCGGCTCGCTGAGGTCGATGACCGCACCCACTGCGTCGGAGAAGGTCGACGGGTCGTTGGGGTAGAAGTCGAAATGCTCGCCATCGATGTCGAGCCCGAACTTGTAGATCGACGTCCGTTCGGCCGCTATGCGGTCTAGTGACCATGATCCCAGCTGGAGTCGACCTGAAGACACCCTGAACCTGCCATCGGCGATGTCGATCAGAACACTGCTGGGCTCGAGTTTCTGCCCCTGTAGCCGCCCTGTGAATTGCACCATGCGTGGTCCAATCTAGTCATCATTGCGCGGGGTTGGTACAGACGATATCCCCAACCTGCCGAGACACCAATTATGTCTAGTCACGCACGTCCGTCTCTGCCGGTGTCTCGACGTGGTCCCCGGCGGCGTCGCGAATCGGGTTGAGCAGGTCGATGAGCGCGTCGACACCTGACTCATCGAGCTCGATCGACTCGAAGACTCCATTGACCGCCTCTGTTGCCGGGACCAGGATCTCCCGGCCTCTTGGAGTGACGCCGGCGAGGACGATCCTGTTGTCTACCTCGTCGGTGTGTCGTGTCATCAACCCTTCTCTCTCGAGTCGTTTCACCGCGCTGGTCACGCTGGCGGGATGGACCTGGAGACGGTCACTGATCTTGCCCATGGGAAGCCGTCCTTTGCGAGAAAAGCCGAGCAGGCGGAGGATCTCGAAACGGGCAAAGGTGAGACCGAGGGGAGCGAGCGCCACCTCGACCCGGCTGGCCATTATCTGTTGCACCCTGGTGATCGTGGTGACGGCGGCCATTCCGGGCGCCGCCTGGGACCAGCCATGGGCCGTCCACTGACGACGCGCTTCGGCGATCGGGTCTCGATACCGGGTGGGACTGCTCATTTCCTTTGACATCAAAGTATTCGCTTCGTATCCTGAACGCAAGCATGCCCGACCGTCAACTGGCCAACAAGGTCAGGTTCGTGACCGCAACCACGTTGTTCGATGGTCACGACGCCTCGATCAACATTTTCCGCAGGATCCTGCAGGCTTCCGGGGCTGAGGTCATTCACCTCGGTCACAACCGGAGCGGGCTCGACATCGTCAACGCGGCGATTCAGGAGGACGTTCATGCCATCGCGGTGACCTCCTACCAGGGGGGTCATATGGAGTTCTACCGCTATTTGCGTGACCTGCTCGTCGCCGACGGAGCCGGGCACATCAAGATCTTCGGTGGCGGAGGTGGGACCATCCTTCCCGCCGAAGGTGAGGAGCTGTCTTCCTACGGCGTGACTCGCATCTACTCGCCTGACGACGGACGGGCTCTGGGCCTCACCGGCATGGTCGACGACATGTTGGCCCGATCCGACCTTCCGATCGGGGAGTTGGCCCAAGACTTCGATCTCAACATGCTGACAACCGACGGTCCTGCTGTGGTCGCCCGTCTCATCTCGGCGGCCGAGAACTACGGAGACAAGTATGCGGACGTCTGGGAGCGGGTCGAGGCCCGGGCGGTGGGCTCGAAAGCCCCCGTCGTCGGTGTCACCGGTACGGGCGGCTCAGGCAAGTCGAGTCTCGTCGACGAGCTGTTGCGACGGTTCCTATCTGACTTCGAGAACATGAACGTGGCGATCATCTCGGTCGACCCGTCAAAACGTCGCTCCGGAGGCGCTCTGCTCGGCGACCGCATCCGGATGAACTCGCTGCCACACCCGAGGGTCTTCATGCGCTCTCTGGCAACCCGGCAGGCCAACCTGGCGCTGTCACCTCACATCCAGAACGCCATCGATATCGTCAAGGCGGCCGGATACGACCTGGTCATATTGGAGACGTCGGGAATCGGTCAGTCGGACACCGAGATCGTCGACTACTCGGATCACGCTCTGTATGTGATGACCCCCGAGTACGGAGCCGCCACCCAACTGGAGAAGATCGACATGCTCGACTTCGCCGATCTCGTGGCGATCAACAAGGCAGACAAGCAGGGCGCCGAGGACGCCCTGCGGGACGTTCGCAAGCAGTACAAACGCAATCATCTTTCCTTCGACCTCCCCGATGACGAGGTCCCGGTACACCTGACCGTGGCGTCCGACTTCAACGATCCGGGTACGAATCGGTTCTATCACGCGTTCCTGGCGAGACTCGGTCTCGAGTCGGGTCTCGGTCTTCCCGTCGAAGCGGCGGCGAAACAACACGTCGTGCCCCCCGAGCGCTCCCGATATCTCGCTGAGATCGTCGAGGAGATCCGGCGCTACGACGAATGGGCCACTGAGCAGGCAGAAGTCGCCGAGCAGTTGTATCGCCTGGAGGGGGCGGCAGCGGCGGGAGTGGATGTGGCGGAGGCGATGGCCGGGGTCCGGGAGTCACTCGACCCGGAGGGCCTGCACGCGCTGGAGCGTTGGGACGGGATGGTGGCCGAATACGCCGGCGATGAGTTTGTCTATCACGTCCGGGGCCGGGAGATCAAGGTCCCACTGCATACCGAGACTCTCTCCCACACGAAGGTCCCCAAAGTAGCTCTGCCCCGCTACCGATCGTGGGGAGACAGGCTGGGTTGGATATTCCAGGAGAACGTCCCCGGCGAGTTCCCATATACCGCGGGAGTGTTTCCGTTCAAAAGGGCAACGGAGGACCCGGCACGGATGTTCGCGGGAGAGGGGCCACCGGAACAGACCAACGCCCGCTTCCACTATCTGTCCGAGGGGATGCCTGCGAGAAGGTTGTCCACCGCTTTCGACTCGGTGACTCTCTACGGCGACGACCCTCATGAGCGTCCCGACA
>Ga0299913_10001242_pt1 | contig 18451 bp, 19 predicted proteins | sample RVTome_9_FD_201360 | JGI IMG/M metagenome (GOLD analysis project Ga0299913, IMG submission 201360) | Soil microbial communities from uranium-contaminated site in the Upper Colorado River Basin, Wyoming, United States - RVT155D38 (version 2) ... | reverse complement strand
CGGCGAGCTCCTGCCGGGCGACGGACCGGCCGCTCTGGCGAGCGACGCCCACGTGGCGGGCATCTGGGGCGCGGCCGCACAGCTCGCGCTCGCCCCGCGCCTCGCCTCGATGCACGAGTTGCCGCGCGGCGAGCAGGCGAAGACGCTCGACGCCGTCGAGCGCCTCTGGGACGAGCTCGCGCTCGGCCGGGACGGGACGCTCGTCGCCCTCGGCGGCGGCTGCACGACCGACGCGGCCGGGTTCGCGGCGGCCACGTACCTCCGCGGGATCCCGTGGGTGCCGGTCCCGACCACGCTCGTCGGCCAGGTCGACGCCGCGATCGGCGGCAAGACCGGGATCAACCTCCCGGCCGGCAAGAACCTCGCCGGCGCCTTTCACTGGCCGGAGCGGACGCTGCTCGACCCCAAGCTCGTCGAGACGCTTCCGGAGGAGCAGCGGCGCGAGGGAATGGCCGAGGTCGTGAAGACCGGGCTGCTCGCGGGCTCGCCCTACTGGGAGCTCGACCCGCCCCGGATGATCGCCCGCTGCGCCGCCTACAAGTCGGCGGTTTGTCTCCGCGATCCGTACGAGCGAGGGCCGCGCGCGATCCTCAACCTCGGCCACACGTTCGCGCACGCGCTCGAGGCGGCGGGCGGCTACGGCGAGGTCTCCCACGGCCGCGCGGTCGCGCTCGGCCTGCTGGCCGCACTGCGGCTCTCGGGGGTCGAGACCGACGCGGTGGAGGCCGTGCTGGCGCCGCGCCCCGTCCGGGTCGACCGGGAGCGCGCCTGGGCAGCGCTCGGCCGGGACAAGAAGGCGAGCGGCGGCCGCATCCGCCTCGTCCTCCTGGAGCAGCCGGGGCGCCCGGTCTACGGGGTCGAGCTGCCCGACGATGAAGTCCGCGCCGCCCTCGACTCCCTGATTGCCGGTTAGTGGTCGCGACCACTAGGCTCCGCCGCTATGCGGATCGACGTCCTCAACGGGGTCAACCTCGACGTCCTCGGCCGCCGCGATCCGGAGCTCTACGGCGGCATCAGCCTCTCCGAGCTCGAGACGCGAATCTACGAGTGGGCTGCGGAGCTCGCCGTGAGCGTGCGCTGCCGCCAGACGAACAGCGAGGGCGAGTACGTCGGCTGGTGCCACGACGCGATCGACCGCGCCGACGGCGTGGTCGTCAACCCCGGCGCATGGACCCACTACAGCTGGGCGATTCGCGACGCGCTCGAGCTCGTCCAGGCGCCCGTCGTCGAGGTGCACCTGTCCAACATCGAGCAGCGTGAGGAGTGGCGGCGCTTCTCGGTGCTCCAGGACCTCGTCTCCCACCGGATCATCGGCAAGGGCCCCGACGGCTACCGTGACGCGCTCGAATACCTGGTGCGGCGCTCGTGAACGGCCGGGTCGCGCGCGTGCGGGAGCTGGTCGCGGAGCCGCTCCTCGTCACGAACCTCGTCAACGTCCGCTGGCTGACGGGCTTCCAGAGCTCCAACGCCGCCGCTCTCGTCGAGCCCGACCGCGTCCGCGTGTTCGCGGACTTCCGCTACGCCGAGCAGGGGCGACGGCTGGTCGGCGCCGAGTTCGTCCAGACCGCGCGGAACCTGATCGGGTCGCTGCGCGAGCACCTCCCGCCGAGAATCGCCTTCGAGGCGGACCACCTCACCTACGACGCGTACGAGACACTTGCAGGCGCCGGGCTCGAGCTCGTACCGACGAAGAGGCTCGTCGTCGGCCTGCGTGCCACGAAGACTCCGGAGGAGCTGGCTGCGATCCGGGCTGTCGCGGCGATCACGGACCGCATGTTCGCGCGGCTGGCGGAGGAGCCGTTCGTCGGCCGCACCGAGCGCGAGGTCGCCTGGCGCGTCGAGGAGCTCCTCCACGAGGAGGGCGCCGAGGGACTCGCCTTCCCGGTGATCGTCGCGGCCGGCGCGAACGCCGCGAACCCGCACACGACGCCCGGCGACGAGCGGATCGAGCGGGGACAGCTCGTGATCGTCGACGCGGGCGGGACGCTCGGCGGCTTCTGCTCCGACTGCACGCGCACGTTCTCCACCGGAGAGCTGCCGGAGCGGCTGCGCGACGCCTACGAAACTGTCCTGCGGGCCCAGCTCGCCGGGGTCGCCGAGGTTCGCGCCGGCCGCGCAGCCCGCGACGTCGATGCAGTCGTGCGCGAGCTGATCGACTCGACCGGGTTCGCCGGCATGTTCGGCCACGGCCTCGGGCACGGCGTCGGCCTCGAGGTGCACGAGGCGCCGACGCTGCGGCCCGAGTCCGAGGACACGCTGGCAGCGGGCGCCGTCGTCTCCGTCGAGCCCGGCGTCTACCTCCCGGGCGAGGGCGGGGTCCGGATCGAGGACCTCGTGATCGTGACCGAGGACGGCTGCGAGATCCTCAGCCCGTTCACGAAGGAACTGGTGGAAGTCTCCTAGCTAGACTCGCCCGCGTGGCCGAAGTCGTCTCGACGAACCAGTTCAAGAACGGGATGCACATCGAGCTCGAGGGCGGTGTCTGGCGGATCGTCGAGTTCCAGCACGTGAAGCCGGGCAAGGGCGGCGCGTTCGTGCGGACGAAGGTGAAGAGCCTCGACACCGGCGCCGTCGTCGACCGCACCTTCCGCGCAGGCGAGAAGTTCGCGCGCGTCCACACCGAGGTCAAACAGGTCCAGTACCTCTACGACCAGGGCGACGAGGTCGTCTTCATGGACGAGGAGACCTTCGAGCAGTTCGCGCTTCCGCGTCCGACCGTCGAGGACGCCCTCGCCTTCCTGCAGCCGGCCAACTCGGTGCAGATGCTCACCGTCGACGGGCGGCCCTCGGGGGTGCAACTGCCCGCGTCGGTCGAGCTCGCCGTCGCGGAGACGGAGCCCGGCGTGAAAGGGGACACGGTCTCGAACGTGACGAAGCCGGCGACGCTGGAGACGGGCGCCGTCGTCCAGGTGCCGCTCTTCGTCAACGCGGGCGACCGGATCAAGGTCGACACGCGCGAGCGCCGCTACATCTCACGGGCCTGAGCCGCGCAGGGCGGCGGTAAGGTCCCGCCCGCAGATGCCGAAGCTCGCCGACACGACCGTCCGCCTGCTCGGCCAGGAGCCGCTTGCCGGCAGGATCCCGACCGCAGAGCTGCTCACGCTCGCGGAGATCCTCGACCGGGCGGGATTCGCGTATCTCGAGGTCTCCGGCGGCGGTTGCTTCGACACGGCAGTGCGTCGCGGGCTCGAGAGCCCCTGGGAGCGGATCCGCGCGCTCAAGAGTCGGGTGCAGACGCCGCTCGGGATGGCGCTTCGCGGCCGCTTCCTCGTCGGCGCGCGGCCCGTCAGCACCGACTTCGTCCGGCGCTTCGTCGCCTCCGCCGCCGAGAACGGGATCGCCGTCTTCCGCCTCCACGACCCGCTCAACGACGTCGACAACCTGCGCGAGGCCGCCGAGGCGATCGTCGCCGCCGGCGGCGAGTTCGACGGCGGCCTCGTCTACAGCTCCGGGGTCACCGGCGAGACGGCGACGCTCGTGGAGCAGGCGCGGAAGCTGCCGGACCTCGGCGCGTCGCGCGTGCTCCTGCACGATCCGACCGGCTCGCTCGAGCCGCACCAGGCGGGCGAGCTGGTGCAGCGGCTCGGGGACGCGACGGGCCTCCCGGTCGGCGTCTACCTCCAGGGGGCGGGCGGCGCAGCCCTCGCCTCGGCGATCGAGGCCGCCCGCGGTGGCGCGGAACTGCTCGCGGCGGCCGTCTACCCGGTGGCGCTGACGCTCTACCGCGTCTCGGGCGAGTCGCTCGCGCAGTCACTGGCGGGACTCGGGCTCGACACGGGCGTGGCGGTCGACCAGCTGTGGAAGGCATCCGACCTCGTCGACGAGCACATCGGCGACTCGCCCGTCACGCCCCTGGCTCCGAGGATCGCCGTGCGCGCGGCCGAGCACGCGCTTCCGGCCGGTCTCGTCGCCGCGCTCGACACCCACCTGCGCGCACAGGCGGCCGGCGACCGGATCGACGAGGTCGTGAAGGAGCTCGCGCGCATCCGCCGCGAGGTCGGGATGCCGCCGCTCGCGGCTCCGATCGGCCAGATCCTCGCGTCGCAGGCCCTCGTCCACGTCCTCTCGGCCAGCCGGTACGTCACGCTCGTCGACGAGCTCCAGGCGCTGCTCGAGGGCCGCTACGGGCAGACACCGGGCCCGGTCGACCCAGCGGTCGCGCGCGCCGCCTCTCTGCTCTCGGACGGGGACAGTCCCGAGCAGGACCCGGTCGACCTGGAGGAGGTCCGGGGCGAGGCCGGCGGGCTGGCCTCGAGCGAGGAGGAGTTGCTGCTGCTCGGGCTTTTCGGCAGCGACGCGGAGCCGCTCCTGCACGCGATCCGCGGCCGCTCGGCGCGCGACGAGACGCTCGCCGGCGCCGGCGTCGACCAGACTCGCGCGCAGCGGATCCGGGAGATCGTCCGGATCGTCCAGGACTCCGGAGTCGCCGAGGTGACGATCGAGGACGACGACCTGCGCGTCACGGTCAGGCGAACCGAGGAGCGCACGGCCGGGGCCGCCGTCGCGGCGCCGCTCGCGCTCGAGGAGCCCGGCCAGGCGCCCGCGCCCGTCCCCGACGACGGCATCGTCCGCGTCGAGTCGCCGATGGTGGGGACGTTCTACCGCGCGTCCCAGCCGGGCGCGCCGCCGTTCGTCGAGGTGGGCGACGTCGTCGCCGCAGGCCAGACGCTCTGCATCCTCGAGGCGATGAAGCTGATGAACGAGGTGAAGAGCGACGTGGAAGGCGTCGTGCGCTCGATCAACGCCGAGAACGCCCAGCCCGTCGAGTTCGGGCAGCTGCTGTTCGAGCTCGAGCGGCTGGCGGGCGCGCCGCTCGACGCCGTTTAGCCGTGTTCTCGCGGGTCCTCGTGGCGAACCGGGGCGAGATCGCGGTTCGCGTCATCCGCGCGCTGCACGAGCTCGGCGCCGAAGCCGTCGCCGTCCACTCGAGCGCCGACGACGACGCGCTGCACGTCCGCCTGGCCGACCGCGCCGTCCGGATCGGCCCGCCTCCCGCGGCGCAGAGCTACCTGAGCATCCGGGCCGTGATCGCGGCGGCCGAGACGACCGGCTGCGAGGCGATCCACCCGGGCTACGGCTTCCTCGCCGAGAACGCGGCGTTCGCGCGCGCGTGCGCCGACAACGATCTCGTCTTCGTCGGCCCGCCGGCGGACGTGATGGAGAGGATGGGCGACAAGGCGCAGGCGAAGGCGGAGCTGCGCGAGGCCGGCGTTCCGCTCATCCCCGGCACGGAGGGCGGCGCGACGCTCGCCCAGGTGCGGGCGGCAGCGTCCGAGCTCGGCTTCCCCGTGCTGCTGAAGGCGGCGGCCGGAGGCGGCGGCAAGGGCATGCGTTGGGTCGAGGCCCCCGACGAGCTGGAGGCCGCCCACGCGACGGCGGCGCTCGAAGCCGAGGCTGCCTTCGGCGACGGCTCGCTCTACCTGGAGAAAGCCGTCGTCCCGGCGCGCCACGTCGAGGTGCAGGTGCTCTGCGACGCCGACGGGCGCGTCCTCACGCTCGGGGAGCGCGAGTGCTCGATTCAGCGCCGCCACCAGAAGCTGGTCGAGGAGTCGCCGTCGCCCGCGATCGGAGCCGCCACACGCGAGGAGATGGAGGCCGCGGCAGAGCGCGCCTGTCGCGCGATCGGCTACCGCAACGCCGGCACGTTCGAGTTCCTGCTCGGCCCCGACGGCGGCTTCTACTTCATGGAGCTGAACGCGCGGCTCCAGGTCGAGCATCCGGTGAGCGAGCTCGTCACCGGCATCGACGTCGTCCGCGGGCAGCTGCGGATCGCCGCAGGTGAGCCCCTCGCGCTCGAGGGCCGAGCGCCGCGGCGCGGCCATGCGATCGAGGTGCGGATCAACGCAGAGGATCCGATGCACGACTTCGCGCCTTCTCCGGGGACCGTGACCCGCTTCCGGCCGCCGCTCGGGCCGGGCGTCCGCGTCGACACGCACATCGAGGACGGGGCCGCGGTCCCGCCTCACTACGACTCGCTGATCGCGAAGCTGGTCGTCTGGGACGATGACCGCCCTGCTGCGATCGAACGTGCGCTCCGGGCGCTGCGGGAGCTCGAGGTCGAAGGCGTGACGACGACGCGCGAGGCGGCGATCGCCATCCTCGGGAGCGAGGGGTTCCGGAGCGGCGACTACTCGACGGGATACCTTGCCGAGATGGAGCTCGTCCCCGCATGAGCACTGCCACGAGCGGCAGCGTCACGATCGCCTCCGGTGTCCTGGAGGAGGTCGTCCGGAGGTCGGCGGGCGATGCCGCGGGTGTCCGCGTCCGCAAGCGGGGGGTCGAGGTCGAGGTCGACGGCGGGCGGGCGTCCGTCACGCTCGAGCTCGCCGTCCGCCACGGCGCCGTGATCCCTGAGGCCGCCGAGGACGTGCAGCGCCGCGTCGCGGGTGCGCTGCGCGACATCTGCGGGCTCGACGCTCGCGTCGACGTCGCGGTCGAGGAGCTGGACGGGTGAAGCCCGAGGGCCGCAAGCAGGCGCGCCGCTCCGCGCTCTTCGAGCTCTACCGCTGGGATCTCGCCGGGCAGCCGCCCGGCCTGCGGGCCGAGGACCTCGACGGCTACGCGCGCGACCTCGCCGAGGCCGTCGCGGTGGAGGCAGAAGCGCTCGACCGCCGGATCAGCGCCGCCTCGGACGAGTGGACGGCCGACCGCCTGGGTACGGTCGAGCGCAACGTGCTCCGGATCGCCCTCCACGAGCTGGCCGGCGGACTCGTACCGGCCGAGGTCGCGATCGACGAGGCGGTGCGGCTCTCCAAGCGCTACGCCAGCGACGACGCGGCACGGCTCGTCAACGGCATCCTCGGCCGGATCCTCCGGGAGCAGGCGGCATGATTACCCCAGAAAATGCTTCGCATTTCCCGAGGGCCCCGGCATGAGCGCCGAGGATTCGCTGCAACGGGCCGAGGAGCTGCTGGCCAAGCTCGAGGAGACACGCGCCGAGCTCGAGCGCGTCTCGGAGGCGGAGGACGCCGAGACGGCGATCGACCTGCTCGGCAGGCTCTCCGAGCTCGCGAAGGAGGTCGAGGCGGAGCTCGCGCGCGCCAGGCGGGACGCCGATGCGGGCGCCTGACGAGCTTCGGGCGCTCGTCGAGCGCTACCTCGAGGAGCTGGCGCTGACGCCCGAGCTGGGGACGCTGGCGGAGCCGCTCCGGTACGCGCTCGACGGCGGCGGCAAGCGGATCCGGCCCGTGCTCTGCCTTGCGACCGCGGAGGCGGCGGGCGCGACTGCGGAGGAAGCGCTGCCCGCCGCCGCGGCGGTCGAGCTCGTCCACACATTCTCGCTCGTCCACGACGACCTGCCCGCGCTCGACGACGACGCGCTGCGGCGGGGGCGTCCCTCCACGCACGTCGAGTTCGGCGAGGCGACCGCGATCCTGGCGGGCGACGCGCTGCTCACGGAGGCGATGCGGCTCGCCCTCTCGTACCCGGCGCCGGCCGTCGCGCGCGAGCTGACGCAGGCGACGCTGGCGATGATCGGCGGCCAGCACCGCGATCTTGCGGGCGAGGGCGGGGAAGCGGTCGACCGGCTGAAGACGGGCGCTCTCTTCGACGCTGCCGTCGGCTGCGGCCTCTGGGTGGCGGAGGTTCGAGAGCAGGCGCCGTGGCGTGCCTTCGCGGCCGAGCTGGGCGGGCTGTTTCAGCTCGTCGACGACATCCTCGACGAGGACGGTGCCGTGACGACGCACGGGCTCGAGCGCGCGAGGGAGCTGGCGGACGAGGCCGCCGAGCGGGCGCGCTCCAGGCTCGGCGCGGTCGACGCGGACACGTCGGTTCTCGCCGAGATCGTCTCGGGGCTGGCGACTCGCACGTCCTAGCGGGCCGCGCTCGTGGCAGCCGTGTCGCCAAGCGCCCCTGGCGTCGAGCAGCCGACGGACTAGCCTGTTCCGGGTGAAGAAGCGGCTGGACATCCTGCTCGTCGAGCGCGGTCTCGCCGAGTCGCGGACCCAGGCGCAGGCGCTCGTGCTCGCGGGGCTCGTTCCCGGCTTCGACAAGCCGGGCACGCAGGTCGACGAGGCCGCGGTGCTCGAGGTCGAGCGGCCACCGCCGTACGTCTCCCGCGGCGGCGAGAAGCTCGCCAACGCCCTCGCCGCCTTCTCGGTGGACGTGCGCGGCCGCGACTGCCTCGACGTCGGCGCCTCGACGGGAGGCTTCACGGACGTGCTCCTGCAGCGCGGGGCCGCACGGGTGATCGCGCTCGACGTCGGCTACGGGCAGCTGCATCCGCGGCTGCGCTCCGACCCGCGCGTGACCGTCCTCGAGCGCGTCAACGCCCGCGAGCTGCGGGAGCTGCCGTTCGCGCCGGAGCTCGTCACGTGCGACGTCTCATTCATCGGCGTCCGGACGGCGCTGCCGCCGGCGCTCGCCCTCGCCGCCTCGGGCTGGGAGGCCGTCGTCCTCGTGAAGCCGCAGTTCGAGGCCGGCCGGGCCGAGGTGGGGAAGGGCGGGGTCGTCCGCGATTCCGACGTGCGCCGGCGCGTCGTGCGCGGCGTCGCCGAGGCGGCGCTCGCGTGGGGCGGCCGCACCGCCGGGGTCGTAGACTCCGGCCTGCCCGGCCCAAAGGGGAACCGGGAGGTCTTCCTGCACCTCGTCCAGGACGAGGCGGCGCGCCTGCCCGATGACATCGACGACTGGATCGAGCGTGAAGTCCGCTAGCGCGGTCCGTCGGGCCGCCGTGATCACCCACGGCAAGCCGGATGTGATCGGCCCGGGCCTCGAGCGGCTCGAGCGCGTTGCGCGCGAGAACGGCGTCGAGCTGCTCCTGCCCGACGAGGAGCTCGCCAAGCACGGCCGCACCGACGGCCACGGCAGCCCCCGAGACGCCGACCTCGCCGTCGTCCTCGGCGGCGACGGGACGATGCTCCGCGCGCTGAACCGCTTTCTCGGCACCGAGGTGCCGGTGCTCGGCGTCAACTTCGGCCGCGTCGGCTTCCTCTCCTCGATCCGGCCGGACGAGCTCGAGTCGGCGCTCGCGCGTGCGTTCGCCGGGGAGTACAAGGTCGTCGAGCTCGCCACGCTCGGGGCCGAGCTCGAGGGCGAGCGCGGCTGCGCCGTCAACGACGTCGTCGCGCGCAGCTCCGACATCGGCCGGATGGTCGAGCTGGGCTGGTCGATCGGCGCCGAGAACCTCGGCGGCGTGCCCTGCGACGGGCTGATCTGCTCGACGCCCGCGGGGTCGACTGCGTACAACCTCTCGAACGGCGGCCCGGTGCTGATGTGGGGCCTCGACGCGATGGCGATCACCTTCGTCGCGCCGCACTTGCTCTCGGCGCGTCCCGTCGTCGTCCCGCGGGGGCGCGACCTGACGGTCGTCAACCGCACGCCGGACGTGGCGATGACGATCCTCGTCGACGGGCACGTCTTCGGCGAGGTCGCCCCGGGCGGGAGCGTCAGGATCGCGCTCGACGAGCAGCGGGCGCGCCTCGCCACGATGCCCGAGACCACGTTCTTCCGCCGCTATCGCGAGACCTTTGCTTAGACGGCTCCGCATCGAGAACCTCGTGCTGATCCGGGAGGCCGAGCTCGACCTCGCGCCGGGGCTCAACGCGATCACCGGCGAGACGGGCGCGGGCAAGACGATCCTCGCGCAGGCGATCGGCCTCCTCCTGGGCGCCAAGGGCGACGCCTCGTACGTCGGCCCGGGCGCGTCCGAGGCCTACGTCGAGGCCGAGCTCGAGCTGCCGGAGGAGCTGCTCGACGAGGAGGGGCTGGAGGCCCTCGCGGAGCTCCGGCCCGAGGGCGACGACGGCGTCGTTCTCGCGCGGAGGGTCTTCGCAGACGGCCGGACGCGTGCGTACGCCTGGGGACGCGCGGCGGCGCGCGAGGATCTCGCGGCCCTGGGCGAGCGGCTGATCGCCATGTCCGGCCAGTTCGAGCAGCGCCGTCTCGGCAGGCCGTCGTACCAGCTCGACGTCCTCGACGCGTTCTGCGGCGAGGACCAGCTGCGCCGGCGCGCCGACCTCCGTTTCGCCTGGCGGGAGCTCCAGGCCGCGAGGCGGCGGCTCGAGGCGGCGGGCGACGAGGCGTCCCGTCTGGAGGAGCTGCGCGCACTCGCCGAGGACACCGAAGGCTTCGAGCCCGGGGCCGAGGACTCGCTGCGCGGCGAGCGGGAGCGGCTCCGGCATGTCGACGAGCTGGCGCGCGCGGCCGCGACCGCGGTGGAGGCGATCGCCCCGGAGGAGGGGGAGGGCGCCGCCGGCCTCGCGGCCGTCGCCGAGCGGGCCCTCGCGCCCGTCGAGCCGCTCGCGCCGGAGCTCGTCCGCGCCGGGGAGGAGCTGCGCGACAGCGCCTTCCGGCTCCGCGAGACCGCCGGCGAGCTGCGCGCATTCCTCCAGGCACTCGAGGCCGAGCCGGGCCGGCTGGAGCACGTGGAGGCGGAGCTGGAGCGGATCGCCGACCTGAAGCGGCGCTTCCGGACGACCGGCTTCGAAGAGCTTCTCGCCCGCGCGGCCGAGGCCCGGACCGCGCTCGCCGGCGGCGGCGACCCCGTCGAGGCGGCGGAGCGCGCGGCGGCGGCTGCGCAGGCCCGCGTCGGCGAGCTCGCCGGCGCCCTCCGCGACATGCGCCGCGCCGCAGCAGAGCCGTTCGGCGAGGCGGTCGGGTCCGAGCTGCGCGAGCTCGGCATGGGCGACGGCGAGTTCCGCGTCGAGCTGCGCGAGCGGGATCCCACCGCCTCCGGCGCCGACGAGGCCGCCTTCCTGATCCGCCCGAATCCGGGCCTCCCGCTCGGTCCCGTCGCCGAGACCGCCTCCGGCGGCGAGCTGTCGCGCGTCGCCCTCGCCATCGCCGCGGTCGCGGGCGGGGCGACGCTGATCTTCGACGAGATCGACGCCGGCATCGGCGGCCGCACGGCGAACGCCGTCGGCGCGGCGCTGCAGCGCCTCGCCGGGCGTGCGCAGGTACTGACGATCACGCACCTGCCGCAGATCGCGAGCCTCGCCGACCGCCACTTCCGCGTCGAGAAGGTTCCGGGCGACCCGACCCACACGACGATCGAGCCGCTCGACGAGGAGACGCGCCGCGAGGAGATCGAGAGGATGATGGGCGGGCAGGAGTTCCTCTCGCAGGTGAAATGAGCTTCGTCGAGTTCACCGGGCGCGCCCGGCTCGACCGGCGCACGAAGAGCCTCGTCAAGCGGCTCTCGGCCGACGACATCGCGATCATCGACCACACCGATCTCGACCGAGTCTCGGCCGAGGAGCTGGTCGAGTCGGGCGTGCGCGTCGTCGTCAACGTCGCCTCGTCGCAGAGCGGCCGCTTCCCCAATCCCGGCCCGCTCGCGCTCGTCCGCGCCGGCGTCCGCCTGATCGACGCCCCCGGGGCGCCGCTCTTCGACGAGGTCAGCGACGGCGAGTACCTCTCTGTGCGGGGGGCCGGCGTCTTCCGCAACGGAACGTGCCTCGCAAACGGCCGCATCCTCGGCGAGCACGACCTGGGCCGGGCCCTGGCGGAGCAGCGCGGGCGCGTCACGGACGCGCTCGAGGCCTTCGCCGAGAACACGATGCGGTACCTGCGGGACGAGGGCCGGCTGCTCGCCGAGGGCATCGCCTTCCCGGCGCTCGCGACCCGCTTCCGCGACCGGCACGCCCTCGTCGTCGCGCGCGGGCCGGGCTTCAAGCGCGATTTGCGCATGGTCAAGCCGTACGTGCGCGACTTCAAGCCGGTGCTGATCGCCGTCGACGGTGGAGCCGACGCCCTGCTCGCCGAGGGCTACAGGCCGGATGTGATCGTCGGGGACATGGACTCGGTCTCGGACGCCGCCCTCGGCAGCGGCGCGGAGCTCGTCGTCCACGCGTACGCCGGCGGCCGCGCGCCGGGCTCGGAGCGGCTCGACCGGCTGGGGATCGCCTACCAGACCGCCGAGGCGACCGGGATCTCGGAGGACATGGCGCTACTGCTCGCGTACGAGAAGGGCGCGGAGCTGATCGTCGCCGTCGGCACGCACTTCAACCTGACCGAGTTCCTCGAGCGGAACCGGGCCGGGATGTCCTCGACCTTCGTGACGCGGCTGAAGGTGGGGGAGATCCTCGTCGACGCCAAGGGCGTGTCGCGCCTCGTCAGCAGGCGCGTCGGGCTCTGGCCGCTGGCGATCGTGACGCTGACGGGCCTCGGGGCGATCGTCGCTGCGATAGTGGCCTCGCCGGCGCTCACGAACCTCGTCGAGCTCGTCGGCAACCGCCTGCGGGAGGCGTTAGGGCTCTAAAGTCTCCGCGCCGTGTTCGACTTCCGCTACCACGTCGTCTCGCTGGCGGCGGTGTTCCTCGCGCTCGTGCTCGGCATCCTGGTCGGGGTCGCGATCTCCGACCCGGGCCTCGCCGACCGCACCGACAAGCAGAACCTCCGCGACGAGATCGCACGCCTCGAGCAGCGGCTCGACTCGGCGCAGATCCGGGAGGAGTCGGACGCGGCGGCGGCGGCGTTCGCCGACGAGGCGTACGAGTCGGTGATGGACGATCGGCTCCGCGACACGCCGGACATCGCCCTGATCGTGGTCGGCTCCCCGGAGGACGACGCCGTCGAGGCCGCCACGGCCGCGATCCTGGACGCGGACGGCACCGTCGTGCGAATGCGCGCGCTGCGCGTCCCGATTCCGGACGACCTGGACGAGACGGCGAGCCCCGCGGACCTCGGCCGCGCGCTCGGGGAGGAGTTCGTCGCCGGCGGCGAGACGCCGGCCTGGGACGACCTCTCCAGCGAGCTCGTGCTCGAGCGGAGCGGTGACTTCGAGGCTCCCGCGGACGGCGTCGTCGTCGTCCGGGCCGTCCAGCCGCAGCGCGAGCAGACCGCGCGGTTCCTGCGCGGGCTGTACCAGGGGCTGGAGGGGAGCGTTCCGGCGGTCGGAGTCGAGACCGCCTCGGTCGAGACCTCGGCGGTCGAGGTCTGGCGTCGCGCAGGGCTCTCGATCGTCGACGACGTCGACTCGCCGGTCGGCGGGATCGCGCTCGCCGTGCTCCTGAGCGGCGCCGCCGAGGGCCACTACGGGATCAAGCCGGGCGCCGAGGCCGCGGTGCCGCCGATCGAACCCGTGCCGCCGCCGCCCGAAGACACGGGTGGCTGAGCCCGCCGCCATCCTCGTCGCGGCACGCGACGAGGCCGGGCGGGTGGGGGAGACCGTCGGGGCGCTGCGCGCGGCGTTTCCCGAGTCCGAGGTCATCGTCGCGGACGACGGCTCGCGCGACTCGACCGCGGCCGAGGCGGAGGCGGCCGGCGCCGCCGTGCTCCGGCTCCAGCGCCTGGGCAAAGGTCAGGCGCTCTCGGCTGCCGAACGAGCGGCGCCGCCCGGGGCGCTGCTCCTCTGCGACGCCGATCTCCGCGGCGAGCTCAGGCGCCTGCTCGACGGCGCTTCGGACGTCGCGATCGCGCGCTTCTCGACGCCGCGAGGGGGCGGCTTCGGGATCGCGAAGCGCACCTCGAGGTGGCTGATCCGCGTGCTTGCGGGCTTCGACGCGCGCGAGCCGCTCTCGGGCCAGCGCGCTCTCTCGCCGCGTGCCCGCACCACCGTCTTCCCGCTCGCGGCCGGGTTCGGCGCCGAGACGAGGATGACGATCGACGCCGCTCGCGCCGGCCTGCGTGTCGCCGAGCTCGAGCTCGAGCTGGCGCACCGCACCACCGGGCGCGACCTCGCCGGCTTCCTGCATCGGGGCCGCCAGCTCCGCGACATCGTGCTCGGCAGCGGTCCGCTGGCGCTCAACCACCGGGGCAGCCGCCTGCCGCTCGTCGGCTGGCTGGTCGGCCTCGACCGCGACCCCGCCGTCGCCGTGGTCGCCGCGATCGGACTCACCGACGACGTCTGGAGCGGACCCGAGCGCGGCTTCCGCGCCCACGTCCGGGCCGGCGCCACGACCGGCGTCCTCAAGCTCGCCGGCATCCCGCTCGTCGGCCTTCTCCGCACACGGAGCGTGAGCGGCGCCCTGCTCGTCGGCCTCTCGGCCAACGCGCTCAACCAGCTCGACACGCGCCCCGGGCGCGCGCTCAAGGCGTACCTGCTCGCGGCGCTCGCGCTCGGCGCGCCGAAGGGGAAGGCCGTCCTCCTGCTTCCCTACGATCTTCGCGAGGTGGCGATGCTGGGGGACTCGGGGGCCAACGCGCTGGGTGCGCTGCTAGGGTTGAAGTCCGTGAGTCGTCTCACGGATCGAGGTCGCTGGCTGGCGATCGGCGCGCTGGCGGGCCTCAACCTCCTCGGCGAGCGCCGGTCCCTCGGGCTCTATATCGAGCGCACGCCGGTGTTTCGCGAGCTCGACGCGCTGGGGAGGCGGAGCGCGTGACGACGAAGTACGTCTTCATCACGGGCGGAGTCGTCTCCTCGCTTGGCAAGGGAATCGTCGCTGCGTCGCTCGGGCGGCTGCTGAAGGCGCGCGGCCTGCGCGTGCAGGTGCAGAAGTTCGACCCGTACCTCAACGTCGACCCGGGCACGATGAGCCCGTTCCAGCACGGCGAGGTCTTCGTCACCGAGGACGGTGCCGAGACAGACCTCGACATCGGCCACTACGAGCGCTTCATCGACGAGAACCTCTCCCGGAACGCGAATCACACAGCCGGCAGCATCTGGTACTCGGTGCTCCGCAAGGAGCGGAAGGGCGAGTACCTCGGCTCGACCGTTCAGGTGATCCCGCACATCACGAACGAGATCAAGGAGCGGATCAAGCGCGTCGCCGCCGAGCAGCCGGCCGACGTCGTGATCTCCGAGATCGGCGGCACGGTCGGCGACATCGAGTCGCTGCCGTTCCTCGAGGCGATCCGGCAGTTCCGGCGGGAGGTCGGCCAGGAGAACGTCCTCTACCTCCACGTCACGCTCGTCCCCTACATCGAGGCCGCCGGCGAACTGAAGACGAAGCCCACGCAGCACTCGGTGAACGAGCTGCGCCGCATCGGTATCCACCCCGACATCGTCGTCTGCCGCTCGCGCGACGAGCTCTCGGCAGACCTGCGCGACAAGATCGCGCTCTTCGCCGACGTCGACCCGCGCGCGGTCGTTGGCAGCCCCGACGTGCCCGACGTCTACCTCGTGCCCTCGGTGCTGCGCGGCGAGGGGCTCGACCAGCTCGTCTGCGAGCGACTCGGGATCCCGGGCGAGCCGGCCGAGCTGGGGGAATGGCAGGAGCTGATCGACCGGATCCAGCGGCTCGAAGGCGAGGTCGAGATCGCCCTCGTCGGCAAGTACGTGAAGCTCCACGACGCCTACCTGTCGGTGCACGAGGCGCTCAAGCACGCCGGCGCGCACAACGGCTGCAGGGTCAACGTCCGCTGGGTCGACGCCGAGGGGATGCCGCTCGAGGAGGCGGCGGAGCTGCTCGAGCAGGTGGACGGCGTGCTCGTTCCCGGCGGCTTCGGCTCGCGCGGGTGGGAGGGCAAGATCCTGGCCTGCCGCGTCGCCCGCGAGCGCGGGATCCCCTACCTCGGCATCTGCCTCGGCATGCACGTCGCCGTCTCCGAGTACGCGCGCCACGTCGTCGGGCTCGACGGCGCCAACTCGACCGAGATGGATCCCGAGACGCCGTACCCGGTGATCGACCTGCTGCCCGAGCAGAAGGAGGTCGAGGATCTCGGCGGCACGATGCGCCTGGGCGCCCAGGCGGTCGAGCTCGTCCCCGGCACGAGGGCCCGGGAGATGTACGGGCAGGACACGATCCACGAGCGGCACCGGCACCGCTACGAGGTCAGCAACCACCTGCGGCCGCAGCTGGAGGAAGCCGGTCTCACGGTCTCGGGCACCTTCCAGGCGGGCCGGCTCGTCGAGATCGTCGAGCTGCCAGACCACCCGTGGTTCGTCGCCAGCCAGTTCCATCCCGAGTTCAAGTCGCGGCCCACGCGGCCGTCTCCGCTCTTCCGCGAGTTCGTCGGCGCCGCGCTCAGGCGCGCGCGGGAGCGGAGCGGCGTGCCCGCTTTGCGGGCGGCGGGCTAGCGCCCGCGGGCCAGCCGACGAAGACGTAGACCATCATCCCGGCGACCGTCGTCGCGCGCGCCCGGTAGTCGAGCCGGATCGTCGTCCCGTCCTTCCGTCTGAGCCTGACGCTGCCGCTCTCGTGCCCCGCGTCGCGGAATGCGGCGAAGCGGCTGGCGACGTCCTTCGATGTCCCGACGTCGCTCACCATCAGCGAGAGCAGCTCCTGCCGGGTGTAGCCGAGCACCTCGCAGGCGTACTCGTTGACGGCGACGTAATGCATCTCCTCGTCGGCAACGAGGACGATGGCCGGACCGGGGTCGATAGCCTCTCCGATCAGGCTCGCCTGGACTAGCGGCTGCGCGACGTTCGACATCGGCTTAAGTTCTACGAGATTTACGCAGGAGAATCTACTGCTCGTCAATGAAATCACGTCGGGCCGCGTCCTCGAGCTCTTCCTCGAGCTCGCCGCGATCCCCAGCCCGCCCGGCGACGAGCGGCGCGTCGCGGACGCCGTGGTCGCGGCCCTGCGGGAGCTCGGGCTCGAGGCGGACGAGGACGGCGCGGGCGCGCGAATCGGTGGGAGCGCGGGCAACGTCCTCTGCCGGCTCGAGCCGTCCAACGGCGGCGCGGGCACGCCGATCTTCCTCTGCGCGCACCTCGACACGGTACCGCCGGAGGGCCCGATCGAGCCGGTCGTCGAGGACGGCTGGGTGCGGAACAGGGCGGCGACGATCCTCGGAGGCGACAACAAGGCGGCGGTCGCCGTGATGCTCGAGGCCGCGGGGCGGATCGTTCGCGAGGGGCGGCCGCATGCCGGGATCGAGCTGCTGTTCACGCCGAAGGAGGAGGTCGGCCTGCTCGGCGCCGGGGCGTTCGACCACACGCGCCTCCACGCACGCGTCGGATACGTCTACGACCAGGCCGCTCCGATCGGCGACATCGTCCTCGGCGCGCCGACCCAGCTCTCCCTGAAGGTGCGCTTCCACGGCCGCGCGGCCCATGCCGGAATGGTCCCGGAGGAGGGCCGGTCGGCGATCTACGCGGCGGCGAAGGCGATCTCCGACCTGAGGCTCGGAAGGATCGACGACGAGACGACCGCGAACGTGGGGCTGATCTCCGGCGGGACGGCACGGAACATCGTGCCCGAGTGGTGCGAGCTGGACGTCGAGCTCCGCTCGCACGACGAGGCCAAGGTGGGCGACCTGCTCCAGGAGACGCTCGACGCGGTCGCGTTCGCCGCCGGTGTGGCCGAGTGCGAGGTCGAGACCCAGCTCGAGGAGACGTACAGGGGCTATCGCTTTCGCCGGGACGAGGCGCCGGTGCGGCTCGCGGCGAAGGCGCTCGAGCGGAGCGGCTTCACGCCGCGCTACACCCTCACCGGGGGAGGTGCCGACGCGAACGTCTTCAACGAGCGCGGTCTCGCGTGCGTCAACATCGCGAACGGGATGACCGACATCCACACGCCCGACGAGCGGATCGCGGTCGACGACCTCGAGCGGATGGTCGACGTCACGCTGGCGCTCGTCGACGCCGCGCGCGATGCCGCTTAGCCTCAGGCGCGGCTCGGTCACGGCGATCTTGGAGGCCGGCGAGCGGCTCGTCCGGCTCGAGGTCGACGGGATCCCGTGCGTGGCCTACCCGCGGCTGACCGGGCCGGTGGAGGAGGGCGACGACGTCCTCGTCAACGAGCAGGCGCGCGTGCTCGGGCTCGGCTCGGGCGGCTTCGACGTCGTGCACGCCAACCTGACTCGTGGTCTCGGCCTCCCGGTCGACGAGGAAGCCCACGTGATGAAGCTCCCTTACAGCCCGCTGCAGCACGCGGTGCGGCACGTCGAGGAGGAGGGCGACCTCCCGGAGACGATCGTCGGCCTCCCGGTCGTCTGCTGCTCGCTCCACAGCCAGCTGGCTCCGGTCTGCGCCGGGATCGGGCTCGCGCGGCGGATCGCCTACGTGCAGCTGCCGGGCGGCGCGCTGCCGGTCTCGCTCTCGGACACCGTCCGCGCGCTCGGCGTCCCCTCGGTCGCGGTGGGGCCCTGCTTCGACGGCGACCGGCAGGCGGTGAGCGTCGCCTCAGCGCTCGCGTGGGCGGCGGGGCAGGGCTTCGAGGCGGCCGTATGCGGGATCGGGCCGGGCGTCGTCGGGACGGCGTCGCGGCTCGGGCACGGCGGGCTCGCGGCCGCCGAGGCCGCGAATGCCGCAGCGGCGCTCGGCGGCGCGCCGGTGCTGGCCGTGCGCGTCTCGCACGGCGATCCCCGCGAGCGGCATCGCGGCGTCTCGCACCACACCCGCGCCGTCGTCGAGCTCTGTCTCGGCCGCGCCACGGTCGCATGGCCTGCGGGGCTCGAGCCTCCCGCGTGGCTTCAGACGCGCGAGGAGGTGGACGTCACGGGCTGGGAGGAGGCGTGCGCCGGCCTGCCGCTCCAACACATGGGCCGCGGGCCGGAGGAGGATCCGTGGTTCTTCGCGGCCGCGTTCGCGGCAGGCCGCCTCGCCGGGAGCCTGTCCTAGTGGAGGAACGGCGCCTCGGCCCCGTCGTCGGGCTCGGCACCTGGGACACGTTCGACTCGGACG
>Ga0299913_10001240_pt1 | contig 18453 bp, 11 predicted proteins | sample RVTome_9_FD_201360 | JGI IMG/M metagenome (GOLD analysis project Ga0299913, IMG submission 201360) | Soil microbial communities from uranium-contaminated site in the Upper Colorado River Basin, Wyoming, United States - RVT155D38 (version 2) ... | reverse complement strand
GGAAGAGCTTGAGGCGCGCATCGGGCGCATGCGCGAGGAGATGCGGAGCCAGCAGCGGAAGCTGCGCGAGCGTACGGCGGAGCTGTCGGAGGCCGCGGCCGCCGCGCGCGCTGCGCAGGCCCTGGCCGAGGAGATGGCGGGCGCGGCCGAGACCCTGCGGGCCGAGCGGGAGGCGCTGATCGGCCAGCGGGAGTCGGCGCCGGTGGAGGTCGGCGACCGCGTGCGGATCCCGCGCTTCGACGTGGTCGGGGACGTCGTCGCGGTGAGTCGCACGGACGACACGTGCGCGGTCCAGGCGGGCCAGGTGCGGATCACGTGCCGCGCGAGCGAGGTCGAGGTGATCCAGAAGGCGGCGGAGCGGACGCCCGCGGAGGCGCCCGCGGAAATGGCGACCGGATCCGCCGACGACGACGGCGCGCCGCTCCCCCTGGAGATCGACCTCCGGGGGCTGACCGCCGACGAGATCGGGTATCCGCTCGCGGGCGCGCTCGAGCGCGCGTACCATACCGGCAGGCCCGCCATCCGCTTCATCCACGGCAAGGGGACGGGCGTCCTGCGCCGCCGCGTGGCGGAGCTCCTGGAGAAGCACCCCTACGTGCACGGCTTTCGGCTCGGCCATTGGAACGAGGGCGGCGACGGGGTGACGATCGCCACGCTGGCGCCCGAGGACGGGGGGCAGGAGAGCGCATGACGATCCCCGATCACGTCATCGAAGAGATCCGCGACCGGGCCGAGATCCTCGAGGTCGTCGGCGAGGTCGTGCGGCTCAAGAAGCGCGGCAAGAGCTGGCTGGGGCTGTGCCCGTTCCACACCGAGAAGACCCCCTCGTTCACCGTATCGGCGGAGAAGCAGATGTACTACTGCTTCGGCTGCCAGGCGGGCGGGAACGTGTTCACGTTCCTGATGGAGCACGAGCGGATCGAGTTTCCCGACGCGGTGCGGACGCTGGGGCAGCGCGTCGGCGTCGAGGTGCCGGAGCGGGCGGCAGCGGAAGGTCCCGATCCGAACGCCGCCATCCACTTCGCCAACCGGATGGCGGCGGAGTTCTACCATCGGCGGCTGGTCGAATCCCGGGATGGCGCGCCGGCGCGCGAATACCTGCTCGGCCGCGGCATCGGCCCCGAGCTGTGGGAGACGTTCCTGCTGGGCTGGGCGCCGGAGTCGTGGGACGCCCTGATCGGCGAGGCGGGGCGGCAGGGCGCGGCCGAAGAGGGGCTCCGGGACGCGGGGCTCGTCGGCAGGAGCGAGAAGACGGGCGGGCTGTTCGACCGCTTCCGGGGCCGGGTCATGTTCCCGATCCGGGCAGTGGGTGGGAAGGTGGTGGCGTTCTCCGGGCGCCGGCTGGATGCCGAGGAGCCCAAGTACCTGAACACCTCCGACACCCCCGTCTTCGCGAAAGGCCGGATGCTGTTCAACCTGGACCTGGCGCGCGCACCGGTCCGGCGCGCGGGGGCGGTCGTCGTCGTCGAAGGGAACTTCGACGTGGTGGCGCTGGCGGGCGCCGGCTTCAGCAACGTCGTGGCGCCGCTCGGCACGGCGTTCACGCCGGAGCAGGCGCGGGTCCTCAAGCGCTACACGACGACCACCTACCTCGCCTACGACGGGGACGCCGCCGGGCAGCGCGCCGCGTTCAAGGCCGGCGACCTGCTGCTGGCCGAGGGGTTCGGCGTGCGGGTCCTGGCCCTGCCGCGCGGGCAGGATCCGGCGTCGATCGTCCAGTCTGGAGGCGCGAAGGCGTTCGCGGAGCAGCTCGAGCGGAGCGAGGACGTCATCGACGCGAAGCTCCGGCTCGTGCGCGAGAAGGTGGACCTGTCGGACGTGCCGCGGAAGCGCCGGGCGATTAAGCGGCTCCTGGACTCGGTGGCGCGCGTGCCGGATCCGATGACCCGCGAGCTCTATGCGGGGCGCGTGGCGAGCGAGCTGCAGGTTCCGCGCGAGGCGCTGTCGCTGACCGGTCCGGCCCCGCGACGGGGGGCACGACAAACGGCCCCGCCACCGCCCGCGGCAGCCGGCGCCCGCGGCTCCACGCCACCGGGGATCGCGCTTCCGGAGAGCCAGGACGAGTGGTACGTCCTCCTTCACGCGGTCAGCGAGGCGCGCTGGCGGGAGCAGCTCGTCGAGGAGCTGAGGCCCGAGTACTTCACCGTCCCCGCCTACGCGGAGTTCTTCGACCGCCTGACGCGGCTGCACGCCGAAGGCGCGGAGGACGTGGAGGCGCGCCTCGCCGCGCGCGAGGACTCCGAGCTGCAGCGCGTGCTGGCGCGGCTGGAAGCCCTCCGCGGCCGGCAGGACGAGGGCTTCGAGCTCTCGGATAAGGCGTTCCGCGAGAGCCTGCAGCGGATCCACGAGGACGCGCTCGAGCGCGGCGTCCACGCCCTCAAGGCGGAGCCCACCGGGGACGTGCTCGAGGACTCGCTCGAGCGTCAGCGCCTGCGCAAGGAGATCGCGCCGGGCAGGTTCGGCGGCCGGCGACCCCGCGGCGATCGCGTTTGACTTGCCGGCTCGCGCCCGCGTACCTTTCTTTCTTCGACCCCCCGCGGGCCACATTCACCGACCGGCCACCCATGACTCCTTCCCGTCGCGCCTCTTCCCGAATCGATTCCGACTCCGACACCGACGAGCGGCTCGACGTCTCTGACGACTCGGAGGCGATCGACCGCATGATCCTCGATCTCCGCGAGGACGAGGAGCCCGATAGCGCCGTGGAGATGGAGGAGCGGGACGAGGAGGAGGACGCATCGGCGCGGACGACGCGGCGCGCCCGCGCCGTCTCTCGTCTACCCGACGAGGAATCGGACGATGACGGGGACGACGGCGAGGAGTCGACCGGGTTCGGGTCGCGACTGCAGGTCTACGACGACCTGATCCGGATGTACTTCCAGGAGATGGGCCGCGTACCGCTCCTCAGCGCCGAAGAGGAGATCGAGCTGGCCCGCGCCATCGCCGAAGGCCAGGTCGCGTTGCGCGAGGCTGTGTTCCGCTCCTATACCTCGATCGAGCGGGCCTTCGAGCAGGGGCGCGCCGTCGTCGTCGGCTCGATGCGCCCGGAGGCGTTCCTGGGCGACGATTTCACCGAGTGGGACGGCGACGAGGAGGAGACCCCGCCGACCCTCGAGGCCAGCTCTCTGGCGGCCCAGCTGCAGGAGCACGAGCAGAGGTGGCACGCGGCGCGGGAGATCTTCGACCGCAGCGGCCTCCGCGGCCAGAAGGGCAAGCAGGCGCATGCCGAGATGGAGGCCGTGCGGGAGTTCTTCCTCGCGCTGCCACTCCACCACTCCCAGATCGAGTATCTCGCCGAACGCCTGCGGGAGCTGGACGGGGTGTCGGGCGTCGACTGGCGCGAGCGCGATCTCGAGCGCGCGACCGGGCTCTCGCGCGCGGAGTATCACGCGCTGCTGGCGGAGGTCGTCGGGCTGACGCGCAAGGTGATGTCGTCCCGGCGCCGGATGGTGGAGGCCAACGTGCGGCTCGTGGTCTCGGTCGCCAAGCGCTACATCGGCCGCGGCCTCGAATTCCTCGACCTCATCCAGGAGGGCAACTCCGGTCTCCTGCGGGCCACCGAGAAGTTCGATCACCGCAAGGGCTACAAGTTCTCGACCTACGCGACGTGGTGGATCCGGCAGGCGATCACGCGCGCGATCGCCGAGCAGTCGCGGACGATCCGCATCCCGGTGCACATGATCGAGACGATCAACAAGGTGAACCGCTACACGCGGCGCACCGTGCAGCACACCGGCCGCGAGCCGACGCCGGAGGAGATCGCGGAGAAGCTGGACCTGCCGCTCGAGAAGGTGAAGGCGGTGCTGAAGATCGCCCAGGAGCCGATCTCGCTGGACCGTCCCGTGCAGACGGATCAGGACACCCAGATCTCCGACATCATCGAGGACAGCCGCTCGATGTCGCCGTCGAAGAACGCCGCGTTCGCGCTGCTCAAGGAGAACGTGAACGCGGTGCTCCACTCGCTCTCTCAGCGCGAGGAGCGGATCATCCGGCTGCGGTTCGGAATCGGTGACGGCTGTCCGCGCACGCTGGAGGAGGTGGGGTCGATCTTCAACATCACGCGCGAGCGGGTGCGACAGATCGAGGCCAAGGCGCTGAAAAAGCTGCGCCACCCGTCCAAGTGCCGGGAGCTGCTCAAGTTCTACGACCTGTAGGCGCGCGCGGAGCGGTCGTATTCGGCGAGCCGACACCCCTGTCGGCGTACTCCACCCGCGGTGGAACCCAACCATTCCAGGGGGTAGACTGTTTCTCCCGGCGGAGAGGAGTCCCCGGAGCCCGCCGGGTCGCGCGGTTTTGGACGTCGCCGGGGCCCGTAGCTCAGCGGTCAGAGCACCGGACTCATAATCCGAGGGTCGCTGGTTCGAATCCAGCCGGGCCCATTCGATTCGATCAGGTCAGGACAAGAGGGGAGAACGCATGCTCCATCGCCATTCGATCGTCGCGCTGGCGGCCGCGCTCGTGGCGGCCGGCTGCGAGAACGAGCCCTCGACCGGGGTCGAGGGGACGTACCAGCTGAACGTCTCGATTCCCGTGGACGAGTGCACCGGTCAGCCCAGCAGCTTCAGCAGCGAGGTCACGATCGAGCGCGAGGGCGACAACGTCACGTTCTTCTTCGGCGACGCCGCGACGCTGACCGGGACGTTCAACCCCGAGGACCGCGTGATGACCGTCGACGGCACGATCCTGGTTCCGGTCCCTCCTCCCGGGAGCGGGACCTTCCCCGGGCAGATGCACATGCTGGCCCGCGTCACGGAGGGAGATCTCAGCGCCGTGGGGACGATCACGTTCGAGGGCACGTTCCCGGGTGTGTCGGGGACCTGCCGGCAGTTCTTCAACATCACCGGGGATCGGCTTGGCCTGTCGCCGCTTCCGTTGACGGGCTCCTGACCCCGGAATAGCTTCGGCTTCCCGTCGTGGGTGGTTAGCTCAGCTGGTTAGAGCGCCGGTCTCACATACCGGAGGTCGCAGGTTCGAATCCTGCACCGCCCACCACTTTCCAGATCCGGCGCGGAGAGCGGTCCCGGCTTCCCTCTCTTGAAGGAACCAGCCTCCTCCCTCCTCGCGCGGCTCGAAGAGGTCCGGGACCACTTCGGCGGCGAGGCCGCGACTTTCAAGCGCGAACTGCTGGCCGCGCTGGCGCGGCGCCGCCTTCCCGACGCCTCCCGGGTCGCGCGACTCCACGAGGCGCTCGTCTTCCTGCGCGCCTACCCCGATGACGAGCGCGTTCTCGAGACAGTCGAGACGATGCTCGGCCGCTTCGCCGACCGCGCGGACCTGAGGCGCCATCGCCGCGGGCTCGTCGATTCGGGGATCGCGGGGACCGAGATCCGGTTCGTGTTCTACTGGCCCACCGCCCTGTGGCTCGCGGAGCGGTGGCCCGAGCGGCTCTCGATCGACTGGAAGGAGTTCGAGAACCGCTCACGGCTCGTCGCTTTCCTGCACCTGCTCGTTCCGTACGCGGAGACGCCGGGGCTCGACCGGTTCGACTTCCCGGCGGAGGAGTGGCTCGGCCACCTGAAGGGAGCGGAGGAGACCGACGCCGCGTTCCTCGTGCGGCGATTCCGCGCGCTGCGCGCCGATTCGTTCTTGCGCGAGACGCTCTACGATGGGCTCCAGGTCCCGATCCGGCTCACTCCGGGCCCCGGCGGTCCGTCGCGCACGCAGGCCGGGGCGCCCTCGCGGATCCACTTCCAGACGCGCCCGCTCGAGCGGGACCGTCCGGACCTCGCGAAGGCCGTGCGGATCCCGCCCCGCTCGGTGCGCGCGGTCTCGCCCCGGGAGGGCCGGAAGCTGGTCCACCTTGCGCGCGAGGCGATGGTCACCCGGGGCCGGGACCTGGACGCCTTCGCGCACGCGGATCCGGGGGCGGTCCGGCTGGTCGACTGCGGCGCCGGGCTCCACTTCGCGTGCCTCGAGGTCCGCCCGGAACGGCGCCTGGTCTTCGAGGCGGTCTATGGCTTCCTCACGCTCAAGAACGGCGTTCCGATCGGCTATGTCCTGCTGAGCTCTCTCTACCGGTCGGCGGAAGTGGCATACAACGTCTTCGATCCCTTTCGGGGCGCCGAGGCGGCCGCGATCTACGGCCGCGCGCTCGCGATGGCACACCGCCTCTTCGGCGCCGAGACGTTCGCCGTCGATCCCTACCAGCTCGGCCACGACAACGAGGAGGGGCTGGCATCCGGCGCCTGGTGGTTCTACCACAAGCTCGGGTTTCGGCCCGACGATCCGGAGGTGAAGAGGATCGCACGTCAAGAGCTCGCGCAGATGAAGCGGGACCCCCGGCACCGCTCGAGCATGGCGACGCTGAAGCGGCTGGCGGCGGAGACCATGTTCTACGATCGCGCCGGGCTACGCGAGGAGGCGCTGGGAAGGCTCGACCTCGGGAACGTGGGCCTGCGCGTCTCACGCTACCTCGCGAAGCGCTTCGGCGCGGACCGGGAGAGAGGGATCCGCACCTGCGCCGAGGAGGCCGCCGCGATGCTCGAGGTGGGATCGCTGGCGAAGCTTGCCCGCGGCGAGCGGGTCGCCTGGGACCGCTGGGCGCCCCTGGTCTGCCTGCTCCCCGGGGTCCGGCGATGGAGCGCGGCGGAGCGCCGCGACCTCGGCCGCGTCATCCGCGCCAAGGGGGGCCGCCACGAATCCGAGTTCGTGCGTCGCTTCGACGATCACCCCAGGCTCGGGGCCGCCATCCGCAGGCTCGCCGAAGAGGAACCCTAGAACCGCAGCGGGTCCGCTCGATATCTTGAGGCGGTTTCCCAATCGCCCTCATTCCCGGCGTCTTCCATGCGTATCCCATGTGCGATCGTGATTGCGGCAGCGCTGGTCCTGGGAGCGCTCCTGCCGGTGGTGCCAGACCTCCTCGCGCAGGGGATAACGACGGCCGCCATCAGAGGGAGCGTCCGAACAGTCGACGGCAGCGACGCGGACGGCGCCCGCGTCCGGGTCGAGAACGCCGGCACGGGCTTCGACACCGAGGCGCGGATACGGAACGGCCGGTTCCTCGTCCAGGGACTGGAGGTCGGGGGGCCGTATACGGTCACCGTGTCGGCCTACGGATATGGCACCGAGCGCCGCGGGCCGTTGCACCTGACGCTGGGCGAGCCCTTGGACCTCACGTTCGTGCTGCTACCCGCGCCCCTTCCCGTGGATACCCTCCGGGCCGTGGCCGGTCGCGCCGATCCCAGCATCGACGCGCTCATCGGGACGCGCACCACGATTCCCCAGGCCCTGGTTCACCGCCTTCCCACGCTGAATCGCAACTTTTACGACTTCGTCGTGCTGGCGCCCCAGATTTCGACCAAGGTGGGCTTCCAGCGAAGCGGCGTTTCCGCGGGCGGCGCGAACCTGCGCTTCAACAGCTTCCTGATCAACGGCGCGGAAGAGCGATTCGTGAGCGGAAGCGTGTCGGCGGCGTCGAACGTCGGAAAGTCGATTCCGCTCGACGCGGTGCGCGAATATCAGGTGCTCGTAGCGCCGTTCGACGTCCGCTACGGAGATTTCGCCGGCGCCGTGGTGAACACGGTCACGGAGTCCGGGACGAACGACATCCGTGGATCCGCGTACGCGTACTGGCGCGGCGATCGGCTGGCGCAAGGAGGCGAGCTGTCGGCGGATCCCTACGAGCAGTGGCAGTACGGCTTTTCCCTCGGGGGGCCGATCGTGCGGGACCGGCTGCACTTCTTCCTTGCCCCCGAGCTCCAGCGCCTCACGTCGCCGGCACCGGGCCCCTACCTTGGCCAGCCCGCCAGCGCCGACCCCCCGGTTCCCGTGAGAGAATCCGACATCGCACGCCTGGACCAGATCTTCAGGCAGAACGGACTGGAGAGCGGGTCGGGTGGGCCGGTCCAGATCGAGACGCCGCTGCGGAACCTGTTCGCACGTCTCGACGCGTCCTTCCCCGCGTGGGGCAGTCGCGCGGTCGGGTTCGTGAGCCATGCCCGGCGGGATCAAGAGCAGTTCTCTCGGTCCGCGCGGGACACGTTCTCGCTCTCCACCTACGGCTGGAGACAGGCGGGCGGCGTGCGTCTGACGGCCCTCCAGCTGCACACCGATCTGCGCCGTCCCGGCGGCGGTCACAACGAGCTGCTCCTGTCCCACAGCTCCGATTGGTCCGATTTCGATCCCGTCGTTCGCCAGCCGCTCGTGCGAGTCGCGGTCCCGGCCGTTGGCGAGGGTCTCGTGACGGTGAACGCGGGGACGGCCGAGCAGGCCCAGGGCCGGTTTGGCCGTGCCTGGTCGGTTCGTGTCAAGGACGAGCTCAGCGTTCCGTGGGGAGACCACGTGCTCGTCCTGGGGCTCCAGGCGGAGCGCTTCCGCAGCGAGCGCGGCGGCGTCGTCGGCGGATACGGCACCTGGACGTTCTCGAGCCTCGATTCCCTCGCGCGCGGCATGGCGGAGCGTTACGAGCTGCGCAAGGACTTCGGAAGCGCGAGCGTCCCGATCACCGGGAGCCAGTACGCCGCCTACGTGGGGGACTCGTGGCGCCTCGGCGAGGGGCTATCCGTCACCACTGGGATCCGGCTGGACCTGCTGGACATCCATGGGTCGGCGCCCTACAACGCGCTGGTCGACTCGATCTTCGACCGGCGCACGGACGCCATGCCGCATCGTCGCCTCCATGTTTCCCCGCGGCTCGGGTTCGCCTGGGATCTCTTCGGGACCGGTCGCGATCGCGTGCGCGGTGGAATCGGCGTGTTCACGGGTCGGCCGCCGCTGGCCTGGATTCACCCGGCCTTGTTCGCGTACGGCGTCGGGGTCGGTGTGCTGCGCTGCGGTTCCCAGTCGGCCGACGCGGGTCTCCCGCCGGCGTTCGAGCCCGACTATCGCGCCGCGCCCACGGCGTGCGCCTCGGGGCCCGGGCTCACGACGGCTCCGCTGGGGGATGTGGATCTGCTGGACCGTGACCTGCGAATGGCGAGGTCTCTGCGGGCCACGCTGGCCTGGGAGCGACGGCTTCCCGGCGGGTTCCTCGCTACGAGCGAGGCCCTGTTCACGCGTTATCTCTCGGACTTCATCTTCGTCAACCTGAACCTCGAGGGTCCGCAAGTGGTCGACCGACACGGACGCGTGCTCTACGGCACGCTCGCGCCGAGCGGCATCGCCTCGCCCGTCCTGCGATCGGAATTCTCCGAGGTGATCGACCTTCGCAACACCTCGCGGAACTTCTCGTATCTGCTCTCGTCGAAGGTGGAGCGGCGGTTCGCGGATGGGATTGCGGCGTCGGCCTCGTACACGTTCTCCCGCGTCCGCGACGTGCAATCGCCGAGCCGGGTGAATATGCCCGGAATCGTGCTCTGGGCGGACGCGCGCGCCGTCTCCGGCCGGCACGAAAATCTGGAGCGAGGGGTCTCGCTGAACGACCTGCCCCATCGCGTCGTCGCCGCCCTGACCTACAGCGCGCCCTGGACCCGCTGGTCCACCGACGTCTCGTTCTACTACGTGGGCGAATCCGGGAGCCCGTTTACGTACCTCGCGGGGGGCATCGGGCGGCGCGGGGATCTCAACGCCGACGGGTCGAACGCGAACGACCCGGTCTACGTCCCGCGAGACGCGACCGACCCCGAGGAGATCCAGTTCAGCGGGCGCTCGGACGCAGCCGGGGCGGACAACTCCCCGGAGGCCCAGGCCGAGCGCGTGCTCCGGCAGCAGACGGCCTTCGAAGCCTTCATCGAGGATACCCCGTGCCTGAGGCGTCAGCGGGGACGGATCCTAGAACGGAACAGCTGCCGCGAGCCGTGGACGAACACCGTAATCGCCTCGATCCGACAGGCGATTCCGCTGGGCAGCCACGTGCTGGAGGCGGAGCTCCAGGCGTTCAATGTCCTCAACCTGCTGAACGGTGACTGGGGTCGCCGGCGCGTGGCGGCGCCGAGGCTCCTCGAGCACGTCGGCCAGACGCCGGCCCCGCCGGAGATCTCGCAGCCGCTCGTTCGATTCGACGCCGCGCGGCCGGCCTGGACCACGCTACAGACCGAGTCGGCGTTCCAGCTCCAGCTGGCGGCCCGCTATCGATTCTGAGGTGAGCCTTCGAGATTCAGCCGTCGCCGCACGTCCTCGAACCGTGGATCGCGGTGCAGCTCGGCGAAGACCGGCAGCATGAGGTCGCGGGTCAGGGTTCCTTCGTCGACCGCTCGGCCCAGCCAGGCGAAGGCCTGGTCGAGGTCCCCCAGCCCGGCATACGCGATCGCGACTCCGAACGCGCCGTGGCTCCGCGTGCGACCGCTCAGGAGATCGGCGAGGATGGCGCGGGCTTCGTCGCGCCGTCCTGCTCGCGCCAGAGCGTAGCTCAAGAGGGCGGGCGCGACCTGAGCGGAATGCTGGTCGGCCCAGCGGAACTCCGTGATCGCGTCCTCCCAGGATCCGCTCACCAGGTGACATTGTCCCGCGATGACCCCCGCGACCGCGGAGGGAGGGCTCAGCTCCTTCAGCGCCCGGATCTGCATCAGCGCCTCGTCGCAGCGGCCGTTGGCGAGCAGGGCCCGCGCGTACTCGCGGATTGCGGTATGCGAGTAGGGATCGTTCTCCAGGGCGAGCCGCGCCTCCTCGAGCTGCCGATCGGGCTTGCCGGTCCACAGGTAGACGTGGGCCAATCCCTCGCGCGTGAACGAGAGCTGGGGATCGAGGGTCAGCGCATACCTCAGCTCCGCCTCCGCCGAGCGCCAGTCCTTGTTCACCACATGGACCCAGCCGAGTGCCTGATGGGCCTGGCCCAGGGAGCCGTCCAGGGCGACGGCCTTGCGCGCCGCGATCTCGGCCTGGGCGAACCACTCGCGCGGCCGACCGCTGGCGGCCATGCCGATGTACATCCGGGCCAGGCCCGCGTACGCCGCCGCGTAGGTCGAGTCGATCGCGATCGCGCGCTGGAAGTACTGGATGCCGCGGCGCCGACCGGCTTCGTTGCGCATGAGCGCCCCCTCCATCCCGCGCAAGTACCACTCGTAGGCGGCCGCGCTCGTCGTGTGTCGCGACGCACTCGAACCCGGCCCCACCCCTCCCGCGAGCCGCAGATCGAGCTCGCGCGCGACCGCGCGCGCGATGTCGTCCTGGATCTCGAAAACGTCGCCCATCTCCCGGTCGTAGGTCTCCGACCAGCGGGTCGAGCCGTCGCGCGGGTCCACCAGGCGGATCTGCATGCGCAGGCGGGGACCGATCTTCTGTAGGCCCCCCTCCAGGACGTGGGAGACCCGCAGGCTGTCGGCGATCTGGCGCACGTCCAGGCGGCGATCCACCAGGGCGCGGACGGACGTGCTGGCGACGACCCGCAGGTTCGCCGACTTGCCGAGCACGGCGATGAGCTCCTCGGTCATGCCGTCGACCAGTCCCGCATCCGCCGGGTCGCCGCTGAGGTTCGTCAGCGGTAGCACGGCGATCGAGACTTCGCGGGTGGCCGGGGCGAGAGTCTCCGGCGGTGCCTGGCGCAACCGCGTCGCCGCGAGGAGCAGGATGGCCACCGAGGCGACGCTCGCGATCGCGACCGGAACCCTCCTGGATGGCGGGCGGCGCACAGGCACCGGTGGCGTGGGGAGGCCCGCTGCCCTCGGGGGTGTGGGGATCCGCGCATGGGATTCGATCCCGGAATCGCTCGCGACCGGCCGGGGCGCGTTGGGGGGCTCCGCCTCTGCGCGAGCGCGCATCTCCGATGCGAGCGCCGCTATCTCCGGGCCCACGTTCGTGCCCAGCTCTTGCTGCACCAGTCGCGCGTATCGCTCGGCATGACCCAGGGCGGACGGATGATCCCCTGAATGGTCCAGCGCCCGCATCAGGTTGAGCGCATGGCGCGCGCTCAGGGGATCGAGGTGGCAGAGCTCCCGTCGCCAGCGCACGGCCGCATCGTGCTCGGCGCGATTCTCCGCCGCCTGTGCCAGCCGTTCGAGCGCCGCGGCGCACTCCGACTCCAAGCGGGCTCGCTCGCTGGTCACCCACTGCTCGAACTCGGGCGAATCGCCGAGATAGAAGCCGTCCAGGAAGGGACCCTGGTAGTGGCCGACCGCCGCCTCGAAGTCGCCCGCGCCCAACCTCGTTCTAAAGTCCAGCACGTCGCTGGTGATGACGGCGGGATCGAGACGCAGGGGGTTGACCCCCGCGAACAAGGACTCCCCCATCGACTTCCGCATCTTGTAGAGGAGCTGCTCGAGCGAATGGCGGGCGCGCTGCTGCGATGCGTCGGGCCAGACGAGGAGCAGCAACCGGTCCCGGCTGCAGCCTTGCTCGCCGCCGGCCGCCAGCACGGCGAGGAGCGCCAGTCGCTGACCCTGCTGCCCGTGGTCGGCTAGCGGAGTGCCTCCCTCCGGAGCCCGCAGGACGAGGGTTCCGAAGGTCTGGAGGCGGAATGGTGGTGAGACAGGCGCCTTCTCGCCCGGGGAATTCACCCCTCCAACGTAGGATTTGAGTCCCGGGAGAGGCAATCTGCACGCCGATGAGCCGGTGCTGAGGTGGTGCTGAGATCCAGGTGAGCGTCGTCGTCGATACTTCCCCGGTGCGACCGTGCGGTCGCGATGAACGGGGGTTGCGGCCGAGGGGCATCCTGGGCTGCGTATCCGGGTCGATGAATGCGGCGGGAGCCGCGGAAAGGGATATGACGATGAACCGGCCTTTGGTCCGCCTCGGGTGCTTGGGGCTCCTGATCGCGACCGTGCAGAGCTGCGAGACCCGCGGACCGCTGGAGCCTCCGTCCGATCCCGCGCCGGCGGGGACGCTCGAGGGCACGGTCCTCGCCGCCGGCGACCCGGTCGGCGGGGTGACCGTTCACCTCACCGGGCCGGGGACGAGCCGCGCCGTGATGACGGGCGCGGGAGGCGCGTTCGCCTTCCACGACCTGCCCCCCGGTCTCTATACCATCGGGGCATTCCGCAGCGGTATGGGATGCGCCTCGGCCACCGTCCACATGCACGCGGGGGAGAGGCTCACGGCGAGCATCGCCTGCAACTTCGGGACGGCCCCGCTGGTAGGGGCCACCCTGGGAGGGATCGTCGCGGTCGAGGGCGCTCCGCTGGGCGGAGCCCGCGTCCTCCTTACCGGACTGCCGTTCACGGGAGCCGTAGGCGAGCGCTCGGTCCTGGCGGACGCGGCCGGGCGCTACACGTTCCCGGCGCTCACCGCGGGGACCTATGTGGTGACGGCGCAGGCCGCGGATTTCTCGTGCGCCTCGACGACCTTGGAGCTTCTATTGAACGCGGGTCTCACCGTCGACATCGCCTGTGCCCAAGAGGCGCAGGTGGAGATCCCGCCGCCTCCGACCGGGGAGCCGACGGGGAGGATCGCCTTCGAGCGGAACGGTCGGATCATGATCCTGGAGCTCGACGGGATGTTCCTCTCGACCTTCATCGACGGACTCGCGCCCTCCTGGTCCGCGGACGGGGGGAAGCTCGCCTTCCAGCGACCGCGGTGCCTCGACCGCTCCCTTCCTCCGTACTTCGATTGCGACGACGTCTGGGCGGTGAACGCCGACGGCAGCGGTCTCTCGCCGATCACGGATTACGAATGGAACCGGGACCTGGATCCCGTCTGGAGCCCGGACGGCACACGGGTCGCGTACGTGCGATGGGTCCACGGACCGGATATGCCCTACCTCGTCGTGTCCGACGTTGACCCTCCGTCTCCGCGGTATTCCGAGCAGGTCCTGAGCATCTGGTGGCCGGTCGCTCGCCCGACCTGGTCGCCGGACGGCGCGCGCATCGCCTTCGTTTGCGAGGGGCGGCCGCCCGAGTGGGAATCCGACATCTGCGCGGTCTCGTCGAGCGTGGACCGCGGCGGGTACAGCGGTACCGCCCACGGCACCGTGGACAAGATCACGAACGACACCGCGGAGGATTCCGATCCGGCATGGAGCCCGGACGGCACGCGGATCGCGTTCACCACGGACCGGGGTTCCCCCGGTGGCAGACTGTACGTCGCCCTGATCGCTCCGGACGGCAGCGGGTTCCGGCAGCTCGTGCCCGGCCGCCGTCCCGCATGGTCGCCGGACGCGACGCGGATCGTCTTCGTGGGGACGGCGGAGGCGCCGGGGCTCCACCTCGTGAACGCGGATGGCAGCGGCCTCGTGCGGATCACGGACGACCCCGCGGACACCGCACCGTCGTGGGGGCCATGACGGTTGGCCCTGAAGGCGCTTCCGTCCGTGCCGGCCGGACGGCGGCCTGCGGAACTCGCCAAGCCCCGGTAGGGCGGAATCACGGGCCGGGGGGATCGTACCGGCGGGGCGTCCCTCGTATCTGCGAAGGGGGGATGCCGTGGACAGACGCTCGGGCAGGAAGCAGCGAATGAAGGCCACAAGGAAGCTCGCGTGCCTGGCTCTCGTCCTGGCATCCGTGCCACGGTGCGAGTCGGACACCGGCAGCCCCGTCGAAGTCCCAAGCCCTCCCGACTGCACCGGTCCCGGCTGCAATGTGTCGTCAATCAGGGTGAGCCCCGATAACACGACCGTCTACGAGGGCTTCTCGATCCAGTTCACCGCCATCGCCCGCGATGCGAGCGGCCAGATCGTCACCGGTGTCACGTTCCAGTGGGAGGTGTCGGATTCCGCGGTGGCCGAGATCGACGCGAGCGGAAGGCTCAGGGGCAAGGCGGCGGGAATCGTCCAGGTGAGGGCCATCGCCAGCGGCAAAGTGGGCTCGGTGGACCTGGTGGTCATCGATGCGACCGTTGCAAGCCTCGAGATCGTCGCCCCGCCCTCACTGCTGGTCAATGAAAGCGCTTTGCTCAAGGTGACACTGCGAAACGCGGACGGCGCAGAGGTTCCGACACCACCCCAGCTCCAGTGGGCGTCCAGCGATGAGGCGATCGCGCGTGTGGACTTCGGGCGGGCTCCCGTCGTCACGGCGCTCCGGCGTGGGACGGTCGCGATCAACGTCAGCGCGGGAAGCGTCGACGCATCCGTGTCCCTGAGTGTCACGGCTCGAGTGGTCATCGGCCGACCGCCCTTCGGCCAGTTCACTTCTGTAGACATAGCCACGGGGGACGACCTTCAGTTCGCGGCCTTCTTTGTCGACGTGAACGGAGCGACGATCGACGAAACCCCATCGGTGACGTGGGCTTCCCGCAATCCCCAGGTGGCGGGCGTGAGCTCGACCGGCCGCGTGATCGGCCTCCAGACCGGCCGCTCGACGATCACTGCGAGGAACTCCGAGGCGGTGGGGACGATGGAGGTGCAGGTGACCGACGTGGTCGCCGGGTTGCCGGCCAAGGTTCGTCTTGCGCACGTTGCCGGTGGGTATGGCCCACTCACGTTCGTTCCGAGCCAGGGCGCATCCGTCACACTCGGCTTTGGCGAATCCGTCGAAGTGCCCATCGTGTCGGGCACCTTCAATCTTCACGTAGACGGCTTGCGGTCCGATGGGCCCTGGTCGCTTACCTCGGAGCGTTCATGGTTGGTTCGAGGCGGCGACCACCTGGAAGTCTTCGGGACGAGCAACGCCGGCCTTACCGGATGGTGGATCAACGATGCGACCGTGCCCGCCGATTCGGGACTGGTCCGCTTCGTACAGGGGACGGGCCCTCCCAACTTTGCGGGCGTGGTGCTTCTCGGAGCGCCCGGGGCGACGGCGGTGGAAAGCCGCCTGATCCACTGTTATTTCGATCCAGTCGAATTCACCGATTACATAAGTCTCCCGGCCGGCGAGCTCGATGTGCTCATGGGGGATAAGGGCCTGTTCTTCAATCTCAGCGATGCAGCAGCCGTACGCGCGCGCGGACGCATCACCGTGACAGCGGGCCGAGCTGTTACCTATGTGCTCACAGGCGAGAGCCCGCAAACAATGCGTGTGCTGGCCTTCCTCGACTTCTAGGTGCCCGGGATGTGGAGCCGGGTTTCGCTGGCTTTGGCGCTCTTCCTCGCGGCGTGCGGCGGATCGGCGGAGGACACGGCGCGCCGCGCCGCGGGGGCGCCGCTCTGCGAGCCGGTACTCCCGGCGATGCGGTACGGGTACTCGGACGCCGACGCGCCGATCCCGCGCCACTTTCTCGGCTCGATGCCAGGGACGGTGGTGTTCACGGACAATTCGCCGCCGGAGAACCCGATCACGAACCCCGGCGCCACTCTCGGACGCGTCCTCTTCTACGACGTGCGACTGTCGGCTGACGATCGGATCGCCTGCGCGTCGTGTCACCAGCAGGCATGGGGCTTCGGCGACACCGCGCGGTTCAGCTCCGGTGTGAATAGTCGCCACCCCGCGCGTCGCACCATGGCATTGGCGAATGCGCGCTTCTACGAGTACGGCAGATTCTTCTGGGATGAGCGCGCCTCCTCGCTCGAAGCGCAGATCCTGCACCCGATTCAGGACACGCTGGAGATGGGGATGCGGCTCGACGCCCTGGCGCGCAAGCTGGACGCGACGTCGTACTATCCCGCACTCTTTACCGCCGCGTTCGGCTCGCCCGCAGTTACGAGCGACCGCATCGCATTCGCGCTCGCCCAGTTCGTGCGCTCGCTCGTATCCGCTGAGTCGCGCTTCGACGCCGTGTTCGCAACCGGCGGCGCGCCGAACTATTCGCTCCTGAGCGAACAGGAACGGGAGGGGCTGCGCATCTTCAACGATGCAGGAGATGCAGGGTGTGTCAATTGCCATCGCACCATCGCGCAGGTGGCCGACAGGGCGAACAACATCGGGCTCGACGTCGTCTCAACGGATACGGGCGCCGGCGGCGGCCGCTTCAAGCCTCCTTCCCTACGCAACGTCGCGGTGCGGCCGCCCTATATGCACGACGGCAGGTTCGCGACGTTGCGCGAAGTCGTCGAGTTCTACGACACGGGGATTGAGGCCAATCCCGAACTCGACCCGCGACTTCGTGCTTCTGACGGCTCGCCCCGGAGGTTGCATCTCGAGCCGGTGCAGCGCGATGCGCTCGTCGCGTTCCTGAACACTCTCACGGACCCTGCCTTTCTGAGGGCGGAGAGATTCTCCGATCCGTTCCCATGCAGATCGGCAATGATCCGAAGTGACGCTCTGCGATGATGGCGTGATTCGATCGTTGGGAGCAAGCGCTGGCCGTTCGGGCCTGGGGCGCGCCCGGGCTAACCGCCCTAAAGCCCCAGCCGCGTCTCACCCGCCGTGTCCGCCGTCGTCCTCTCGGATCTGCTGGCCGGTCGGAAGTACAGTCACGGGGCGTTCGGGATCGCCGTCGTGTACACCGACTTGAGGGACTACGACCAGGCCTTCGCCTGGCTCGACAAGGCGTTGGATGAGAATAGGGTAACGCGGGACCTCATGCTCCCCGTGTTCGATGATCTGCACCGGGACCCGCGGTTCGAGCCATCGTGGGCGCGCTGATCTGCCGAGGGCCAACGCTCCCGCCGTTTCGAGGCCGATGGCGCCGGCGCTCCCGACCCGATAGATTGCGTCCCGGCATGAGGATGGGAGCCCCGATCAAGGTACCGACGATTCTCGAATGAGCGGGACGTGGCGCCCGCCGGCTCCCCGCGAGCGAGGGCGAGGCCACGACCGTCGAGCACGTGGAGAGGTGTGCCGTTAGGCGCACCTTTTTTTGTTTCCCCGAACCGGAGGGCCATGACCGACCGAGCCATGAGGGCGAGCGACAGCTTGGAGACGCTCCTGTCGGTGCAGTCGCTGGATCGCAAGCTGGCGGACCTCGAGCGGCGGCGCGACGAGATCCCGGGCGTCAAGGCGGAGGTCTCGCAGGAGATCACCGCGCTCGAGCAAGAGCGTGAGCAGCAGGCCCACGCGCTCGAGCAGGTGCGATTGGAGCGCCGGCGGCACGAGGGCGAGCTAGAGATGCAGCAGGAGCATCTGGCGCGGTACGAGAGCCAGCTGAACGAGGTGAAGACGAACGTCGCCTACAGCGCGCTCCTGACGGAGATCCAGGGCACGAAGCGCGCGATCTCCGAGCTCGAGGACGAGATCCTGACGGAGATGGAGCGCCGCGAGACGACAGAGACGCGGATCGTCGAGATCGACGCCGAGCTGGAGCAGAAGCGCGCGGCCGCGGCCGACCGGCTGCAGGAGCTGGAGCAGGAGCTGGGCTTCGTCCAGCGCGAGATGGACGCCCTCGACCAGCGCCGGCAGGGAATGGTCGGCGAGGTCGAGCCGGCGCTCTACCGGCTCTACGATCGATTGCGGCGCGGACGCCGCTTCCCGGCGCTCATCCCGCTCAAGGGCCACGCATGCGGCGCCTGCCACAGCCGCCTGCCACCGCAGGTCGTGGGCGAGATCACGCATCGCGGCTCGCTCCACCCGTGCGAGGCGTGCGGCGTGCTGATCTACGCGCCGATCGGCATCGAGGCCGACGCCTAGTGCCGGGAACCGTCCTGGTGATCCACACCGACGGCGCGGCGCGGGGCAACCCCGGCCCGGCGGGCGCCGGCTGGGTGGTGGAGACGATGGAGGGCGAGCTGGTCACGGAGGGGTGCGCGTACCTCGGCGAGATGACGAACAACCAGGCCGAGTACGAGGCGTTGCTCCTGGCGCTCGATGCGGTCGACCCGGGGCCCGACACGTATCT
>Ga0299913_10001239_pt1 | contig 18454 bp, 26 predicted proteins | sample RVTome_9_FD_201360 | JGI IMG/M metagenome (GOLD analysis project Ga0299913, IMG submission 201360) | Soil microbial communities from uranium-contaminated site in the Upper Colorado River Basin, Wyoming, United States - RVT155D38 (version 2) ... | reverse complement strand
TCGGAACTGCTGTCGATTCTTGTGTCTCACCTCGCGAAGCGAAGGGGATTGTGGGCAACCCATACCTCGCGCTCGTTGGGTGCTTGCGAGTGCGGTTCGTAGTCCGACTGCTCAACCCAAGCGATACACGTGTCGACCATCGAATCGATCGAATCAAAGAACGGTTCCACACCGTGAAAGGCGTTGAAGACAGGGTGCCGGGAGCCGCTGACGGCGCTCTGTGCGCCGCAGGCAACCATGAGCCACGAGCCCATGAACTCCGTGATAGGAATGCACTCTGAGAGATCGACACTTACGACGTACTCTGGGTCATCGGGCGACAAGTAGTAGATGTCATTGACGTCTCGGTATGCCTGGGGAATGGCATCTAGCCCGATAAAGATGCCATCGCGAAATCTGACAACATTGGGCGCCTGGGGATCGAAATGCCCGTTGCTCCACCGATACAGCTTCCGAACCTCTTCAGCAGCGTCAGGTTTAGCTGCTCAGCAAGGTCATCAAGCTCGGCTTCAGAAGCACCGGGACGAAGATTCGACCTAACAGGGATCCCGTGAGCTTCGAAAGCGTCGACAAGCCGCTCCAGTTTCGATTCGAGCACGACGATCAACTTAGACCCTGCGTTGGACGCGGACCCAGGCCATATCACCCATATCGCTCGATAACGCCCTCTCGCCACCCCCGCCCGGGATCGGCACATCGGCGTGCGCATCAATCGCGAGGCGGTATCTCGCCAGATGCCGCATTGTTCAGGGTGCCATTCTCAATCGAGACGTCGGCCCCGGGACAGACCGGCGCACAAAGTCCACCGTTCGGGCGATAGCGATCGAGCTCAATTGTTCCCGAAGCGGTTTGGGTTGCTCCTTGTGATGTGATTGTGACATCAACATCCACGGATCCGGAGAGATCTGGATCTAGCGGAAATCCGAACCAGGGGGAGGACGAAGCATCGGTCACCTGAAGAGTCTCACAGTCGCCGTTGGCACAGACCTCCATTGTGAACTCATCGGCGTTCGCCCAGTCGATAAGCATCTCCGAGCTGAACCGGAGATCGTTGCCGCATCCCTCGGCGGTGCACCCGCAGCCGACCAACACCAATGCCATGAAGCTGGTCACAATTCGCCGTCGGACCGACACGCGACTCATCGACTCATTTGACGTTCGGCGATGCCGTCAAGTTCCACGCAGATCACCCGGTCTCGGGCGATAGCGCACGTATCGCCAACACGAGCAGAATGGCATGCCTGAAGAGCGGTTCCCTGTCAAGGGGACCGGAAACCGGATGATCTATGAGTTGCGTCGAAGGTGGCGCAAACCACGCGGCGTGAGGTCTCAAATCAGCGTTGAGATCGGTGAGCCGTATCGTGAAAAAGAGCTCACCGAGTTTGATCATTACCTGACCGCTCGATGGATTGTGTATGGGTCATGGGGTGGGTCCATTCTCAACGCGTACGCAGAGCACGAGCCATGGCCACTTCACCGAGCAACTGCAACCTTTACCGATGGTCTCGGGGCGGCGGCGGGGTTGCCTGCGCCGGAAGGGAGCGTTGTGCTCCATTGGTCTCCTGGAGTCGATGTACTCATCGGATATCCGCGTCGAGTGCGGTCTTGAAGGTCCGTTGGCCTAATCCGTTCTCTGTACAAACGGTGTTTCGGAACGTTTTCTTAGTCAACTTCCGAGTCGATCCTGACCTCATCGTTTCGATTTAGGCAACGACGAACAGAATTCGCGGACGATTGAGACGACCATTGCAGGGTCCGTGCGGTGAGCGAAATGGCCAAGACCTTCCAGTACTTGAACGCGTGCATTGGGAATCGCAACGGCGGCACGATCGGTTGCTTCTTTGACGGGGGCCGGACTCTCGCTGCCCGTTAGAAGAAGGGTCGCCGCGTCGATCCCGTCGAACTGGCCGGACGAATACTCCCATGCATGCTCGACGCGGCATTCCCGGGGTGCGGTGTGGGCGCCGGCCAGTATCAGCGGCCAGCGAGGGCTCGACCGCAAGGCATCGATCTCCTGCTGTGACATTTCGAGTGCGTCAAAAAGCATTCGAACGACAGCTCTCTCGCGATCGCCCGCTGCCAGAGCGACCTCGGCTTCCTCGATCGCATCCACCGGATACTTCAAACCGAGGCTTGGCTCGTACAAGACGAGGCGATCAACGCCGGGGGAGATGCTCGCACCACCCATTGCGCAATTGGCCCCATAGGAATGACCCCAAAGAACCACAGGCTGGCCGGATCGAGTGGCGACAGCCTCGACAACTGCGGAAACGTCATCGAAGTCTCGTTCGATTGAATAGTCCACTCCGTCGCCGCTTCCGCCGAATCCCCTTCGGTCCATGGCGAACGTCGTGAAGTGCTTGTTCAATTCGACAACTGGCACTGCCCAAGCTGTGTGGTCGGTGAACGAACCGTGGACCAACACCATCGGTGGACCATCACCGCCAACCCACACTCTGAGAGGTGTGCCATCTGATGAATGAACCTCGAAGGAATCCCTCAGTTCATTAGTCTTGGTCATCGACCTCGTTGATATTACGCCCTCGGCATCGAGGACACCGACGATCAGGGAGGACCTCCGTCAAGTGTCCGGTAGAGATGCTGGTCTGGTCGGCATCGGGCGTAGCGGCTCGTTAGATTCCTGGCATGTATGAGTTGGCGGTCTTTTTCCACATCCTCGGCGGGTTCGTCTGGATTGGGGGCATCCTCTACTTACAGTCGATTTGGCATCGGATGATCTTGTCCGACAGTGACGACTCCGCACGGGGGATCTTCGAGGCGATCGAGTGGTCAGCCAACCGTGTCCTCGTCCCGGCCGGTGTTGTGGTACTAGCTGCTGGGATCACAATGGTCGCCGTGAATGATGCTTGGGCGTTCTCACAGCTCTGGGTGATTCTTGCTCTGATCTTGTTCGCAGTTTCGGCGTTTGGTTTTGGCACCTGGACTGACAAGCTCATTGCCCGATCGCTCGAGCTCCTCGGAACCGAGGGAGTGCAGGGCACCAACTATGTGGCTGTCACCCGAAGGCTTATGAACGTGGCTCGAGTCGACAGCCTTGTCGTCGTCGGCATCCTGGCATTGATGGTCTTCAAGCCGGGCGCATAGGCCCAATCCCGCCGACAACCCCAAGGCCGCAGAGTGGTCTCCTCCACAGCGACTTGGGAATGTGCACTTCGATCAACGTTCCCTGAGCAACCGCGAAGTCCATCTGCTTGCGCGAATCGCAACTATCTTGTCGTTCGCTTGTTTCTCGCAGGGCGGACAGGTGGCCGCGGCGGAACCCCTTTGGGATCCAAGGAGGCGGCGCTGTTCACGGATTGGGTGTTCGGTCGAAGCTCGGGCAGTCCGACACTCCGCGCCGACTCGGCCGAGACCAACCTCGGGCTTCGCCGCAGGATCTAGGAGATCTTGCGGCGGTAGGTGACCATGGCGAAGGTGTATGCGACGACGAGGATGCCGACACACCAGGCGAGGGCGATCCAGATATCGTTGCCGACTGGCTCCTGTGTGAACAGATCGCGGATTGCGTTGACGATGTAAGTCACCGGCTGATTCTCGGCGAAGGCGCGCACCGGGCCGGGCATGGTCTCGGTGGGCACGAATGCCGAGCTGATGAACGGCAGGAAGATGAGCGGGTAGGAGAACGCGCTTGCGCCATCCACGGACTTCGCGGTGAGGCCGGGGATCACGGCGATCCACGTCAATGCCAGGGTGAACAGGAGCAGAATGCCTGCGACCGCGAGCCACGCCAGCACTCCCGCCCCCGAGCGGAAGCCCATGAGGAGTGCGACGAGCACGACGACCACGACCGCGATCAGATTGCCGACCAGCGAGGTCAGCACGTGCGCCCACAGCACGGACGAACGTGCGATCGGCATCGATTGGAATCGCTCGAAGATGCCGCCCTGCATATCCCCGAAGAGCCGGAATGCGGTGTAGGAGATGCCCGAAGCAATCGTGATGATCAGTATGCCGGGCAGCAGATAGGTCACGTACGAGTCCGACCCTGAGTTGATCGCGCCGCCGAAGACGTAGACGAACAGCAGCATGAAGGCGATCGGCATGATCGCGGTCGTGATGATGGTGTCAAGGCTGCGCGTGATGTGGCGCAGAGATCGTCCTGTCAGTGTGGTGGTGTCGGTGAAGAAATACTTAGTCATTGTTGTTCCTTACCTGTCTGTGCCGAGTTGCGGTCGCTCCCGGCGTCATCGTTCTTGCCGGTATTACCGACGATGGAGAAGAAGACGTCTTCGAGGGTCGGCTGCTTCTCGACGTATTCGACCTTGGCAGGCGGGAGCAGCCGCTTGAGCTCGGTCAGGGTGCCGTTGACGATGATCCGACCCTCGTGGAGGATCGCGATCCGGTCGGCGAGATGTTCGGCTTCCTCCAGATACTGGGTCGTCAGCAGCACGGTCGTGCCGTGCCCAGCGAGTTCCTTGACGGTCCGCCACACCTCGATGCGTGCATGGGGGTCGAGCCCGGCGGTCGGTTCGTCGAGGAAGATGAGCGGCGGATTCCCGATGAGACTCATCGCGATGTCCAGACGGCGACGCATGCCTCCCGAGTACTCGGCCGTTCTTCGCCCTCCGGCTTCCGTAAGAGAGAAGCGAGCAAGCAGGGTGTCGGCGATCGCGCCCGGGTTCTCGAGGTGGCGCAGCCTGGCGACCAGCACGAGGTTCTCCCGTCCAGTGAGGATTTCGTCGACGGCGGCGGACTGTCCGGTGAGGCTGATGGACTCCCGCACGTCCGCAGCCCGCGTGGCGACGTCGAAGCCGTTGACGCCCACAGTCCCCGCGTCGGCCTTGAGCAGCGTGGACAGGATCTTCACGATCGTGGTCTTGCCCGCCCCATTCGAGCCGAGCAGGGCGAAAATGCTGCCCCGCGCCACGTCGAAGTCCACGCCGCGCAGCACCTCCAGTTCCTTGTACGACTTCTCAAGTCCCTGCACGCGGATCGCAGGTCCTCTTTCAAGATCCGTCACCATTTCGCATACCTCCGGTTTTCAAATACTGACAGTATTCAAAGTCCAAGGGTATGTCAAGTGCTATCCTGGGAGGCGTGGCAGAAGACCTCGCACCGATCCCACTCACCCGTGCCGAGCAGCAATCCCGCACCCGGGCTGCCCTCGTCGCGTCGGCACGTCGTGTCTTCGCCCGTGATGGGTTCCACGGCGCCAACCTGACGGCGATCGCTCGGGAGGCAGGTCTCACCAAGGGGGCCGTCTACTCGAACTTCGCCAACAAGGCCGACGTCTTCCTTGCGGTCCTGGATGACGATCTGGCCGGCCTCGAGCCCGAGTCATGGGATCCGTTGATGAAGTACAGAATCGTTCCCAATCTGTATGGCCAGAGTGTGCGATTGCCCGGTCTCGCAGCTGAGGAACGAGATGCCCTGGGATTTGGGCTGGCAAGTATCGAATTCGCCGCCGCAGCCGCTCGGGACCAGGAACTCTCGGATGCAGTGAGCGAACGGCTGGGCCGGTTGCTTGCCGGGTTCGAGGCCATGGTCCGGAGGGACCGCCGCGACCACGACCCCTTGAGTGTGGAGCACCTGGGCATCATGCTCTATGCGTTCGATCAGGGGGCAGCTTTCCTTTGGCTTATCGGCCAGATCTACATCGACGCCGACATGTTGCGCGAGATGATGCTGAGGATGCTCCGTCCCAGCGAGGAAGACGCCTAATGGTCTGGAGACCCGTCATCGCCCGAGATGGGACGGTGAATTCGTGAGTTCAAATCCAACCGTCCCAACCAGAAAGGTGCCGATCAGAGGCTTGCATTCAGACCTCGGGGCCAGCGCTCAGCGAGCGTCGCCGCCGTCTGAACCAATGCACGATAAGCCGGCCAGGTGACCCTTCCCGCCACCAGCTCTGACCGCCACCGACTGTGAGTCAACAGAAACCCAGTCCTACCAATGGTGCGGCGTTGTCGACCCACGAGGCGCAGTCGATCAGCGAGACCAAGTAGGGCGACGGGAACCCCGAACCGCGGATATGAGAAAGGGCCTGCCGTGACATCGTGGTGGGACGCCGCAACTCGGTGGGAACAAGACGATCTTGATGACCTACTTGCCACTTCGCCGCCGTTTGCCCAGGCGAGACTGAGCCAACACGGTGAGCTCTTCCCGTTACGGGCTCTCGCCCAGTGCGTCCGGAACCTCGTTTCGTCAGTCGCAGATACTTCCCGGCGCCGAGGGAAGACGTGTCAAAAAGGCGTCTTGAAGGACAGGACGACCGTCCCGGCGTGACCATGAGGCGTATCCGTAACGTAACTGGACATCTCCTCGGTGATCTCGCTTACGGTGTCACTCGCCTTCTGGAAGGATGCCTCACTTTCATAGGCGGCCAGGACCATCCCTTCACCAACACCGGTTTTGACGAGGTCGGCAAACAGCAAGCCGTCGATGGCCAGAACCCGTTCCTTGACCGTCTTTGCCCAATCGAGGAGATCTTCGAACCTGTCCTCCGCGAAGTGCAGTCGGGTCATCCGGTAGTACATGGTCCTCCTTGTCGACGAGTTCGTTTCGAACCTACTCGGGTGGATGAGCTCTGGCGGCGAACGTGGAGATGAACGCAGTGGGGAACGGCTGGACCTGGTAGTCGCTGTCGTCTCTGAGCTTGTCGGCTCGCTGTATTCGCGTAGTGATGTGTTACGCGACGACGTGAACGCCATATTCGCGATCGCCGCTGCCATCCTGGGGCGTGCCCTCAGGTTGACCGTCAGCTAGACAATTACGCCCGGGGAAGCCACCGATGCAGCGGTGGTGACATTCGTCGACGGTGGTTCGACATAGCCCGACCCGTCCCGAGGCTACGAGGGGTTCGTTGAGGTGGATTCTCCCCGGCGAATCGGGCGGCTAATGGTGTCTCATCTGCCGCATCCCATTAGGCAAAACAACAGATTTCGGTATCAAACCCCAGCCAGCGCCCTCCTTCTGAATAAGTCGGAAGAAAGGGGGCAACAAATGCGCCGACTTGTAGCACTCAGCATCGTAAGTTCGTTGCTGATTCTCACACTGGGGTTACCGGCATTCGCTGGGAGCCCGCACTTTGTCGGGGATCCCGACATCAACCTGGTGGGCAACAGCCTCACCGTGTCTGGAAAGCTGGCCGGTCTCGGCAACGAGGAACAGGTCGAAGTCCAGGTCACGGTCGAAGCAGCGTGCATCAACCCGGGGAAGAAGCACCCGAAAGCCGCCAACAAGGAGTCTTTCGCCGCTGCAGGCACTTTCCCGGTGCAGAACGGCAAGGCGGATTACGAGCTGACGGTGACGGCTGCTTTCCAACCGGATTGCAGCCCGCCGATGACGGTCGATTTCACCAACCTGGTGATCACCGACCTGACCCACGGTATCTCACAATCGTTCCCGGGACCCGTCTAATCCTGGCGTGAGGCATCAGAGGTGGGGCGCCGTAAGGCGTCCCACCTCATCGGATCGAAGGTGTGGGGACTACATCCAGTCCGGGAACCCTTCCCCGAGAAGGGGAGTCGCCGGATGCTGCAAGGGGAGAAGCACCGTTAGAGCTATGGACGTTTCATGGGTGTTGGAGACGCTCTAGTGCGTTGGATGGGAGCACGTCGCTACTGACCCTGAAAGGAGTCTGTCAGGGATCCGGGATTGCGGGAGGAGCGCTGTCAATTTGGCGTGACATACCTCTCCGAAGGGACACGCGATACGCGGCAGGATTTCTAGGCGTCTAACACTTCGCGAAGCTTGCTGGCGAAGGCAGCCGGGTCGTTGTCCGGGGACCACTCGTTGGCAGCGAATCCACCATGGTCGCCGGGAAAGATGACTGGCTCAACGTCGAGCAGGGCCGCAAGCGCCACGCCGCCGCGATGGGCCAAGGCTCCTTCGCCCTCGGCTCCGATCGCGGGAACGATCCGCACTCCGGTGGCGCGCAGGGCGGCGGCATCGGGGAAATACGGCGGCATGGCGAGGTTGCCGGCCAGGAGCAGGTCGTCCCGGGAGCCATCGTCCTCGGTGGGGAAGCCGAACTGGGCGGGATCGGGCGCAGGCTGGTCGAGGTAGTCGTCGGGCAGTGGCCCGACATGCATGACGAGTTGGATGAATTTGGCCATTGCAGGCCCGAATCCATCGCGATGGTATGTGTCGACGATGTCGGCGTTCACCTTGATTGCCATCTCGGAGTCCTCGAGTAGAGCGACGAGTGGTGGCTCGTGTGCTACCAGGGTCCCCACCTCATCGGGATGGGCAATGATCCACGGCAACGCCACCATTGCACCACCGCTTGACCCGAAGACGTCCACGGGTCCAAGGCCGGACGCTTCGACAACCCGGTGGAGGTCGTCGCCGTGGATCTCTACGGTGACCTCCCCATTTTCGAGAAGCTTGCTGCGCTCCATGCCACGGGGGTCGTAGGTGATGACCTTCCTGTCGGTGAAATGGGGGAGGAGCTGGGTGAAACCGGATGCCCCCATCGGAGACCCGAGGATGAATAGCGGTCTATGGCCGTCGGTCGTCTCCGGCTCGTGGACGTCATACGTCAGGACGGCTCCGGGCACGTCGAGGATGTGGCTTGTGGGCTCGGTCACGGCGAAACACCTTTCAGATTCCTTACTGCAAATTCTATGAGCAGTATGCCTGAACCTGATAGGTCCGATGCTGCGCCACGTTCTTGGGCCAATTCGGACCGGACGCGGGCATTCGACGATGCACGATCAGGCGCCTTTCGGGACTCAGGTTTGTGGGGTTTGAATCCCGATCAGGCCGCTTGAGCTGGGGTCTTTGAGACGTGGAACACCGGGTGGCGATGTGCGTCGGCAAGGAACGCCGCCAGCTCACTGCCTGCGGCTGCAGTGAAGGCTGGTGGCACAAACGGAACCAGCCGGAATCTGCGGAGGAAGGTTCGTAGGACCGGTGCTGCTGTGTCAGTGTCGACTTCGGTCAGATGGACGGGTTGTCGCCGGCCGAGGTGAATCAGGTGGACGTCGGGTTGGGAGCGTACGTTGCGTACCCAGTCGGTGTCACCGAACGGCGACACCAGCCAGTTTTCGTCCTGGTGCCTGGTCAGGACCACCGGTGTCGTTCTTGGCTGGCGGCTGATCCGGCCGGTCGTTTCCAGAATGCGAAGGGGACCCATGGGGAGGCCCAGGCGAAGCAGTCGTGCTACCAGGCGGCCGGTGCGGAGCAAGGCAGGGGTTAGGGCCGCGTTCCTCATTCGCCATTCCTCTCGGACAATGCGGCGACAGCCTTGCCCAACATGCGACCGTTCATCTTGATCGAGACTGTGCGAGGTGTAAGGCGGGACAAGAGACGCATCGCCCGACCGCTCACCAGCGTGGCTCGACCTTTGTGCAGAGCCTTGATTGCCTCGTCGACACACTCCTCGACGGACTGTGGCTTGAGTGGCAGGGATGCGCGATCGACCGCGTACTGGTCGATGATCGGGGTGTCGACGGCGAAAGGGAGAAGGACGGTCACGTCGACACCGGCGGGAGCGAGCTCGTAGTGGAGCCCTTCACCGAGGTTGAGCACGTACGCCTTGGAGGCGCTGTCGTTCACCATGTGCGGCAACCCGTGGAGCGCGCCACCCGCAGAGACCAGCACCATCCCGCCTCTCCCTCGTTCGACGAGACGCTTGCCGAAATGATGCGCCAGCTCCAGGTGAGCGGTGCTGTTGAGACGGACGATTCGTTGGAGATCGGCCAGGTCGTGGGTGAGGAAGGGCCCGGGCAGCCCGCTGCCGGCGTTGGACACCAGCAGCCCAACGTCGAGGTCGGAGGTCGCTCGGATCAGCTCGGAGGGACCGTGCGGCTCAGCAAGATCGACGGTCACGGCGCGATGTTCGACCCCGTGGGCCGTCGACAGCTCGCTCCCCAGTGACCTGAGAGCAGCTGTGCGACGTGCAGCCAACACGACATCAAATCCCGATGAGGCCAATCGGTGTGCGAACTCACGACCGATACCCGACGAAGCACCCGTGACCACTGCCCACGGTCCATACCGGTTGACGTCCAGCGATCGGAGGTCTGCTTTTCGGGTTGTACGAGGGTGCTCTGTTTGGATCATGATCTAGATTATAATCCAAGTTAGATTCTAGACACAAATCGAGTACCGTGGCGGGTATGAAGACACCTCCCGACCACCTTGCGGCGCGCCTCTACGACGCAAGCGCACAGATCCTGCGACTGGATAGCGAGGTCAAGCTCGACGAGGTCGCCACCACGATCGACGTTCCCCGTGCAACCCTCTATTACTACTTCTCGGGCCGGGACGATCTGACCGCGTACCTGCTGACCCGACACCTCGAAGCAGGGAGTGAGGTCTTCGCACCGGTGCTATCCGGCGAGAGCGGCGCAGGAGACAAGCTCCGGGCACTGTTACAGGCGATGATCGGGTTCCTCGCCGAGCAGCCCGGAGTGTGCGGCGGGCTGTTGTCCGCCATGGGTTCCGGGATCGGTATGCAGGAGGTCATGACCGCCAACGATCGAGTGATCGCTGCTCCGTTGCGTGACCTGCTCAGCCACGGCCGCGAAAGCGGAGAATTCACCTTCGACGATGCGGCAGACACCGCCAACCTCCTACTCGGCGCCATGCTCATCGCCATTCTGGGCCGAGCCGTAGAAGGGCGCAGCCTCGACGACGGCGGGTTCCGCCGATCAATCGCCGACCAGCTGATACGAACCGTGACCACCACAACCTGAAGGGGCACCGCTTCGCAGTCGTGCAGCTTGTCGGGCGAGGTCCATCCGGGGAGGTTTCCTGAATGCCGCTGTGGCACTATGAGCGCATGGCTAAATCATTGTCAGCAGCCGGGAGGAATGCATCGTGCGAATAGGTACTTCGCTGACGGACGCTGTCGGCGGCACGCCTGTCGTCCAACTCAACAAAGTGACGCCTGATGGTGCCGCTGATCTGTTGGTGAAGCTGGAGTGGTTCAACCCGACCGGGTCCTACAAGGATCGTATGGCGCTCGCCATGGTGGAGGAGGCGGAGCGGCGGGGCGACCTGAGGCCGGGCATGACGGTGGTCGAGTACACCGGCGGCAGCACGGGCTCCTCGCTGGCGTTCGTGTGTGCTGCCAAAGGCTATCGCTTCAAAGTGGTGTCCTCCGACGCTTTCAGCGCCGAGAAGCTCAAGACCATGAGAGCCTTCGGCGCCGATCTGACCATTGTCCCCAGCGAAGGCGGGAAGATCACCCCGGATCTGGTCCCTCGCATGATCGAGCAGGCCAAGGAGTACGCCGCCGAGCCCGACACCTACTTCACCGACCAGCTCAACAATGCAGACTCCTTGGTCGGCTACCGGAAAATAGGGGAGGAGCTGCTCCAGCAAATGGACCGATCGATCGATGTTTTCTGCGCTGCTGTCGGTACCGCCGGGCTGGCAATGGGAGTGTCATCGGCGCTCGCCGAGGCGGCTTCGGCAGCCAAGATCGTGGTTTTCGAGCCAGCCTCGACCGCTGTCATCTCCGGTGGGAAGCCGGGAACACACGGAGTGGAGGGCATCGGAATCGGATTCATACCTCCCTTGTTGGATTCGGATCGCTATCACGAGGTTCGGGCGGTCGACGAGGCCGACGGTCGCACAATGGCCCGACGCTTGGCAGCCGAGGAAGGGCTACTCGCCGGCACCTCGAGCGGATTGAACGTTGCAGGCGCCATCGCCATCGCCCGCGAACTCGGGCCGGGACATACTGTTGTGACAGTTGCTGTTGATACCGGTCTCAAGTATCTAGCCGGCGACCTCTACGACCTCTAGAGACACGTCCGATACTCGCCGAGACCTCTACGGCCCTCTCGTCAGTCGCGTCCAGATCTTGGGCCGGCTATGGGCGTATGGTGCGCAGTGACGTCGTGTCGTTCGGGGTGATCGCTGGGCTCGACGTGAATCATGGCGAAGATCTCCGTCGCGAAGGCATGGTGGAGCTCGTGTTCGACGGCGTGGGCGATGGCGTGGCCATCTTTGACGGTCAATGTCGGCGCAACTGATATAGATGCTGAGATCCGTAGCTGGTGGCCGTTCCACCTCACCCGGAGATCGTCGAATGAGTCAACACCTTCGACGCCGGCGATGGTCGAGCTTGCGGTTTCGACAACCTCCGGCTCGATACCGTCGATGAGTCTGCGGAAGATACGTCGTGCGGACCGTACGAGCAGCCAAAGGATAGGAACCGCAACTGCAAGACCCGCGACCGGGTCGACCCACGGACTCCCGAACGCTGCACCGATCCCGGCCGCCACAACAGCCAGCGACGTGAGAGCATCTGTTCGTGCGTGGCGTCCGTCGGTGATCAGCGCCTCCGATCCGATCGATCGGCCAACCCGAATCCGGTAACGGGCAACCAGCTCATTCCCGAGCGCACCGATAACACCGGCCGTGATCACCCAGGGGATCTGATCGATGAGACGCGGCTCTATCAGCCTTTGAGCGGACTCCCAGACCACCAGACCCGCCGACACCGCAATCGCGATCACGATGACCAGCCCGGCCCAGTCCTCGGCCCGGTTGAATCCATATGTGTAACGCCGGGTGGCGGGCCTTCGGCCTACTGCAAAGGCAATCCAGAGTGGTATCGCGGTGAGAGCATCGGTGAGATTGTGGAGGGTGTCTGACAGCAATGCCACCGACCCGCTGATAACAACAATTGCTGCCTGAAACAGCGCAGTGAGGCCGAGGCCGCCCAGGGACACCTTGGTTGCTCGTATCCCGGCCGCCCCGGTGTCGAGAATGGCAGACGCGGGAGTGTGTTCGTGGTCGTGAGCCAACGCGTGTCCGAGCCTTCGACGGAGACGGCTTGGCCAGCTCTCACCCGTGTTGTGGTGGCCGTGGTCGCTCATCACATCCAGGCTATGGCCACCCACGTACTCAAGCGAGTCGCCAACGATTCGCAACAGGTGCCCGATCGCCAAATCGGCGACACGCGAGACCTGCCTGGCATGCGCTATCTGCTGCCCTCGTGGATATCGATGCTCAGTTGTGCTGTTGAGTCCCCTCGATGGATCTCGAACGTCCAGCAGCCAACCTCAGGGAAGGTCCAGCCGGTTCCCCACTCATGACCGGGGCGATCCCAATTGGACCCGCCATGAATCTCGGGACCCCAATCAGGGTCGATACTCGTTTCCCTTGGCCCGAGTGCCTCGATCGCCAGGTCGCCTTCACCTGCTACTCGCCAGACGATCTTTATCTCTGTGTCCACTGGGATCTCGATTGGCTCGCCGTCAGGTCGCATGGGGAAGGTGTTGAAGAACAACGCCCACGCTTCGAATGAACCGTCCGTTCTCGCCTCCGCTTCGGGGCCGATCAACGGCTCTGCAATGGTGGAGTCGGGTTCGCACGCCTCCGTTGCAGCCGCCGGCTCATCTCCAGAGGGAGATGTGCAGGCTGACAGCGCAATCAATGCAAAAGCCAGGAGTCTCAGATTCATGCCGCTCTGAAACACCCTTATTCCTCGAGCTCTCCTTCGTTGCTCAGTCGGTTGGTCTCCATCTGATATTCGGATTCGAGACTCTCAAGGCGGTCTATGAGAGGCGCCAGGGTCGTCATCCCATCCTCAAGGGCGCTACCCAACTCGTTGTCGGTTTCAGTCTCGAGTTGAAGCTGTGCCAGCTTCATTGATGCGGCCACCAACGACCTATGCGCGTCTTCCAGACTGCGCTGGATCTTGTCCCTATGTTCCAATGTCTCTGCCATGTTCACCTCCGGTGCGGTGTCAGGTCATACCCATTCTGGCGCAGTAGCGCACATTCGGCACGCCCACACCGAGATAGGCATTCCCGCCTGGGCATGAGTATGAGCCGGTAACGCTCATGGCGGATCAACGGTGAAGAGGTCGCCTGGTTGAGCGTCTAGGGCGTCGCAGATTGCGGTGAGAGTTGAGAAGCGGATGGCTCTGGCTCGGTCGTTTTTGAGAATGGACAGGTTGGCGACGGTGATCCCGACGAGATCGGATAGCTCTATCAGTGTCATGTCGTGTTCGGCCAGGAGCTTGTCGAGGTGGCATACAACCCGGTGGAGATCTTCGCTTGTGCTCATCAGACGAGGCCTTGTGTGTCCTTTTCGAGAACCACCCCCCGGTTCCAAGTGAGCGCCACCACCGCAACCAGAAGTCCCACAAGCAGAGGCCAGACTTCGAAGGAGGCTTGTGATGTTTGGAAGGCCGAGGCGGCAGCAGAGCGGGATATGAGAAACCTGTCCAGCCACCCGTTTGCAGCGCTGGCGATGGTGCCTCCTACTCCGATCAGCGCGGCGAGATACCACAATCTTCGGGCGTTCGCCTCGGTAAAGGGACCTCGGCCGACAACCGATGACCCAATCCGCAGAAGGATCCAGAGGACGACCGCAGCGAGGCTCGGGGTGAACGCTCCTACCGCCACGTAGGAGAACTGCTCTAGTCGTGTGGGGTTCAGAATGTTCACGAGAGCGGTGAAGGGGCCGGACAGCTCCACCGCCGGAAGACCGGTCGACACGTCGACGGCTCCCTCGCTCGTGTTCGTCCATATCAGGTCTGTATCTATAGACGGGGATCCCGCAAGGACGCCATCGGCATGCATTAGATAGATCCCCTCCGGTATCCAGCCACCGGCACGAGGGACATCGAGCCCCAATCCATACGGTCCAACCAGAAAGCTGGCCGCGATCAACACCTCGACGGCTATCGCGGCCATCAGCAAAACTCTGGTGACATTCACCAGAAAGGACTGTCTCATCAGAAATCCTCTACTTATGTCATATCGAATAACGATATGACACTACATATCGTTTATCGATACGTCAAATGATGGGCGCTGTACTTTCGATGGTCGGCGCTATCGGGTGGCTCCTGAGGGCTGACCTCAGACGGAACTGGTAGCCACGATCGCGGAGAAGAAAACGGAGGCCAGAACCAGCAGCGGCGTTGTTTCTCCAAGCGACAGCCAAACGGCGAATCCGAGCAGGACTGCGTAGCCGGTCAACCTCACGACTTGTCCTAACGTGATCGGAGGTTGCTGCGAGGCGCCCACCAACAGGATGGCCACGCCCACGATCGCCATTAGCAGTCCAACCAGATTCCCGCCGAACATAGTCGTCAAACCTGCCAGCGTCATGGCGCCACCGAGGGAAACGACCCTATTCGGATCCGCAGGTCGAAGCAGGATTGCCGCCGGCACGGCGGCAAAGGTCGCCGCCAAACCAACTCCTTGCTGCAGCGATGAGGCGTCAACACCATTGTCTGGGCCGATGAATCCCACAAAGACCAGGATTCCGACCGCGAGAATCAGTCCAAGGAAGGCCAACGCTTGTAGGGGCACCGACCTCGACCCTCGCCCCGGGCTCGTGTCCATGGTGGTATCGCCCATATCAACAGCCTAGGGATGGCGGACATGTCCTCGTGGCGAGCGTTGGTCGTGGCGCTGGTCGATCCTGGTCAACCGCGGAGTGCCCTGATTGCTCGGTTGGCGTAGCTGACCCTGCCGGCCAGGGTGCGGGCGACGAAGGCATGGAGACTGGCTGCGGCTGACGGATCATTGCGACACAGATCATCAAACGCCTCAGGGGTTATATGGAGAACCTCGCACTCGGTATCAGTGACAACTGTTGCCGTGCAGGGCTCGTTGCGATAAAGACTGATCTCACCCAGCACCGTTCCCGCCAAGAGGGTGCGCAGCCTGACCTCCTGTCCTCCTTCTGGCGCTTCGAGGAGAACAGTTGCCCGGCCAGACCTGATCAAATAGATGCCCGGCGTCGGGTCGCCCTCCCTCATCAGGTAATGGCCCGCCGGAAGGGTGCGGGGCTCCAGGTGCGGGCCGAGCTCTTCCGCCAGCCCGAGGGGAAGTGTCCGGTCCCCCGCATCGCTGATTCCGGCATGCTCCAGGAGCCGGTCCTCACACCAGGCCACGCCATGGTCCAGATCGGGCTCGTCCCTGACAACGTCGTCGTAGGCGGTGGTGAGCTCGGAGAACTGACCGCGCTGCGGTGAACGCATGCCCGTCAGGATGAGCATCAATCCCTGGTCTCGGGCAAGGAGGGCAATCCGTTCGAACAGCACCACCGCCGAGGAGTCCACTCCAGTCACCAGCCGAAAGTCGAGGATGACAAATTGCTGCTTCGACTCCTTCTCCGGACTCGACCGCACGTGTTTGATGATCCGGCCCGCGGTGCCGAAGAAGATGAACCCCTGCAGCTCGAGGACTAACACGGAGTCTCCGTTCTGTTCTAGGAATTCGGCGTGGAGGCTGGGTCGCTCGATGTTTGACTGATGCTCGCTGGCGGTGAGGGAGTGCTTGACCACGTCGGTCCGGCTGTAGCGAACAACAAAGAGTGCAACTGCAGCGACCAGGCCCACAGTCACGCCAGGGAGGAACCCCACCGTCGCGATGATCACCACGATTCCGGCCATGAGCCAGTAGTCGACCCGTGTCATCCGTCGCCGGGCGCTCCACAGCCACTTGACAAGGAAGTCGATCCCGACGAACAGGAGCAGGCCGCCGATCACGAACTGGGGGAGTAACTCGAGCGCAACGCCACCGATCGCGACCATCGAGAGCAACACGAGCCCGGCCACCACGGCGGGTCCGCGTCGTTTGCCGACCAGCTGATGAGTGATCACAGTGTCGGCCAGGTAGAAATAGCCGGGCGGACCCCCGACTGCAGCGGATGCGAGGTTGGCCCAACCCGTTGCTTTCAACTCGACGTTCATGTCCAGATCTTCCTTGGTCTGGATCTCCAGTGCGCTGATGTAGAGAAGGAGTGTTATCGGAACGACAAGCAGAATGGTGACGAGGCTTGCCGCCTCACCCGCAATCGCTCCCCAATCCGCGCCCGCCAGGCCTTCCGTCACCAGCATCGGCCACAACCCACCATTCGGGAATGGGCCGAGGAGCCACCCGCGGGCCAGCGACGCCGCCTGGTCGACACCGGCAATCTGGGTGACGACGTGGAAGCCAACTATGGCGCTCAACAGAAACAGGAGATACGCCCGGGACCGCCAGGCCCGACGTGAGGCGATGAAGAATAAGGCGGCGAGCAGCACACCTGGCCACGCAAGACCGAGGGCTGCCCCCGTCGTCAAGTCGCGGAGGGATCCGACGCCCAGTATCTCGATCGATCCGGCCAGTATCAAGTAGCCGGTGCCCGCCAGGAGCCCGCCGATCACCGGGAAGGGTACGAATCTGGCGATATCTCCGAGGTTGAAGTAGCCCATGAGCAAGAAGACGAGACCTGTTGCCAGTGAGGTCGCCGCGATCGTGGCGAGCACCGTGTCGATGGCCGCAGGCCCCACCAGCGCGGTGGCAATCGAGGCCGCGCTCACCGCCAGAATCGCTGCGCTGGCATCCTGTATTCCCGCATACATCCCCGGGAAGCTGCTGCCCAGCGCAACAACGATCCCGACCACCGCTGACGCGACCAGCCCCAATCCGATGCCGACGGGGAGAGCATCTTCGAGTTCGCCGCGGAAGATCAAGGACATCAAAGCGATGCTGAGCAGGGCGTTTATCACGGCCAGCACCATCCCGGTGGCCAATGTCCCCGGAAATTGCTTGAGCGTGGTCTCCCGTGCAAGGGAGGCCCAGAGACCTTCTCGGTGATCGTCCCGCATCGGCTGAGTATTGCACTCGAAAGTCTGGGAGGTTTCCAGTGGTCACGAGGGCACCGCTATGGGGATCGTCAGGAAAATGGCCTGCTGTCAGAGGTCGCTCACCCAAACCACGTAGCTGAGGCTGGCTCCCTTGTACTCGGCTGTCAGCCGCCAGCATCCCGGGTCGGGGAGCTCAACCCAAACAACGGTGACCGATTCGTGGGTCGGTGCAAGCATGAAGGGATTGAAGCCGCTGCCCGCCGCCGCGCCACTTTGGACCGTGGGAGCCGACCCGTCGAGACGCTCTGCGGTGACGGTGAATTCAGCAGGATCTCCTGGCGAGTAATTCTCGCTCCACCAGAAGGTCCGGTCTCCCTGCAGCCATCTCTTGCTGTTGATCTCACCTTTGCGATTGATCATGGTCCAGAGGTCCGGGGTCCCGTACCAGACGAATTCATAGACGGAAGGTGGGTCGTCGGGAGCCTTCGATGCAGGAGTGAAGGCGTCGTCGCCGGGCACCGTCATCGGACATGACTTCGGAACGTCTTCCAGGCCTGAGGGCGCTGTGTCCTCAACGATGTTCTTGGATATCAGGCGCTTTGATGTTGGGGCGAGAGCATCGTCCGCTTGCGTCGTGTCTTCTCGCTGGGTCAACGACAGAACCAATCCGAGCGCGAGGAACGCGCTTGCCCCGGCTGCCATCATCCTCGGAATGCTTGTTGTTCGGTCCTTCAACCTCATCGGAAAAATGGCTCGAGCCGGACGAGCTGTCTCATTTCGTCGTCTGATACACGTATGTCAGACTGGCGCCCTTATAAGTGGCCTCGACCTGCCAGCATCCCGGCTCGGGAGGATCGCCGCCGGCGATTATGAACCAGCCTTCCTCGGGCGTATAAGCGTTGGTTGCCTTGCCGTCGTTGTCGATGACCACCGGTT
>Ga0299913_10001238_pt1 | contig 18461 bp, 16 predicted proteins | sample RVTome_9_FD_201360 | JGI IMG/M metagenome (GOLD analysis project Ga0299913, IMG submission 201360) | Soil microbial communities from uranium-contaminated site in the Upper Colorado River Basin, Wyoming, United States - RVT155D38 (version 2) ... | reverse complement strand
CGAAAGGACCGTCGAGCAGCTCCGCGACTCATTCGGGAAGGCGATAGCCCCGATTCAGGTCCCGATCGGTGCCGAGGACAGCCTGCGCGGTCTGGTTCGGATCGCCACCGAGCGCGCCTACGACTATTCGGGCGGAGAGAAACAGGGCAAGGTGTCGGACCTCCCCCCCGAGGTGGAGGATCGGGTCCACAGCGCCCACACCTCCCTAGTTGAAACGGTCGTTGAGAGCGACGACGCCATGATGGAGGCATATTTCGAGGGCATCGAGCCTTCACGCGAGCAGATCATCGAGACCGTTCACCAGGGGATCATCTCCGGTGAGATCCATCCGGTCCTGGTCACGTCAGCAGAGAGGATGATCGGGATAGATCTTCTCGCCGAGTTCATCGTCGACTATGGCCCCAACCCGCTCGAGCGCCCCCTTCCGCCGCTGAGCGAAGGCGAGATCTTCGAACCGACCACCGACGGCCCGGTTGTCGCCTATGTGTTCAAGTCGGTTTCCGACCCGTTCGTAGGGCGAATCTCGCTGTTTCGCATCTTCTCCGGGGCGGTCAAGGCCGATCAGGAGCTGGAACTGGCGCGGGGTGGCAAGGTCCGGCTCCACAATCTGTTCAAGCTGCAAGGCAAGGAGCATCACGATGTCCCCGACCTCCCGATGGGTGGAGTGGGAGCCGTGGCCAAGGTGGAGAACGTCCGGGTAGGCGACACCATGAGAAGCTCCGGCACCAAAATCGTCATCCAGCCAGTTGCCTATCCCCGCCCCGTCGCCGAGCTCGCGATCACCCCTCGCAGCCATCACGACGAGGAGAAGCTTTCGACCGCATTGCACCGTATCGAAGAGGAAGACCCGACCGTCCGTATCGAGAGGCGGGCCGACACCGGAGAAACCATCCTCGCCGGTCTGGGAGACAGCCATCTCGACGTCACCGTCGCTCGCATCGCCCGTAAGTTCGGGGTGGAAGTCGACACCTCACTGCCGATCATCCCGTACCGCGAAACCATCACCGCCAGCGCCGGAGCGGAAGGCAAACACAAGAAGCAGTCGGGCGGGCGCGGTCAATTTGGGGTTGCACTCGTCAAATTCGCCCCCAAGCCGAGGGGATCGGGATATGAGTACATCGACTCGATCAAGGGTGGCTCGATTCCCCGGCAGTTCATTCCAGCCGTCGACAAGGGGATCCAGGAGGCGCTTCAGAGGGGAATCCTCGCCGGGTACCCGGTGATCGATATCTCCGCCGAGGTCTACGACGGCAAGTACCACGCCGTGGACTCGGACGAGATGTCGTTCCGGATGGCCGGGATCCACGCGCTGAGGGCCGCCACCCCGGACCTGAGGCCGATCCTGCTCGAGCCGGTGATGAAGATCACAGTCACGGTGCCCGAAGAGCATCTCGGCGATGTGATGGGTGACATCAACTCGAAGCGGGGCCGGGTGTTGGGGATGGAGGGCGAGGCGACCCTGAGGTCCGTTGTGGCGGAAGTCCCCATGGCCGAGATTCAGCTGTACGCGGCAGAGCTGCGATCATTGACTTCAGGAAGGGGTAGTTTCGAAGTGGCTTTCGACCACTATGCCGAAGTGCCTCACGCCGAGGCACAGCAGGTGATCGCCGCCGCCCACTCCGCTGAAACTTGATAGGAGGACGGAATGGCTGAAGCAGTTATCCGGATCGGTGACAGAGAGCTGCAGCTTGACATCATCGAGGGCATCGAAGGAGACGTTGCCGTCGATATCAGCCGTCTCCGCAGCGAGCTGGGCGCCACGACAATGGATCGTGGTTTTGGCAATACCGCCGAGAGCCAGTCGGCAGTGTCCTATGTCGGTGGCGAAGAAGGGGTGCTCCACTACCGGGGGTACCCGATCGAGCAGCTCGCGGAGAATGCGAGCTTTCTCGAGGTGGCCTATCTCCTCCAATACAAGGAGCTCCCGACCAAGAGCGAGCTGGAGGAGTACGAGCAGTCGATCTCGTTGCATACCTTGCTCAGGGAGGACATGAAGCACCTGTTCGAGGCGTTTCCCCATCGAGCCCACCCCATGCAAATCCTCGCCTCCGCGACCTCGGCGCTCGCCACCTACTACCCGGACGCTCTCGACCCAAAAGACGAAGAAGCCGTTGACATCAGCGCTCGCCGCCTAATCGCCAAGACTCCGACCATGGTGGCGTGGTCCTACAAGTACGCGGTCCATCAGCCCTACATGTACCCGAGCAACGACCTGGATTACCTCTCCAATTTCTTGCACCTGATGTTCTCGGTACCCAGTGAGCCCTACACCCCCGACCCGCTGGTGCAAAAGGCCCTGAATATGCTCCTCATCCTTCATGCCGACCATGGGCAGAATTGCTCCGCCTCCGCCGTTCGCCTGGTGGGGTCGGGACAAGCCAACATCTTCAGCTCGATAGCGGCCGGGATCCACGCCCTTTCCGGCCCCCTCCACGGTGGGGCCAACCAGGAGGTACTCGAGATGCTCGAGGAGATCGTCGACGCCGGTGGGGACGTCGAGCCTTTCGTTAGCCGGGCTAAGGACAAAAACGACCCATTCCGCCTGATGGGCTTTGGCCACCGTGTCTACAAGAACTTCGACCCCCGGGCCCGGATCATCAAGAAATCCGCGGACGAAGTCCTCGACGCGTTGGGAGTGGACGACCCGCTGCTCGACGTGGCCCAACAGCTCGAGGAAGTGGCCCTCTCCGACGATTACTTCGTCGAGCGCAAGCTGTACCCAAACGTCGACTTCTACTCGGGCATCATCTATCGGGCAATCGGCTTCCCCACCGACATGTTCACGGTCCTCTTTGCCTTGGGGCGTCTGCCGGGATGGATCGCACAGTGGAGGGAACTCTCCTCCGACCCCCAGGCCCGCATTTTTCGGCCCCGTCAGGTGTATTCGGGGCCGGCCCGGCGCGATTACGTGCCGATAGGCGAGAGGTAAAAGCCTCCTCAGTGTCCTGTCCGGTGGATTCGCTTGCTATTTCGGCGAGCAATTGTCGTTCCTGGCAAGGACGCAGGACGCAGGCGCACTGGGCCGTTCGTCAAGGACGAGGACGCCGCCAGGGAGGACAAGGGCCGTTGAAATACGAGCACGATCTGACGGACAGGGCACTGGACCGGGAGAGCCGCCAGGCCACCACTAGGGCGCGGGCACATCCTCCACGTAGGGCGCCGCCCCGATCTCGCCAGAGACGGCGTCGACCACTACCAGACCCCTCAGCAATGGTGGCTCCTCCGCCGAGTACAGCACCACGCTCCAGCGGGGACGGGAGCGAAGCCCGCGAAACGTGACTGCGGCCGAGGCATGCCCGACCGGGAAGTCGACCGCGGCGCCGGCGATGGTGAGAGCCCGGGTCTCGTCGACCGCCAGAGGCCACGCCGAGGCGAAGTTCCACACAGCTAGCACAACGAGCCCTATCGCCGGCAGCCAACCACCGTCAACGACCAGAGCTGTGACCACGGCGGCCACCACCAGTACCCAGCCGGCCGTTCGACGACGGGTCGGCGCCGGGAACCGATAGGGACCGACCAAATTCGAGTCGAGCTCATCTTCGATGGCGACCGCATCGGCGAGCTCTCGCTCGATGAAGATCCCCGACCGATCGACCCTGGGCTCTTGGTCGTCGGTCACGAGCCGGGGACCTTGGCCATTTGCACCAGCCGGTTGGTGGCTTCGATGAGGGGCACTCCCCTGGTGTCCTTCTCCTCCCCGTACATCCTCAAGCCCACCGTGGAGGCTGCCATATCGTCGTCTCCAACCACGATGACCGCTGGGTGCTTCTGAGTGAGAGCTCTGCGGATCTTGTCGCCAACGGTTTCGCCAGAATCATCGACTTCCACCCGCAGGTGTGCGTCGCGCAGCCTCTCCGCCACCGATGTGGCGTATTCCTCATGTCGATCCGCCACCGGGATGATCGAGACCTGGACCGGTGACAGCCACATGGGAAGTGCACCTGCATAGTGCTCGATGAGGACGCCGATGAACCTCTCCAGTGAGCCGGCCTTCGCACAATGAATCATGTACGGGCGCTCCGTCACGTTGCCCGAGGCGGCGTATTCGAGCTCGAAGAGCTCCGGCAGGTTGAAGTCGAGCTGGATGGTGGAAAGCTGCCAATTGCGCCCGATCGCATCCTTGACATGCATGTCGATCTTCGGCCCGTAGAAGGCACCCTCGCCTTCGGCGACCCGGAACGGGACACCTGAGTCCTCGAGGGTTGTCGCCAGGGCTCGCTCGCTGAACTCCCACCGAGCCTGGTCTCCCACCGACTTCTCGGGTTGGGTGCTGAGCTCGGCCTCGAATTCGGTGAATCCGGTGTCTTTGAGCCAGGTGAGGACGAAGTCGAGATGCAGCGCCAGCTCAGACCCCAGCTGTTGCTCGGTGCAGAACACGTGAGAGTCGTCCTGGGTGAAGCCGCGGGCCCGCAGCAGACCATGAATGACCCCGGACAACTCGTTTCGATAGACCGATCCCAGTTCGGAGAGACGAATCGGCAAATCGCGGTATGAGCGGGGCCGGCTCTTGTAGATGAGAACGTGGAACGGGCAGTTCATCGGCTTCACCCGATACTCCTGCTCGTTGTCGAGCTCCATCCCCGGGTACATGCTCTCGGCGTAGTAGTCGAGGTGGCCCGAGGTCCACCAAAGGTCGGACTTGGCAAGGTGCGGGCTGAAAACGAAGTCGAAGCCGTACCGTTGATGCAGGTCGCGGCTGTGGTCCTCGATGACCTTGCGCAGCATCCCGCCCTTGGCATGCCAAACCACCAGACCCGATCCGAGCTCCTGAGGAAAGCTGAAAAGGTCGAGTTCGAGGCCGAGACGCCGGTGATCCCGCTTTTCCGCCTCCTCGACCCGGGTCAGGTAGCCCTCGAGTTCTTTGACCGAGGGCCAGGATGTCCCGTAGATGCGCTGCAATTGGTCCTTGCTGTCGTCGCCGCGCCAATAGGCACCGGAGCTTCGCAGCAGTCTCACTGCCGGGATCCGACCGGTCGATGGCAGGTGGGGCCCTCGACACAGGTCGACGAAGCCCTGGTTCCGATAGACCGTCACATCCTCGCCAGGGGTCACCTCGCTCGGCTCAACACTCTCGATGATCTCGAGCTTGAACGGGTGACCGGCGAACAGAGCGAGGGCCTGGTCGCGGGACAAGGCTTCTCGTTGGAATGGCTGATCCTCGGCGATGATCTCTTGCATGCGGCTCTCGATACGGTCCAGATCGTCAGGAGTGAAAGGGTCCTGGACTTTGAAGTCGTAGTAGAAGCCATCCTCAATGGCCGGACCGATGGCGAACGTGGAGCCTGGGAACAGGTCGAGCACGGCTTGGGCCAGGACGTGGGCCGACGAGTGGCGTAGTACGTGCAATCCCTCATCGCTGCCAAGTGTTATCACCTCGAATTCGCCACCCCTCTCGATTGGGCGGTCGATGTCGCGCAGCTCCCCGTCGACCTTGACGACGACAGCAGCACGGGCGAGACGAGGGCCGATCGACTCCGCCACGTCGAGCCCGGTGACGCCGGCAGGGTGCTCGACGACTTTTCCGTCTGGGTAACGAAGCTCTAGTGACACGTGGTTCTCTCGCTAGCCTGGGGACGGCCAAGAGGCTAACTACCTGCTGGACACAATCGTGCCGGCCATTGCTGCACAAGGGGAAACAGGGAATGGATGCCAGACAGCTCGTCACGAATCTCCACCCAAACGAATTGGTGCGGGAGCTCTCCTCCGGTGCCAACAAGGTGTTCCGTGTCATCGACGGCGACAAGAGCACGATCATCAAGGTCTACCCGGTTTCGTCCCGAGAGCGACGCGAGCGGCATGCTCTCGAAGCGCTGGCCAGTGCGCCCTCCGTGCCTCGCATCATCGATCACGGCACCGAAGGCGAGATGGCATGGCTGAGGATGAACGACGCCGGTCATTGGAGTCTGGCCAGCCTGCCCAAGAATCTCGAAGCTGTCGAGGCTTCCGGGGCCGCTCTACGTGGCATACACACCTCGAAGGCCCACATCACCAATCTCGCCGCGGGGATCGACTCGGACTACGTGCTCAGTCATTACCGATCCACCATCGAGCGTCTCGGCAGGTATCGCCGGCGGTTCGGCATGGAGCAGGTAGTTCTGGACAAGGCACTTCAACTCGAGCCCCCATTGGCCACCGCTCCCGCCCCGTCGCACACCAAACCGGTCCTCTCCAAATTCGTCATCGACGAAGACGGTTCGGTCACCATCGTTGACTGGGAGTGGGCAACCCTGGCCCCACCGGAATGGGACCTGACCCTTGCGGTCTGGCGTCTCGCTGCCCGCATCGGAGAGGACGCCTCGGCTGCCTTCCGCAGCGGCTACGGAGCAGAGCTGCCGGAGAGCCGCTATCGACCCTGGGTGGCGTACCACGCCGCGATGATGATGCTGGAGGCTGCCGAGGTTCGCGAGGGGCGGCTGGGCGACCTCAGTTATCTCGTGGACGATCTCACCGAAGCTGTGCTCGGCACCTGATCAGCTGGTCGAAATCCACGGATTTCGACCGATTCCCCCTTAGCCTCTGCGTTGCTGAAGCAAGGAGGACGGACATTGTTGGAAGCTCTAGTCGCAGCAACCGCCACGACAGGTCTGTTCGCCCTGGCCAAGGGGATCCGGGGCAATCATCAGTACCGGGTGGACCCCAGTCTTGTGATGGCCCCTCGGGATGAGCGAGGCGATGACCTGCCCTGCCCATGGTGCTACGCGCCGACGACGGAGGAAGACACCCGCTGTCGAGGATGCGGCAGCTCCTTCGGCTGATCAACACTCGAGGCGTTAGACCACAAATCGAGTGACAACCCCGGAAGGCTCTCGAAAGTCCCGGAAAACGATTTAGGGTGTAAGGGTGAGCAGGGTAGGACTGGTGCTCGGAGGAGGGGGGATAACCGGCGCGTCCTACGAGATGGCAGCGCTAATGGCGATCCGTCTCGCCACCGGGTGGGACCCCAACCAGGCCGAAGTCGTCGTAGGCACGTCGGGTGGCGCCTTTGTCACCGCCCTGGTGCGAAACGACGCCCTCTCCCTCGACTCTCTTGTCATGCCAACCGACGACCGGGATGCCGTCGCCGAGCGGATCCGAAGGCACATCTACACCAAGAAGGCCGGCGTCCAGGTCGGAAATTGGGTACGGCACGGCATAGTCCCGGGGCTGCGCGATCCCGGTCTCACCTTATTCCTCGGTTCGCCGGCGCCCTATCACGCCGCGGGGATCTCCGACTGGGTGAAAAGTCACATCGGTGAGGGGCCAGGCGAGAACTGGCCTGCGAAACCGACCGCGATTGTCGCCTATGACGTTGCCAGCCATGGTCGAGTCGCATTCGGCACCGAGTCGGCGCCCGAGGCGGGGATTGCCCACGCCGTTGCCGCCTCATCGGCGATTCCCCTCCTGTTTCGACCCTATGCAATCGGTGGCAGGCTCTACGTGGACGGTGGAATCGCTTCCGGCACCCACGCCGATGTGGTGCTCGGGTCCAATCAGCCGCTCGACCTCGTCTTGATCCTCGCCCCACTCGCCGCAGACGTGCAACGAAAACGAGCTCGTTTCCACGAGAAGATGTTCGACCGGGTCGGCCAGCGCTCGCTAGGAGAGGAGATACTCCTCATCAAGGACGCCTGGCCCCACTGTGAGGTGGTCGCACTGAGCCCTTCCCCCTCGGTCCAGAACGCCATGCGTCCCAACCCAATGGACGCCGGGCGGGCGGTGGCCACATTCATGCGGACCCTCATCTCGATGAAACGAACCCTGGCCCGCCCCGACGTCTGGGACAGACTCGACGATCATCTCCAGCCCGACTCGCCTTCAAAGCGGGTCGCGCTGGGTTGACATTCACAGATCTAGTCTGACCACTAGGTCACGTGACGAGAGGAGAATCGCTTGGCTGTCCGCCCAACGCACTTCGAGTTCTATTCGGCCGATCCATTGGCAACGGTCAAGTTCCTCTCGACCGTGTTCGGGTGGCGTGCCGAGCAGTGGGAAGACGAGGAATACTGGTTGCTCGAGACCGGCGATGGGCCTGGGATCAATGGAGCCGTGGCCCGGGCCGGCGACGATGGCCCCAAGACCCTCGCCACGTGTGATGTCGAGGATCTCGACGCCGCCATCGAAGCGGTGAAGATAGGGGGTGGCCAGGTCCTCACCGACATAATCGAACTTCCCGGCGTTGGCCGCTGGATCCAGGTGGAAGGACCGGGCGGGGAAGAGTTCGGATTGATGGAACCGGCTCAGACCTGAGTCGTGAGGTTCCCGGTGTTGGCGCCCGAAATGACTGCCACCACCCGCTCACCCGGTTCTGGGGAGTGGACCCCGGTCAACAGCGCGGCGATCGAAGTGCACGCTCCCGGCTCGGCCAGCACCCGACACGTCTCCCAAAGCCAGTCCTGTGCCTCCAGGATCGCCCCATCGGAGACGAGGCGCGATTCGGAGATCCATCGATTCGCCAGCCACGCCTGTTCACCGATCATGGAGGCACCCAAGGAAGATGCTGCCACTCCCCCCACCTCGACCTCGACCGGTCCGCCGGCCTGACGTGCCGCGTGCAGGGTCGGGCAAAGCTCCGGTTCCACTCCGACCACTGACACCTCTCCCCGGCTCCATCCGGCGACGCCTGCGATCAACCCGCCTCCGCCGACCGCCACCATGACAGACGAGACGTCTGGCACCTGATCCATTATCTCGAGACCGAGAGTGCCCTGCCCTGCCACCACCTCGGGCTGATCGAAGGCGTGCGCCTCAACCGCGCCTGTCTCCGCTGCCCACTCGTGTGAGGATCGAAGAGCCTCGTCGTAGTACCCGGCGATCACCCGCACCTCGGCGCCGTAGTGGGCGATCCGCCCGACTTTCTCCTCGGGAGACGTCGAGGGGACGAACACCGTCGCCTTGTGGCCCAGCTCGCGAGCGGCGAGGGCGATCGCCAGGCCGAAGTTCCCCCCCGAGGCAGCAACAACGCCGGCGGGCGGAATGACCCGAGCTTTGAGCAAGGAGAATGCTCCACGCACTTTGAAGGATCCCGTTGGCTGCATCGAATCCAGCTTCAACATCAGCCGGTACCCCGAGCGGAGGACATCACCGAGGTCGGCTACCGGTGTCCGCCGCACGTGCCCTTCGATCCGGTCGGCGGCGGCGCGGATTTCTGCCCTGCTGACCCCTGTCACGATCGTCGCAGGCTAGACAGCCCCCGGCAGGCCCATTTCTCCCCCCGCAGGGCGAAGACCCCCTCCGGCCCTTCGGGCCACCTCCCCCAACGTCGCTGCGCTCCTGGGGGAGGAAACGGTCGCTCCGCTCCTGGGGGAGGAAACGCGACCACCGTCTTTCCCCCCGGTAGATGGGAGGGGGGCTCCGTTTCTCCCCCCGCAGGGGGGAGTACCCCGAAGGGGGGAGGGGGGATTCTGGAAACGCGACCACCGTCTCTCCCCTGGTCACTTGGAGGCGCGTGACAACGGACAGCCCGTCGAGCAAGATCCCTGATGATGATTCCGGCCCGGCATTGCTGCCCCCATTGGGTCACCTCGACATCAAGTCACCAGGCCCTATGACATCGGCTCACCTCGGACCGTTCACCCGTGCCGTCGGCTACCAAGAAGCTCTGGCGCTCGATCGAGAGGACCCGCTGGCCGACTTCCGCCAGCGTTTCGTGATCGACGACGCCGAGCTGATCTATCTCGATGGCAATTCCCTCGGGCGATTGCCACGTCGGGCCGGCGCCATCATCGAAGCTGTTGTGGGCCATGAGTGGGGAGATCGCCTTATCCGCTCCTGGAATGAGGGGTGGTGGGACCTGCACGTCGATCTCGGAGATCGGCTGGCACCGATTGTGGGAGCCTCGCCCGGCGAGGTCATGATCTCCGACTCGACATCGGTGAACCTCTACAAACTGGCCATGGCGGCGATGAGGGCCCGACCGGGTCGTTCGAGAATCATCACCGACGATAGGAACTTCCCCAGCGATGTCTATGTGCTTCGCGGCGTGGCCGAGGCCAACGACGCAGAGGTCGTGGTCGTGGAGACGGAAGGGTCTCCTGGGACGCTCGAATCGGTGGAGGCAGCCATCGACGATCACACCGCTCTCGTGTCCTTGTCGCACACGACTTTCAAGTCGGGATACACCTACGATTTGACGACGGTCACCGGCTGCGCCCACCGGGCAGGGGCGTTGACCCTCTGGGATCTCAGTCACTCCGTGGGTGCGTTCCCGATCGACCTGAACCGGGCCAACGTGGACCTGGCAGTCGGTTGCACCTACAAGTACCTCAACGGCGGGCCTGGCTCACCTGCCTTTCTCTATGTCCGTCGCGATCTGCAAGACGAGCTGGTCAACCCGATCCCGGCATGGTGGGGGCACACCGAGCCCTTCGCCTTCGATCTCGAGTTCCGACCCGTCGAGGGGATACGCAGGTTCCACACCGGGACCCTGCCGATCATTTCGCTGGCCGCCATTGCCGCCGGGCTCGCCGACGTGGGCGAGGCGGGGATGACGCGCATTCGAGCCAAGTCGGTCGGGCTTGGCGATTACCTGATACGACAGGTGGATGACCATCTGGCTCCCTTCGGGTTCGTGGTGGCCTCCCCAAGAGATCCGGCTCTGAGGGGCTCACATGTCTCCCTCACACACCCAGATGCTTGGCCTCTGGCGCGGGCACTCGTCGAGGTCGGCAAAGTGATCCCCGACTTTCGCACCCCCGACTCTTTGAGACTCGGGCTTTCACCGCTCTACACCAGGTACATAGACGTCCACACCGCGATCCAGCGCGTCAAGCGCATCGTCGAAGACGGACAACACGTCGGGTTCGAAGGACCACGGCCGACGGTCACTTGAGCCGTGGTCGCGGACGACCGGTGCGCTATGAAGTCGATGTCCGCCACCGTCCGCTGTCCGGGTCAGGACTCGACCATCACCATCACCTCATCGAGACTCTTTCGGCTCAGATCCGGCACGACGCAATCGTCCGCCGGGTAGCCGATCGGGAAGAGACAGAACGGGCGCTCGTTCTCGGGACGCCCCAACAGCTTGGTCAAGAACCGCATCGGGCTGGGGGTATGTGTCAGGGTGGCCAAGCCCGATCGGTGCAGAGCCGCGACAAAGAGACCAGCGCTGATGCCAACTGACTCCTTGACGTAATAGTGATGGGCCCGAGAGCCGTCTTCACGCACGCCATAGCGCTGCTCGAACAGCACCACCACCCAAGGCACCGTCTCCAGGAAGGGCTTGTGCCAGTCTGTTCCCAGAGGCTCCAGGTCTTCGCGCCAATGGGCGGGCAGTCTGCCCCCCTCATAGTTGACGCGTTCCTCCTCTTCCACAGCCGACCGTATTCTCGCCTTGATGCTGGCGTCACCAGTCATCACGTAGGTCCAGGGCTGCTTGTGAGCACCACTCGGAGCGCTCGAGGCGGTCTTGATGGCATACTCCAACAGCTCCCTGGGCACGGGATCGTCCGAGAACATGCGAACGCTGCGCCTCTGGTCCATCTCCTCATAGAAGGCTCGAGCCCGATCCTTTTGCTGATCGACATCCATGCGTCTCGGCCGGTATGGGATCTGCGCTGCCATCGGATCACGCTAATGCTCCGATTCAGCGAGAGGCTTTTCGATGGTGGGCGATACTGGACTTGAACCAGTGACCTCTCGCGTGTGAGGCGAGCGCTCTAGCCGGGCTGAGCTAATCGCCCATCAGGGCACTTGAAGGATACCGAGCGCCTTTTGCCTAAGCCATACCCAGAAAACCCCGGCATTCGGGGGCATGACTCAAGCCAACCTCCTTAGAGTGTGATGCCCGGCAACGACACCTCGAGGAGGAGCGAATATGACCACCGAGCCGCCAGGGACCCCGGATCCAACTCCGGCCCAAGAGCCCGCCACGCCGACTCCGGCCGCCCCAGCCAGCTCGCCGCTGAGCAATATGTCGGGCGAGAGAATGGTGATGATTGCGGGCGTCATCGTGGCCGGGGTCTGGGTGATCTTCGGGCTGATCGCCGACGAGTGGTTTCCACCGTTCGAGTCGGTCGTCGTCGCCTCCTTCGCCATCATCTTGCCCCTGGTCGGGGCGGAGCCGGTCGGCTCCCGCATCAGCACCGGCACTCTGATGACCATCGCCGGTTACTGGCTGGCAATCGCCGGGCTCTGGGACTTCATCAGTGACATCCGCTTCGGATGGGGTGGCAACGCCGATGTCATCGCTTCGTTGCTCCTCGCCGTGGGCGCAGTCGTGGCCTTCCTCGGGGCACGTTCGATAAAGGCTGCCTGACCCGGGGTTCGTGGTTCAATCCCAGGGTTGAACCGAGCCGAATTCGAAGCCGTCGTCGACGCCGCCCTGGAGGGTCTCCCGGGTTGGGTGATCGATCAAATCGACAATCTTCATATCGTGGTCGAGGAGCGCCCATCGGGCGAAGCGAAGGAGCTCCTCGGTCTCTACGAGGGAGTATCACTGTCGGAGCGGTCGGCGGACTACTGGGGGGCGCTACCCGATCGGATCGTGGTCTATCGCCAGCCTCATCTCGCCCTCGGCTTGGGCGAAATCGAGCTACGGGACGAGATCCGACGGACGGTGTTGCACGAAATCGCCCATCACCTCGGGATCGATGACGATCGGTTGGACGAGCTCGGATGGGGTTAGCGGTCTAGCGGCGTCGCGTTTCCTGGATCCCGGCCTTGCGGAGGACATCGGCCGGCACTCCGAACTGTCGCCAAGCCGTGTAGCTGATTCCTTTGCGATCTGAATAGGACTTTGCGTAGGCGACAAAGTTGGCGGCCAAGTCATCGAGATTGGCGCCATCCTCGACACTTGCCAGTGCACTCTCGACGTCCAGCTTCGATTGCAGAAGCTCGATTCTCTTCAGTGGGTCGTTCTCGTCTGCGAGCTTTGCATTGACCCGTTCGAGCCGTTTGTCGAGGCTCTCCTTTGTCACGGGCCGCCCCGGTCGGCGCGAATCCAAGGCACGGAGATAGGCCTTGATAGAACGGGCCTCGAGCCTGCCCTGGGCCAGTGCATCCTTGTGCTCCTGTGACATCGCCATCGCCGTTGCTCCTATCTGTCTTGGGACTTTGCTCGAGTCAATAATCGCATATAGCCGGCGTATTGGGAATCGTCATTACCGACTGCCGTCGCTGGATTTCGGAGAGAGAGAACACTATTGGTCACATGCGCTGAAAGCCGGTCTGAGTATTGGCCTGGCAATCGTCCCTCACGGTTGGATTAAGGGTTCACTAATGATCGAGTCGGATACTGATCGGTATGAGATATCTACACGGTGTCCGAGCGGAACGACGTCGCACGAGAGGATGGGTCGGGGTGAGCATCCTGTTGCTCGCATCGGCCTGCTCGAGCGGGCAGACCGACGGAGACACGACACCAACCACCGCCCCCTCAACCGTCGTCGAGACTTCCACGGGCAGTGTCCCAATCGAGCCGACAACCAGATCTCAGACCGAGGGCAGCGAGACAACGGTGCCCGCCCCATCGATCGAAGCTTGCGACCTGATCACCGCCGAAGACGCCGCTGCGATCATCGGTGAGGTCGGTGAGGCCGATTCGACACCGGTCGGTCCCTTCTCAAGTTGCCACTACCCCGGGACCGGTCTATTCGAGTTCGTCCAGGTCCAGGTCGCCACCGGCATGTTCAACGAGTCCCAGTTCATCAACAACGCAGAGTCGGGCGCCGAGTTCCTCGAGATCGAACCAGTCGAGATTCCCGACGTCGGGGACAAGGCGTATTGGCTCGAGGGCATCCTCTGGGTGCTCTCCGGCGATGTCACCTTCAATCTGTGGATTGGCTCGACGGAGTTCGCCGCAGAAGACGGCACCGCCCTGGAGGGCCAAGCTCTCATGGATGCGGCGCTGGATGCAACCACCGACACCGCCCGGATGATCATCGAGCGCCTCCCCTGATCGGTGGGGATTCCGGCCAGAGCCCGCGAGGAGGGCACCTCCCTCTCGTCGTTCCCCCGTTTGCCGGAGCCGTGCCGGCCAGAGCACATTGTCGTCGCTCAATCGACGGGCAGTGCGAGACGGAAGGCAGTTCCCTCCGGATGGTCCACGAGCTCCAGATCACCGTCCATCAAGCGCGCAAGAAGCCGGGAGACAGTCAGGCCGAGGCCGATAGAGTCGGGCTGACCGGAATCCCCCGTCCCGTGAAAGTACGGCTCGAATAGGTGGTTCTCCATCCTTGGAGAGATACCGGGACCGTCGTCGATCACGGTGATCGACCCGAGGACACCGTCCGAAGTGAGGTCGACTCGAATTTTGTCGCCACCGTGGCGGAGGGCGTTGGTCAGTAGGTTGCGCATGATCTGCCTGATCCTGAGACGATCACCTTGCACCGAGACCTCAGCTTCAGACTCGTAGATACGGGAACGATCGTCGGCTGGCAAGACATCGAGAACAGACATCAGCTCCTGATCGAGTTGGACTTGCTGTTTGAACACCTGGACGGCATTGATGTCGGAACGAGCCGCAACGAGCAGATCATCGATGATCGCGGACAGGTCGGTGGCCTGTTCTGCGATAGTCCGCGCCGCACCGGCAACCTCCTCCAGACTCAATACAGCGCAATGGTCGGCGAGCTCCATCGCGAAGCCGAGTACCGCAGTCAATGGCGTGCGTAACTCGTGACTGACACTGGCTAGAAAAACGTCCTTCGCCCTGACCAGGTTCTCTAACCGGTCCATCGCCAACTGCAACTCTCCGGTCCGTACGTTCACCTCGAGTTCGAGTGCCGCGTTGGAATTGCGCAGCTCGGCGTGCATCGCTCTCAGCCGGAGCAGGTGCCTGACCCGCAGGCTCATCTCCACCAGGTCGATTGGCTTGGTGAGAAAATCGTCGGCCCCGAACGCCAGAGCCCTGCGCCTGGTCTCCGAGCTCGGATCGGAAGTGACAACGAGTACTGGTACAAAGTCGTCCTCCGGCACCCCCTCTCGAATCCGCTGCAGGAGCTCGAGGCCGTCGATCTCGGGCATCTGCAAGTCGACGATCAACAGGTCGATCATCCGTGGGTCAATCGACTCCAATGCAGTTGCCGGGTCTTCGAACAGCAAGACGTTCCGCTGCCCGGATGCGGAGAGGATCTGTTCACACAGGGCGAGAGAGGCTCGGTCGTCGTCAACGACCACCACGGTCTCGGCCAGCCACCCCGGCTGCGTCCTCTTCATGGCACACCATCGACAGAAAGGGCATCGTGATTGAGGGAATCGAAAAGGGCCGGCACATCTCAGAGAGCGTCGGCGCGGCGACCATCCACCGGTGAGCCGGGTTCCGGCGAGTAAGCTTTTGGATGGTTGGGCTGGGTGAGAGATGGGGCACCTGATGAGTGCAAGACATGAGCTCGTCCAACACACGGGAGGCGGGTGACCGACCCTGCAGCCTCTGGATGACGGCGCGGTCCCTCACGTCGATACCCAGGATTTGGCAGCCGTATCGACAGGTGTGAGTGTCGTGGTTAGCCCTGACGGGGTCTATCGCTACTTGGCGCAATCCAGCCGTCAAGTACTCGGCTGGGATCCGTCGGAGCTGCTGGATCGGACTCGAGCTCAATTCGTGCACCCGGACGACCGGCCCGCCCTCAACCGGAGCTGGGATCGATTCGCCCCGGGCAGCGTAGTCACCACGATCTACCGGTTCCGCCGGTCTGACGGCTCATATGTCTCCATCGAGGACAAGGCGCGTCGCATCGTGGATGGAGACTCCGTGATGCTGGTGTCCAGTCTTCGCTCGTTGGCCGAGTCTGAGATGTCGCCCGTCCGCGCCGAGCCGGGATCGCTCACTGACCGACTCACAGGTCTGGCAAACCGCCAGATGCTCATGAAGAGACTGGCAATGGCGCTGCGCCTGCTCGAGTACGGGACTGGAGTCGTCGCGGTGATCTTCGTGGACTTCGACCGTTTTGGAGCGGTCAATATCGCCCTGGGAAATGATGTCGGCGATGGCCTCCTCGTGACGTTGGCGAATCGGATCTCAATGTTGGCTGAGCCAACCCACACCCTTGGTCGAACCGGTGGAGACGAATTCGTTCTGATTGCTGAAGAGATGGCGGACGAGGAGGCCGCTATCGCGCTGTGCGAGACAATCCTCGATGCGTGCAGGGAGCCGTTTCGGGTCGAGGGCGAGGAGATCATCGGATCTGTGAGTCTTGGGATGAGCGCCACTGCCGATTCGCAATATGGAGCCCAGGAACTGATACGCGAGGCCAATCTCGCCCTCTATCGGGCCAAGGACCTCGGGCGGAACCGTCTCGAGTTGTTCAATGAAGACCTGCGAATTCGAGCGATCGGGCGTCTGGGCACCGAGCGGATGCTGAGATCGGCCATCGCCGAGCAGCGGGTAGTGGTCGAGTACCAGCCGATCATCGAGTTGACCAGCGGGAGTGTGGTGAGCGCGGAAGCTCTGGTCCGGATTCGAGACGCTCAGCAGTCGCTCCTTCTGCCTGCGTCATTTCTCGAAGTAGCTATCGAGACCGGCCTGATAGCCGGAATGGACAGGCTCGTCCTCGAATTGGCCTTGGCGCAGGCCGCGGAGTGGAACAGTCGGCTCGCCGATAGCGGCTTCATGGGTGTCGCGATCAACGTCACTCCGGATCATCTCGAAGACCCGCGATTCGTGGACAGGATGATCGAACGCCTGGTCCGACATGGGACCCCGGCAAGTAGCCTTCATGTCGAGATCACCGAACACGCCTTGGTCCAGGCCTCCGACTCAGTGATGGCTTCGCTTCGCGACCTGCGAGATGCAGGCGTCCAGGTCGGTTTAGACGACTTCGGGACCGGATATTCCTCCCTCTCCTATCTCCGCTCGCTACCAGTTGATTTCGTCAAGATCGATCGGTCGTTTCTGGCCGACCTCGATAGCGAGCGATCCGCCATCGTCAGTGCCATCGTTGAGCTCTCCCACGTTCTTGGATTGAAGGTGATCGCCGAAGGAGTGGAGACCACGGATCAGCTACGGCTCCTCGAGATGCTCGGGTGTGACCGCGCTCAGGGCTATTTGTTTGCCCGGTCGGGGCCTCCGCAGATGGTCGATGCACTCGTCTTTGCCGGATCGGATCACCGTTTCCTCGAACTGAGCAGAAGGGCAGCACCATGAGCCACATCGACGGCACCCGTGATGAGAGGGAGCGCCCCCCGGCTGGTGGGCTCGAGCCCGCTGCCGTTCAGATCGTCGAGTCGGCGCCAGATGCGTTCGTGATCGTCGACGACCGAGGCTCAATCGTCTTGCTCAACGCTCAGGCCGAAGGTCTCTTCGGGTACACGCGCGCCGAGCTCATCGGATCCAACATCGAAGTACTGGTTCCGGAGCGATATCGCGACGCCCACCTCGCCCACCGAATTGGTTTTATCGAAGACCCACACACTCGACCGATGGGTATCGATCTCGACCTCTTCGCCTTGCGCAAAGATGGCTCTGAGTTCCCGGTCGAGATCGGGCTGAGCTCGCTCCAGACCAAGTCAGGATCGCTGGTCATGGCGGCCGTTTGTGACATGACCGGGCGGAGACGCTCCGAGCAGCTCTTCAGGGGGCTCCTCGAGGCAGCGCCCGACGCCATCGTGATCGTAGACACCGCGGGTCGCATAACTCTGCTCAACGCTCAGAGCGAGCGGATGTTTGGCTACAACCGGAGTGAGCTGGTCGGCCAACCGATCGAAATCCTGGTGCCGGCCCGATTTACTGCGGACCATGTCGGGCATCGGTCCACGTTTATGGAGGATCCCAGCCCTCGAGCCATGGGGATCGGGCTCGATCTGTTCGCAGTGCGTAAGGACGGCTCAGAGTTCCCGGTTGAGATCAGCCTGAGCCCGCTGGAGACCGAGTCGGGGTTGTTGGTGACCGCCGCGGTACGTGACGTCACGGAGCGGCACAAGGTCAGGGCGGAGACCGAAGAGGCAAAGCAAGCCGCCGAAACGGCGAACCGGGCAAAGAGCGATTTCCTATCACGGATGAGCCACGAGCTCCGGACCCCACTGAATGCAATTCTCGGTTTCGGTCAACTACTCGAGATGGAGCATCTCACCACTCGTCAGGAGGAATCGCTTCGTCAGATAATGAGAGCTGGCCGACATCTTCTCGCCCTCATCGACGAGGTTTTGGACATTTCGCGTATCGAATCAGGCCGACTTTCTGTGTCGCCTGAGCCGGTGGCCATCGACGAGGCACTCTCAGAGGCCATCCAACTTGTCGCCCCGATTGCAGGAGAGAAGGGAATTGTGTTTGAAGAGAGACAGGGTTGTGACGGCCGCTTTGTGCTCGCCGACCGGCAGCGCCTGCGTCAGGTGCTGCTGAACCTCTTGTCCAATGCGGTCAAGTACAACCGACTCGGCGGGTCGGTGGTCATAGATTGCGCTCTCATGCCTGAGCATCGAATACGAGTTTCCATCAGCGACAATGGGCCCGGGATCGCTGCGCCATTGTTCGAGAGAATCTTCAGGCCCTTCGATCGACTCGACGTAGAGGAGAGCCAGGTAGAGGGCACCGGCCTCGGATTGGCTCT
>Ga0299913_10001237_pt1 | contig 18478 bp, 16 predicted proteins | sample RVTome_9_FD_201360 | JGI IMG/M metagenome (GOLD analysis project Ga0299913, IMG submission 201360) | Soil microbial communities from uranium-contaminated site in the Upper Colorado River Basin, Wyoming, United States - RVT155D38 (version 2) ... | reverse complement strand
ATTCCGCCACCTGGGCCCGGAACCGAATTGTGGTGGTACCGAGGGAGGGACTTGAACCCACACGACCTTGCGGTCACTAGGTCCTGAACCTAGCGCGTCTGCCTATTCCGCCACCTCGGCACGACCGTACCGGGACTCGATTCCCGGCTCGGCGGGGCCGATGATAGCACGCCGGGTCGGAGGCTACCGCGGCAGCAGATTGAGCAGGTTGAAGGCCACGAACAGCACCGCGAGGACGACGGTCATGCGGAAGAGCGTGCGCTCGATGCCGCGCCGGCTGCGGTAGGCGGTCACCTCGCCGCCGAACGCGCCGCCGAGGCCGGTCCCTCGCTGCTGCAGCAGGATCGACGCGATGAGCGCGATCGCGAGGATCATCTGGGCGAGGAGAAGGGGGGTCTGCATGTCGGGCGCAGGATAGCAGAGGCGCCGGTCGATCGTCCCCGGCCGGCTCAGCCTTCGATGAGGGTCCGCCCGGTCATCTCCGGCCCCGTCTCGATGCCGAGAAGCTCGCAGAGCGTCGGGGCGACGTCGGCGAGGATGCCGTCGCGCAGCCGAGCGGACCGATGCGCCTCGCTGACCAGCACCACTGGCACCGGCGACATCGTGTGCTTGGTCTGCGGGTTCCCGGCGCTGTCGCGCATCTCCTCGATGTTCCCATGGTCGGCGGTGATGAGCATCGGCGACCCGGTTCCCAGGGCGGCGCGCGCGAGACGGCCCAGGCAGCCGTCGACGACCTCCGCGGCCTGGACGGCCGCGGCCCAGACGCCCGTGTGGGCGACCATGTCGGGATTGGCGTAGTTGGCCACGATGAAGTCGTACGTCCCGCCCTCCAGCGCCTCGACGAGGGCGTCGGTGATCGGTCCCGCCCCCATCTCGGGGGCCAGGTCGTAGGTCGCGACCGCGCGGTTCGACGGCACGAGGACCCGCTCCTCGCCCGGCATCGGCTCCTCCACGCCGCCATTGAAGAAGTACGTGACGTGGGCGTACTTCTCCGTCTCGGCAACGTGGAGCTGGCGCTTCCCGTGCCGCGCGAGATGGGCAGCAAGCGAGTCGATCACCAGCGGGGGGAACGCCACCCGGACCGGCAGCTCCTCGGCCGCCTGGTACTCGGTGAGGGTGGCGACCTCGACACTCGGAGCGCCGCCCCGATCGAAGGCGTCGAAATCGGCGAGGGCCAGGGCGCGGGTGAGCTGGCGAGCGCGATCCGCGCGGAAGTTCAGGTGCACGACCACGTCGCCGTCCACGATCGGCTCGGCGCCGTCAAGCACGGTGGGAGCAATGAACTCGTCGCTCTCGCCACGCGCATACGCATCGGCGACGGCCGCAACGGCCGAGGGGGATCGAGAGCCGCGGCCGTGAACGATCGCGTCGTACGCCCGCTGCGTTCGATCCCATCGCAGGTCGCGATCCATGGCCCAGTATCGCCCGCTCACCGTGGCGATCCGGGCCCGGCCCGCGAACCGGTCCTCCAGGGCCGGCAGGAAGGCATCGGCCGAGCGGGGCGGCGTGTCCCGGCCGTCGGTGAACGCGTGGAACACCACCCGGTCACCCGTGAGGCCGCATCGCGCCGCGAGCTCGACCATCGCCACGATGTGCTCATCGACGGCGTGGATGCCACCCGGGCCGACGAGCCCCATGAGGTGGAGGCGTCCGCCGGATGCCAGTGCCTCGCGGCAGATGCCCGCAAGGATCGCGTTGTCGACGAACGATCCGTCGGCGATCGCCTCGGTGATGCGCGGCAGGTCCTGGAGAACCCGGAAGCCGGCCCCGAGGTTCAGGTGCCCGACCTCGCTGTTGCCCATCTGCCCGTCCGGCAGGCCGACATCGGCTCCCGCTGCGCCGAGCTGCGCATGCGGGTACTCCTCGAGCAGCCGCTTCCAGTTCCACATCGACGCCGCCATGAGGGCGTTGCGTTCCGGGTCGTCGCTCAGCCCGAACCCGTCGAGGACGATGAGGACAACGCTCATGAGCGGTGTACGGTCTCGCTGGCGGCCCGCATGATGGCGGCGAACGCCTCCGGCTTCAGCGAGGCCCCGCCGACCAGGGCACCGTCGATGTCCGGCTGCCCGAAGTACTCGGCGGCGTTCTCGGCCGTGACGCTGCCACCGTACTGGATGGGCACCTCGTCCGCCCCGTCGGCGTCGACCTCCCGCAGGATGCCGCGGATGTGCGCAGCGACTTCCTGGGCGTCCTCGCCGGATGACGCGTCCCCGGTGCCGATCGCCCAGACCGGCTCGTACGCGATCACCAGGCCGGTCCCGGCCAGCCGCTCCAGGGACGCGACGGCCGAGCGGACCTGCCGATCCACCACGACGGCGGTTGCCCCATCTCGTCGCTCCTCCGCCCGCTCCCCGACCGCGGCGATCGGCCGAAGGCCGTGGGCCACGGCGCTCGCCACCTTGCGTCCGACGCGCTCATCGGTCTCGCCGTCGTACTGACGGCGCTCGGAGTGCCCGATGATCACGAACTCCGCGAGCCCGGCCAGCATGAGCGGGCTCGTTTCGCCGGTATAGGCGCCGCGCTCCTCGAAGTGCATCGTCTGCGCGCCGATGTGAAGCCTGCCCCCGGCGACCGCGCGGCGGACCTCGGACAGCCAGATCGTGGGAGGGCAGACGACCGTGACGACACCGGGCATCGCCGCGGCCGCCTCGCCGACACCGGCCGCCAGCTCGAGAGCCTCGTCCAGCGTCGGCGGGTTCATCTTCCAGTTACCGGCGATCACCGGGATGCGCATCACGTCTCCTCGCTGGCCAGCTCCACGAGCCGCCGTAGCCGATGGTTGACGGCCGAACGGCTCACGCCGAGCGCCGTGGCAAGAGTATCGAGATCGGCGTCCGGCATGCGGCGCCGCGTCGCGGCCGTCTCGCGCAGGGCGTCCGCGAGCGTCGCCAACCGTCCGTCTCCCTCCAGCGTCGCGATCGCGGCGAGCTGGCGGCCGGCGGCTCGGACCGTCCGGGCCAGGTTGGCCTCCTCCGCGTTGAGCAGGCGGTTCAGCCTGGCGCGCACGTCACGCCCGACGCGGTGCGTCTCGAGCTCGAGGACACCGCGGTTGGCGCCGACCAGGCGGAGGAGGCCGCCGATCTCCTCCTGGCCCTTCAGGTAGACGACGTGCCGCCCTCGGCGCTCGGACATGAGCGCCCGGCACTCCAGGTCGGCAAGGTGCTCGACGAGCGCGGCCGCAATGCCCTCGTCCCGCAGCACGAACTCGACGTGCGGCCCGGAGGACGTGAACGAGATCGAGCCGCTGGCCAGCAGGAGGCCGCGAAGGTACGAGCGCCGGTCGCACGCCGGAGCGGCATCCCATGCCCAGTCCGCGGCGACGGCCGGATCGAGCTCGACGACGAGGTGGTGTCGGGACCGATCACCCCGCCGATCCGTGGCCGCCGGGCGGGGTGGACCGACGGCCAGGCCGAGGGCAGTGGCGAGGTGGACCGCGGTCCGCGCGGTCGCGTGATCGAGCGTCCGGAGCATCGCTCCCCCGCTGCCGTGTATCAGGCCCACCAGCTCCGCGCGACGGCAGCATGCCCGCGCGGGGTGGATCCGGGCGAGCTCGCCCTTGACCTCGCCGGCGACGAGCACGGCTCCGCTCAGGACGCCCGCGTCCGCGGACGCTGCAGTCGGGTGGCTCGCGGACGCTCAATCCGATCCTCCTGCTGCAGGCGCATCAGGGCGGTCGCGAGCTTGGCCGGATCGTGCCGGTGGGCATTCGTTGGATCGACCACGTCCTCCTCGACGATGACGACCGACAGCTCCTCCAGGCCCCGGACATCGACCTCGACGGGCTCGGCCAGCCAGCCCTCCGGCCGGCGCGCATGCGTGCTGCGGTTCACGATCACGCAGTCGATGAGGTCGTCACCCACGTGGTCGAAGAGCGCCCGCAGGTGCGCCGATGCCGTCATCTGCGGCGTCTCCCCCGGCTGCGTGGCGACGTTGCAGACGTACACCCGCAGCCCGGGCGCCGCGCGAAGGGCATCCTGCACGTCCGCGATCAAGAGGTTCGGGAGGACGCTGCTGAACAGGCTCCCCGGCCCGATGACGATCATCTCCGCCTCCAGGATCCGCTCGAGGGCCTCGCCGTTGGCTCGCACGTCGGTCGGCTCGATGAACACGCGATCGATCGGCTCCTCGGCGCTCGTGATGCCCGACTGGCCCCAGATCGTCCGCCCGGATGTCAGCCGCGCCGACAGGTTGAGCGGGACGCTCGTGGCCGGCAGGACCTGGCCGCGAACGGCAAGGACGCGATTCGACTCGCGGACTGCCTCCTCGAAGTCGCCCGTCACCGCGGTCATCGCCGCGATGAACAGGTTGCCGAACGCGTGGTTGTCGAGCCCGGAGCCGGGCGGGAAGCGGTACTGCATGAGCTGGGTCATGAGCGGCTCGGCGTCGGCGAGGGCCGCGATGCAGTTGCGGATGTCGCCAGGCGGCACGATCCCGAGCTGCTGCCGCAGCTGTCCGGAGCTCCCGCCGTCATCCGCGACCGCAACGACGGCCGTGATGTTGGCGCTGTAGCCCTTCAGCCCGCGGAGCAGCGTAGAGAGCCCCGTCCCGCCGCCCAGCGCCACGATCCGCGGCCCGCGCGCCAGGTAGCGCTTCGTGTAGAGCACCTCCATGACGCTGTCACCGCGGGCGACGAAGGGCGAGATGACCGATCGCATCAGGCCCCACATCCCGATGCCGGCCAGCAGGACCCCGGCGGCCGACACCACGATCGCGCGAACCGTGGGCTGCATCCACGCACCGGTGAGCCAGTACACGATCGCGATCTGGTCTGCGTCGGTGGTGCGGTACAGGTCGCGCAGGAAGATGGCCGCTCCCAGGCCCAGAATCGCGATCCCGAGGAACAGGAGGACGAGCCACCGCTTGAGATGCATCCCCGGGTACAGCCAGCGCGGAAGGCGGAGCTTCATCGGCCCAGCTCCCGGTGGAAGACGCTGACGCGGACGTCGTCCCGCTCACCGAGCCGCGCCGCCAGGTCCTCGGCGAGCGCGATGGAGCGGTGATACCCGCCGGTGCAGCCGAGCGCCAACCGGAGCTGCTCCTTGCCCTCGCGACGATAGGCGGGAATCGTGAGGTCGAGCAGCTCCGCGACCAGCTCGAGGAACCTGGTGGCGGCGGGCTGCTGCATGACGAAGTCGCGAACCGGCTCCTCGAGTCCGGACAGTGGCTTCAGGGTCGGCTCCCAGTACGGGTTCGTGAGGAACCGCACGTCGAAGACGAGGTCGGCCTCGAGCGGAATCCCGTACTTGAACCCGAACGTCACGATGTCGACGCGCAGCGCATCCGAGCGATCCTCGCGAGGCACGAGGGAGAGCAGGCGATCCTTCAGCTGCCCGATCGAGAGGCCGGTCGTGTCCACGACGTGGTCTGCCATCTCGCGGGTGCGCTCCAGCAGGCGGCGTTCCTCGGCGATGCTCGCCTGCACGCCGCTGCGCGTCGCCTCGAGCGGGTGGCGGTGACGCGTCTCGCTGAACCGGCTGACGAGGCTCGCGTCGTTCGCCTCGAGGTAGATGAGCTCCATGCGCTGCCCCTCCGCGGCGAGCGCGGCGGCAGCGCGCTCGATGGCGGCAGCGGGGTCCCCGGCGCGGATGTCGAGCACGAGCGCCGAGCGCCGATACTGCTCCGGCTCGCTGCCGCGGAGCGCCAGGAAGTGATCGAGCAGGGCCGGCGGCAGGTTGTCGACGCAGGAGTAGCCGAGGTCCTCGAAGAGCTTGCTGGCCTGGCTCTTGCCGGCGCCCGACAGGCCACTGATGACGATGAAGTGGTCGCCGGCATCGTGCGATTCGGCGCGCGCGGCCGCCGTCCCCGAGTCAGCGGCCGCCGAAGCGGCGTCGGTGGCGTTGGGAGCGATCCGCGCCACGATCCCCTCCTTCACGAAACGCGCACCGAGTATAGCCGCGCTCCGCCCCTGGTCACGCCGGGTCGACCCGGCCGCCTGCGAGACCCCGGACGGTCGCAGCCGCGGACAATCGAAGCGCATCGAGGTCGTAGCCGCCCTCCAGCGTGAGCGCCACCCCGGGGAGGCCGAGCCGGTCCGCCGCCGCACCAAGCGCTCGTGCGACGCGCTCGTAGCCGTCGGCGGTGACCGCCAGGTGGGCCAGCGGGTCCGATCGATGCGCGTCGTACCCCGCGGACACGAGGATGGCGTCGGGCGCGAACGCCTCGATCGTCGGCAGCAGCTGGTCGGTCCAGGCGGCGACGAATGGATCGTCGCCGTCCCCGATGCCCAGCGGGACGTTGTGCTTGGTGCCGGCCGCCGCGCCGTGGCCCCGCTCGGCGGCATCCCCCGTCCCGGGATAGAACGGCGACTGGTGGGTGGAGGCGTAGAAGGTGCGCGGGTCGGCATCGAAGATGGCCTGCGTGCCGTCGCCATGATGGACGTCCCAATCGACGATCGCGACGCGTTCGGCTAGCCCGTCGGCCCGCAGCGCCGCCACGGCGATGGCCACGTTGTTCAGGAGGCAGAACCCGCTGCCGTGCCCTGCCGCGGCATGGTGGCCCGGCGGCCGAACGGCCGCCACCGCGATGTGGGCGTCGCCGGAAGCCACCGCCACGGCGGCCTGGATCGTGGCGCCGGCCGCCAACCGCGCCGCGAGCATCGAGCCGGGCACGAGATATGTGTCCGGGTCGAGCCAGGCGCTCCCCTGCCGGTCGAATGCGTCGAGCAGCTCCAGGTAGTTGGCGGCGTGGACACGGGCGATCTCGTCTGAGGTTGCCTCGCGGCACCCGATCTCCACGAGCCGGTCGCCGGCGGCATCGCGCACGCCGTCCGCCACGGCACGCCGACGGTCCGGGCGCTCCGGGTGTCCCGGCGCGTGGTGGGCGTCCATGGCCGCATCGGTCAGCAGCCAGATTGGCCCGCGAACCATCACCGACCCAGGATGCGGATGAGCTGCAGCGTCGCCTCGAACAGGCCGTACATGACGAGCGCCAGGGTCGCGGAGCCGATGACGATGTCCCCTGGCGTGATCACGATCGCGAACATCACGATACCGAGCGCCACGAAGCGCCGACGGCGCGACAGGAACGCGTAGGACAGGATGCCGATGCGGGCGAGGATGTACAGGACCACCGGGAACTGCAGGGACAGCCCGAAGGCGAGGAGCATCGTCGTGACGAAGCCGATGTAGTCGGCGACCCGGAGCATTGGCTCCACGCCAGGGAGCGAGAAGCCGAGCAGGAAGTTGACCGCCACCGGGATCAACAGGAACCCGAGCCCGAGGCCCGCGACGAACAGCGCGATCGCCGCGATGAGCAGCGGCCAGACCAGGCGGCGCTCGGATCGTGTCAGCCCCGGCGTGACGAACGCCCAGACCTGGAACAGGATCACCGGCATCGCCAGCGCAAGGCCCGTCATGAGGGCCACCTGGATCGTCACGCCGAACGCCTCTGCGACGCCCGTCTGGATGACCTCGACGTCGTCGGGGAGCGGCGCTCGAAGGATGGCGATGATCGGCTCGGCAACGAAGAAGCCGCCGATTGCGGCCACGAGGATCGCGAAGGCCACGATGATGATGCGGCGACGGAGCTCCTCGAGGTGCTCGAGCAGGCTCATCGTCGCTTCGTCGTCGGAGGCGCTCATCGGCTCGGGGGTCGTCGGGGCATCGGACATCACCTCACGCGGAAGCCGCGCATCGCGCCGGGTGGCCTGGACGGCCGGAGGTCAGTGGTCCGAGCGCTCGCCGGCGGGCTTGTCATCCGGTGGCGGACGCTTCGACTCGCCGCGGACCGACTCTTCGAGGTCGGTGGAGGCCTTGCGGAACTCCCGAATGCCCTTCCCGACGGCATTGCCGATGTCGGGAAGCTTTCCGGGGCCGAAGATGATCAGGACGATCACCAGCAGCAGGATGAGCTCCCAAGGTCCGGGAATCGGCATGAAATCACGAACCTCCGCTAGGGGGCCGCGGCAGCGGCACTGGGTCCCGAGTGTAGCACCGCCTCGCGCATGCGGCCGCGGAGCTCCCTGGCGGAGGAGGCGGCCGCATCCCGCCAGTCGGCGCCGGGAGAGGCCTCGGCGATGGCCCGCGAGATGGAGACGACGCCCGGGGCCCACGCACCATGGCAGGACCGGACGGCCGCGTCGAGGTCCCCGCCCTGCGCTCCGACGCCCGGGACGAGGAAGCCAGGCCCGGGGACCGCGGCGCGGACGCGTGCCAGCTCGTCCGGCGCGGTGGCGCCGACGACGAGCCCGACGCGCCCATCGCTCCAGGTGGACGCCACCCACGCGGCAACGCCCAGGTAGACCGGTGTACCTCCGCCGAGCTCCTGGACCGACGCCGCCGACGGGTTGCTCGTCCGAGCAAGCACGTACACGCAGCGATCCGCGTAGTCGAGGAAGGGCTCGATCGCGTCCTCCCCCAGGTACGGGCTGAGCGTGACCGCATCGGCGCGGAGGTGGCCGAACAGCGCCGTCGCGTAGCGCTCGGCGGTGCTGCCGATGTCGCCGCGCTTGGCATCGATGATGACGAAGAGATCCGGCGGCAGGTCGCGCCGAACCCGCTCGAGGACGGACCACCCGGCGGATCCGAACGCCTCGAAGAAGGCGACGTTGAGCTTGACGGCCACGACCTCGTCCGACGTTGCTTCGATCAGCCCGCGGGCGAAGGACTCCACCCCGCCGGCGCCCGGCGGGAGACCATCGGGCAGCCGGTCGGGGTGAGGGTCGACCCCGAGGCAGAGCGGCGCCCCGAGCCGGTCGATCCGGGCGCGCAGCCGCTCCAGCGGCGTCATCCGGCGCGTGCCAGCTGACGGGGCGGCAGGCGCCGGCCGAGCAATGGGCTGGCCGTTGCGTCCGCCATGTCGAGGACGCGCAACCGGAGCCGAGGCATCCCGCCGAAGGTGTCCCGCTCGAGCGTGCCGACGAGGTCGAGTGCCGTGCCGGGCTCCGGCATCGGTCGGGCCGCATCCCATCCGAAGGCGATGGCATCGAACGTCTCCAGGCCGCGAAGCATGCGCAACGCGACATGCGCCTCGTTTGCACCGACCCGGCGGGCGTCGCCGACGCGGAGACCGGTCACGGCGATGATCGGCTCGAGGTGCCCCGGTCCGTACGGTGCCAGCCGCTCGACCTGCTCGGCAAGCTCCCAGTCAAGGTGTCGCGCGGTCAGGACGAGGTCCACGATCTGCCGTCCCGGTCGTTGCCGTTCCTCCGTGGCGCCGATCGGGAAGGGCCGGGCAAGTGCGCCGAACGCGGCCACGAAGCCCTCCCACGCCTCCGGCCTGAGGCTGAACCCACCGGCCGCCGCGTGCCCGCCGCGCTTCGTCAGATGCTCGTGGCACGCCTCGAGCGCCGCCGCCACGTGGAAGTCGACCGGCGCCCGGACCGACCCGCGAACTTCGGCCCCGGTCAGGGTCGCCGCACCCACGGGACGTGCCAGCGAGTCGGCGAGCCGCCCCGCCACGAGGCCGATCAGGCCGGGTGCCCACGCGTCGTTGCGAATCAGCAGGGGTGTGGTGCCCGGTGAGGCATCGGCGAGCAGCCGTGCTGCCTCGATCGCCTCGGTCGTCATCTCGCGCCGCCGCTCGTGGATGCGCTCGAGCTCCTCGGCCCGTTCCTCCGCTCGCAGGGGGTCCTCTTCGAGCAGCAGCGCCATCGCCAGCTCGGCGTCCGCGATGCGACCCGCGGCATTGATGCGCGGCACGACGCCGTACCCGAGGTCCCTTGCCGTCGGCTGGCCGGGGCGTTCGCACGCGCGACGCAGGAGCGCCCGAAGGCCAGCATGGTCGGTCCTGGCCAGCTCATCCAGGCCGAGGCGCACGATCGCGCGACTCTCCCCCGTCATCGGCGCCAGATCGGCAACCGTGCCGATGGCCGCGATCGCGGCGAGCCCGTCGGTCGGCGCACCGCGCCGGGCGAGGAGCGCGGCCGCCAGCTTGTAGGACAGCCCGGCGCCGGTCAGGTCGGGGTCCGGGTAGGCGCAGTCGAGGCGGTGCGGGTCGACCACGGCGACGGCATTCGGCAGCGTCGGCGGCGGAAGGTGATGGTCGGTGATGACGATATCCATGCCGAGCCCGCGCGCGACCTCGACCTCTTGGGCGTTGCTGATCCCGCAGTCGCAGGTGATGACGAGCCGCACGCCGTCGGCGGCCAGGCGGGCAAGTCCCTCGACCGAGAGCCCGTACCCCTCCGCGAGGCGGGACGGGACGTAGCGGACCGGGTCGACGCCGAGCCGGCGCAGAGCAGTCACCCACACCACGATGGCCGTCATGCCGTCCGCGTCGTAGTCGCCCCAGATGGCGATGCGCTCACCGGAGTCGACGGCCGCCTCGATCCGGTCGAGCGCGCGATCGGCATCGGCCATCCGGCTCAGGTCGTGAAGGGCGCCCGCACCGGCCTGGAGAAAGCGCTGCAGGCCATCGTCATCGGTGAAGCCGCGGCGAGCCAGGAGCGTGGCGATCGGGCGGCCGAACCCCGCGAACGCCGGTGGGTCCACCACGGGCTCGGGGAGCAGCCATTCGAGGCTCGGGACGATCACGCCGTCATGGTAGCGGCGGCCGCTTACCCGCCGCTGCGCGTTCGGTTATCGGCGGATCAGGGGCGGGCGGGCGTCCGCTCCCTGGCCTTGCGAGCGGCGGCGCGCTCGTGCCACTCGACGAGGATCTGGCTCGCGTTGAAGATCGACGAGTAGGTACCGGCCAGGATGCCGATGAGGAGCGCCAGGGTGAAGGTCGTGATCGTGGGCGGGCCGAGCAGCAGGAGCGCCGCCAGCGGTACCACGACCGTCAGCGAGGTGATGATCGATCGCCCGAGCGTCTGCAGGATCGAGTGGTTCACGATCGCGCCGAACGGCTCGCCAGTGTGACGCACGCGGTTCTCGCGGATGCGGTCGAACACGACGATCGTGTCGTGGACGCTGAAGCCGATGACGGTCAGCAGCGCCGTCACGAACAGCGCGTCGAACTCGAAGTTGAAGAAGTACCCGAGAATCGCGAACGCGCCGACGACGAGGATGACGTCGTGGAGCAGGGCGATGATCGCCGCGGTGCCGAACCGGAACCCGAACCGCATCCAGAGGTACGCGAGGATGAACAGCTCGCCGACCACGATGAGGATGATCGAGGTGCGAATGAGCTCCGCGCCGATGATCGGCCCAACCGTGCGCGCGCTGCGTGGCTCCCCCGCCCCGAACTCGTCCTGCATCCGGTCCTGGAGCTCGGCGAACGGCGTCCCGGAAGCCACGACCGGTGCCTCGGTCGGCTCGGGCGTAGGGCTGGGCTCCTCGGACGGCGACGCGGCGGCGCTCGCGTCCGTGCCCGCGCTCGGTTCCGCGGATGCGCTGGGACCGGCGGACGCGCTGGGATCCACGGATGGCGACGGCTCGACCGATGGTGCCGCCGCATCCGGCGGAATGAGGTCGATTGGCTCGGTCCGGATGCGCAGGAAGCCGTCGTCCAGTGCCGTCACGACCGCGTCCTCGTACCCTTCATCGGTCAGGAATGCCTCCACCTCAGCAGCGGTCGGCTGGTCCTGATGGCGGACTTCCCACTCGGTCCCGCCGGTGAAGTCGATCGATGGGCGCAGGCCGCCCAGGAAGATGAAGAGCAGACCGGGGATGGTCAGGAAGGCACTGATCGCGAACCAGAGCTTTCGCTTGCCGACGACGTCATACATCGGTCAGCGCTCCACGTGGTAGAGCTCGAGTTGGCGGCCCCAGCTCGTGCGGGTGACGTATCGGAGCATCACGCGCGTCACGGCGACGGCGCTGAACATGCTCACCAGCACGCCGATGATCAAGACCAGGGCGAAGCCACGGACCACGGTCGTGCCCTGCCAGTAGAGCCAGCCGGCGACGACGATGCTCGCCACGTTCGAGTCCACGATGCTCGGCCACGCGCGGTTGAAGCCGGCCTCGATCGCCGGACCCAGGGTCTTTCCGGCGCGGATCTCCTCCTTCATCCGCTCGAAGATCAGCACGTTAGCGTCGACCGCCATGCCGATCGACAGGATGAATGCGGCGACGCCGGCAAGGGTCAGCGTGACGTGGATCGTGCGGAAGATCGCGTACACGACCAGCGTGTAGAAGATGAGCGCGATGGCGGCGAGGAGGCCCGGTAACCGATAGTGCGCCACCATGAAGAACAGCACGAGGAACAGGCCGACGCCGCCGGCGACGAGCGCCTGGATCAGGAAGTCCGCGCCGAGCGTCGGGTCCACCGCCTCGACGCCCTGCTCCTCGAGCGAGAGCGGAAGGGCACCGAAGCGGAGCGTGTTGTAGAGGCCCGTCCGTTCGACCTCGTTGACCGCGTTCGCCGGTCCGATCGTGATGATCGTCTGACCGCCGCAGATCGGCTGGCGGATCGTCGGCGTGGTGATCACGCGCTCGTCCAGGGCAATCGGCCCGGGGCGTTCCTGGCTTGCCGTCGTGAACTGGCACCAGATGTCGCTCGCCTCGCTGCTCAGGGAGAACGAGACGCCGATCTCGTTGCCCGTGCCCACGTCCGGAGCCACGCTGCCCTGCTGGATCTCGCCGCCGTTGAACAGCTCGGTCACGGCACCGGACTCCAGGAGGTCGCCGATGTCCTGCCCCTCGGTCAGGGTCTGTCCCTGCGGGTTGATGAACTGCAGCTGTCCCGTCGAGCCGACGAGATCACGGACCTGGTCCTGGTCGCTGACACCCGGGACCTCGACGGTGATGCGTCGCGATCCGTCACCGGCGATCTCGGAGCGGACCTGTGGCTCCGTCACGCCGATGCCGGCGACGCGGCGCTCGATGATGTCGCGTGTCAGCTCGAGGTCCTCCTCGGTGACCTCCTGGCCATCCTCGGGGACCACCTCGAGCGTGACCCGCAGCCCGCCCTGGAGGTCGAGGCCCAGGACCGTGCGGAACTCGATTCCGGCAACCTCGTCGGGCAGCCACTCATCGACGCCGAGCGAGACGCGCGGTACGTTGATGAAGATCGCCACCAGGGCGATCACCCCGATGACCCAGGGGGCGATGCGACGCCAGGTCATGCTCGGTCCGTGTTCCTCAGGCAGGTGGTTCTCGCGCGGGCGCCTCTGGGCGCCACGGACACGAAACACGCCGCGTCGTCGCGGCGGGCGGCGCCAGTATAGCCGACCACCGCATCGGCGCTGTCAGGGCCGATGTGGGACTGCCGAGACGCATCGGTCAGGCGAGCATTCCCTCCCGAGCGAGGTGCGACTTCAGGCGTTCGGCCAGGTCGCGGCTGATCCCCGGCGTGCCCGCCACCTCGTCGACCGAGGCCTCGCGGATGCGACGCACCGATCCGAAGCGCTTCAGCAGCGCCCGCTTGCGTCCCGGCCCGATGCCCGGAATCTCGTCGAGCTCCGAGCGCAGCGCCCGCTTGCCGCGCACGTCGCGGTGATAGGTGATGGCGAAGCGGTGTGCCTCGTCGCGGATCCGCTGGACGAGGTAGAGGGCCTGCGAGCGACGGCCGAGCACGACTGGCGCCGCCTGGCGCGGCAGATGGAGCTCCTCGAAGCGTTTCGCCAGGCCGGCCAGCGGCACGTCGGTGATCCCGAGCTCGTCCATCACCCCCACCGCGGCCGACAGCTGCCCCTTGCCTCCATCCACGATGACGAGGTCCGGGACGGCCCAGCCGGTCTCGCGCGGCCGCTCGTCGGCCTCGTCCGCCTCTCCCTCGGGTGCCTCGTCGGCCCCAACCGCGGCAAGCGAGAGCCCGCCGGTCTCGCGGCGGAGCTTCGCCACGCGGCTGAATCGGCGGCGGAGGACCTCGGCCATCATCCGGAAGTCGTCGGGCGTGTCGCCGGAACGGATCCGGAATCTCCGGTACTCCTTCGGCTCCGGCTTCCCGTCGATGAAGACCACCATCGATCCAACGGCCGAGGTTCCCTGGATGTTGCTCATGTCGTAGCACTCGATGCGCTCGGGAACGCGGGGGAGCCCGAGCGCGCTCGCCAGGTCGGTGAGCGCCTCGTCTCGCCGTGCGGCGTCGGCCATCCATTCGGCACGCTCGCGCTCGAGCGCCTCGACGGCATTCTGTGTCGCCAGTGCCACGAGCCGCCGCTTCTCGCCCCGCTCGGGGACCGTGATCGTGACCCGGACGCCACGGCGGTCCGCGAGGTACGCCGCCAGCTCATCGGCCTCCGATGGCATCGTCGGCGTGAGCAGGGCGCGCGGCAGCGCATCGGTGCTGGCGTAGTACTGCTGAAGGAAGCTGCCGAGCACGTCACCATCGGTCGCGTCTCGAGCGCCCTCGACGATGAAATGCTCGCGGCCGATGAGCTTGCCGTTGCGCACCTGCATGACCTGCACGCAGGCCTCGTCCTCGGCGCGAGCCAACCCGATGACATCGTGCTCGGCACGGCTGAACGCCGCCATCTTCTGCTGTTCCATCGTGCGCTCGACGGCGCGCAGCTTGTCGCGCGCGGCGGCCGCCTGCTCGAAGCGGAGCGCGTCGCTGTGACGCGTCATCTCGCGACGCAGGTCCGCGGCGATCGGCTCCTGGCGGCCGTCGAGGAAGTCGACGATCTGACCGATCGTCTCCCGGTATGGCTGCTTCTCGATGGCCTGGATGCACGGTCCCTGGCAGCGGTTGATGTAGTAGAGGAGGCAGGGGCGTTCGAGGACCCGCTTTCCCTCCGGGATGTCGAGGTTGCAGGTCCGGAACGGGAAGATCTTGCGCAGCAGCTTCAGCGTCTCGTCGACGCTCGACGCCGATGCGTACGGCCCGAAGTAGCGACTGCCGTCCCGGGCCAGCTTGCGTGTGCGGACGATGCGCGGAAAGTCCTCGCCGAGGGTGATCTTCACGAACGGGTAGCTCTTGTCGTCGCGCAGCCGAATGTTGAAGCGCGGCCGGTGCTCCTTGATCAGGTTCGACTCGAGGAGGTACGCCTCCGACACCGTGTCGGTGACGATCGTCTGGACATCGGCGACCTCGCTGACCATGCGCGCGATGCGCGCGTCCTCCGGGCCTCGAGCCGCGAAGTAGGAGCGCACCCGGCTCCGCAATGAATCCGCCTTCCCGACATACAGGACGCGGCCGGCCGCGTTCTTCATGAGGTACACGCCGGGCTTCGTCGGCAGTCCTCGCAGCACGGCGCGCAGCTGGTCGGGCACCACCGTCCGGGGGCTCACGGCCTCGACTCCCGAGCCGGCAGCCCCAGGTACGCGATGCCCTCCCCCGCCTCCGCGATGCGACCGAGCAGCCGATGCAGGCGCCAGGAGGTCGCCTCGATCTCGTCGCGGTCGAGCCAGCCGGCCTCCGCGATCTCACCGAACTGCGGCGAGAGTTCGCCGCCGATGGCGCGCCCGACGTACACGAAGCTCACGTTGCGGCGCCGATGCGCATCGATGAGGACCAGCCGGTCGACCGCGACCTCGATGCCCGTCTCCTCGCGCGTCTCGCGCACGGCGGCCTGGTGCGGTGTCTCCGACTGCTCGACGCGGCCGCCGGGGAGCATCCATCCGGGGCCAAGGTACGTGGTGCGCACGACGAGGACGCGCCCAGCGTCGTCGGTCACCAGGACGTGAGCGCCCTCCGTGCGGCGATACCGGCTCCCGAACAGCCCGGCGAGCTCGAGCACCACCCTGATCGCCAGGCGCGGCAGCTCGGCGAGGCGGATCCGGCGGCTACGGCGCATCCGCCGCCGGGCTCTGGATCGGTTCCGCCAGCCCGGCCTCCAGGTACTGGTGGATCGGCCCGTAGGATCCGGGCCCGGTCCACCCGGTCGGGATGAGGATGTACTGGCCGATGGTGTTGCGGGTGGCAGTGAGCACGGGCCCCTCCGTCAGCTCCAGCCGCCGGTCGCTGTTCAGGTGGCCGGAGAGGAGGAACAGGTCGATCACCGACAGGTCGGTGCGGACGCGCCCCTCCATCGCGTCCATCAGCCCCAGGCCGGGACCGATGGCCGTGATGCCGCCGCTCCCCAGGCTGCCGCGGAGCGCGCTGATGATGCGTGCCTGGCGCACGGATCGCGCGAAGTCGGTGGACTCGTCGACGACGCTCGTGTACCGGGCTCGGGCATAGGTGAGCGCCTCGTCCCCGTCCAGCTCGAGCAGCCCCTGCTCGAAGCAACCCATCTCCCATCGGCCGGCGAGGTGGAACTCCTCGATCGTCGTCCAGCAGAAGCGGGTCGGGTTGTCGATCGTCACGCCGCCGACCGCGTCGACCATCTCGCGGAACCCGGTGAAATCGATCGTCAGCCAGTGCTCGATCTCGAGCCCGGTGACCGTCGACACGACTTCGGCGAGGCGCTCCGCGCCGCCGTCGACCGTCCCGGTGGCAGCGTGGCCGACGGAGAAGACCTCGTTGATCTTCCCGTTCTGCGAGAAGCTGGCGACGCCCTCGATCCACAGGTCCCGCGGCACCGGGATCGTCGTCGTCGTGTCGGTCCCCGGGTCGATCGACAGGACCTGGATGGAATCGGCGAGGTAAGCGCCGTCATGGTCGCCGCCCCCGTACCCGACCATCATCACGTTCACCCGGTCGGAGCCGTTGAGCGGGCCGAGCAGCGCGGCCGAGGCGAAGGACGTATCGGTGACCGTGGCATTGAACGCCGCAGCGCGCATCCCGAGCAGGACGCCACCCACGACGACCGCGACCAGTCCGAGCAGCAGTACCGTGCGGACGGTGCGCAGGAAGCTCCCCGGACGTCGCGGACGCTCGCCCCGCGGGCGACGCGCCCGCGGGGGCCGGCGCGCGGTCGCCTGCCGGCGACGATCGGCTGCGGAGCGCCCTCCCGATCGGATCAGCTCTCGGTCGTATGGGACCGTGTCGTCGCCCCCGGCGTAGGTCGCGTGGCGCTTCACGATGAACTCGGTGTGGCGGGACGGATGAACGGTGGCATCGGGACGGGATGATACGAGGTCGCCCGATAAGCCGCCGGTGATCGGCCGGTAAGCGGCGATCGGCAGGATGTCCGCGTGACCCTCTCGACGAAGCATCGCCTCGACCCCGGACCGATCCTCGCCACCCTGGATCCCGAGCAGCGTGCCGCTGCGACGCTCCCCGATGGGCCGGCGCAGATCATCGCGCCCGCGGGAAGCGGCAAGACGACCACCATGGTCGCCCGGCTGGCGGTCCTCCTGGCCCGGGGTGTCCCGCCGGAACGCATCTGTGTCGTGACCTTCAACCGTGATGCGGCGGCCGACCTCCGAGCGCGGGTGGAGCGGCGGCTCGGGCCATCCGTGCCCGCGGCGACCACGATCGAGATCCGCACCCTCCACGCCCTGGCGCGCCAGGTCCTGCTGGATGCGGGCGAGGGCCGCAACCTCGTCGCGGACCGGCTTCCTCTGCTGCGGGCCGCCCGCCGCCGGCTGCTCGCCTCTGACCCCGACGCCGCCGTCCCCGACGCCCCGCAGATCGACACGTGGCTGTCGGGCGTCAAGATCGAGCGCCGTGACGCCCCGCCGGAGGGCCGCGCGGTCATGGATGGGTATGCCGACCTCCTGGCGGCCCGGGGCGCGATCGACTTCGACGACCTCGTCGTGCGAGCGGCCGACCTGCTCGCGGATGAGCCGAGGCTGCGTCTACGGTGGCAGGCACGGTTCGCCCACGTATGCGTCGACGAGTTCCAGGACGTGGATGCGGCGCAGCTCCGGCTCGTGCGGCTCCTCGCTGCACCGGAGGACAACCTGTTCGTCGTGGGAGACGACGACCAGACGATCTACGCCTGGCGCCTCGCGGATGTGCGGCGGATCCTCCGCTTCTCCGACGACTACCCCACGGCCCGGAGCGTCATGCTTGCCACGAACTACCGATGTCCGCGGAGCGTCATCGAGGCATCGGCGCGGGTGGTGGAGGTCAACCGGGAACGATTCGCCAAACCGATCCGGGCGCCGGCATCGGCCCCACCCTCGCCCGGGGCGATCGGTGCGTGGGACATCTCGCGACCCGAGTGGGCGGATGCGATGGCGAGCTTTGCGGCGGGAGAGGATGCCGCCGGTCGCTCCTGCTGCTTCGTGACCAGGACGCGGGCCGAGCTGACGCCCGTGATGGTCGCGCTCGTTCGGGCCGGCGTTCGCCACGCGTCGGCGACCGAGCCGCTCGTCGAGTCCGCGTCGGTCGTGGCGCTCGTCGAGCTGGCGCGAGGCAGTGCCGACCCCGATCATCCGTTCCACGTCGTCCGACGGCTCAGGCACGCGCGCGGGTGGGAGCGATCGCAGCCGAGCGGCGACCTGCTGAGCGACTCGGAGCACGACGCCATCGACGCGCTCATCAGCTGGACCACCGGCTTCCGGACGACCACGACCTTCGTCGACGCGTTCGACGCGGCTCGCGCCCGGATCGCGTCGCTGCGCGACCCTGCGGCGTCGGTCGAGCTCGCCACGGTCCATGGCTCGAAGGGGCGGGAGTGGCAGACGGTCGTCATCGTGGGGTTCGAGGCCGACCGGATCCCGAACCGTCGATCGCTGCTGGACGCCGATGAGGCGGACCGAGCGATGGAGGAGGAGCGGCGGCTTGCCTACGTGGCGCTGACCCGCGCGACGCACCGGCTCATCCTCGCCTTCGACCCCACCCGGCCCTCGCCGTTCCTCGCAGAGATGGGACTGCGGGC
>Ga0299913_10001236_pt1 | contig 18480 bp, 14 predicted proteins | sample RVTome_9_FD_201360 | JGI IMG/M metagenome (GOLD analysis project Ga0299913, IMG submission 201360) | Soil microbial communities from uranium-contaminated site in the Upper Colorado River Basin, Wyoming, United States - RVT155D38 (version 2) ... | reverse complement strand
CCGCCGCAACCCGAAGGGCGCAGGCGGGTTGCGGGCGTCTCCGGCGTTGCTCGTCGTTGACGATGCTACGGCATCGACTCCTCCTCGCGCCTTGGATCCACTCCGCAAGACCCCTGCGCGCAAGGCAGGGATGGGTGACTCAGACCACTAGACTGAGCGGGTGACGACGACGGGCCTCTGGGGGGAGCTCTCCCGGAAGCTGCGCACCGGTGCGCCCTACCGCGCCCTCCTCGCGGGTGTGGGGAGGGGTGCGGGCGCGGTCGAGGGCCCGGTCGACGCGGTGCGGCTGCCGGTGCCCGCGGCGGCCTGGGTGGTCGATCTGCTCGCCGCGGACCTGGGCCGGCCGGTGCTGGTGATCGTGCCGCGCGAGGCGGACGCCCAGGCGTGGATCGAGGCGGCCGAGCTGTTCGCCCCCGAGGCGGAGGCGCCGCCGCCGGTGTACTTCCCCGGGCCGTCGCTCTCCCCGTACCAGGAGACCGACACCTCCCTCCTCGTCCGCGCCCAGGAGGCGGTGGCGCTCGACCGGCTGCTCGCCCCCCGCGGTCGGCGGCCGGTCGTCGTGTCGACGCCCCGCGCGCTCTTCCGGCGCCTGCCCCGGCCGCGCGACTTCCTCGCCTCGGTCGTCGAGGTGCGGGAGGGCGACGAGGTGCCGCTCGACGACCTCGCCGGCCAGCTCGCCGAGTTCGGCTACCGGCGCAGCGACCTGGTCACCGAGGTCGGCGACTTCGCGGTGCGCGGCGGGATCTTCGACGTCTTCCCGCCCGGAACCGACGACCCGCTGCGGATCGAGCTCTTCGGCGACACGGTCGAGACGGTTCGCCGCTTCGACCCGCAGACCCAGCGCTCGGAGGAGAGGCTCGCGGGCGAGGGCGTGCGGCTCCTGCCGCTGTCGCTCTTCGCCTCGGGACCGGCCGCCGCCGCCCGGCTCGCCGCCGTCCTCGCCGAGATCGCCGGCGAGCGGATCGGCCCCGAGGCCGCGGCGCACCTCGAGGGGCTGCGCGAGGCGGGCGAGTTCCCCGGCTGGCAGAACTACCTGCCGCTGCTCACCGGCGATCCGGACGAGGCCACCGCCTCGCTCGACGAGCTCGCCGCCGAGGCCTCCGACGAGCCGCCGCTGCTGGTCACCGTCGACCCGGAGACGCTCGCCGCCGAGGCCGAGCACCACGCCGCCACCCTCGAGGCCGACGCCGCCGCCCGCCGCGACCACCACAAGCTGACCGCCCCGCCCGAGGCGCTCGAGCAGCCGCTGGCGCGGGTCGAGGAGGCGCTCGGGCGGGCGCGGTTGCGGATCGTCGGGCTGGATCTCGGCGCGCGGCCGCACGCTCCGGCCGGCGCGGCCGGGACCGCCGCCGGCCTGCGGGCGCCGACGGCACCGACGGCGCCCACCGCGGCCTCCCGGCCGACCGTCACGCCGTCCGGCGGCGGGCCGGCCGGCGCTCCTCCCGCCGCGGTCGACTTCGCGGCGACGACGACCGACCGCTTCGAGGGCCAGCTCCCGCGCTTCCCGCAGGAGGTGGCCACCGCCCGCGACCGCGGCGACCGCTGCGTCGTCGTCGCCTCCCCCGGCCACCGCCGCCGGATGGAGGAGCTGCTCGAGGGCCGCGAGATCGCCCTCGGCCCGGGCGGCTGCGAGATCGTCGAGGGCGAGCTCGCCCGCGGCTTCCGGCTGCCGGCGGCCGGCGTCTCGGTGTACGGCGAGCTCCAGCTCCTGCCGCGGGCCAAGCCGCAGGCGGTGCGCGCCGCCCGCAAGCGCCCGCGCTACGGACCGTTCGTCTCCAGCCTGCGCGACCTCAAGGTCGGCGACTACGTCGTCCACGCCGACCACGGGATCGGCCAGTACGTCGCCCTGCGCAAGGTCGGCCGCGAGGGGGGCGACGGCCACCTGCCGCCGGTCCTCGCCGGCCACGTCGGCGCCGAGGACGCGGTCGAGACCGAGGTGATGGAGGTCGCCTACGCCTCCGGCAAGCGGCTGCTCGTGCCGCTCTCCCGGCTCGACCTGGTGCAGAAGTTCTCGGGGATCGAGGGGGTCGCCCCGCGGCTCGACACCCTGGGCGGCACCTCGTGGAACAAGACCAAGGCGCGGGTCAAGAAGAGCCTGCGCGACATGGCCGGCGAGCTCTTGAAGCTCTACGCCGAGCGGCAGATCGCCGAGGCGCCGGCGATGCCCGGGGACTCCGACCTCCAGCGCCAGTTCGATGCCGCCTTCGTCTACGAGGAGAGCCCCGACCAGCTCGACGCCATCGCGGCGATCAAGGAGGACCTCGGCCGCACCCGGCCGATGGACCGGCTGCTCTGCGGCGACGTCGGTTACGGCAAGACCGAGGTCGCCATGCGCGCCGCCTTCAAGGCGGTCGACGGCGGCTACCAGGTCGCCGTGCTGGCCCCGACCACCATCCTCGCCGACCAGCACCTCGAGACCTTCCGCCGCCGCTTCTCGGACTTCCCGGTCACCGTCGAGATGATCTCCCGCTTCCGCTCCCCGGCCGAGATCCGCGAGATCGCGAAGAAGGTCGCCGCCGGCAAGGTGGACATCCTGATCGGCACCCACCGGCTGCTGTCGAAAGACGTCCGCTTCGCCAGGCTCGGCCTCGTCGTCGTCGACGAGGAGCAGCGCTTCGGCGTCGCCCAGAAGGAGCGGCTCAAGCAGCTCAAGAAGGACGTCCACGTCCTCGCCATGTCGGCCACCCCGGTGCCCCGCACGCTCCAGCTCTCGCTCGCCGGGGTGCGCGACCTCTCGGTGATCGAGACGCCGCCCAAGGACCGGATGGCGGTGGAGACCGCGATCCTCCCCTTCGACCCGCAGCTCGTCCGCGAGGCGATCGAGTACGAGCTCGAGCGCGGCGGGCAGGTCTACTACGTCTACAACCGGGTCGAGACGATCGAGCGGATGCTCGGCTACCTGCGCGAGATCGTCCCCGCGGTGCGGTTGACCGTCGGCCACGGCCAGCTCGAGGAGGGCGAGCTCGCCCGCCGCATGCACGCCTTCACCGCCGGCGAGTACGACGTGCTGCTGGCGACGACGATCATCGAGAACGGGATCGACATCCCGAACGTCAACACGATGATCGTCCACCGGGCCGACCGCTTCGGCCTCTCCCAGCTCTACCAGCTCCGCGGCCGGGTGGGGCGGTCGAGCCAGCTCGCCTACTGCTACCTGCTCGTCCCCGGCGACCGCGTCCTCTCCGAGGCGGCGCGCCAGCGGCTCGCCGCCCTGCGCGAGTTCACCGACCTCGGCGCCGGCTTCCGCATCGCCGCCCGCGACCTCGAGATCCGCGGCGCCGGCAACCTCCTCGGCGCCGAGCAGAGCGGCCACATCGCCGCGGTCGGCATCGAGACGTACCTCAAGATGCTCGAGGAGACCGTCGCCGAGCTGCGCGGCGAGGCGGTGCCCGAGGCGCCCTCGACCGCGATCGACCTGCCGGTGCCGATGTCGATCCCCGAGGACTACATCGCCGACGCGAACCTGCGCATGGAGACCTACCGCGCGATCGTCGCCGGCGACCGCGCCGACGAGGAGATCCTCGCCGAGCTCGCCGACCGCTTCGGCCCGCCGCCCCCCGCCGTCCGCAGCCTGCTCGACGTCGCCGCCCTCAAGCGGGCTGCCGAGGCCCTGCGCGTCCAGTCGATCGGCAGCCAGCGCGGCGAGCTCGTCATCCGCCTGCGCCAGGACGCCCGGGTCGACGTCGAGAAGCTCGTCGAGATCGTCGGCTCCCGCGACGGCATCGTCTTCTCGCCCAACGGCGTCCTCACCGTCGCCCCGCGCGGCGAGGGTCTGGTCGCCGTCGCCCGCCGCACCCTCGAGGAGATCGCGGCGTGAGGTGCGCCCGCCGCACCCCGCGTCCCGCTCGCACCGGGCGCCCACCCGCCGGCCGCGTCGGCGGGACCGACCCGATCGCCGCGGTCGCGTCACTCGTCGCGCCGCTCGCCCTCCTGCTCCTCGCGGCCGGCTGCGACCGGCCCCCGCCTCCGCCCCCTGACGTCGTCGCCGAGGTCGCCGGCGAGCCGGTCCGCTACGGCGAGCTCGAGGCCTACTACTCGCGCCAGCTCGGCGAGAGCGGCGCGAGCCTAGGCAGCGACGTCCTCTCCGAGCTCTTCGACCAGTTCGTCGACGAGCGGCTCCTCGCCCGGCTCGCCGTCGAGCAGGGCCTCGCCGGCGGCGCCGCCGTCGCCCGCCCCGCCGGCCGCCGCCGCGCCGTCGACCGCCTGCTCGCCGCCGGCGGCGACCCTGCCCCGACCGACGCCGAGATCGCCGCCTGGTACGACCGCCACCGCGACGAGCTCCGCCGCCCGGAGCGCGTACGCCTGCGCCAGCTCCTGGTCGAAGACCGCGCCACCGCCGAGCGTGCCCTCGCCGAGATCCGCGCCGGCGCCGACTTCGCCGCCGTCGCCGGCCGCGTCTCCGGCGACCCGGGCGTCGCCAGCCTGGCCGGCCGCGAGGACGAGCTGAGCCGCGACGAGCTGCCGCCCGTCTTCGCCGACGCCGTCTTCGAGCTCGCCGCGGGTGAGGTCTCCGAGCCGATCGAGGCCGACTACGGCGTCCACCTGTTCCAGGTCACCGCCCGGCTGCCCGAAGAGGTCGTGCCCCTCGCCGACGCGCGCGGCGAGATCGAGAGCGCCCTGCGCCGCGAGGCCGCCGACCGCCGCCTCGCCGCGCTGGTCGCCGAGGCGCGCGGCCGGTATGATGTCCTCGTCCACGAACGGAACCTGCCGTTCGACTACCGCGGTTCCTACCTGGAAGGCCCATGACGTGAACGACCTCCACACCCTCCGTCCGAGCATCACGGTGCGTCCGAGCACCACGGTGCATCCGAGCACCGCCTTGCGCCGTCCCGGCGCCGCCCTCGTCGCCCTCGCCGCCGTCCTCGGCGCCGCGCTGCTCCCTCCGGCCCCGGCCGGCGCCGCGCCCGTCGTCAACCGCTTCGTCCTGCGGGTCAACGACCGCATCGCGACCCTCGTGGACTACGAAGAGCGCAAGCGCCAGCTCATGGAAGACATGGTCCGCGCCGACCTGCCCCTCGACCGCCGCCGCGAGCTCGCCGCCCAGCTCCCCGAGCGCGTCTTCCAGGACCTCTACCAGGAGCTCCTCCTGCTCTCCCGCGCCGACCAGCTCAACGTCGCCTTCACCGAGCAGGAGCTCGACAACCAGATCGCCCGCGTCCGCGAGAGCTACGGCTTCGCCACCGAGGACGAGTTCACCCAGGCGCTCGCCCAGAGCGGCCTCACCCCGAACGACTTCCGCGAGCAGACCCGCGTCCAGATGCGCATCCAGGACGTCGTCAACCGCGAGGTCCGCTCCCAGATCGCCGTCGGCGAAGAGCTCGCCCGCGCCTGGTACCGCGACCACCCCGAGCAGTTCCAGCGCCCCCAGCGCATGCGCCTGCGCGAGCTCGTCGTCCTCGGCGAAGGCCAGGACGACTCCCCCCTCGACACCTCCGCCCGCCGCGCCCTCGCCCGCGAGCTCCACGCCGAGATCTCCGCCGGCGGCGACCTCGCCGAGGTCGCCGCCGAGCACGGCGAACGCCCCGCCGTCTCCGGCCCGATCGACCTCGGCTGGGTCACCCCCGGCGACCTCGCCCCCGAGCTCGAAGCCGCCGCCTGGGGCCTCGATCCCGGTCAAATCACCGAGCCCGTCGAGAGCCGCGGCAGCCTCCACCTCGTCGAGGTCCTCGAGCGCGAGCACGCCGGCCTCCGACCCTTCAACGAGGTCGCCGAAGAAGCCGAGGCCCGCGCCCGCCAGGAAGTCTTCGCCGAGGCCATGGTCGAGTACATGGACCGCCTGGAAGCCCGGTCCTACGTCGTCGCCGAGCCCCCGCCCGAAGCCGCCGACTTCCGCCGCCTCGGCGGCTCCCCCACCACCCTCGAAGCCGACGCCCCCCCGACCGCCGAGCCCGAACCCGAGACCGGAGCCGAGGCCGAAGCCGGCGCCCTCACCCCGGCCGAAGAGCCGGCCGAGCCCGAGGCTCTGACCGGCGAGGCCGCCGCCGAAGCCGCCGCCGCAGAGGGCGCCGAAGCCGCCGAACGCGCCCCCGACTTCCAGCCCCTCCCCCCCGACCTCCAAGAACCCGCCGACCCCGGCGCCCCCACGCCGCTGCCGGAAAGCCCGCCGGAGCCGCCGCCAAGCCCTTAGAGTTGCTCTCTACGCGCCGCCGAATCATGCTGTGCCGGGCATATGGACATCCCCACGACATCTGGCGCGAGTGAGGATAGAGTAATATGTGGTAAGGGTATGAGCTCGAACACACAGGCGCTGGATCTCCGCAGGTCCATCTCTCGAACCCTTACCGCAAGTGGATATGTAGTTACTCGTGGCTATCGGCACCCGTCGCACGTAACAATAGACTGCGAGCGGAGCGACACTTTCGGATGCAGGCTTGCATATCTCGTTGCGGTGACGGACCATGAGTGCTTACCTGCCAGACAGGTGGCGGAGCTCCGCAGAAGATGTGAAGCAGATGGACGCCTCCTTGTTGTGGTAAGTCGGGAAGGCACCGCCAATCAGCTCGCACTGCGGGAGTTCCTGGATCGGCTTGGTGGTGATGTTCCCAAATGGAGGGCGTTAACCGAGGAATTTCATGACCATCTCTTAAGGGCAGCTAGAAACGATCTCCCTGACGGCGAGTCCGGCCCGGCATGGAGACTTCTTGAAGAGCTCGTCTCCGACGGCTTAGAGTTCGCCCTTGGACGTCGTGCCAGACGTCTGGGAGGACGCAGCCCGGGCGCGCGCGTTCCTGATACATTGGTCGTTTCACCGGATGAACGTCTGTACCTTTTGGACTCAAAGGCAGCGGCGTCGCCCTTTGATGTAAATTGGTCAAGCCTGAGATCTCTCGGGGAGTATGTGCACCAACAGCGTGAGCGCCAGCGCGGAAGTATTGCCTTGGACGGAGCGCTTATAGTTTCGTCGAATTTTGCGCAGGACGCGCCGTCGCTTACAAAGGTCGCCCTGGAATTTTCCGCCCAGCATCGCGTCATGCTCTCTTTTCTGAGTGCGGAGACACTATCAAGAATCGTATCCACCATCCGAAATAACGTTGATGTACGAAATGCTCTCCAATGGCGAAAGATCTTCCGCGGGGGGCTGGTTGACTTTGCAATCTTTGAGCAGGAGCTGCAAGGACTCCGCAGCCAGCGAGTCGAGCGGTAGCAATGGGGACCTCTCGCAGCCACCCCTCGCCGACGATCCCAGAGTGGAGGATCCCTCGGGAGATGTTGGGCAGGGAGGACGTCCCACCCAATTCGCAGCAGCATTGGCTTTGGCGTGCGGCTGTCGCCGAGAAGGGGTCCGAGTTGCTTAGAGAGTTGAGCCAGCGCCCCTTCGCCGAAGCTGCGAGCCTGGCCGACCGAGCACTGCCGGAAGCGTTACCTGCCTTTGACCAAAGTATTCGTTCTAGCGGTACGACCACGCTCTTCGCAGATCTTGCCAGAAGGGCTCTCGCTCGTGCGGTAGTAACCAGGGGTGGAGGGGATGCATTCGGCCCCGAGCTTTTCGCTGAGGCAACAGGCTATTTTGCCTCCCGCGATCTTCCAAGCGTGGTTGGTGGCCCCGGCCGAGTGCAAACCGCGAAGGATGCCCTCGCGCTCAAGGCGGCACTTCGAGGCGAGGTGCTCTCTAGCATGAGCAGGGTTTCGGCGGACCCGCGATCGGATTGGTCAGCCTACGTCTCAGAAGCACTCAATGTCCTTTCAGGAGGAAAACCGTGAAGCGCTATCGCGTTTCGCGCCAACCCCTTCGGTGCTACAGTGAAGTTGGGCTGTCCTATGCTAATTTGTATACGGGCAAGAAGGAGCTCGTCGAGTACTTTGACGACCTTGATTCACTCGAGGAGGATCTACTCCTAGTGGCGGCCGGTATCTTTGCGGCGGATCGCGCCACCGCTCGGAGAGAGCGCGAGGATTTCCACCGCGAGATTGGCGTTTCATTCTTCTTGGCCCATCCAGAGAGGTTCGAACGCGCAAAGGAGCGACTTGAAAGCGTGCTACACCTACTCACCCATGACAGCTGGCAGCTAGCGTTCGCGGCCGACCCAGACGCGTCCCGAGAGCGGTCTTCCAGTTGGCCAAGGGAGAGGGAAGGTACGACGCTCCTCTTCTCTGGAGGAATCGATTCCCTTGCAGCGGCAGTTCAGCGCCTCGAACAGCCACCACTTCAGCTCGTGAGTCATCATACCCGCAATACTCGAACTCGCGCGGCTCAAACCTCGCTAGTAGAAGGCTTACGCTCCCATGGCTTCGAGGGACCGCATCGAAGCTACTTTGTCTCGGCTAGGGACCGGATGGGCCTAGTTGGGCATGGTGCTGAAGGTAGTCAGCGCACACGCTCATTCCTCTTCCTTGTACTTGGAGCCATCTCAGCACTTCACGAGGGCCACGATGAGCTTCTGTGGATCGCAGAGAATGGCATTTTGGCGATCCATCTTCCTCTCTCAGCTGCCCGCGTCGGCGCGTTCTCGACTCACACCGCCCATCCGCAGGTCGTAGCGGAGATTGAATCCTTCCTGGGTATCGTCTGCGAGCGCAAGCTGACAATTACGAATCCATTTCTATATCACACGAAGGGTGAAGTCACCGGAATCGTCGCTGATTTTGACCCGGAGCTTCTCTTTCGCAGCGAGAGCTGCTGGATGGGTGCGCGCTTGCCGCCGGAAACGAGTCACTGCGGCGAGTGCATACCATGCGTTCATCGGCACATTGCTATCGAACAGCATTTGAAAGATCGAACAGGGTACCGCCGACGCGCTTGGGAAGAGGACGTGGGTAAACTTTTATTTGACGACGAAGGCAGGAGGAACCTGGTCGAACTCACGGAACTAATCGCGGGCATGCGCGATTATGATGATGAGACAGCTATTTCAACATATATCGAGCTTGTCAACCCTTATCTCGACCTAAAGCCTGCTCTCCAGCTGCACCGCCGGTTTTCTGCTGAAGCAACAGGTGTTCTTGAACGCTATCCTGCCATCGCCCGGCTCCTTGCATGAAGGTTTCGCAACGAGAGCTCGAGCGCTTCCGCCGAAACCCTAGGGCCTGGGTGCTTCGGAAGTTGGACGCACCTCCGTTCCGTGGTATGAAGATTTGGAACCAGACTGCTCTGAGAATGGCTGTGCATTGGTTTCATAAAGGACATACCCTTGCCGAATCGCGTGCAAAACTAGAGTTTTACGCTCGCAAGGATCCTGATCTGGAGGGTCGGGAACGGGTTGTCCAGCGACTGTATCGGTATGCACAATGGCATCGAGAATCAGGCCGAACCGTCACGCACGCTAAATTCAGCCTCGCATCAGGCAATTCAGGAGGTCTTCTGCTGGGAGGATCCATCGATCGAGTAGAAATGCTTCTCGGCAGCACCCAGCCTCTTCAAGCAACGTTCTTGGGTAGCTATAAGGAGAGGTGGCGTGATGAGCTTCGCATGCCGCTAGCCCAACACGCCTTGTCAGCACGCCTCGGCTGGCCCTTGATCGAGATCGCGATTGGCGTGCAGGTGATTGACAGCGGTGAGCCGGAGACGCATAGCTTTTCGGAGGATGAGGTTAGCGTAGCTCTTGAGGAATTTGAGGGACTCGGTGTGCAGGTGTCAGACCTGCTCTAGTGGGCACCAAACCGGCTTGGCCCGCTTTTCCCGATGCGTTTCGTCTTGCTTCACAGATCCAATCCGAGCTGGTAGGCGTTTGAGCGAAGCCCTGCGCGCTCGCGATGCCTAGTCCTCGTTGTCGCTCAAAGCGGGACGGCTTCGGCGAGCACGCGGTCGCGGAGGTAGGGAGAGAGACCGGCTCGAGTCACCACGTCGACCGGTCGTCCAAGGCAATCCTCGAGATCCTGCTCGATCGCGATCAGGTCGAGCAGCGACCGGCCCGGTTCCAGGTCCACCAGCAGGTCGAGGTCGCTGTCCGCTCGGGCCTCTCCACGAGCCACTGATCCGAAGAGGTATACATTCCGGGCTCCGTGGGTCGTCGCAACCCGCAGGACCGTCTCGCGCAAGTCCGTCGCTACAGCCTCGTTCATCGGTCCCCCATTCTCCAGACGCTGGCGCCGACTCTGGCGCATGCGTCCGAATTATAGGAGCGGTCCGACCTCGCCCACCCGGAGCGGCGGACGCTCCGCCTCCCCGGCCGGTTGACGGGAGCGGCGGACGCCCCGCCCGGGGATGTCTGAGCCGGCGCTCGGGCACCGCCCGCCGGAGGCCTGGGCCCGTCCGGCGCCGGGGAAGCCAAGCCGAGGCTCCCCCCGCCGCAGTCCCATCCAGCCGAGGCGGTCCCCGGGCGGGGCGTCCGCCGCGGCCCCCACACCACCACCGGCTCCGGGCGGGGCGTCCGCCGCGGCCCCCACACCACCGCCGGCTCCGGGTGGGACGTCCGCCGCGGGCCCCACACCACCGCCGGCTCCGGGTGGGGCGTCCGCCGCGGGCCCCACACCACCGCCGGCTCCGGGCGGGGCGTCCGCCGCGGCCCGGCCACATGGGCCGGTGCCGGCGCCGTCCGCCAGCGCCGTCTCCTCCCCGTAACGCGAGCTTCACCCGAGCGCCACAAATGGTCGGAGGTGGAGCTGTGTGGACGAGGGTGGAGGATTGTGGTACCGTCACCCATCAAAGACGCGATGGAGACGAGGTTAGTCCATGTTCCGGGGAAGTGCGCAGGCGAAGATCGACGACAAGGGGCGCCTGAAGGTGCCCACGGCCTTCCAGCGCCAGATCGAAGAGCGCTGGGGGCCCGAAGTCTTCGTCACCAGCATCCTCGGCGAATCCGCCCTCCTCTACCCGCTCCCCGTCTGGGAAGAGATCGAGCACAAGCTCGCCGCCCTCCCCCGCACCCACCGGGCCAAGAACAAGTTCCTCGACCGCGCCAGCTATTACGGCGCCGACGGGAGGCTCGATGCCCAGGGCCGGATCGTCCTCCCGCCCCTGCTGCGCCAGAGCGCCGGCATGGAAGGCGAGGTCGTCGTCATGGGGAAGCTCGACCACCTCGAAGTGTGGAACCACGAGCGCTTCGAGACCCGCAAGGACGCGCAGCCCTTCGGCGACGAGGACTGGGAGTCGCTCAGCGAGGCCGACATCTAGATGGCCGGCGAGCCCGACGAGCGATGGACCGCGACCCCGCCGCGCCGGCTCACGTCCCGGTCCTCGTCGAAGAGACCCTCGAGCGCCTGGCGCCCGGGCGCGGCGGCCTCTACGCCGACTGCACCGTCGGCCTGGGCGGCCACGCCGAGGCGCTCCTCGACCGCTTCCCGGACGCCCGCCTCCTCGGCATCGACCGCGACCCCGAGGCGCTCGCCCGCTCCGCCGAGCGGCTCGCCCGTTTCGGCGGCCGCGTCCGCCTCGCGCGCGGGGAATTCAGCCGTCTCGACGAGGTCCTCGACCGCGAGCTCGGACCGAGCTCAGGCACAGGCAGCGCCGCGGCCCGACTGGCCGGGGTCCTCGCCGACCTCGGCGTCTCGTCGCTGCAGCTCGACACGCCGGAGAGGGGCTTCAGCTTCCGGTTCGACGCACCGCTGGACATGCGCATGGGAGGCGGCGAGCTGACCGCCGCGGAGATCGTCAACCACTACCCGGAGGATGAATTGGAACGGATCTTCAGGGAGTACGGAGAGGAGCGGCAGTCGAAGCGTCTCGCCCGGGCGGTGGTGGAGGCGCGGCGGGCCGCGCCGATCTCGACGACCGCGGAGCTCAAGGAGCTGATCGATCGGGTCAAGCGGGTCGAGCGCCGCAAGCGCGGCCGGGAGGGGCGGGTCGACCCGGCGACGCGGGTGTTCCAGGCGCTCAGGATCGAGGTCAACCAGGAGCTCGAGGGGCTGGGGGGCTTCCTCGACCAGGCGGTGCGGTCGCTCGAGACGGAGGGGAGGCTCGTGGTCATCTCGTACCACAGCCTCGAAGACCGGATCGTCAAGCACCGCCTGCGGGAGATGGACCGCGGCGAGGTGGACCGGGTGACCGGCCGACCGCTCGCCGAGACGCGGCTGATCGAGGTGCTCACCAAGAAGCCGGTGCGCCCCTCGGACGAGGAGGTCGCGTTCAACCCGCGGTCGCGCTCGGCGCGGCTGCGAGCGGCGCGCCGGATCTGAGCTGAAGGCTGGCGGGCGGGGTGCTGGAGATCCGCCGCGACAGGGCGCGGCGGGCACAGAGGGACCAGGGGAGCAGGAGCGAGCCGAAGTGCGCAGCGCTTACGCCTACCACCGGGAGGTGGAGAACAGCTATCTCGTGCGCGAGCGCGACCGCCGCCGCTGGCGCGAGCTCGGGCGGGTCGTCGCCGTCGCGCTGCCGGTGGCGCTCGCGCTGGTCGTGTACATCTGGCTCCACCTCGTCGTCCTCGACACCGCGTACGCGATCGGCGGGCTCGAGGCCACCCTGGCCGGGCTCGAGCGGACCGCGGCCCAGCTCGACCTGGAGGCCGACCGGCTCTCCGCCCTGCCCGAGGTCGAGCGCCGGGCGAGCGAGGAGCTCGGGATGGTCGGCCCCGAGGTCGCCGCGACGGAGTTCTGGGACGGCGCCGACTTCGGGGGCGGGAGCGGGGAGCCGGCCGCCGCGCTTCGCCGGCCGACCGCCGCGGCCGAGCCATCCGGCGCGCTCGCGCCGCCCGCCGACGCCGCGACGACGCCGGCCCCGACCCTTTCCCCCGCCGCGCCCCCGGAGACCGTCCCGTGAGGCGGCGGCTCGCCCTGGCGCTCGCGGCCGCCGCCCTGTGGACGGTCGGCATCGGCGTGCGGCTGTACGGCCTGCAGGTCGTCGAGCACGACCGCTACCGGGCCGAGGCCGCGAAGCGCCACCTGCTCCACGTCGAGCTCGAGCCGCCCCGCGGCACGATCTACGACGTCCGCGGCCGCGAGCTCGCGGTGTCGATCGAGGTCGACTCCGCGTGGGCCGACCCCGGCGAGGTCGACGACCCGGCGACCGCCGCGCGGCTGCTCGCCGCCGCCACCGGCGAGGACGCCGGCCTCCTCGCGCGCCGTCTCGCCGACCGCACGAAGAGCTTCGTCTGGGTCGCCCGCCAGCTCGACCCCGCGGTCGCCCGGCGGGTCCGCGAGCTCGGGATCGGCGGCGTCGACTTCCTCCGCGAGTACAAGCGCTACTACCCGATGGGCCAGCTCGCCGCGCAGGTCCTCGGCTACGCCGGGATCGACCAGCGCGGGCTCGCCGGGCTCGAGCACCTCTACGACGACGAGGTGGTCGGCGAGACCGGGCGCAAGGTGCTGCTGCGCGACGCCCGCCAGGTGACCGCCGCCTCGCCGCGCTTCGCCGGCGACGACGCCCGCCCCGGCGCCGGGCTGCGCCTGACCCTCGACGCGGCGATCCAGCACATCGCGGAGCGCGAGCTCGGCCGCGCGGTCGAGGCGTCGCGGGCGACGGCCGGCAGCGTCGTCGTCCTCGACCCGCGGACCGGCGCGGTGCTCGCCATGGCCTCCCACCCGACCGTCGACCTCAACCGCTTCCCCGAGTCCGACGAGACCCACTGGCGCAACCGCCCGGTGATGGACGCCTACGAGCCCGGCTCGACCTACAAGATGGTCACCGCAGCCGCCGCCCTGGCGCACAACCTGCTCGACCCGTCCGACGTGCTCGACTGCGAGATGGGTGGGATCACCCTCGCGGGCGTCCGCATCCGCGACCACCACCCCTTCGGCCGGCTGACCCTGCGCGAGGTGATCGCCCGCTCGTCGAACGTCGGGGCGATCAAGACCGGGCTGGCGGCCGGCGAGGAGAGGCTCCACGCGATGAGCCGCGCCTTCGGCTTCGGCGCGCCCACCGGCGTCGACCTGCCGGCCGAGAGCGCCGGCGACCTGCGGCCGGTCGAGCAGTGGTGGCCACTGACCAAGGCGTACGTCTCGTTCGGCCAGGGCCTCGCGGTGACCTCGCTCCAGCTCGCCGCCGCCTTCGGCGCCGTCGCCGACGGGGGGACGCTCCGCCGGCCGTACGTCGTCGCCGAGGTCGCCGTCCCGGCGGCCGGTCCCGGCGGCCGGCGGGCGGCGGCGGCGAAGAGCGGCCCGGCGGTGGCCGGCCGGCCGGTCTCCGAGGCGACCGCGCGCGAGCTCGAACGGATGCTCGAGGCGGTCGTCACCGAGGGCACCGGCAAGCGGGCGGCGGTCCCCGGCTACGCGGTCGCCGGCAAGACCGGCACGGCGCAGAAGGCGATCCCCGGCGCCGGCTACTCGCCGACCCGCTTCGTCGCCAGCTTCGTCGGCTTCGCGCCGGCGCGGCGGCCGGCGCTGGTCGCCGCGGTGATCCTCGACGAGCCCTGGCCGCGCTACCACGGCGGCGAGGTCGCCGCCCCGGTCTTCGCGCGCATCGTCGAGCCGGCGCTGCTCTACCTCGGCGTCCCTCCCGAGCCCGAGCCGGCCGACGAGCCCCTCCCCGAAACGCCCGCCGCGGCTCCCGCCCCGGAGCTGCTGCTCAGCGGCCTGGCCGCCGCGGAGGCCGGCGCGTGAAGCTCGCCGAGCTCCTCGCGGGGCTGCCGATCGCCCGCTCCACCCCGGAGCCGGGCGCGTCGGAGGCCGCCGCCGACCCGACCCTGCCCGGCGGCGGCAACCCGGCCATCACCGGCGTCACCCACGACTCGCGCCAGGTCGCCCCGGGCGACCTCTTCGTCGGCTGGCGCGGGGAGCGCCACGACGGTGCCGACCACGCCCGCGCCGCGGTCGCCGCCGGCGCGGCCGCCGTGCTGGTCACCACCGGCAGCCGGCGGCCGGAAGAGATCGAGGTCCCCTGGCTCACCGCCGACGACCCGCACGCCCTGCTCGCCCCGCTCGCCGCCCGCGCCTACGGCCACCCGGAGCGCGAGCTGCTGCTCGCCGGCGTCACCGGCACGAACGGCAAGTCGACGGTGACGACGCTGCTCACCCGGCTGCTCGACACCGCCGGTCGGACCTGCGGCCTGTTCGGCTCGCTCGGCTACTTCCTCGGCGAGCACCGCTACCTCAAGGGGCGCACCACCCCCGAGGGCTCGGACTTCTTCCGCCTGCTGCGCCGGATGCGCCGCGACGGTGCCGACGCGGTGGCGATGGAGGTCTCCTCGCACGCCCTGTCGCTCGGCCGGATCGAGGGGGTCGAGTTCGAGGTCGCGGCGTTCACCAATCTGTCCCGCGACCACTTCGACTTCTACGAGGGGTTCGAGGACTACTTCCAGGCCAAGCGCCGGCTGTTCCACATGCTCGAGGACGGCGCCCGGGCCTCGATCAACGCCGAGGACCCCTACGGCGTGCGGCTGATCGAGGAGCTCGGCGACCGCGCGGTGACCTGGGGCGAGCGGCAGGGCGACGTCCGGCCGGCCGAGGTGGAGCTCGACGAGCGCGGCATCCGCGGCACCTTCGCCACGCCGCGCGGCGAGCTCGCCTTCGAGTCGCCGCTGCTCGGCCACTTCAACCTGCTCAACCTGCTCGCCGCGGTCGCCGCCGCCGAGGCGCTCGACCTCGACCACGGGGCGGTCGCCGAGGGGATCGCCCGGCAGAAGCCGCTGCTCGGCCGGATGGAGCCGGTCGACCGCGGCCAGCCGTTCCCGGTCTACGTCGACTACTCGCACACCGACCAGGCGCTCGAGGCCGCGCTGCGCTCGCTGCGCGAGCTCTCGGACAAGCGGATCGTCGTCGTCTTCGGCTGCGGCGGCGACAAGGACCCCGGCAAGCGGCCGTTGATGGGGCGGGTCGCCGGCGAGCTCGCCGACGTCCCGATCGTCACCTCGGACAACCCGCGGACCGAGGACCCGCTGAAGATCATCGCCGCCGTCGAGGAGGGGATCAGGCTTTCGGGCAACGCGGCGTACCGCGTCATCCCCGACCGGCGCGAGGCGATCGCCGCGGCGGTGGGGATGGCCGACGAGGGCACGATGGTGCTGGTCGCCGGCAAGGGGGACGAGCCGATCCAGGTGATCGGCCGCACGGAGCTGCCGTTCTACGACTTCGACGAGGTGGTCAAGGCCCTGGAGGCACGGTTCGATGCGGCGGCGGATTGACGAGACGGCGGAGGCGATGCGCGGCCGGGTGACCGCCGGCGACCCGGCCGCCGTCTGGGACGGCGCCGCCTTCGACTCGCGGAAGGTGCGCCGCGGCGAGCTGTTCTTCGCCCTGCCGGGCGAGGCGACCGACGGGCACCGCTTCGTCGGCACGGCGGCGGAGGCGGGCGCCGCGGCGGCGGTCGTCCACCGCGACGTCGAGCCGCCCGAGGGCGCGGCGCTGATCCGCGTCGGCGACACCTACGAGGCGCTCCACGCCCTGACCCGGTCCTGCCGGCGGCAGGCCCCCGAGCGCCTGGTCGCGATCACCGGCTCGGCCGGCAAGACGACGACCAAGGAGCTGCTCACCGCGGTCCTCGGCCGCCGCTTCCGGGTGGCCAAGAACGAGGGCAACCTCAACAACCTGTACGGCTTCCCGCTGTCGCTCCTCGGCATTCCCGACGACACCGAGTGGATGGTCGCCGAGATGGGGATGTCGTCGAAGGGCGAGCTGGCGCAGCTCTCGCGCCTCGGCCGGCCCGACGCGGTGGTGTTCACCAACGTGCGGCCGGTGCACCTCGAGTTCTTCGGCTCGCTGCGCGCGATCGCCGAGGCGAAGGCGGAGCTGCTCGAGGGGCTGGCGCCGGGCGGGCTGGTGGTCGCCAACGCCGACGACCCGGAGGTCGCCCGCTTCGTCCGCCGCCACGCCGAGGCGGCCGGCGAGCGGGCGGGCGCACCCCGCGTCGTCTGGTACGGGCGCGAGAGCCCGGAGGCGAGCGTCACCGCCGACGGGGTCGCCGCCGACGCGGAGGCCGGGGGGTGGGGCAGCCGGTTCCGGCTCCGGGTCGACCTGCCGGCCGGCCTCGGCCCGGACGGCGCGCCGTTCGCCGGCACCGCCGAGGTGCGGCTGCCGATCCAGGGCGCCTACAACGTCGCCAACGCCCTCGCCGCCGCCGCCTGCGGGCTCGCCCTCGGCGTGCCGCTCGACGAGGTGGTGGCCGCGCTGGCCGGCGCCCGGGCCGCCAAGGGGCGCGGCGAGGTCCACCGGCCGGCCGGCGGCCCGGTGGTGATCGACGACTCGTACAACTCGAACCCCGACGCCGTCGCCCTCGCCCTGGCCAGCGCCGCCGAGCTCGCCGGCGACCGCCGGTGCACCGCGGTCCTCGGCGACATGCTCGAGCTCGGCCCCGACGGACCGCGCTTCCACCGCCGGGCCGGTGAGCGCGCGGGCGAGCTCGGCTTCTCGCCCGTCGCCGGGGTCGGCGAGCTGTCGCGCGAGCTCGTCGCGGGGGCCGAGGACCGCGGCGCCGAGGCGCACTGGTTCGCCGCCGCTGCCGAGGCCGCCGAGTGGGCGGCGGGCGCGCTCGGCGCCGGGGACCTGGTGCTGGTCAAGGGGTCGCGCGGGGTCGGCCTCGACGCGGTCGTCGCGCGGCTCCTGGCCGCGAGAGGCGGGCGGGACGACCGGAACGAGGGGGACGGCTGATGCTCTACCACCTCCTCTACCCGCTGTCCGACACGCTGGCGGCGCTCAACGTCTTCCGCTACATCACCTTCCGGGCGGTCGGTGCGATCGTCACCGCGCTCCTCGTCTCGCTGCTGCTCGGCCCGTGGTTCATCCGGCTGCTGCGCCGGCTCTCGGTCGGCCAGAACATCCGCGACGTCGGCCCGCAGGCACACTTCATCAAGGCGGGCACGCCGACGATGGGGGGGCTCCTGATCCTCTTCGCGGTCGTCGTCTCGACGCTCCTGTGGTCGAGCCTGACGAACCTCTACGTCTGGTTCGCCCTCGGGGTCACTCTGACCTTCGGCCTGATCGGCTTCTTCGACGACTACCTCAAGGTCCGGCGCGACCAGAACCTGGGGCTGACGGCGAAGCAGAAGTTCTCGCTCCAGATCGGCGCCGCGGCGCTCGCCGGCGTGCTGCTGCTGCTGCTGCCGGAGACCTACGACTTCGAGCCGACCCTCGCCGTGCCGTTCTTCAAGAACCTGGCCTGGGACCTCGGCGTCTTCTACGTCCCGTTCGTCGTCCTCGTGCTCGTCGGCGCCTCGAACGCGGTGAACCTGACCGACGGGCTCGACGGGCTGGCGATCGGCTCGACGATGGTCGCCGCGGCGACCTACGCGGTGTTCTGCTATGTCGCCGGCAACCGGATCATCGCCGGGTACCTGCAGATCGAGTACGTCGGCGGGGTCGGCGAGATCACCGTCTTCTGCGCCGCCTTCGTCGGCGCCAGCCTCGGCTTCCTGTGGTTCAACGCCCACCCGGCGGACGTCTTCATGGGCGACGTCGGGTCGCTGTCGATCGGGGCGGCGATCGGCATCGTCGCGGTGCTGTGCAAGCAGGAGATCGTCCTCGTCCTCGTCGGCGGGATCTTCGTCATGGAGGCGGTCTCCGTGATGCTCCAGGTCGCCTGGTTCCGCGTCTTCAAGCGGCGCATCTTCCGGATGTCGCCGATCCACCACCACTTCGAGATGATCGGCTGGGCCGAGCCGAAGATCATCGTCCGCTTCTGGATCCTGGCGGTGATCTTCGCCCTCGTCTCGCTGTCGACTCTCAAGCTCCGATGAGCGG